>Ga0206891_10069_pt1 | contig 31878 bp, 31 predicted proteins | sample Alteio_BWOrgHeat_55_FD_153246 | JGI IMG/M metagenome (GOLD analysis project Ga0206891, IMG submission 153246) | Enriched cells from forest soil in Barre Woods Harvard Forest LTER site, Petersham, Massachusetts, United States - Alteio_BWOrgHeat_Nextera7 ...
AACTGGAGCTGGCTCAACATACTGTGCTTGCGGGGCCTGTGCCTGAGGTTCCGGCGCAGCCGCTGCCTGTGGTGGCAAGTTCTGCGGTGTTACAGCTTGCGGCATTGTGAAATATTGGGATTGCGCATTAACCGACGGTGTCATGACATGCTGCTGCGTTTGCACTGGCTGCATATAGGACGGAGCCGCAGTACGGCGAGTGCTGTCAGCCGAATTAACAACACGCAGATTATGTGCGCTGCTGCCGGAGCCTGAACGCTGGCTTTGCACCAGGCTTGCATCAATGCCGGTGGCGATGACGGAAACGCGGATGCGGCCTTCGAGGTCTTCGCCCAGGGTCGAGCCGACTTTGATTTGCGCTTCAGGATCGACTTCTTCGCGGATACGGTTTGCGGCCTGATCGACTTCGAACAGGGTCATATCCATGCCGCCGGTGATGTTGATCAGAACGCCGCGCGCGCCCTTCATTGATACGTCGTCGAGCAACGGGTTGGAAATTGCAGCTTCAGCAGCCTTGATAGCGCGGTCTTCGCCGCCCGCTTCGCCGGTGCCCATCATGGCTTTGCCCATTTCGCCCATGACGGTTTTGACGTCGGCGAAATCGAGATTCATAAAGCCGGGCATAACCATCAGATCGGTAATGCCGCGGACGCCGGAATGCAAAACCTGGTCGGCGAGCTGGAAGGCTTCGGCGAAGGTCGTGCGTTCATTGGCGATGCGGAAAAGATTCTGGTTCGGAATGACGATCAGCGTATCGACATATTGCTGCAGTTCGGCAATACCCCCTTCGGCCTGCTTCATGCGGTTGCCGCCTTCGAAATGGAAAGGCTTGGTGACAACGCCAACGGTCAGGATGCCCGCTTCACGCGCCGCGCGCGCAATGACAGGCGCTGCGCCAGTGCCGGTGCCGCCGCCCATGCCCGCAGTGACGAATAACATGTCCGAGCCTTCAAGCACTGCCATGATATCGGCGAGCTGTTCTTCGGCAGCTGCGCGTCCGGCGTCAGCCTTGGATCCTGCGCCGAGGCCGCGCGACAGATTGATGCCTAATTGAATTTTGCGCGGCGCAAGTGACATGGCCAAAGCCTGGCTGTCGGTATTGGCTGCGATAAAGTCGCAACCTTCCAAGGCGCAACGGATCATGTTGTTGATGGCGTTGCCACCCGCACCGCCAACGCCCATAACCGTCAAACGGGGGCGCAGATTGTGTTCTGGGTCAGCCATCGACAAATTGATCATGATTTTCTCCGTCTAGGTTTTGATGCGTGAAGCCTTAAATAAATTCCTTCGTAATATGAATCCTTCTCTTTGATTCGTGCAAGATAAACTCGCGATAAGAATCAATAAATTTCAGTTGCTTAACGCGAAAAGCTCCAGAAGCTTGCGGTTCTGAATCAGGGCGGATTAACAAATCAGAATCATTGCAAGGCGTTAGGGGGTGATGCGAATGTTTTGTCTTAGCCGAGGGGTTTGTTCGTGCTATTCAGGCTGTGGTTGAGAAAACAGGTCCTATAGAAATATTCTTTACAATAATCATCGTCTTTTGCGCATCTCTGGTGGAGGCGACATTTGGTTTGGGAGCGGGGTTGATTGCTATTCCGCTGCTTAGCCTGTTCATGGATATTAAATTTGCTATTTCGCTCTTTCTGATCTTTCAGACCTTCAAGGGCGCACTTTTAATACCCGGCTGGAAATATATTGAATGGCGACAGGTAAAATGGGTTGCCCTTTTTTTGCCCCTGGGTGTGGTGGCCGGGTTTCTCTGTTTTAATCTTGCCGACTTTCATTGGCTGGGTATTTGCCTTGGCATTTACCTGCTTGCTTATGTTGCCAATCAAGGTTTTAAAAAAGCCGCTCTTTAATTTATCTGCTTTTCCTAATAAAGCGGCGCAGATTATATCCGGCATCGGCGGCGGTTTTGTGATGGGACTTATGGGCACAGGCGGGCCACTCTATGTCACTTACCTCAAGTCGCTGGGGCTTAACAAAGATAGCTTTAGATTTAGCCTGATATTTGTCTTGTTCTTATCGAACTGCATTCGTGTTGGGTTCGGTATCCCGACTGGTTACTTCGATGCGCAAAATATCTCTATCTTTATTTATTGTGCTCCGGCCTATTTTTTCGCTCTGGCCATCGGCTACAAATTACCAAAATTTATATCAGACAAGCATTTCGCCTGGGTCATCAACGCGCTGCTAGTCTTGTCGGGTGTGTCGCTGCTGATCAAAAATATCTAGCGGGTACATATTCTGCTTCAGCCACTGGCCGAAGCGGTTTTAATTTCTATATTCCTGCATGGCTGCCCAGATTTTCGGCTATCAGTGTTGTAACAAGAGTATTAAGGGAAACACCTTCTTTTTGCGCTTGTGCCACTAACCTTGCATGCATGGATTGTGGCGTGCGCAGAACAAAACGCGCAGGCTTTCCCGTATGTACGGATGTTTTAGGAACAGGAAGTCCCAACTTGGTTTGCCGCGTCGCCATCCATGCCGCAAAGGCTGAACGCCCGTTTTGAATGGCTTCTTCCGGTGTTTCGCCGTCGCTCATGCAGCCAGGCAGATCGGGCCATGTAATGAGCCAACCGCCGCCTTCTGTTTTGGAGAGAGGGCGAAGATCAAAGGGATAATTATCGAATTTAGGTTTGCTCATCATTTTCTCCGATCTCATCAAGTAAAGTCAAAAAAGCTTTTATATAAACGGGCTTGATCGGGCGTCGCGCCGGTACCGTTAACATCTGGCCGCTGGCGGCGTGAAAAAAGACGGTGTGACTTCCACCGGACTTTCGCACGCCTAAGCCATAACGTCGGGCCAGCGTTTCCAGATCATCAATGCGCCAATCCCGCGGATTTTGGCGCATTTTATTGCGCAGCTTCTCGACCTTAGTCATCGTTAGATGATACTACAGGTGATGTCATAAAACAACCGGAAATTTACATATTCTGCTTCAGCCACTGGCCGAAGCGGCCCATACGACCAACGCTGCTGACGAATTCGCTGAAACTGCTAGAGGCCGCCAGTTCCGGCTGCATTGCGACCACCAGTAACCCCGCAGTCGTGGCAAAGGAAGGTCCCGATGTCGCTTCGGCAAGGCCCGTGAATGAAGGGCCTGCTTTGCCGTTTAACAAATTGGGACGCGCAACGCGTAGAGGGCGGCCAAGACGCACCTGTTTATCCAGTACGCGCTGTGCCAACTCCCGCACCCCGGGCATCTGGCTCGCGCCGCCGGTCAATACCACGCGGCGACCTGCCATTTCGGCAAAGCCGCTTTTATCCATCCGGCCTTTGACGAGTTCAAAAATTTCCTCAAGCCGCGGTTGGATGATGCGGATCAAATGTGATTTGGGAACATGATTGGCGTTTTCGGGCGCTTCCTCACCGACTTGCGGCACATCGATGATCTCGCGCTCATCCATCGCGCTAGGGATGGCATTGCCGTAAAGCGTTTTCAAGCGCTCGGCATGGGCGAGGGAAGTCGTCAGACCGCGCGCAATATCATTGGTAACATGTGACCCGCCGACCGGAATACCATCAGTATAAACCACGCTGCCTTCGAAAAAGACCGCGAAGCTGGTAGTGCCCGCGCCCATATCGATGATCAGGCTGCCTAAATCCATTTCGTCTTCGACAAGGCAGGCAAGGCCGCTGGCGTAAGGGGCTGCGACCAGTTTTTCGACATCCAGATGGCAGCGGGCGATAGCGGTAATAAGTGTGCGCACGGGGCCGAAAGCGGCGGAGACCAAATGCAACTGCGCATGCAGCATATTACCGGTCATGCCGAGCGGATCGCGAATGCCTTTTTGGTTATCGAGCGCGTAGGTCACTGGAATAGTGTGGACGAGTTCCAGCGGATGGCCCTGATTATCCTCCGGCACCATGCTTTGCGCCTGCGTGATAATACGCTGCAGGTCGCCTTCGGTCACTTCGCGGCCGTTGAGTGGCAACTCGATATTTACGGTTTGAGAGAGCAGTTGCGAGCCTGCGACATTAACATTGACACGTTGCAGGGTCTCACCTGCCATTTGCTCTGCCGTTACGACGGCGGCGCTGATCGCATGCTGCAAAGCTTCCATATTCGCGACACTGCCATTACGCACACCTTCAGCCAGCTGGTGGCCAATACCGATAACGCGCGGCGGTCCGTCGCCTTCGGCGCGGGCGATAAAACAGGCGATCTTGCTGGAGCCGATATCAAGCGCGGCGAATACTTCGCCTTGCGTGACGTTGGGTTTGGATAGAATCCATTGGCTAAGGCGGCTCATAGGTGCTGATCTCCGGAAGTATGATCTGCATTCGAACTGCCCGGTTCCAGAAACATTTTGCTGGGGTCCCGCAAATCAATCACCAGTATATCCCGTTCCAGAATTTTTTTATCATCAATAAGATCGGAAAGTTTGGATAAAGCGCGTTCCATATCTTTTTCCGGCAGTTTAGCTACCGCTTTCGGTTGCAGATGCAAATCCCAGCGTCGCTCGCCGACACGTACAGCTGCTGTCATATGCGGCGTAATGGTTGGGTAATCCTTGAGTGTTTCCAGCAGGCTATGCGCTTGGCCTGCGGCATCGGCCCCGACCACTAAGGGCAGGTTGGAAAACTGGTCAAGTTTGGCCTCATCCAACTCATCGCCTTCGGTATCAATCACCACTGTATGATCGTCATGTTGCCAGCGCGCCAGCGGTACACGCTCATTCAAATGCACGACAATCGTATCGGGTAGGCGGCGTTCAACAATAACAGAGGCCACCCATGGTAGTTTGGCAATGCGGTTTTGCGCAGCACTAACATCGAAACTGAAAATCGGTGCACCAGCTACGGTGCCGAGAGCCGTGAACAGCCCCTCTTTATTCACCTGCTGCCGTCCTTCGACGATAATATCCTTCACGGCAAACTGGGCTTTCTGGGTGGCGTGCAACCCGCTATCCAGCAGTTTTTCCGTCTGGCGTTGTGGCCAGCCAATATGCCAAAGCCATAACAAAACGCCGAAGATGATAAGTAAAGATCCAACTACGGCGCCGAGACGTATTAAAAAAGCAAGCCGCGACGTTTCCCGGGCGCGCATGCGCACCGAGGCTGTATTCTGTGTCACGCTGCCACGCAGCGGCATATGTGAACGGCGACGCCTCATGCAGGACGTGTGGGATGCTCTAGCATCCAGCTGATCAGTTCGTTGAAGGACATTTTCATAAAGGCGGCTTGTTCCGGAACCAGAGATAAAGGTGTTAATCCCGGTTGCGTGTTGATTTCAAGGAAATAGAGACCGGTCGTTCCCGGCATCGTATCATCCCAGCGGATATCGATCCGCGCTGCGCCTTGGCAGCCGATAGCAGCATAGGCGGCTTCGCCCATGCGCAGACAAGCGTCGTAAATTTCGGCGGGCACGGGTGCGGGTAACAGATGCTCCGTCATCCCATCGGTATATTTATTTTTATAATCATAAAAGCCGCTATGCGGGCGCAGTTCCGTAACGGCTAGCGCCCGTGCTTTGCCTTTCTCGCCGAGCAAAGCCACAGTCAATTCTCGCCCGGGAATAAATTTTTCGACCAGAACACTTTCACCGTAGGTCCATTCGCTATCGACGAAATCCAGATTATCCCCTTTTTGCACAATACGGACGCCGACGCTGGAACCCTCGGCCGGGGGTTTCAGGACAAAAGGAGGCGGTAGGGGATAGCCGTCGCGCTTCAGATCATCGCGGGTGACGGTTTTACCTTCAGCGCAACGCACGCCGTATTTCTCAACCGCAATTTTAGTCAGCGGTTTGTCCATCGCCAGCGCTGATGCTGTAACGCCTGAATGCGTATAGGGGATGCCGATGATTTCCAGAATGCCTTGAATAACGCCATCCTCGCCACCGGTGCCGTGTAGCGCATTAAAAATGACATCTGGTTTATTGGCTTTATCGGTGAGAGGTTTCAGGATCGCGCCAATATCCTTGGTGACGTCAATCACAGTGATGCGGTGGCCAAGTTCTTCTAGCGCCTTGCAAACGGCCTTGCCGCTGACCAGGGAGACTTCACGCTCGGCCGACCATCCACCCATCAAAACGGCGACATGCAGTTTTTTATCTTCCATCAAAATCCCCGCTGTTCTTTCGTCACGCCGATGCGCTTGATTTCCCAGCGCAGATCGATTTTGAATTTGTTATAAACTCTTTTGCGCACTTCTTCGCCGAGGGCTTCGATCTCCGCCGCCGTTGCATGGCCGGTATTGATCAGGAAGTTACAATGCTTTTCCGATACTTTGGCCTGTCCCATTTTGAGGCCGCGGCATCCTGCACCTTCGATTAGCTTCCACGACTTTCGTTTGTCAGGGTCATTCTCCGGATTGGCGAAGGTAGAGCCGCCAGTTTTTTCACGGATTGGCTGAGTGGCTGAACGGGACTTCTGAATTTCCTGCATGCGTTCGTAAATTGCGGCGGGATTACCTTCCTCACCCTGCAAAATGGCGGACAGGAAAATGATATCTTCAGGGACATCGGTATGACGGTAAGAAAAACCGATCTGGTCCTTATACAAAGTGTGGCGATTGCCGGAGCGGTCAACCGCATGCACTTCCTCGACAATGTCCTTGAACTCGCGCCCGTAAGCACCTGCGTTCATGCGCAGGCCACCGCCAATAGTGCCGGGAATGCCGCTTAAAAATTCCAGCCCTGCAATGCCGGATGATTGTGCTGTGCGCGCCACGTTCAAATCAATCGTGCCTGCGCCGACCGTCATCATCGCACCGTCAACCTTAATGCGCGAAAAAGCCGGTCCTAGGCGGATAACGACGCCGGGGATGCCCCCGTCACGAATTAGCAGGTTGGAAGCCACGCCCATGACAAGAACGGGGATATCCTTCGGGCAATTTTGCAGAAAGTAAATCAGATCCTCTTCATCGGCAGGTTTGTATAATACTTCCGCAGGCCCGCCGACACGAAACCAGGTTTGATCGGCAAGGGGTTCGTTAGGTGTCAGCTTGCCGCGTACTTTCGGCAGGCGTTCCATCAGACCTTCGTCGGCAAAATCATCGGCGCGAAGGCCGGTCAGTTTGGAGATGCGGGCGTCAGGTGCGGCAACCACAATATTATCCTAAGCGCGTTTGGATTTCTGGTTGTTGAGGGCTTCCAGCTCGCCGGGTAGAGCGTAGGCCCAGCTGCTGATCGTGCCGGCGCCGAGGCAAATAACGTAGTCATTCGGCTCCGCCAGTCCTGCGATCATGCTGGCCAGTTCTTTCGGGTCGTTCAGCGCTTGCGCATTACGGTGACCGTGGGCGCGGAGACCTTCCACCAAAGCATCGCGGTTGATACCATCGATAGGCTGCTCGCCCGCGGCATAGACGTCTGATACTAGCACGACATCTGCCGCATTAAAGCAGGTGCAGAAATCCTGAAACAGGCTTTGCAGGCGGGTATAGCGATGCGGCTGCATCACAGCGATGATTTTACCTTTGTCGCCTTTGGCTTGCTGTGCGGCTTTCAGGGTGGCTGCGATTTCGACCGGGTGATGGCCGTAATCATCGACAATCGTGACGCCGTTTACAGTGCCGGTGCGGGTGAAGCGGCGTTTGACGCCTTCGAATTTGCTCATCGCTGTGCGCAGAACGGCATCGGAAAAGCCCAGCTGCAGACCGGCGGCGATAGCAGATAGAGAATTTTGGACGTTATGCTGGCCGATTGCGGACAAGAAGAAGCCCTCAATTGTGCGCGTCGTATCATGTTTGCGGTCGGCGACCACGACATCGTAACGCGTACCTTCCATTTTCGCTTCGACATTGATAGCGCGGACATCGGCTTGCGGCGAGAAGCCGTAAGTGATGATCTTGCGGTCGCTGATGCGGGCGATCATCGCCTGCACTTCGGGATGATCGATGCACAAAACCGCAAAGCCGTAGAACGGAATATTCTGCACAAACGTGTCATAGGCGCGTTTGACCGCGTCGAAATCCTGATAATGATCCATATGTTCCGGATCGATATTGGTAACGACGGCAATAGTGGCGGGAAGCTTGGTAAAGCTGCCGTCGGATTCGTCTGACTCGACTATCATCCATTCGCCGGTACCTAGCCGCGCATTGGTGCCATAAGCGTTGATGATGCCGCCATTGATGACGGTAGGATCAAGTCCCGCCGTATCGAATAGGTTAGCAAAGATGGATGTCGTGGTGGTTTTGCCGTGCGTGCCGCCGATAGCGACAGCTTGCTTGAGGCGCATCAGCTCTCCCAGCATTTCAGCGCGGCGCACGACTGGCAGCAAGGCTTCGCGCGCGGATACCACTTCCGGATTATCGCGTTTGACAGCGGAGGAGATAACAACGACTGCAGCTTCACCCAGATTTTCCGCGCGGTGGCCGATGCTGACGGCGATGCCTTTATCGCGCAGACGTTTGACATTGGCATTGTCGGAGATATCGCTGCCCTGAACCTTGTAGCCAAGATTATGCAGGATTTCGGCGATGCCGCTCATGCCGATGCCGCCAATGCCGATAAAATGAATCACACCGATCGATAGGGCGTTAAAAGGTTTCAAAGTAGTGGGAGTCGCCGCCATAGGGCTTCCTTAAATGGTTAAAATGTGGGCCGGAAGCCATCCTACAGGACAATAGCCAGCGGTGGAAGCGCCGACAGCATTTTTAAGCTGCATCACCGCGTTTAGTCAGCATTCCTGCGACGACATCGCCATTTTCGAAAGTGAATAGCTCACCGTAACGGCGGGCTTTCGGGCCGTTGAGGCCAATCAACTCGCAAACGCAATTTGCCAGATTATCGGCGGCATTAATGGTGCCCCAGGCGCGCGCAGCTGCTGCCGTTTTCATCAATGTGCTGGGCAGTGCCATCAGCGATTCAAGGCGCACAGCAAGGGCTTCCGCCGTAAAAGCCTGTTCCGGTATCAGCCATGCGCCGCCGGCTTCGGCGACTGCTTCGGCATTGGCGGTTTGTTCGCCCGCATGTCCGTGCGGAAAGGGAACAAGAATTGAAGGACGGCCAATGGCGGTAAGTTCGGCAATCGTTGAACCGCCCGCGCGGCAGATAACCAAATGCGATGATGCCATACGTTCCGGCACATCATGGAAGAAGGGTGACAGTTCGGCTTCCAATCCGGCTCCGGCGTAAAGCGAACGCGCCTGTTCCAGATCATCCTTGCGGCATTGCTGCGACATCACAATTCGGCGGCGCAAATGGTCCGGCATCAGCATCAGTGCTTGCGGTACGACCTGACTGAAAACCTTAGCGCCAAGGCTTCCACCCAAAACCAGAATACGGAACGGGCCGTCCTCGGTCATCGGCGCGTAAGGTGTTGCACGCAGGCTCGCAAAAGTCGGGCGCACGGGATTGCCGGTCTGCACCAGCCGTACTGGCCCGCCATGTTTGACGCCTGCAACATGCGGGAAAGATGTAGCGACGACTTTTGCCTTGCTCATCATCACGCGGTTGGCGCGGCCCATAACAGCGTTTTGTTCGTGCAGGGCGATGGGGATATTCATCTGCGCCGCGGCATAAAGCGTCGGTACTGAAGGATAACCGCCAAAACCAACGACAGCAGCCGGGCGGAGTTTATTGAGGCGCCTGCGCGCCTGCATCACTCCAATGCCCATTTCCACAATGCTGCGGGCCTTGCCGATGAAGCCTTTGCCGAGGCTGCTGGCGCGGGTGCGGTAAACGGGGATGCCGAGATCATCGCTGAATTTACTACCGCGCTGATCGGTCATCAGGACAACGCGTAAGCCGCGCCCCAGCAACTCCCGCGCCAGAGCTTCGGCGGGAAAAACATGGCCGCCGGTTCCTCCGGCAGCTAGGACGATCAAGGCGGATGGTTCAGTCATAACGAATCTCTATATAACTTAAATCTCGTTCCGGCCAAAGCGTTTGCGTGTGAGGCCGAGCAATAAGCCCATTCCCACAGCTAGCGCCCACAGCGATGAACCACCATAAGAGATAAAAGGAAGTGTCATGCCTTTGGCGGGCATCAGATGCAAAGTCGACGCCATATTGATAATGGCTTGCAGGCCGAATTCAATCAAAAGGCCGCTGACAGCCAGCACGATAAACAGGTTATTTTCCTGTTTCAACCGCCAGAAGCCGCGCAGGACGATAAAGGCAAACAAACCGACAATGACGAGGCACCAGAGCAGCCCCAGTTCCTCTCCCGCCACGGCAAAAACGAAATCGGCATGGGCGTCGGGGATCGACATTTTGACGGTACCCTCGCCGGGGCCCGTGCCCAGCAAGCCGCCATTCATAAAAGCATCCAGCGCGCGGTCGACCTGATAGGTATCGCCGCTATGGCTAAGGAACTTGTCCATACGCGATGTGAAATGCGGGAAAGTGTAGTAGGCGACAAAAAGGCCGGTAACGCCGACTCCTAAACCCGCCACTACCAGCATAAGCGGCAAGCCCGCCAGAAAAAACTGCCCGAACCAGATGGCAGATACTAAAAACGTCATGCCGATATCCGGCTGCATCAATAAAAAGATAACGATCAAAATATAGAGAAGGATATTGACGCTAAGAGCAGGGAAGCCTTTGCGCTCGCACTGGCGCGAAAAAAGCCAGGCGGCAACGACGGCAAAAAGGGGCTTCACGAATTCGGACGGCTGGATTGAAAGGCCCGGTAGATGCAGCCAGCGCGTCGCGCCTTTAATCTCCACCCCGAAAAAGGGCGTAATAATCAGGAGTGGGACAAACACAGCCAGCATCGCCAGCGCCAGCCAACGCAATTTTTGCGGCGGCAGGAGTGATATGCCGAAAATAATCGCGATTGCAGGCACCAGCATACTCAGGTGGCGCTGCACAAAATAGAAATTATCGAGGCCATGCTTGACGGCAACCGCGGGTGTAGCGGCCTGTATCAGCAGAATGCCAAAGCCCATGATGACAATCAGGGCCGCCAGCGTCCAGCGGTCAACAGTCCACCACCAGCGACCAAGAACGGATTTGTCGGAGCGGGCGAGGGCGATCATGAAGTTTGTCTTGAGAGCAGGAATATTCCCCTCCCCTCGAGGGAGGGGTTAGGGGAGGGGGCCATCAGCAATCCAACAACCTGGATTAGTGGATCGCCCCCCCACCTAGCCTCCCCCTCAAGGGGGGAGGAATTCGTGCGTTCATATGTCAGCATTCTCTCAAATAGCCCTTGCATGATTTGTTGTTTCCAATTGCCGGACCTGTTCTGCAAACTGGTTGCCGCGTTCCTCAAAATTGGCGAATTGGTCGAAGGAAGCGCAGGCGGGCGACAGCAAAACGACCGAGCCTGGTTTTTTTTGTTTCCATGCCATGTTTGCTGCCTGTTTCGTGGCGACGTCCAAAGTCTTGCTGGCGGTGCAGGGTACTTTATTCTGGTCGCACCACTGCGCGAATTCATCCGATGCCACGCCTATCAAAAAAGCGTGACGCAAGCGTGGTACGAAAGATTCCAGCCCGTTCAACCCGCCTTCCTTAGCTTTGCCGCCGATGATCCAGTAGATATCGTCATAACAGGCGAGGGCCTTACTGGCGGCATCGGCATTGGTGGCCTTGCTGTCATTGATAAACCGTACACCTTTGATTTCAGCGATTAATTGCTGCCGGTGATCGAGGCCCGGGAACGTTTTCAGACCCTGTTCGATCTGGTCGAACATCAGGCCGAGCGCACGTGTAGCTGCAAAGGCAGCGCAGGCGTTTTGCCAGTTATGTTTGCCAGGAAGGCTTGGCAGCGTCGCCATATCGATAATATTTTTGGAACCCGTCAGCCGGTGCGCCACCATAATGCTGCCCGCAGTTTCAATGCCACTTTGCACCGGATGCTCGACCGATATTTCCTCGATCAACAGATGCTTTTCTTTTTTAATCTGCTGCAGAATGGCTTTTGTTTCCGGCTCATCGGTTCCTAAAATCAGTGTTTGCGGATTTGCTTTGCTGATGATGCGTTTCTTGGCAGCGATATAGCCGTTCATATCGCCGTGGCGGTCAAGATGGTCTGGTGTGATGTTCAGCAGCACCGCAACGCGGATTAGATTTTGCTGAATGAGGTCGAGTTGATAGGAGGAAAGCTCCAGCACATAGATGCCGTCACCACCAAGAGGCTGCAGCGATAGTACCGCTGTACCCAGATTGCCGCCGACCTGAACCTTGCGCCCGGCCTTTTTCAGAATATGGCCGATAAGTGCAGTGGTGGTTGATTTGCCGTTGGTGCCGGTAATGCCGACATAGGTCGCCGTCGGGCAAGCACGGAACAGAAGTTCGATATCACCGATGACAGGAACTTTTGCCGTATGACAACGCAGCACAACCGGATGCGGCTTGGGATGCGTCAGTGGAATACCGGGGGCGAGGACCAAAGCTTTATAGCCGATCAGGTCGGCCTTCATCAGGTCGGCGACAATGTAGCCTGCCTTTTCAGCTTCGATGCGGGATTCTTCCTTGTCGTCCCAGACGATGACATCGGCCTTGCTGGCGCGCAGCGATGCCGCCGTCGCAAGCCCGGATTTACCGAGCCCCAGCACGGCATATTTCTGGCCCTGAATATTGGGGAAAAGGATCATCGCAGCTTCAATGTCGAAAGGCCGATCAGGCCGAGAATGCAGGCGATGATCCAGAAGCGGATCACGACTGTGGGTTCCGACCAACCGAGTTTTTCAAAATGATGGTGAATAGGGGCCATGCGGAATACGCGTTTGCCGGTGAGCTTGAAGGAAGCCACCTGAATGATAACGGAAACCGTTTCCATGACAAATAACCCGCCGACAATCGCTAGCACCATTTCATGTTTGATGATGACGGCGATGGTGCCGAGGGCGCTGCCGAGCGCGAGCGATCCGGTATCACCCATAAAAACCTGCGCTGGCGGCGCGTTGTACCAGAGGAAGCCAAGGCAAGCACCGACCAGCGCGCCGCAGAAAATAGTAAGCTCGCCAGCGCCTGCGACATGGTGGATTTGCAAATAATTGGCGAAGACCAGATTGCCGACCAGATAAGCGATCATACCAAAGCAGAGGGCGACGATCATGACCGGCACTGTGGCAAGGCCGTCCAACCCATCCGTTAAATTCACGGCATTGCTGGCGCCAACAATTACAAAAACCGCAAAGGGAATAAAGAACCACCCCAGCGGCAACATATCTTTCAGGAAAGGGATGGCGAGATCGGAAGCATGATCACGCGTGGAGAGTGTGACAATGGCGATAACTGCCGCTGTTGAAATGGCGATTTGGATAAGGAGACGCATCTTGCCGGATAAGCCGTGATGCGAGCGTCTGGTCAGTTTCTGGTAATCATCGGCAAAACCCACCAGACCGAAACCGGCGGTGACGCCGAGAACGACCCAGGTATAGATATTGGATAAATCAGCCCATAACAGGGTGCTGGTGATGACGGCGATCAAGATCATCAGCCCGCCCATTGTTGGGGTGCCTTTTTTCTTTAAGTGCGTTTCCGGGCCGTCGAGGCGGATCGGCTGGCCCTCACCTTGCTTCTTGCGCAGCCAGCAGATAATGCGTGGCCCGAAAATAAAGCAGATCAGAAGCGATGTCGCGAGAGCCCCGCCGGTGCGAAAAGTGATATAGCGAAACAGGTTGAACAGAATAAATTCATGCGCATAAGGGGCGAGTAGTTGATAGAGCATGGGTAAAGGCCTTTCTAGCTCGCCAGTTTCTTGGAATTGGTATCAAGCGCCTTCAGCGCTGCGACAATCTTATTCATCTGCATGCTGTTGGAACCTTTAACAGTAATAACATCACCCGCCTGAATCGCAGCAGCAATTAAAAGCGCGAGTTCGGTGCTGTTGGCGGCATGGCTGCCGCGCAATTTTTCAGGCAGAACATGGAAAAGATATGAGCTCATCTCGCCGCAGGTGAATACGCTGTCAATCTGAGCGGCGATGATGTCCTGAACCAGGTCAGCATGCAGGGCAGGGGCGGCATCGCCCAGTTCTTTCATATCACCGAGCGCCAGAATTTTCCGACCACCTGTTTTTTGGCCGAGCACACGGATAGCAGCCCGAACGGCAACGGGGCTGGCGTTGTAGCTTTCATCAATCAGGGTAAAGCTACCGTTACTCATATTCACGACACTTACAACGCCGCGGCCTTTGGGTTGCTGGTAATGGGCAAGGGCGGTAGCGCAGGCTTCCAAATCAGCGCCGATAGCAGCCGATGCGAGCAGGCACCCCAGCGCATTCAGCGCCAGATGTTCGCCAGCCACGCCAAGTTGGTAGGTAATCTTGCGGCCCATAATCTCGGCTTTTACGGTGCTACCTTCTTCAGTGGGAATGTAATCCAAAAGCCGCGCGTCGCTTTTGCTATCGCGGCCAAAGCCAAGAATTTTTTTGAGGCCATGGGTTTTTGCGGCCGCAGCCAAGCGTGCATAATAAGCATTATCACGGTTGAGAACAGCTGCGCCGTCTGGTTTCATGCCAAGAAAAATTTCCGCTTTGGCATCGGCTATGGCCTCACTTGAGGCAAAAAACTCCAGATGCACGGCTTCGATAGTGGTGATGAGGGCGACATCCGGTTGCGCCTGCTGCGAAAGGACGGTCAGCTCTCCCGCATGGTTCATGCCAAGCTCGAACACACCGTAATAGGCGTCCTGCGGCAGGCGAGCCAGTGACAGCGGAACGCCCCAATGATTATTCAGGCTGCCTTCGTTAGCATAGGTGCTGCCAGCAGCACCCAGCATCAGCCGCAACATTTCCTTGCTGCTGGTTTTGCCGACGGAACCTGTGACCGCAACAATTCGCGCCTTGGTACGGGCACGTCCTGCGCGCCCTAATTCCTGCAATGCCGTGAAAGTATCATTGACGAAGAGCATCGGCGCTTGCGCAGGCACCTGCGACGGTTGGCGCGCTACGATAGCGGCCGTGGCGCCGTTATTAAAAGCAGCGGCGACATGATCATGCCCGTCATGCGAGGGGCCCTTCAGTGCCACAAACAAATCACCTTTTTGAACCGTGCGGCTGTCGATGGAAACGCCGTGCGCTGCCCATGTTTGTTCTTGCAGGCATTCGCCGTGCACGGCGCGAACGACATCCTCAGCTTGCCAGTTTAATTGGTCGGTCATAACCCCAAAACCTCTCGCGCCACGGCGACATCATCAAATGGCATAGTTTGATCGCCGACGATCTGGCCGCTTTCGTGGCCTTTGCCGGCGATAACCAGAACATCGCCTTGCTGCAGTTTACTGATCCCGGCCTCAATCGCTTGATGGCGGTCGCCCATTTCCTGCAGCATCGGCCCCGGCTTGCATCCCGCCAGAATCTCTTGCCGGATAAGTGCAGGTTCTTCATGCCTTGGATTATCGTCTGTGACAATAACCCAGTCGGCTAAACGCTGCGCAATTTCACCCATGATCGGCCGCTTGCCTTTGTCGCGGTTGCCGCCGCAGCCAAAAATCACGCCGAGCTTTGAGCCTTGATGCGCCGCAACATGAGGCCGCAGCGCCAGCAGGACTTTTTCCAGCGCGTCAGGTTTGTGCGCGTAATCAATAAAAACGGTGCCACCTTTTTTGCTGATACCTGCCAGTTGCAGCCGTCCCGGTACATCGGACACTTTTTCCAGCGCAGCCACGGCTTTATCCGTCGCTGCGCCGCTGCCGATTACCATTCCGAGGGCGCATAGCGCGTTCCAGGCCTGAAAACTGCCCATGACGGGCAATAAAACCGCATATTCTTTGCCAAACACTTCCAGCCGCAGGTGCTGGCCTTTTGCATCGGGTTTGGATTCCATCAGCCTGATATCATTACCTTTCAGGCCATAAGAAATTACTTTAAGTCCGCGCGTGGCCGCGCCCGCTTCCAGTTGTATGAATTCCGGAATATCAGCATTTAAGACGGCTATGCCGCCAATAGGCATCAGGCCTGTAAAAAGCCGCAGCTTGGCGTTGAAGTAATTCTCCAGTGTCTCATGATAATCCAGATGATCGCGTGACAGATTGGTAAAGCCCGCTACCTTTATATGAATGTGGTCGAGGCGATTAAGATCGATGCCGTGGCTGGAAGCTTCGAGTGCTAAATGGGTTATGCCTTTGCCAGCGCATTCGTCCAGTAACTCATGCAAGGCAATCGCACCGGGTGTGGTCAGGGAGCCGTAACGGCTTTCATCATCTGTAATTAAACCCAGTGTGCCGATGCTGGCGCTTTTGTGGCCTATTCCTTTCCACATCTCGCGAACAAACTGCGCGGTGGATGTTTTGCCACTGGTGCCGGTGATCGCTGCAACCATTTCCGGCTGACCTGGATAAAAAACCGACGCGATGGCCGAGACAGATTTGCGAATATGCGGCGCGGTGATTACAGGAATTTTGACATCGGATATTTTGCCTTCGGCGATCAGAACGGCGACCGCCCCCTGTTGAATAGCCTGATCGATATATAGGCTGCCATCTTCCTTGGTGCCGGGGACGGCGACGAACAGAAAGCCGGGTTTGACGTTTCGCGAATCCGTGGTGATGCCTTTGATGTCGATACCAGTAATAGGGATATCAGGCGTTTGAAGCTTCAGCCCCTCACTGGACGCTATCAGATTCTGCAGCAGCATAATTCGATCCTTCTTCCACCGGCATGCCGTCGACTATCTGGGCGCCGAGTGGTTTCATAAGTTGGCGTTGCGCATTGGCTTCCATGTCCGGCGTCAAAGGCGGCAGATCTAGCAAAGGCCCTATCTGGCTTGCAACCTTACTGACAACAGGAGCCGCAACCCAGCCGCCAGTCGCAAACCCATAGGTTTTAGCATTCCCTTTGGGATCGTCCAGCATGGCAAAAACCAGGTATTTCGGCGCATTTAAAGGGAACACACCTATAAAGGAAGAAAGCCGAGCATTGGCGGTGTAATGGTGATGGGAATCAAGCTTGTCAGCTGTTCCGGTTTTGCCGCCCAGCATATAGCCCGCGACTTCCGCGCCTTTAGCTGTGCCGTGCGTAACGACCAGCCGCATGAGCGCCCGCATCATCGCAGACGTATGCGGGGTGATGATATGTTCCTGTTGTGCTATGTGGTTGGATGCAACAGTTTGTTTTAGCAAAGTTGGATGAACGGCGATGCCGTCATTGACGATAGTGGCGACGGCGCCTGCTAACTGGACGGAATTCACCGCGATGCCGTGGCCGAAAGCAACTGTCATGGTCGTAGGTTCGCCCCAGTCACGTGCGTTGGGAACGAGCGGCGTGCCCACTTCAGGCAATTCAATTGAGGTTTTTTCCGTAAGGCCGAGGCGGCTGAGGAAGGCGCGTTGGCGCGCCCCGCCAAAACGCTCCGCCATACGGGCGGAGCCAATGTTGGAGGAGTGCGTGAAAATTTCCGCGACATTCAGCCAGCGCGGTTCGGCATGAAAGTCTTTGATGGTTTGCGATCCGACTTCAATCGGATGCGTTGTGTCGAAAGAATCGCCGACATGTACGGCGCCGCTATCCAGCGCTAGCGCCGTATTAAAAATCTTGAAAGTCGAGCCCATTTCGTAGACGCCGAGCGTATCGCGGTTGAAGCGCTGATCATCCGTTGCAATACCGGGATGCTGCGGATCAAAATCGGGTAGGGATACCATCGCCAGTAATTCGCCTGTCGTTGCATCCATCACAAGGCCGGCGGCCCCTTCCGCCTGAAAGTTGGCCATGGCGTTGGCGAGTTCGCGGTGCAAAATAGTTTGCACGCGCAGATCGAGAGAGAGGGTGGCGGGTTCAGGCTGTTCCTGCAGGCGCGTATCCAGCTGCTTTTCGATGCCGGCGAGGCCGTTATTATCGATATCTGTATAGCCGACGACATGCGCCGCGACATTGCCCGTGGGATAAATGCGACGCTCATCGGGGCGGAATTCAAGTCCTGCGATACCAAGCTTGTTCACTTCGTAATATTGCTTTGGCGTCAGATGGCGTTTGATGGCGACACAATGTTTGCTGCCATGGAGATCTTCGTTCAGTTTTTGCGCATCGAGATCGGGCAAAGTGGCAAGTAACTGCTTAGCCGCTTCATCCGGGTTGAGGATTTTTTTTGCATCGGCACAAAGTGAAATGGTTGGTAGCGAAGTTGCCAGCACTGTGCCGTTGCGATCGGTGATATCGGCGCGACTGGCGACGCTGTCGCTGATTTCCTGATGGGCCATTGGAATCTCAGGCGTATCGCTCAGCAAGGTCAGGAAGGCCAGGCGCCCAGCGATGATCAGATACGCGATGGAAAATAAAACCGCAGCCGCTGTCAGGCGGGTGCGGGCGACTTCAACCGCTTGTTCGTGCGGCGTGGCGAGGCGGCGGGACGCTGGCGATGTCGGAGCCGGAGACGCAAAAAGCCCCGGCAGACTGGGTTGCCGTGCTGAATGGGGACGCTTTCCTTTGCGTCCTATGATCATTGCTGTTGCAGTTCGGTAATGAGGCTGCCAATGGAATCATGCATCGGCGCGGCGCTGGCGGTGCGTTCCATCATCATGCGTTCGTTGATATGGCCAGTGTCGGCGGAAGCAACAGCGACAGTTGCGACTGGTTTATGCTTGGCGATCGCAGCAACGGCAACGGGGCGCGGCGGTAGCGGTGCAAGGCTGCTTTTGATATTGGCGATAGGTGTGCCGCTGATGGCAACAGAAGCCATGGCTTCGGTACGGGTCGGCAAAACTTCAGCGAGGGAGTCGATAGCCGTTATTTGCTGCGGTGATGCCGGACGCAATGCCAGATGTTTGCGCGCCGCTGTTTCGACACGGGCGGGATTGGCCAGATAAACCCATTCGGCCTTCAGCACATGGATGCTTTGCTGTTCGGCTTCGATGGATGAATTGATATTTCGGAGTTGCGCATTTAGTTCGTGCACGCGGTCGCTGGTGCGATACAGCGCGAGGCTGGCGATAAGCGTAAGGCCAAACCAGAACAAAACCGACGATGTGCGTATCATGCGGCATACTCCTTGGTAACAGGTGCGTCGGTCCGTTCCGCCACGCGTAATTTTGCGGACCTTGCCCGTGGATTGCTTTGGGCTTCTTCGGCGGAAGGCGTTTGGGGCTTGCGGGTGAGCAAGCTGAAAGTAGGGGCAGGCGCGCGCTGATCATTCGCAGGCATATGGCGCGACAGGCTGGGTGCATTGCCGCTACGGCGGCGCAGGAAATCTTTAACTGCGCGATCTTCCAGTGAATGGAAAGAAACAACCGCGAGACGGCCTGCGGGTTTTAGCAGAATTTCAGCAGCAGCGAGGCCGCGTTTTAACTCGCCAAGTTCGTCATTCACATGAATGCGAAGCGCCTGAAAGGTGCGGGTCGCAGGGTCGATGCCATCAGCCGAACGCGGCACAGCGCGGCGGACGATTTCGGCCAACTGTTTGGTGCGAAGAATACGGTTTTCACTTCTGGCTTCGACAATCTGCCGTGCGACACGGCGCGAATGACGTTCTTCACCGCAGGTGAAGATAATATCAGCCAATTCTTTCTCGGCCATTGTGTTGACGATATCGGCAGCCGTAGGACCGCTCTGGCTCATGCGCATATCGAGCGGGCCGTCCGACTGAAAAGAAAAACCACGTTCAGCTTCATCGATTTGCGGCGATGATACGCCGAGGTCGAGAGCGACGCCGTCTACCTGCTTGACCTGTTCGCCAGCCAGTAAAACATCCATCGCGCCGAAAGGCCCTTGCAGGATTTTAAAGCGCGGCTTGAATTCGTCGGCCATTTTTTCGCCAGCTTTGACGGCCGCAGGATCGCGGTCAACGCCGTAAACTTTGGTTTGCGCTGCTTTCAGCAAGGCGCGGGAATAGCCGCCGCGGCCAAAGGTGCCGTCGATATAGATGCCGTTATCTTTAGGCGCCAGCGCCTCGATCACTTCATGCAACAGAACAGGGGTATGAGAAATGGTGGCCATGATTAAAACCCACCATTTTCAAATTTGGCTGCCGCCGCAATGATCTTGCTGAGGGAGATATCCTTGGCGCGTGCGGCAGAGCGTGATGCAGCGTCATGCGCGGCAAGCTTCTTCGGGTCCCACAACTGAAAAGTTTTGCGGCGACCAACAAAAGCGATTTCTTCGTTGATGCCAACGGAAGCGGCCAGCGAATGCGGCAGGGTGATGCGACCTTCGCCATCGAACGGTAATTGTACCGAACCACCAAAGATTGTGGTTTCGATCAGTTCGTAAACATCGGGCGCGAGATCTTGTTTCTCCAGACTTTGGCTGAGTAATTCGAGGTGGCCGATGGAGCATCCGTCAAGCGCTTCGTGCTGCAAGGAACGGAAGATGACTATCCCCGAAGCATCGACGCCCAAAGCTGCGCGAAAAGATGCCGGAACCGACACCCGTCCCTTTTTGTCAAGTCGATTGACAAAGCTGGACAGGAAAACGGCCATATAAACCTCAGTAATTCAATGGGTTGACTGTATAGGTACGACTGGAAGCGGGAACAATGGAGTGGTGCTGGCTGGTATAAACTGGGCATAAATGGGATATCATGGTCACGCATGGGCGGTCAAGGTATTTACTGATAAGAATTGGTAAAGATTGTGGAAAATCAATTAACTATTGTTACGACTTCGCAATAATTATCAACAGCTGTGGATAAGTTTTTGATTGTTTTGAAGAGCTAAAAGCTTTGCTGCCTAAGGCAGACAGGTGGCTCAGCGTGGTTTATCAGCGTGGTTTAAGGGTGAAATAGTAGTCGAGCCTACGTAATTCTTTGTTAATTGAAGGCCACACCGCTTCTTTAAAATCATCTGTAAGTAAAGCGCCAAGCGATTTTTTTGGATTGGTATCAGATCTCAGTTGTGTTTGAGCCGCTTTTACAAAACTTGTTCTGTTGCCTTCGGCGTCTTTCCAAAGGGGAAGGCGATAGAGAACATCTCTCCACAACTTGCTTTGAACGAAATTATTTACGGCGGCATCGCACAGCTTTTCCAGCTCTTTCAACGTAGTGGGAGAGTTAGTAAAAAAAACTTCCAACCCTCTTCGTAAATTACTCGGAATATTTCGTTCATAGTCAACCTGTTCAAGAAAAGGCACTATAAAATCTGGTAATTCTTCGATCGTTTCTGTTGACTCTCTGATTATTCGAGTGCGGTGCCTGGAAAGCGCCAAACCCATAATAGCCTCGGATAAAATTTCTTTTAAATCCTTAAAACTGCTGGGCGTCGTTTGGCCACAATACTCTTTGAGCTTCCTGAGACTCTCATCAATTCTGGCATTTGTAACGACCATTTGTTCCGCAGGGCCCATTTGTTCCTCGCCACCTTCCTTCCTTAAATCCGAGAGAAAAGTTTCGAGTTTTCTATAGACATGGCTTGAGCCCTCTCCGAGAGCCTTATCAAGGGCCTTTTTGCCAATGTCTTTACGGAGTTTGCGGCAGACAATTTCAACGCTGGACTGCTGAAAGAGCTTGCGAATGAGCCTGCATTTAATTTTAAATCGCTTAATGGGCGCTTCAATTTCATCAATCATAATTTAGCCTTATATTTTTAATTTATCGGGGGGAGTATATCTGTTCTATCCTGTCAATCCGATCAAATTAAATAGTTTCAAATAGCCTGATTATGGTTAACTCCTGTAACTCACAAGGTTAAACAATGCCCGCATCATCCGTTAAAAAGATCAACTTAGCCCTGCAAGGTGGGGGTTCGCACGGCGCTTTCACCTGGGGCGTGCTGGACAGGATTTTGGAAGAAGATGACCGGCTGAAGATCGAAGGCATTAGCGGCACCAGCGCCGGTGCCATGAATGCAGCCGCTTTGCTGCAAGGGTATGATGTCGGCGGCGCAGTAGGGGCGCGCAAGTCGCTAGATTTTTTCTGGGGTGAAATCGGCAAGCTGTCGGGCTTTGGCCTGCCACAACGCACCCCTCTCGATTTATGGATGGGCAACTGGAACATTGATACCTCGCCGGGGGCGGCGATGGTGGATGCTTGGCAACGTATGTTCTCGCCGTACCAGACCAATCCGTTCAATATGAATCCGCTTCGCGACATGCTGACGAAGATGCTGGATATCACGACCATCCAAAACTCCGATACCATCAAAATCTTTGTCTGCGCTACCAATGTTGAAACCGGTCGGCCGCGCGTTTTCGAACGCCACGAACTGACCATTGATGCCGTTATGGCGTCGGGCTGTTTGCCGATGACTTTTCAGGCCGTGAAAATCGACAATGTGCCTTACTGGGACGGTGGTTATGTTGGTAACCCGTCACTGTTTCCGCTGATCTATGGTTGCGAAAGTCCGGATATTGTCCTTGTGCAGATTAATCCTCTAACCCGGCAGGGTACGCCTGATACGCCTACCGAAATTATCAACCGCCTGAATGAAATCAGTTTCAATGCGTCCTTGATGGGCGAGATACGCGCGATTGCCTTCGTGCAAAAACTGGTGGAGCAGGATCACCTGAAGAGCGAAGAATCCGCGCGGCTGAAAAAAATGAATATGCATATGATCGGCTGCGAAAAAACCATGCGTGAATTCGGCGCCGCCAGCAAGATGAATGCCTCACCTGATTTTCTGCAAAAACTCAAGGAACTGGGCCGCAATACAGCGGAAAGCTGGCTAAAGGAAAACTGGGATAAGATCGGCGAGGAATCCAGCATCGATATCCGTAAGACTTTCTTATAAGATTATTGAGAAGATTTTAATTATTTAAAGCTACCTTCTCCTCCTATTCTTTTGTGGGAGAGAGTCATGGCTGGTGGTGAGCATCGTAAGGTTACTGGTTTTTCCGGCAATGAAATCTTCTGTTTAAGTAAATTGGGATATGAAGCTGGCCAGCTTTGTGTTGGCAATAGCGTCGTCTCGTTGGGTGTCGCCCGCGGGTTAGGGGCGGGACTTTCAAACCTGGCCGGCGGCGAAGTCACTGAGATTACCAAACTTATCCATGACGGTCGTCAGAATGCCTATAACCGGCTGATGGAAGAAGCGCGTCAAGCGGGCGGCGAGGGTGTCGCCGGTGTTTCGATGGATATCGTCAATCATGGCAGCAATCTGGAATTCCTTGCCATGGGTTCCACAGTTCGCAATCCTGCCCCCGATGCAGGGAAGCTGACCTACTCTACATCGGCCGATGCGCAGCAGCTTTATTGCCAGATGGATGCGGGTTTCAAACCGCACGGCTTTGTGTTCGGTAACGTAGCTTATTCAATTGGTGTGGGTGGCAGCCTGAAAGGCGCCTTCCGCAGCATGAAGCGCGGCGAAGTTTCGCAATATACCGAGATTTTTAACCGCACGCGTCATCTGGCTTTGGCGCGTATTCAAAAAGAAGCGATCAATCTTGGCGCCAATGCCGTCATTGGCATTCAGACTTCGATTTCACCCATGATGGGTACGCAGGAAATGATGATGATCGGTACCGCGTCGAGTCATCCTGCGCTGGCCGCCTATGCCAAAGCGCCGGTTACATCGGACATGACCAATGAAGAAATGTGGAACATGGTCAATATAGGCTTCCTGCCGATCCGGCTGGTGCTGGGTGTGTCGGTATATTCCTTGGGGCTGGCTTCCGGTATTACCTCGACGCTCAAGAGTTTAGTCGGCGGCGAAGTCGGCAGCCTCACGGAAATTTTGTACGAAGCCCGCGCAAAAGCTTTGGAACGTATTCAGCTTGATGCCCAGAAATGCAATGCTGATGAAGTTGTCGGTGTCAAAACCAGAGTTTACGATATGGGTGGTGGGCTGGTGGAATTTATGGTGATCGGCACTGCCGTTAAAAGGATCGAAGGCGCCAAAACCCTGCATGACAATCTGCCGCCGCAGGCTATTATTCAGGACCGTGAGACATTTGTGGATACAACGCAGGCCGCGACAAAGATAAGTTTAACAAGTCTGGCATCAGCGCGGAAAACGCAAAAAGGTCCGCTGACGATTGTCTTCACCATCATCATCTTTATTCTCTACGTTCTTAAAGCCATCATGGTACATCATCACTCATGAGTGATGATTTGCCAGACATTGAACAGTCCCCAGACGATCAATCTTCCAAGGCCAAAGGCTTTGCCTGGATTATTCTGGCAATTGTCATTGGTGTCGGATGCGCTGTCGGTATCTCGCCGCTCGTACGCACAATCCCCTGGAGCTGGGAAAAGAAAATGGCGAAAACCATTCCGGCTTTTTCTTCCGAAAATATTTGTCCCGGTAATGCCGCAACGGATGAGTTGCTGAAGCGGCTCAAGGCCCGGCTTTACCCGCTTGGCCCCGAAGACGAAGCCATGCCCATCGAAATCCAGATCGTCGACAGGCCGGAAGTCAACGCCTATGCGGGGCTTGGAGGGAAAATCATTGTGAATGAGGGGCTGCTTGACGAAGCGCAGTCAGCTGAAGAAGTCGCAGGTGTCCTTGCCCACGAGATCGAGCATGTGCATCGCCGCCATATTCTGGAAGGCGCTTTGACGCATTTCGTAACGGATGAGTTGATTCAGGTCGTCTCGACCGGCGACGTGTCTTCCGACACCGAATGGGCGCATTACTTTCTGCGCATGGGCTTCAGCCGTTCGCAGGAAGCCGAAGCGGACGAGGGCGGATTGCGACGCCTGCAAAAAGCCCATATCGATAATCAGGGTTTCAGGCAGTTTTTCGAGCGCATGAAAAAGTCGGAAACGGTGCCTGCATTTTTATCCGACCATCCTTCCGGCAAATCCCGGTTTAATATGGTCAAGGAGTTTGAGAACAAGAATACCATGCCGATCATGACTCACGCCGAGTGGCTGCAGTTGCAGGCTTATTGCAGGTAGGCGGGAAATAAAGAAGCAGCCAGAAATTTCTTCTGGCCGCTTTTTTAATTTATTCAATTATTTTAGTTTCAAGCCACCTTTAAATGAAATGGACTGCGGCGGGGACTTACTAAAGGTATCATCGGAACATCGCGCCAATGTTGAATATGTGCATCCGCTCCATAAACAGGATAGTCTTCTGGTCTCATCCCTTTGGGATGGTCTTCTTCCCTCATTCCACAAAAAGCGCGGGCAAATTTTTCGTCTGACGCTGTATCAGCAGGAAGCGCGATTAAATAACCCGTCTTCTTATCGAACCTAACACCATGGGCCAAAACTTCCTCACCCGTTTCATCATCAATTAAATATTTAAGTGCAGCACTCATTTATCTCTCCTTGGAAAGTTTCGACTCCAATCAAAGTAAAACGACTACATAAATATGCAACAATGTTGTCTCGCAGATGCGAAGGACGCAAGAAAATGTCTGGTTAAAGCTGCGTCTATTTAAATATCCTATGACTTGCCATCGGTTGCGCTGGATTTCCGATCAAGTCGGGGATGACAACTAAAAGTTGAACTTGCGCCAATAACCTACTTTTGTGTTTTAACCATCCGTTAAACTTGGTAGGCTTAGCGTTAATGTATATTTTGTAGATAAAAAGTGAGGTGAGATATGACTGTTGAATTTGCACCAACCATTCGCCCGCTGACGCCGGAAGACGGCGGATTTTCTGCAGATGTTCCTGTCGAATTAAATTCGATCACCCCAGTTATTGATAATACTTCAACTCTAAATCTTCCTGTTCTTGATGTTCCTCCTGTTGCTATGGCGGGGCAGGGATCAGGATCTTCCCTTCGTCGTTCTTATAGCAGTCCGAGTTTGCCAAAATATCGCGAGTTGCGGATGCATAGCGCCCAGGTTGGAGATTTGCCCGTTAAGCATGGCCATGTGGAAGGTATCGATCCTGGCTTTGCGGCAAAATTGAAACGGGTTCTGGGGAGACTTCACAATGAAGGGTATCGCTGTGAAATCATCAGCTGTGTGAGAACTGCAGAAGAGCAAAGCAGAATTCGGCGTAGATACAGGGCTCATCACACACCTATACCCGCCGCCCGTTTCAGCGCCCATGAAGTCGGTGCCGCGGTGGATGTCATTGGCCATGGTAAGGGATTCTATCGCCGTATGCATGAAATTGCGGTGGAAGAAGGCTTGGCGAGAGCCGTGAAGCGCGATCCGCATCATCTGATGTTGCCGCTTGCCGAAGTTGCCGTTCTTTACGGTGAACGGTTCGGGCAGAGGATGAGAGAGGCTTATGAAGCCGTCGCTTTTCATGGCCACCGTCCAAGACGGCCTGAAGCCTATGCCTCGGCTCGCGCTAATCCCGCTCGCCACCACAACCGGCATCATGCGGCGTCTTTGGCCTAACCGCTTCGAACGTAATTTCAGAAAATATGCCAGACGGCCTGTAAGCCGGGTTTTGTCGCCGCAATCCTTGCGACGGGTAACCATTCATCTGGGATGTCCGTTACCGGAACACCTCGTGCAACCAACCCGGACAGCCAGCGAAGAAAACTGCGCCTGAAATGTTTGAGCACTTCAAACTATGCTGTCCCTATTCGGTCTTGCTCCTGGTGGGGTTTGCCATGCCGTTTCTGTTACCAAAAACGCGGTGCGCTCTTACCGCACCTTTTCACCTTTTCCTGTCTTGCGACAGGTAGTCTGTTTTCTGTGGCACTGTCCCTGAGGTCGCCCTCGCCGGACGTTATCCGGCACCATTTTCTTCCGGAGCCCGGACTTTCCTCACCCTTACATTAAGTAGGAGCGCGGTCACCCGGCCATCTGGCAAGTGCGCAATATAGCATGAGATGCGCAGAACCTGCATAAATAACCACTTTAAGAGTCACCCAAAAAACACAATAAGTTCAATAATATAAGACTTATGGCTAATTTATGCGCAAACCCTACCGCCCTGATAGGAAAAGTGCTACAAGCAGCGCACTAATTCACCCGCCTTATCGCCTTTCCACTTCAGGAGTAATAATAATGAAAAAGCTTTCCGTTTCTGCTTTGGCTCTCGCAGCTGCCCTCGTTGTAGCGCCGGTCATGCAGGCCCATGCTGACCAGACCCCCGGCTGGTATGTCGGTGCTGGCGTCGGCGGCAACATGACGGAAGACAGCGTCATTCGTAATCGCCCTGATCACAGCAATGTCTATTACAACCCAGGTTGGGATGTGAATGGCAATGGCGGTTACGCCTGGAACAATGGCTTCCGCGTTGAAGGCGAACTGTGGCACAGCCGCGCAACGGTTGATGCTGTTCACGGCGCGCAGAGCAGCAATGGCCATCTCAGCAACACCGATCTGTTCGCGAATGGTTTCTATGACTTCCACACAGGCACACGCCTTACACCTTATATCGGTGCTGGTGTTGGCGGTGCTTATGTCGATACCAACCATGTTGGCACATTGACCAACGGCAGCAACGCAAACGGCAAAAATCTGGAATTCGCCTATCAGGCTATCGGCGGTGTCGCTGCCCAGCTCGACAACAATTGGGCTGTAACAGCTGATTATCGCTATGTTGCGACGCTGGATCCGAAGGTTCATACCAGCTCTGGCCGTGGCGCTTACGAAGATAACGTTTCGCACAATATCGTGCTCGGCGTTCGTTACAGCTTTGGCCAGCCTGTCGTAACTCCTGTTGCGACAACTTATGCTCCGGCTCGCCCTGTTGCAGCTGCAGCACCGAAGCCAGCCGTTGCGCCAGTACCGCAAAGCTTTATGGTATTCTTTGACTTCAACAAGTCAGTGTTGACACCAGAAGCCAAGCAGATCCTCATCTCTGCCGCAGACGAATTCAAGCGTGGCGGATTTGTTCGTATCGTCGTTACCGGCCATACCGATACCGTTGGCTCAACCAAGTATAACAAGAAACTGTCCGAACGCCGCGCAGCAGCTGTTAAAGCTGAACTGGCTGCTCAGGGCGTAGATGTGAGGACTGTTCAGGCGCAGGGCGTTGGCAAGAATGGCCTCCTGGTCCCAACGGCTGACGGTGTGCGCGAAGCGCAAAACCGCCGTGCTGAAATCGTCTTCGACAAGCAGTAAAACCTGCTTCTATCCTAAAGGAAAACGCCGTACCGCAAGGTGCGGCGTTTTTTCTTGACCAAAGCTGATGCATGCCATTAAGCCATGAGAGCAAGCCTGTTTGTGTTCCTCGCTCCACACCCACCCAAAAGGAACTGTCCCATGACCGATACCTTAAAAGACTTTTCAATTGATCGTCGCTCGGCCCTCAAATGCATGGCTTGGGCGGGGACTGGTGTTTTATGGACATTGGTGGGCGGCGTGCCGCGTGCCTTTGCGCTCGACGATGCGGGTGCGGCCGCGGCCATGGCGAGCGGTAGCTCGGCTTTTCATTTCGTGCAAATCAGCGATAGCCATATCGGCTTTAACAAGCTTGCCAATCCCGACACCGCCAAAACCCTGACGCAGGCTGTAGAAAAAATCAAAGCTATGGCGGTGCAGCCTTCGCTCATTTTGCATACCGGGGATATCACGCATTTATCGAAGCCAGAGCAGTTCGATACCGCGGCGCAAATTCTCGGCGGTTTCAGCATGCCAGTGCATTACGTGCCAGGCGAGCATGACACGCAGGATGAAGGTGAAGGTAAGTTATTTTTGGAACGCTACGGCAAGGGAACAAAGGGAACGGGTTGGTACAGCTTTGATGATCACGGCGTACATTTTGTTGCGCTTATCAATGTTCTGGGATTTAAGCCGGGCAGCATGACTAGCCTTGGTGCAGATCAATTGAAATGGTTGGCAGATGACTTAAGTGCCGTTAGCTCCAGTACACCTGTTGTTGTGTTCGCACATATTCCGCTTTGGACTATTGCTGAATCATGGGGCTGGGGAACCGAAGATGCCGCCCAGGCAATGGCGTTGCTCAAGCGTTTTGGTTCCGTCACTGTTCTCAACGGCCACGTGCATCAAGTCTTCCAGAAGGTTGAAGGCAATATTTCTTTCTATACCGCGCGCGCCACGGCTTATCCGCAACCTGCTCCCGGAACGGCGCCGGAGCCGGGGCCTTTGACGGTTCCTGCCGACCAACTCGGCGATTATCTTGGTGTTCGCTCAATTGATACGGTTACCGGTACCAGCAAGCTATCGATTACGGATTCGAAACTCAGCGATAAGGTGTAAGATGAAAACAGTTGTTAGAATTTTTCTGCTAGGTGTGTTGCTGTTGGCAGTTCCGGCCTTTGCTGAAGATGCTACGCCCCAGGTTGTTATTGATAAGTTTGCTTATGCCCCGACGGCGCTGACTGTAGCAGCGGGAACAAAAGTAACATGGGTCAATAAAGACGATACGCCGCATACAGTTGTCGAGAACAATAAAAAGTTTCGTTCCGCCGCTCTGGATACAGGGGATAGCTACTCCTATACTTTCACCGAACCCGGTACTTATCACTATTTCTGTACCTTTCACCCTAAAATGGTAGGAACGGTCACGGTCACTGCGAAAAACTAGTTTTTTCTTGCCAAAACCCTGCCTGAGCGCAAAAAGAGGCGCACAAGAAAGCAAGCAGGAGATGTGAGTGAGCAAGGACTGTTTTCCCCATACCCGTCTGCGCCGTCTGCGCAAGACCGAAACATTGCGCCAACTGATGCGCGAAACAAGCGTCAGCACCAGTGATTTGATCTATCCGATCTTTGTCGAGGAAGGTATCGACGCGCCGCAGCCGATCAGTTCCATGCCCGGCGTCTCGCGTATTCCGGAAAAAAATCTGGCGGCGGAGATAAAAGCCATTCAGGCCGATGGCATCAAGGCCGTTATGATGTTCGGTGTGTCGCACAAGAAAGACGCGACTGGCAGCGACAGCTGGAAATCCGACGGTTTGCTGTCACGCATGATCAAGCGCGCCAAGGATGCTGCGCCGGAGCTAATGATTATCTCCGACACCTGTTTCTGCGAATATACTGACCATGGTCATTGCGGCGTTGTTGACGGCGGCCATGTTCATAACGACATGACGATCACCAACCTGGCAAAGCAAGCGGTTATCGCCGTGCAAGCAGGCGCCGATATGATAGCGCCGAGCGCCATGATGGACGGGCAGGTAGCCGCAATCCGTCAAGGGTTGGATGATGCAGGCTTCATTGACACACCCATTATGGCTTACTCATCGAAATTCGCATCCAGCTTTTACGGACCGTTTCGTGCTGCAGCAGGTTGCGATTTGAAAGGTGATCGCAAGGCCTACCAGATGGATTCGATGAATAGCCGCGAAGCTCTCCGCGAGTCCTTGCTGGACGAAGCCGAAGGCGCGGATATACTCATGGTCAAACCAGGTATCGCTTACCTTGATGTATTGGCAAAGCTGCGGGAACGCACCTTGTTGCCACTCGCGATGTATCAAGTCAGCGGCGAATACGCGATGATTAAGTTCGCAGCTGCCGCAGGCGCTATAGACGAAAAACGCGTCGTGCGCGAAACCATCGGCGCCATGAAAAGGGCAGGGGCTGACCTCATCATTACCTACTTCGCCCGCGATATTGCGCGGGAAGGGTTTTGATCGGTCCAGCGCTGCACGGGCCGATAGAAAAGCTTATGCTCCGGATCATATTTATTCAGGATCTGATCGCTGATGCCTAGGCCCTGCAACAGCAGAAAACCCTGATTGAGCATTTGCAGTAAATCGCCCTCACCCTTGCCCACGCTGAAAGACATATTGATGACGCCCATAGGCTGGTCGTAAAGTTTCTTCAGTTTTTTCTTATTATTCCGGTTGAAATGATCGATGGTCAGCGGGTCGGTAATTGTAACGTCGGCTTTCTTATCCACTATATTGACCATAATAAGCGACGGGTCGTCGGAGCCCGGTAATTCCAGACGATGCGCTTTCGGAAAACTATCCATAGCCATCGCCAGACTGATATCACCTTCAATAGCCGAGAATGTTATATCCAGTGTGTTGAGAGTGTCGATGTTAAGGATAGGCGCGGCGTTTTCGCGCCCATAGATATATTCCGGAAAATAGGCCATCGGTTCCGTGTAATCCAGAACGGTGGCGGCGGTATAAACATAAGGGCCATCCGTGGTGCACATGGCATCAATTTTTCCGGTGGCCAAGGCTTCGGCCTGTTGACCCCACACGACTTCCTCGGTCCATTCAATCTTGAGGCCAAGTTTTTGCCCCAACGCTTCGGTGAAATCCGGCACAACGCCTTTCAGCTGTTTGGTATTGGGATCAATTTCTTCACTTACGGGCCAGAGCGCATAGCCACAATGCAGCGTGCGTGTGCGCATAACGCGCTCATAGGCGGTCTCTCTATGTGGAGGCGTTGCCGTTTTGGGATGAATAATCTGCAGGCCAAGCGCAAGGCAAGCGATGAGAAAAGTAAGAAGAGGTAATTTGGAAATCATATATTCATCCTGTTTGTTGCGGCCTGTGATCCGCATATATCGTGATATTTGTCCATAAAGCACCTATTTATTTACTTTCACTTCATAAAATGCGCAGTATAAGAAGATATCAGGAGTAAAACTGCATAAATGATTTCTATCGATCAAATTCGCGCCGCGCGCGCTTTGCTGAACTGGACGCAGCAGGACCTTGCCAAGGTGAGTGGCCTTTCCTTGCGGGCATTGAACAGCATCGAACGTGGGCTGGTTGTGCCACGCCTTGATAATCTGCGGGCCATTCAGGGCGCTTTTGAAAAAGACGGTATCGAGTTTGGTGATAATGACGGCGTGCGCCGCCGCACCGAACGGATGGAGATCATCAAATTTGAAGGCGCCAATTACATCAATCAGCATCTCATCGACATAACACAGGAGTTGCGTGCTCCAGGTGCAGAAGTTCTTTTCAGCCTCGCGAGCGAGGAGGATTACGGCGCGCTTAATGCCGACGTGCTTGATGATTATTTTTTGCACATTAACCGGCACCGCATTACTGAGCGTATTCTGGTGGCCAAAGGGGAGAGCTATGTCATCGGCATGCCCTCAGTCTACCGGTGGTTGAAACCTGAATCTTTCAATCATGTTTTCTATGTTGTTTACGGTGATAATGTCGGCTTCCAGATTTTGGGTGAACCGCATCGCGCCATAATTATCCGCAACCCATCTATTGCCGATATGTTCCGCCGCCAGTTCGAGGCGAACTGGGCGATGGCTGAAACGCCGTGGTTTGCAAAACGTTATAAAGCGGGCGGTCCAAATGAGCCGTGGTCTTCAGCCAAGGCAGCTGCCGCTCGCGACTGGATAAAGAATACGAAATCTACTTAACCTCG
>Ga0206891_10070_pt2 | contig 31704 bp, 31 predicted proteins | sample Alteio_BWOrgHeat_55_FD_153246 | JGI IMG/M metagenome (GOLD analysis project Ga0206891, IMG submission 153246) | Enriched cells from forest soil in Barre Woods Harvard Forest LTER site, Petersham, Massachusetts, United States - Alteio_BWOrgHeat_Nextera7 ...
GCGCAGACGCCGCACGATGGCGCTGGCGAACTTCATGTGGCGTTCGCGGTCCGGGCCGAAGAGCTGACGGCCTGGGAGAACTGGCTCGCGGAAAACGGAATCGCAGTGGAAGAGAAACGAGCGTGGGAGTTGGGTGGCCAAAGTATTTATTTCCGCGATCCAGATCGGCATCTGATCGAGATTGCGACTCCGGGCGTCTGGTCGATCTATTAATGCGGGCTTCCCTGCACACCAAGACCCGTTCCGAAGTTGGCCAGCCGGAAGCATCGGCAACCGCGTCACGGCCGTTACCTGACTTCTCACTCGCGGTCCGGAAACGGCGTTCCAGTCACTTAGAACCGAATTCCTCGATCCCTTCGGCAATCTGCGTCGTTAAATGTTCGAGAATCAATTGATTGTGGCTGCGGATAAGACTCGGGCGAGCCTGGGATTTCCGCCGAAACGACGGTCTCTTCGCTTACTCGGGCCGATCCACCGAGGCCAATGTTCACTTTCCGAAACCCCGTGGAAATGAGTTCGGTCTTAACGATGAATCTTGCTTCGCAGGGACGGGAATTCAGAAACGCGTGCAAAATGATAACATCGACCCGGCACGATAATGTCAATTTTCAAGCCGACCGCCGATGAGCGCGACACACTGAAGAAGGCCGTCTCCAAATATGCGCTCGAGCCCTTCAAGGATCACTTGCTCGCTTGCCTTAATTTGCCAGAGTCGGAATACCCGAATGGCAGCGAGGAGTGGAACAAGTTCAAGTTCTGCATCGAGCAGCACACCCTGCATGCCGAGACGGAAGTGCGAAGAGATCCGAACAAAAAGGCGACGCGGCAGTTGCTCGCTAAAGCCGACGCGCTGGCGAGAAGGTTCCATCCCAACTTTTCGTGAGCTACGAGGGCGCTTGCACCACAGACTGTCCATTCATTCCTGGTACCCGGTTAATGGTGATGCCCGCTGAATTGCGGTCTGACGGCAGCGAATCGGGTAGGCCTTGCAAACTATTGCGAGCCTAAGACTGTAAAGGAACATGATGAGCAAGACTGAGCCTGATGCTGACGAAGAAGGTCAAAAGGAACGGGATCGAATGGATGACGAGGACGATGAAGAGCAGATGCTGCATCACCGCAGAGGGGACGATGATGAGGAGGAGGCGGAAAACATTCCCAGTGACGCTAGGTGAGCATCAGTTCTGTCCATACGGCACGCACTCCTGCGTTTGATATCGCGCATTTCGCGTCTACGAGATCGGTTGTATGGTCAAGTGGCTGTTGGCATATAAACTCTGCTGTTTCCGACTAAACGCGAGTCATGGTGCCTTTGCTATTACCCGATTTGGCAGCCGCAATCGTTCTATAGCGTTCTGAGGGTACGCACGCGATTAATACAGTAGAACATCTCGTTAGCTTTTAACGGCAGGCAGAGAAGCGGAGCACCTCGATGCGGAGCGGTTGGAAGCTTAACGACCGCACTGTGACGCTCGATCTGGCCTCTCACCAAGTCATCGTCCGCTTTTCAAGGGGGAAAGTTGACAGACACACCAGGAGAAAATTAACTTCTGGCCGCACCCGTTGTTCCGCAGGAGGGAAATCTGAAATCGCGTTAAAAGATCCGTGAAGGCGGCTCTGTTGTGTATGAGACGAGGTACAAAAATCAGTTCATTCACTGCTTCGCTTCATACACCAAATGTTACCCGTTAGTCCGCCAAGCCCGATGATAACCTTGTCCTTTGCCACACCAATCTCGAGTATCCCTGTGTCGAGGTTCGCCATGGACAGCCGGGCATTGTGAAAGTGGTAGACCGGAAAAGGAGTGCCGACTAGCTCCTTCGTGCGATTCGCCAGCCTCTGTGCCCACAAGCAGAGGTAACCGTCGCGGTCGGAGATGAAATAGATCAAGTTGCCATTCGGTGACCATCGGGGCTTGTCGTCCCAGCCATTGGGATGATGATCTATGGCGATCCAACGATCCGGCCGAGCCGGCGTCCCATTCTCGAGCGGCACAAGCAAGATCTGAGATTGCCACCTTCCTTCATCGGGGTGGGCACCCTCATCGGGGTGGACACCCTCCACAGCGATCCATTGGTCATCAGGCGAAAATTTGACCTGGAAGAAGTCGATACCGGGTTTGTTCAGGAACGGCTTGTCGCGGCCGGACTTCAGATCGAGAGAATGAACCTGATCGTCGCCAGAGCTGAAGAGCAAGCGGCTATTGTCCAGCGACCAATCCCAAATCATCTTGTTCGCGCCTCCAAGAATCATCCTCGGGGATCCGCCGCTTACTGGGGCTACATATAGTTGGCCCGGCTTACCAGACGTGTAGGCCACCATGGTCCCGTCACGTGAGATCTGTGGATGCCACTGAGGGACCGCACCGCTAGCGACCGCCGCTTCTTTGCCAGTGTCGAGATCTCTCACGTGGGTCTGCAGCTGGGCCGCTTCCTGGGGAAGCGCGATCGGTTCACGTAAGCTGGCGACTGGCCCGAATCCTACTCTTCCAATTCCGCCGTGGTCTCTAGTGTATGCGGCGGTGAAGGCGAGCTTTCTGCCTTCGGCTGAAATGGAGGGCAGAATTTCAGTGACGCCTTCAGTGATTTTCTTAGGCTCTCCTAGTACCTTGGCTTGATCCGGATCTGCCGTCAAACTCCAAACGGCGGCATTTCGGTTCAGACTTGCGAAGAACAATTCGCCGTTCGCGTTCAGAGTTGGCGAGATCTCCAGCGTCGTGCCCGAAGTAAGGCGTTCGGCCGGACCGCTGATGCGTCCGACAGCGGACACTGGTGCTCGCCACGCATTTACGGCATCCCCGAATCCCGCCGCAAAAGTTATGAAGTCGTTCGACCATTGCGAGAGGCGTGGGATTCGATCGAATCCAAGCGAAAAACCTTGGCTCTTAAGCGTGCTGAAGTTATCTGTTCTCGTGGATGGACTTCCATCAAGGGCAACCAACCACCAATCAGCGGTATCCCACGCGTAGCCTGTCTTCGGGGAAACGTACACGAGCAAATGCTTGCCGTCTGGACTCCAAACCGGGTTTCCGGCGGTCGAGAGATCCGATCCCAGACGCTTCGGCTCGCCACCGGCCGACGCAACTATGTAGAGCGCGCCCGCTCCTTTGACGGTTGGAACAACTGCATCACTTCCACCGGACCAATAGGCGATCCAATGACCGTCCGGGGAAAAACGCGGGCTTCGGCCAGACTGCGTCAAACGAGAGGCCTCACCGCCAATAACGGGGACGAGGTAAATCCCGCCACCATCCTTTTTAGAACGAAACGCGATTTTAGTGTCGTCGGGTGAGAACGTGGGATCGTCCGCGTCTACGTCGTCGTGTGTCAGTTGTACCGCACTCCCCGCCGGCCCCAGTTCTTGAATCCAGATATTCACATTGCCAAGGGATCCTCGATCGGAAGCGTATGCGATGAGTTTTCCGTCGGCGGAAATCGCCGGGTCGGCGGTTAGGCCCGTGCCGTCAGTCAGCTTGACCATTTCGGTGTTAGCCGTCTGCTTTGTTTGCCGTTTCCAAAGGAACAGCATGATGAGCACCAGTACCGCCGCAGCGCTAATCGCAACAACAAGACCAATGCGTTTTTTCGCCGGGACAGTCACAGCGATTGTGGCAAAGCCGCGCTCCGCCCCATTCTCGCGATGTACACCGTTTGGTGTGATGTCAGGTTGAACGGTGTAGCCGTTCGAGCTACCGACGAACTCCACCGGCGCAATGAACCGGTAGCCTCGCCGCGCGAGAGTCTCGATAAAGCGCGGGTTCTCGGCCGAGTCGCCTAACGCTTGCCGAAGTTTGGCAATCGCGGCGTTAAGGCTGTGATCGAAATCGACGAACGTATCGGCCGGCCATAGCGACTCTTTCAACTTATCGCGCGTAAGCGCCTGACCGGGTTCCTGGAGGAGGAGATTTAACACGCGAAAGGGCTGCCCTTGCAGCTTGAGCTTTCGTCCGTTCCGCCGTAGCTCGCCGCTATTCAGGTCTAGCTCGAAAAGACCGAAGCGCACGAGTTCGGGACTTATGGGCATTAATTACCCCTTTTGCCGGAGTGTAACAGAAAATGAGCATCCTCTAAGAACCCGTATGTGAGAACTGACTTGCGAGTAGATCTTCTCTTCTACCAGCAAGTTATGAGATGACGATCTGCTTCCCTGCTGATGAGCTGCCGGGTATGGAGGCATCCGACTCCTGCCCGGATAATTGCCTCACTTCAACGAGGTAAGTGGAATGAGAAGAACAACATTCTGGATCGCGAGCACATGGCTCACAACTCTGAGCGCGGCGGCTTTTGTCCCGGCCTCCGACAATTCCAGTCAGTTTGAGGGACAGATTATTGTCTCGGCTTACGATTTCGCTCACATCGGTTCCAAAACGTTGACACAAAGCGAGCAGCTTGTGACACGCATTTTCGCGCCCGCGGGAGTTGATGCGCAGTGGACCACGGGTTCGCTCTCAGACGTAGAACACTTGGTGCACGATTTCAGCGCAACTCCATCGGGGCGATGCAACACGCCCTTGCCGGCTATTCTACGGGTTCAGATCCATTCGCGTTCACCCAACGGGTTTCCGTCGCAAGGGCTCGGGTATTCGTTGCCTTGCGCAGGCCAGGGTGTGCAGGTCATCATATTTGCGGACCGCGTGGAGGCGGTAAGTCGAACAACCGTTGCCAGTTTCTACAGGGTGCTGGCCTATGCCATTGCACATGAGCTTGGGCATGTCCTTTTGAGGTCCTCCGTGCACGAGCAAAGCGGGCTTATGAAAGGTGTCTGGACAAAGACCGAGTGGCAACGCGCTGCGGTGACGGTCATCGCGTTCGCGCCCCATGATGCTTCGTTTATAGCCGGGGAACTTCGTGTTACCAAAACTCGTGATGCTGCACAACGCCAGATTTCCGCTCCAGGCACAATCGCCGACCTCATGACACCCGAAGGCCCTACTACACGAGGCGGAAAGTGAGGCATGAGGCCAGCCCATCCTTTCGGTAGATGCAGCAGAACTCACCAAGACCGTTAGATCAGGCAGTCTGCGGGAAATGATTCGCAGACGGATCACCCTTGTCCTCAATAAGTTAGCAAATGATCTTGCGATGATGTCGCAAGCATGGATTGGGAAGCGAACGCAGTGTACTGTTGGCCCTGCTAAGTCTGACTTTCTCAGGAGAAAATTCGCCAGATGTTCAAACAACAAAAACTGATCCTATCGTTAGCGCTTTTTCTATTCGCCGCTTCGGCAAGCGCGGATTCTTTGGTCTACGTAGTCACCGATTCTCAGCAATTCGGAACCGTAGACATCAATACAGGGGCGTTTCACCTCGCAACACAAATTGCCAGCGCGTTTTCGCAACCGGCAAGTTTTGGAAACGTGTACGGGCAGGGGGTTCACGACGATCGCACTCGCGCGTGAAGCGGCGCATGTGATAACTGCAGAGATCAATTCAACGCACCAAGCACAGGCCCGGCAGAACCTGACGACTGCCGGTCTATTGGATCGCGTCACATTCCTGCTGGTGGACATTATGGACGACCGGACCTGGGATGGCTTGCCTCGCGTTGAGGCGGCGCTTCTAGACCCAGACTGGGCTGTGACCGGGCCTGACCATGTTCATCGTTTTGTGCGATCTACAACTAGACCGCCCGCTGATGCGCTACTTGAAAGAACCCTCCGTGCGACCGATAACGTGGCCCTCGTCTTACTTCCGCGACTTGACGTCCACGACCTCGACGCACTTCCAGGGCACGAACGCCAAGAGCTCTATTTGGACCAGAGTCACGAACTCTACTGCCTCTACTTTGGTGACCTTGCCGTCTCACTGGGCGAGACGGAATTGCGCCTGTGAGGAAGCCGTTCCGAGCGGCGCTTAGTCATGTGCATCGCAACTCGACGGATTGAGACTGATTTAGATCCTCACTCACGGCGCAGCGATTGGCAACCCCCTCGGGCTTCGCCATTAAACATTTGACCGCATTTTAACGACCGGCTCGTTCATCGGGTATGGGTTTCGGTCCCGGTCTTAATCGGCCCAGGTCATTCGAGCCGTTCCGCTGGGAATGCGCTCGCTGTTGATCTTGATTTGTCGGCTTCACGGGAACGGGAAACGGCGTTGTGTGACCTTGGCGGTCCAGCGTTTTGCGAAACGCCACATCTCGGTAAGCCGACATACCGGTACGATCCTGATCGCGCGGGCAGCACGAGTTATTCCGCCTCTTTGCTTAGATTGGTATGGCGCTTCACGGGTAAGGAACGAGTTACCTTATCACCCCGCTTTGAGCCGACGGAAGGGCCGCGTCGTCTTCCGTCGAGAGATGGCGAAATTCATTCAAGATAGACCAACACAGCCGTTAGGTCGTCCTGCTGATTGCCTGTCGTGATCTGCGCAAACAAACGATCGAGGACAACACCTGGCTCGCTTTCACTCGAGCGAAGAAGGAACTGCCCGAGCCTCTCCCGGCCAAATTCTTCGCCGGCCGGGTCGTTGGCTTCGGTGATTCCGTCGGTGTAGAGAAGCAACTTATCGCCCAAATGGAAGGGAACCGAAATATTCACGTAGGTGGCTTTCGGAAATGGACCAATGATCAGGCCGTTCTCAGCGAGAAGCACCAAGTCGCCCGTTTTCCCTCGGGCTAAGAGTGTGGGCGGGTGACCAGCGCCCGCATAAGTGACCGTGCTTGCGTTTCTGTCGATGACCGCGCAGGCGGCGGTCATGTACTGACCACCGAGACTGGCGCGAAGCATCAGGCTGAGTCCAGACAGAATAGCAGCCGGATCGGCAGCATTATTTCTTTGCGCCTCAAAACAGACCTTCAGCATGCACGCAACAAGCGCCGCGGGGACACCGTGCCCGGAAACGTCTGCCACCAGGATTGTCAGAACATCGTCTGAGGAAACAAGGAAATCATAGAAGTCTCCAGCCACCGATGTCATTGGTTGATATCGCGTCGCTATGCGAATACCGTTGAGCGTCGGGGGAGACCGAGGGATGATGGCGTTTTGAATTCGACGAGCCGTTGATAATTCCTGCTCAACGTCGATGAGCTTTCGCTCCGTAGCCAGCGCTCTACGCAAAGCAATGGAAGCTAGCCCTCCAAGCAAAATGAGGAACCCAATCGGTTCCACACTACGGCCCCCAACCCTGACTCTCGCGTTCTCAAGCACAACGAAGACGCCAAAGATAACCAACGGCCAAAGGAGAGAGGCTGCCAAGGAGTCGCGAGCACGACGCTCCGCTATAGCGTGCAACAGCATCAACACGGTTAGGCCCACCACGAGCAGATCGTTTAAGGAACCGACCCAGGATAGCTTGTAAGGGATGAAGACGGTGGGGATGGCAATAACTGCAAAAGCAACGCAGAGCCGCAGCCAGATGACGACGCTTCCTTTCCAACCTCGACCGAGAAGGTCGCGCGCGAAGAGAGCGAAAGGAATATTGATTAGATAAGTGATGCAAAGCGCCCAAGGAATGTATTCGTTTCCAGGGCGGTTGAAGGCATCGCGAACCAGCTCATTCTGGACGAATAGGCGGGCGCTGTAGAGAATCGAAAAGGCCCCGACCAATAAAAGCAAGCGGTCTCGAGATCTGAGCCGCAGAAGCGCCAGCGAGCAGACTCCGCCGAGCAGTATTACGCACGCGATCGCGAAGTATGGTAGGTTGCTGCGCAACGTCGAATTTACAACTTGGCGAGAGATGAAATCCGGAGTCACTCCAATCAGACTAACGCGAGGTCACGGCAGGCCGTCCGCTCGAAGGACGCTTCCCCGATCAATCTCCACAAACCCGCGTAGCATCCGGCACTCCGCTTGGCTCGCTTGTACCGGTCCAGTTGCCATTCCAAGCTTTCGTGATACGGCGTTCGCGTCACTTAGATCGCCTAACCGAAAGATTGGGGCTGAAAGGTGTGGCATAGCGTCGCCGATGCGGTGCGATAGGTCAGAACATCCGGGTGCACGATGACTTCCAAGTAGTGAACGGGAAAGGTTCCTGATACGCCACGATGTCGATGCCGAAAACGTCGTTGAGAAGCGCGATATCAGCCATGGCAGGATCCGGACGGAGGTTTTTTCGAGCTCTGGTGACAGCCATCTACCGACAACTGTTCCAAGCATCAAAAGGAGTGCAGAAGTAACATCTCCAGTGAAACTGCCATTCTTGCATTCTTGCGGGACAGCTGCTTCTGCGGTATGCAGGATTGGATAGGCGATACCTGGACGTGGTCTCCACACGGATCGGCTGTACAGGTGGTGATGTGCCCCATAGAACCTATCCGCAGTCCCTCGCTGTGTAATAAAGACTCTCAAACGCCCTGGTAAACGAGCGCAATAAAATCACTTGGGCTCTGGAACAGGTTGCCCCATTCGGCGTCATAGCGCGCGCCAGGCTTAGCTGCTACAACTTCAGTTAAGGGCTTACCTTGTCTTTTCAGGGCTGCAACTTTGTCGCGGATTTCTACCAACACCTCTCGGAATAGAATCAGGTCGGCTTTGCCGCCTAGCGACCCGTGCCCAGGAATGACGATCGTCTTCTCGGTCACGCTTGCGATATTCGCTTCTGCCGCCCGTATGTGGCCATCGATGCTGCCTCCGGTTGCGTAGTCAATAAAGGGGTAGTCACGGTTCCAAAAGGTGTCTCCGGTATGAAGAATGTCGGCCTCAGCAAAATGTACGGAGACATCGGAATCAGTGTGAGCAGGCAAGTAATGCTTAAGCATCAGAGTGGTGTTGTTGACGTGTAGAGTGTATTCGTCTTCGAAGATGGTGGAGGGAATCGCACTTGCCGGCGCAGGAGGAAAAGTGTGCTGCCAGTTGCCTTTGACGCGGGTGGCCTTGGAGAGATGTTTGCGCGTATTCTGGTGCGCTAGGATGCTCGCTCCGGCTGCGTGCAGCCACTCGTTACCACCGGTATGATCGAAATGCCAGTGAGTGTTTATCAATTGTTTGACGGGATCTGCATTGATGCTCGCAAGAGCATCAGAAACGTTCGGACGTGCCGTGATGATCTCCGCATCAACCAGCAGCTTTCCGTCAGGGCCAGTAAGCACGGCGATATTTCCACCAGCGCCCAAGAGCACACTGATATTGCGGCGAAGGTTTTGAACCGTGACTTTTGTTGTCGCGGCTTCCTTGAACGCACTTTCAACGAGGCCGTCAGTCTGGGCGACAAGGCAACCTGGAAAAAGACAAGTTGCCGCGATCGTACCGCCAGCAGCAAGAAACTGACGGCGTGAGATGTTGCGTGACGCTTCGGTGGTCATATAAAATTACTCCTGTCGCTTTCGCATGAGTTTAGTCGACATCTTCTGTCTTCGCGCCGAAATCTAAAACAGAACCATTACCTCTTCCTGCCCGGAGAGACGTTGGCAAGATTTCGCGAACATCAATTATAAGCAGCGATGACCGTGGCACAGGAACAGCGTTTCGCAAAACTGTGAGAAGAAGGAATGCTAAAGCGCACATTCAAATCCGTCGCCGGCCTGAAATGACCCATGAACAGGACGTTCAGTACTGGAGGCAGGGGCATGCTCAACCCTTTACGAACCAAGCGGACGTCAAGCGTTATGTGCGCCGAAGGTCCAGCACCACATCCTGGTGACAAACCCAAGGGCCAATGCCCGAAGAGACGGACGGAACAGTAGAACTTTGGTTTGACGATATTGAAGCATTCCGTGCCTCAGCGTAATTCCAAGTGGAGTTATCGGAAACGCCTCGTCCTCGGGATTGATCACTTGTAACCGCCTAGTGGGAAGCGACAGCTGAAAGGTCTTATCGCCATGCTGATCGTGAGCTGATCACGGTCCACTCCCGAAGTTAGGACCGCGATTCGCGAAGTAGATCGCGGGTGACGCCGCAGCGTTTGGCGATCCATTTGATTTATCGTCGTTCGCCGCAGAAGTGCGGCCATTACAGCGGGCCGGAAGCGGCGTTCGAGTCACCTAGAAGCACCGTGGCGCATGGTCATCGGTCGATTACTCGGTCACATGATTCAACAACTCGCTGTCGAGCTCAAGGCCGATACGATCCGCATTCTGGATCGCACTGGCAACTCCGACCCAAGCGAAGCGACTCAAACAGTCACCGAGGACGACGTCCCCCTTTAGGGGGGCTCGTTCGTTGATGACAGAGACTTGGTCTATTCGTCACCGGCGGTTCGCTGTTGACTATTGCGATGACGGTTCCAGCGGGCCTCGGCACTCTTTCTGCCTCGCTCGCACTTTCTTCTGAGCTGATGGTCGCCCAATAATTGCGCGAGACTTGACCCATGGTTCGGCGAAATACTTCCGTTGTGCCGGACCTGCGTCCGTGCCATATTCGTGAGCGGGCTTTCTCGCGCCAGAGCATCTCGGCCTTGGTTCGCCCATGCGGATACCGACCACACTATCTCGATTCGCTCTCATTTTTTCATGCGCCGTTGTGGTCCTTCAGAGGACCATGATTTATTCGTGATGGAGACCGCCGACCGGGAGTCTTCACAACACGAGGCCGTGCGGAAGGCGATATCGATGGTCGCCCACTTTGCGGAGTTGTCTTCAGACTCACTTACTGGATTTAGTTTCTCGGCTTACAGGAGACCGGTCGGCCCTTATCCATATACGTGACCTCGAAGATCCGCGCCAATCCGTTGTCCTGTTGATCCACATAGAAGTGGAGCGCGTACCCGTATGTGTCACGGCCGGTGAAGTGCAAACAGAATCCATTGCCGCCTCTGTTCTCTGTCTGATGGGTGCCTTGCTCCACGATGACCATGTTCTTCTTGTCAAAGGGGTCCATCGCACTGTCGATAAATTTGTTTACCCAGGGATCAATAAACACGTTTTTTGCGCCGAACAATGCACGGTTAATGGTGTTCTCATCAAATGAACTCAGAAACGCCTCGTACGGACCGTATTTATTCGCGTAGGATTTGATCTCCTGGTTCCAACCGGACTTGAATGTGATTGCCATAAGTTCTCCTGCTCAGTTAGCGACATTTTGCGTCTTTTACCTTCAGTCGCGCCCCAGTTTTTAAAAGACAATTCAGCGCAATAATTTCGCGCTGCCAGCGGCAACGGCTCTGCGCTGTCCGGGTACTCGCGACTTTTCGAGATTAGAGAATTGGCCTCTGGTTCTTCAAACTGAGTTCACGGCTATCCCGTATGGTCCGAATGTCCGGGCCATACGCGAAAATGTTCGCGTAAAAGATTGTGGCTCGTTACAGCCCTCTTCATTCGCGGCTGGCGTTTGCTGAGTTCCGTCGGTCTGCCAATGGAAGCCATACCTGGAAGCGAGTATCACCCGGCTTTGAACTGACCTGAACGTTACCACCATGCTTTCTGACGATTGTTTGTACCGTGTTCAGCCCGAGACCCGTTCCCTCACCTACGCCCTTCGTCGTGAAAAAAGGATCAAAGATATGGGACCTTATCTCAGGGGGGATTCCAGGACCGCTATCGCCGATTTCAACCACGACACATTGGTCCTCGCAGAAGGTTCGCACCCGAAGTTCACCCTGACCGAGCATGGCGTCGATGGCGTTCTCGACGATGTTGGTCCAGACCTGATTCAACTCAGTGCCCACAGCGTTAACAAGAAGGGGGATTGGTTGGTAAGCACGCTGCACCTTGATTCCAGGTTGCAGAATGTGGGTCAAAACCCCAAGCGTGCTTTCGAGGCTTCGCACGACATCAACATTCTGCACCGGCGCCTGATCCATATAGGTATATTCTTTAACCGTCCGGACCAGATTCGATATTCGCGCCGTACTGCTCTCGATTGTGCCAAGAAGAATTGATAATTCTGCGGAGGCTGCGATTCGCACCAGCGCAGCACGGGCCGTACTTGCATCGAAGTCTATCAGCAGAGCGGTGAGTGTGTCCGCGGGCATGCCGCATCTTGCCAGGGCAGCGGACAGCTCCCACGTATCGGCATGGCCGTGACGTCGTAAGATCGAGTCCAGCTTTTCTTCCAGGTCGCTGAGAGCGAGTCCATCCAACAGGGGCACCCCTAATTGCGGGACCAAAGCTTCCATTTCTTCAATTCGGGCTTTCTCCGAGTCATCGATCGGCTGCCGCCACAATTCGGCGTTCGCACTGCGCATTTTCGCCAGAGTTTCGCGCATATGACCGGCCGCACTCGCGGCAGCGGACGCAGGATTATTCAACTCGTGAGCAAGCCCAGCTGATAATTTGCCCAATGAGACCAAACGGTCACGTTGCTGTTCGATTCGGGTTCCTTCACGAATTCGATCAGACATCATGGCGACTAATCTTGTCGTCAATTCCGGTATTTTTTGTACAAGTTCTGGAAAAAGCGCGGCCGGGAATTTGAGGAGACGCCCATCTGTTAGGGCGCGCCCAGTCACAGTGAACCGCTTCATTCGGGAGAAAGGAAACACCCCACTGATATCACCGGCTTGCGCCGGGAGTGAAACAATGTCGCCACCAAACTCGCCCCGCCACTGAAAGAGTCCCTCCAGAAAAATGAACATCCAGTCTGCTGGATCGCCTTGCCGTACGAAGGTCTCTTCCGGCTTGAGAGAGACCTCCTGTATCTGACTCAGAAACCACTGAATCTGGTCGTCCGGCAGGTCCGAAAATGCCGCGATGCGGCGCAGTTCAAATGAGCTGATCATTGATCAGGCCTCCACTTGATGATGCGGGCTTAGCATGAGGCCTTCAGAAGTTTATCGCGGTCTTCATTCTCCTCGGCAACGCCCGAGCTCTAGTTCTCCGGTGGACAGATCTCCATCGTCACGCGATCTGTGCGCCCGGTAAACTCAGACAGCCCTGTTTCAGTGAGTTAGCAGTGTCTGTCGGCACCGTTAAGAGCGCTCATTTAACCATTAAATGCCGCTCCACTCGAGTTTCCGGGCCAAACGCGTCGCAGACCTAGCGCGCGGCCACCCAGCGAATCCCGACGTCGGCGGCCGAGCGGACGCGGTCGATCAGTTGCGCGGCATGATGTTGGATATGGCGGATATTGACGAACTGGTGCTCCAGCTTGGACATGCGATACCAACTGAAGCCACTTTCGGTGCCGTCGAGATCCAACGCGTCCACGGCGTCATCGATCATCCGATCGCAGAACTCCCAGTACTCGAGTACCTGCCCCTGCGTGTACGGCTCACCCGCGATGCCGTCGCCTTCGCCGCGATGCTGTTCCCACAGCCTAAACGCAGCTTCGTCGTGCTGAAGATACAGGTGTGCAAAGAACAGCGTGTGATACGACACCTGCCAGAACGCATTCTTGTGGTTGGTGCTCAACCACTCCTCGGGCGGGCAGCGCTCGATGGCTTCGCGGAGCATCGCCAGCGACGCGTGATACTGGCTTTTAAGCACGGCTCGAAGCATCGGATGCGTGTGGTTCACCGGCTCGATTGTACATCGAGGCGGCCTTCGCAGGCACCTGTCCAGCTACGGTCACGAATCGTGATCGTCGGATCGGCTCTCGCGGGCCATTTCCATAGGTGAGCTAAGTATGTTGTTACCAGTTGGCCTGATACGGCGTTCGCGTCACCTACACTCATGGCGTCTCAAACGAAGTGAAGAGCGAGTGAGATGGGCTGCTTTCGCTAGCTTCGCGAAGCCCTTGCCGACCACATACAGGTAGTCATACTTTGCGCGCAACTTCCAGGCAGCAGACCAGCTGGACAGGATCGCCTCTCTTGACTGTCGGCGGTCCCCGCTGCCAATCTGTATCGGCAATCGCCGTTCATTGTAGTCCGTTTACTAAGAAACGGCGTGACGCCCACGCGGTTAGGTACCTCAACGTGACCTCGGGAATTTCTGCTAACATGCCGTAACGTGCCCGGAAGGAAACACAAATCAGGAACAAACTCTGTGTCACCGCTGTCGAATGTAGCTACGGATGGTGGATTGTGTCCGTGTTCCGCGAAGCTGTCGTCTACTTGCTCGTCGCACAGCCCGCCTTTGCTCAGTCGCACGCATTTGCAAAGATCACGATAAAGCCTGCTCGCTCAGCCGACCCGCGCAACGCGCGCGTGCAGGTGCTGCCTAACGGTGACCTGATTGCACGTATGGTTCCTGTGATTACGCTTTTGAGTTACGCGTACGACGTGCCGGTCAACCCTTCACCGCGCCTTTCCTCTCTTCCCGACTGGACTGCTCGTGAAAAGTACGATATCGAAGCGAAAGCGCCAGCCAACGCGATCCCTTCCAGTCTTCAGAACAGCGAGGTGCGAAGCCGAATTCAGCAAATGATCCGCGGATAGCTCGCTGATCGTTTCAGACTCGTGATGCAGGTTCAGAATAAAACGATGTCAGTTTATGCTCTCACTGTAGCCAGTGGAGGCCCGAAGCTCCAGAAGTCGACCATCGCCGAGACCGACTGCACCTTCGATACCGATTCGGAAGGGTGTCATAACTTTGTTATCGGCTTGGGCCATCCCCTAAATGCAAAAGCCATAGATATGGACGACCTTGTCCATTACATTGGGAACTGGACAGATTTGCCGGTCGTGAACCGCACGGCTCTCAGCGGGCTGTTCACGGTAAACACGGAAGGCTGGGTCCCCATGCGGTTACCCCCTCCACCGCCGAACGCCAGCCCGGCTGTGAACGCCTTCGCGGGCCTCCCCACAGTCTTCACGGTCCTGGGCAAAGTCGGTCTCGAGCTGAAGCGGCAAACTGGCATCCTGCCGGTATACACCGTTGAGCGCATCGAGCGCCCCGCCGCCAACTGAATCAACCCCTTCGAAACGGCGATCTCGTCAACTGGCGGCGGTCCGGGAGAATTATGGATGACATCGTGACTTCGTGGGAGCGTGGCGGAGCCCAACTGCCACATCCACACATATGGCGTTTTTCGTCAAATGATACGCAATTCGATGATCGGGAAGTCTATTCGGAAAATGGTGCATTCGCGACGACGTCGGCAAAGTTGGGGGATGTGTACCCCTCGACATATCGAACGCCGAAATCCCGAACGATGTTGTCAAAGGTGGACTCCGGCTTCCGACGCGCGATGTTGCAAAGGCACTCTTTGAGTCCGCTTTTAAGTGCCAGGCGCGGAAATTCAGCTAGGATCGCGCCCTGTTTGTCCTTCGGAATTCGATCAAGGCCTGCCCCCAGAACATCCGCCGTTATTCCCGAATGGGTCATAGCCACTTCGGGCTCTTTGTGAAGAGCGATGGATTGTGTGGTATGAAGTGCGATGGCATCCCAAACAACTTGCGCCTGCTGCGTCGAGATACCGCGACCATTCAGAAACGAGCGCGCCGCGTTGGCGCCATCCACCTCAAAACGATTTTCCGCCGTATAGCGGTCAGTCAGGCCCAGATCATGCAGAATCGTGGCTACTGCCAACAACTCGGGATCCGGAGCACGTTCAGCGCCTTCTGAAAGCAATACGCTGAATAGCCAGGAGCGCATCGCATGGTTGAAGAGAAATGGCTCTGACGCGCTCCGTGACAAATCAATCGCATCGCGGATCAGAACGGTGTCGGGTACTTTAATTCCTGCTAAAACCATTCTCTACCTCTTTCGTTGTCATATCGTTCGTGGTCGACGATTGGCCTTTTGCGCCGCCGCTCAGTTCGTGCATGGATTTGTCGTCAGTACCGGACCGTGAAACGTTGGTGAGAGTGCTTCGCCTGTTCCAACTCGTCCACGAGTGCGATCGCAAAGTCTTCGGTGGATATGCGGCTTTGGCCGTCAGCAGCAACCAAAAGGTCGCCTTTACCGAGTCGGAAGTTGCCGGTGCGTTCGCCGGGAGCAAACAAGTAGCTTGGAGATAAGAACGTCCAATCGAGTTCCTTCTCCCCGCGCAAGACATTCAGGAACTCCACACCCGCGAGCGTCTCAGGCTTGTACTCAGCGGGAAAGTCCGGGGTGTTCACAAGAGTAAGTCCGGGGGTAACTTCCAAACTTCCAGCACTCCCGACCACGAGCAGTCGTGGCACTTTCGCCGCCTTGGTTGCAGCAATGATCTTCGAGGCATTCGTACTCAGGAACTTCACGCTGTGAATCACGGCATCGTGGCCAGCGAGCAGCGTGGCAGGTGATTTCTCGTTTTGCACGTCCCCTGAAACCGAGCTGACGGCGGCTTGTCGTTGGAGTTTTTCGGGATGACGAGCGATCGCCGTTACATGGCGAGCACGACGCGTGAGTTCTGAAGTGAGTCGAGTCCCAACATTTCCCGTTGCTCCTACTAGTGCGATTTTCATTGAGCTCTCCTTCTGCAGCTGCCGGGTATCAATTGGTTGAAAGTATTGAGTTCACTCATTTGTTGGCTTTCCTCTTGATATGTGCTGCACAAAAGCGTTGCCGATAGTAAGAGCCTCTGCGGCTAGGTTGCTCCATCACACGCCGCTCGCCTTGATATTGTTGAGGACGGTGTTGTCCCAGTAAGCATCGAGCCGAGTGATCTTGGAAGTCGAGTCGAAACGCAGAATGTAGCAGTGAAGGATGTGTACGTCCTGGCCCTTCTTTGCGACCCCCGGAACTTCTGCAGGTATCGGCCCGCTCATTTCAGCTTGGATCACGACTGTGTCCCCGTCAGTAGGGATCAGCTCGATCACTTTGACTCGAAAGTTCGGAACGGCATTCGGAAACGCGCGCCAAATAACATCGATGCCACCACGGATCGGCACGACGCTTTCGCGGCCGTATGGGGCATATCGTCCAAGTGCGCCATCTGCGCAAAGACCGAGCATGCCATCGACGTCGTGGGCATCGTAGGCACTGAAGAACTGTTGGGCGGTCGATACGTAGTCTTTCGCATTCCCTTTCATCTCTATGCTCCTTTGGGGTCGCTTTTGTCGGGGATCTTGTGCCCTAGTATTCAAACCACTGTCTGAGCGCTTTGACCTTCTCCTCCGTATACGGCGGGAACAAGTGCTCAATGGCTACGTCGGGCGGCGAAATCAGAACCGATTTCGCGTGCGTGAGAGCGTCGAACCCGGCCTTGCCATAGTAGTGACCGATACCGGAATATCCGACCCCGCCAAAGGGCATGGTTTCGATAAACAGGTGAATGTTTACTTGATTGATCGCGCCGCCGCCGAAGGACAAGCTTGCGAGGAAGTGATCGATCGCCTGCTGATCTCGGCTGAAGAGGAAGCCGGAAAGAGGCTTCGGATGCTTCTTCACCTCGCGAATGGCCGCATCCATGTCCTTGTAGGTGAGGATTGGAAGAAGCGGCCCAAAGATCTCGTCCTCCATGATCGGATCGTCCCAAGTCACTGGATAGATGACCGTGGGATCGAGATAGCGTGCCTCCGGGTCGGAGGCCCCGCCTATGATGACCTTTTTTTGATCGATGAGGCTCGCCAAGCGTTCGGTGGCCTTTGGGCTGATAATGCGGGAATAGTCGTCGGGCCTGCTCTTAGGGTCGGTCCCGTACAGCTCAACCATAGCTTTCTTGCACTCTGCAACGAACTCCTCTGCAATTGATTCGTGCACGTAGGCGTAGCCGGGCGAGGTGCACCATTGGCCGCCCCAAGCCGTCGCACCCCAGACGATCTTCTTGGCTGCATCCGGAATATTTGCGGTCGCGTCGACGAAAGCCGGATTCTGCCCGCCTAGTTCGAGAAGAACGGGAGTCAGATTCTTTGCGGCCGCCTCCATGACGATCTTGCCAACCTTGACGCTGCCGGTGAAGAAGATGAAGTCGAAGGGCAGCTTGAGAAGCTCCGTCACCTCGTCTTTGCTGCCGGTGACGGCAGTGACGGCCTGAGGATCGAAATATTTTGGAATGAGATCGAGCAAGACTTTACTGGTGGCGGGCAAACCCTCGGAGAGTTTGAGGATGCATGGATTGCCAGCCGCAATAACCTGGACAGCGGGGTCGAAGAGCAGCGTCAGTGGTCCATTGAACGGCCCGATAACCAAGGTGACGCCGTAAGGTTCCCGATAGACTTTAGCAGTATGCCCGCTCTCCCGAAGGGCCTTGGGCACAACCACATCTACGGGCCTCATCCACTCCTTCAAATCTTGCTTCGCGAAGGCGACGGTTCCTACAGGCGCCATAATCTCGAAGACTTTCTCTTGGCTGGCCGTCTTGAAGTCGCTGCTCATCGCAGCCTCAAGAACCTCGGCGTTCTCATTGCAAAAGTTCTCAAGGCGTGTCAGTTGGTCGATGCGCCACTCGTAAGACTTAGTCGCATCCGAATCGAAATATGCTTTCTGCTTATCGAAGATTTCCTGGAACTGATTCATCTGAGTCTCCTTCGCACATCGGTTGTCGAAGCCGCTTTGCAGCAGCGTTGCGAGCCCGTTAGGCCATCGTGAGGACCATGCGGAATCGCGCGTCACCAGACATCATGCGCCGATACGCTTCTTCGGCCCTTTCCAACGGAAGAGTTTCGATCATGGGCCGAACGTCAGTGAGTACGCTGAAATCAAGAGTGTCCTGGGTCTCGATCGCTCTTCCTGTCAGGCTTCCGATGACAGAGCGGCCACCAAAAATCAGCGGAACTCCGTTGACCGGAATTGGATCGCCTGAGACGCCAACCACAACGAGCCTGCCGCGAACGGAGAGGCCAGGAAGCAGGCCGGCGATTGCGGTTCCGCTGGGGGCGGTCGCCAAGATGACGTCGGCACCTCCCAGCTTCTGCAGTACTGCTCCCGCATCCTCGGCCTTGGCGTCGATGTAAATGTGCGCTCCCAGCTTGGGCGCGAGATGTTCCTTGTCTGGACCGAAGCCGATCGCAACGGTGCGGAAGCCCATCTTTTTGGCGTATTGAACGCCGAGATGCCCCAGACCGCCGATGCCCTGGATAGCAACGGTATCGCCGGCACGTCCGGTGTTGCGGAGCGCATTGAATGTGGTGATGCCGGCGCAGACCAACGGGGCCGCATCTTCTGATTTGAGCTCTTCAGGTATGAGAGCCAGTGCGCGTGCCTCTGCGATCATCATTTCCGCATAGCCGCCATCACTCGTCACGCCAGTGATAATGGGGTTCTGGCAATATGCCGTGTCGCCGCGGCGACAGGTCTCGCAGGTTCCGTCTTCACCTCCAAAGAACCCGACTCCTACACGCTGGCCGACCTTCCAGGTCGTAACACGCCGGCCAACCTCCTCGATGCGGCCAATTGCTTCATGGCCCGGCACACGCGGATACACGACGCCGGGCAGTTGTCCCTCAACGGTACCCGCGTCTGAGTGACATACACCGCAAGCCTCTACCCGGATACGTACTTGTTCCTCACCCGGCACGACAACAGGCTTCTCGACCAGGCGAAAAGTCCCGGGTTTGGTTATCTCGACCGCCTTATATGTTTTTCCCATTTTCGTCTCCTATCGATCCGGAAGAACTCTTGCGTCGTCTTGCACAAGAATTGCCGACAAGCGGCAGCTTGAAAAGTCGCCGTTGCTCGCGATCCTGGCTCTATGTCGCGAGACAGAGCTGGGTCAGAGGCCGCCTTTGTGACCAACTACGCCTCTCCCATTGTTTTGGAAGTTTCAATCCTTGTCTTGATTGAAAGTGCCGCAGTTTGGCGTTTCTGTTGGGCTTTAGTGTGGGTGGGAAACGCGAGTGACGATCTTTACTTCTCTTCACGCGCGGGGAGGTTGAACGCCTTCGGCATCGGTGCGTTTGCTCTTCGCCACCGTCCTGGCGAGGTTCCAACAATCTCACGGAAGCTTCGATTGAAAGCTGGCTGGTCAGTGAATCCGACTTCCAACGCGACTGTTAGTAAAGAGTCGTTCGAGTGCAACAAGAGAGACTTTGCGGCTTCAACTCGCTTATAGAGCAAGTAGCGCCGGACGGGAACACCAAACGACCTTTTGAATGCGCGCATGAAACGACCCGCCGATAGCGCACACTCTTTTGCAAGATCGGCAAGCGCCAGATCACCGTCCAGATGTTCATTCAACACCTCGATCGCTCGATCCTGTTGCCAGATCGTTAACCCCCCGGTAACAACCTCTGGCGGCTGGCTCCAGCCCTGGTATGTGCGGCTCAGATGAGCGCAGAACATCATGATCATTTCGTCGATAACTAAGCGTGGAAGCTGAAGCGGGCGATCAGAGAACGGCAACATCATCCGGGCCCAATGAAGAATCACGTCATCCTTGGTTCCCGGGGTGCAATGCAAGTTGCGAATGCGCTTTTGCTCGTTCTCGTCACTGAATCGATTGATAACTGACCGGGGTATATAGACGTGAACCGAGTCGAAACCTGAAGTTCGCAGTGCGACCGGCTCCGACTCCATATCGAATATCTGAATCCCGCCGGCATCCCATTCGGTGACACGATGAAAGCGTCCGTCAAGCCACGTTCCCCAGTCCTTAATGCTGTCGGGACGGCGCAGGTGCACGGATATCGAAAAAGCCCTTTCTGGTGGAATGTGTGGAGTGGGTCCAGGAAAGCCGTTCGGCATTCGCATACGTGTCAACGCAACCTGAGAGTTTCCCTCGGGACCAAGCACAAGTGAGGAAGACTCCAGCAAAGAAAAATGCTCCGCCAATCTTTTTCCAAACATGCCTTGAAGCATATGTTCTGCCTCGCACCGCGCTAGAACTTACCGTTGCTATTTTTCCATTGATCGCGAGGTGGAATCGCTTCGAGTGTATCCCAGTGCTCGGCGATCCTACCCTTTTCAATGCGGAAGAGGTCGTAAATGCCAGTGGGCACGCCACCAAACGTAGCCTCGGCGACGACGAGGACGAAGTTACCCTCGCCAAGTATCTTGTGCACGCGTTTGTATACGACCGCCTGACCTTTGGCGGCAAGAGCAAGAGCCTGTAAGCCCGCAATCAGCCCCGGAATTGTATCGGCCACCCAGGGGTTGTGCTGAATGTATTGGGTTCCGTTGAAGTACCTCGGGAAGGTCTCCCGACGGCCTGCTAGAAGGTCCTCCATATAGTGCTGCATAGCGCCTTATTTGCATCGGTCTTGTCCAGATCGGAGGCGATCGTGGGACCGTCGATCATCGTGTGCCCGCTGGGGCTACGTTCGGTGACCGTCTCCTGCAAATTATCCCAATGCTCGACGATCAGGGAATCTTCGTAGCGGAAGATGTCAAATCCGATGCGTGGTCCGAAGAAGTTGTACTGCGTGTGAGCGAAGACATAGTCCCCATCTTCAAAGACGCAGATCGTAGTGACGGACGCATCGGGCGGCATGTTTTTGATGAGGGCGGTGACGCCTGCCGGACCGGGTCCCACCTGCAAGTTGTGCTGGATATACTTATTCGGATGGACATATGCGAGCGGAACGGGTCTTTGGTCTCAAGCGACTTCAGGAGATCGATGACCTGTTGTTTACGGCTGGGCGCCATGGTCCTCCGGGACAATCTTTCTATTCGTAATAATGGACCACTTGGTCCTTTATTTGCAAGCCTCGCAGTCGAATTGACCGATAAAGTTGCAATGGGACGACGAAAACTGTTCACCAGAGAAGATGTCCTCAACAAAACGATTCCCGTCTTCTGGAAGCATGGCCTTGCCGAGACGAGTGTTCAGGACCTTGAGCATGCCACGGGGGTCCGCAAATCCGGCTTATATGCAGAGTTCAAAGACAAAGAGGACCTATTTGTCGCGAGCATACGCCAATATTTTGACATGCTGACGGCGCGCGGAACCCTAGCGAAGCAGCTTTGGGTTGGAACAACGTCGAGGGCTTTCTGAAGGTCTGTTACGGGAGTTGGGGACAGAAGGGGTGCTTTTCGGTGAACTCCATGCGCGAGTTTGCGGATCTTCCCCCCAAAGCCCGCCAGATTATGATTGCGAATATGACGAAAGCCCATCAGCTCCTGATCGACAATCTAGCCGCAGCACGTGGTGGGACCGACGACAATGAATCCCTGGCTGATCTAATTATCACGTTCTTTTGCGGAATTTGCCTAGAGCAGAATCTCGGCCCCGACCGCACTCGAATTACGAAGAAGATTGAAGCCTCATGCAGTTAATTCGGGGAACGGGATGAATGTGCCTTCGACGAAGTCGCTGGAAAGCGCCACGAAACGAGGCCGAAGCCGTGGTGGCGGAAGACGCCGTGCGCTCAAATGTAAGCCGACGCCCAAGTAGCTAAGAATGTCATCCGGCACCTTTCGCCACACCCGTGCGTTTGAGCGACGAGTCGTTTCCTCCGGCAAGTGAACCAGAAATTTACCTCCGCGCTTGCCAAGGCAGATAGTCAATGATAAAGGTAAGATGACGGGCGGCTACGAAGGAGACGCCCGATGCTTTACGTTGGAGTTGACGCTCACAAGAGCACATCCCAGATTACAGTCATGAACGAGGCTGGAGTCATCCTCCGCCGAAAACGTATCCTCAGCACGAGCGAAGGCTTTAAAGAGGCCCTCGGCGGATACGGTGAACCGTTCAAGGCTGTCCTTGAGGCAAGCTACAGTTGGGGACCCATGTATGACTGGCTCGACGAGCTCAGTGAGGAGGTCGTCCTCGCTCATCCTTTGAAGGTTCGCGCCATCGCTTCCGCCCACATTAAGAACGATCGAATCGACTCGGAAGTGCTGGCTCACCTTTTGCGAGCAGATCTTATCCCTACAGCCCACGCTCCGTCACGCGAAATACGCGCGTTGCGGCGTGTTCTTCGCCAGCGGATGTTTTTCGTCCAGCTGCGAACGATGCTGCGGAATCGAATCAGAGCGCTTCTGTCGCAGCATTCGGTTCAACTCCCCGAGAACGAGAGAATCTACACGAAGGCAGGCCGCGACTGGCTAAGTAAAGTGAGTTTGCCGCACTCGGATGCGCATCTTCTGCGTGGCGACTGCGAGCTCCTTGACAGTATCGAGGTGCAAATCCAATCGACCGACAGTCTGATCGGCAAGCTCGCGGCCCAAGACCCGTCGGTGCGGTGGTTGATGAGCCTGCCAGGCATTGGCCGATTCCTTTCCGTGTTGATTCGGTGGGAAACGGATGATATTCATCGCTTTCCTGACGCAAAACGTTTCGTGAGTTATACGGGCTTGGCTCCTTCGACCTATGCGTCCAGCTCCCGGCTGGTTCATGGGCCGCTGACGAAGCAAGGGAATCGTTGGCTCAGGTGGGCCTTCGTTGAGGCCGTCACACCGGCGGTGCGCACATCAGTGTTTGTTCGCGACCACTACGCAAAAGTAAAGGCGCGCCGAGGAACCAAGGACGCGCGCTGTTCGACAGCGCGGAAGCTTGCTGAGATCACTTATGCAGTTTGGAGTGAAGAACGCTGCTGGGAGGAAAAACGCAGTTGAATTTGCTCCAAGAGACTCCGGTTGCCCTCTATAACGTCCTGGGCATTATGGCCGCTGATAAAGGTTAGGGAGCCGCGGGTCCAATCGACACGTGTGCCTTCCGGGCACCCATAGCAGGATGACCAAAGAGTCTTGAGGAAAGACGGGCTAGGAAGAAGTGTACCTGTCCTGAGCAAAAATGGACCGAGACGTAACGACCAGTGCGGGCTGTAGGAAAGAACGTGGCCAAAGCGCACCAACGACTTGCTGCCTGTTCTGTCGAACATTTGGAAGAGCGATCAAGGGAGGGTTCCGCCGCTTGACAGAGACCCGTCATAGCAGGACGCTATCATTCGCATCTAGTTGTCGGTTGCGAAGACGTCCCGTCCCTAAGGTCCTAAGGTCCGCTGGCAAAGTGGACCCGATTCCCTTCGGGCGGATCACGCGCCACTCGTACATTGACGCAGCCCAGAGCGCGGGCCGCGTGCAAGGCACTGACGGATTCCTCCCGGGAAACGGCGTTGTGGTTCCCTAGCAGTGGGCGGAAAAAGTAATCGAACAAGTTATCACTGCGACGGCAGTTCGCCCTCTACCAGGACAGCACGGCCCTCCGACACGGCCCTGCACAGGTCTGCAGCTGGAAAACGTTGCCCTGTGCGATCAAATTGGAGCTCTGCAACGCTCGGCAAAGAAAGGCCTGCCAGGGTTTGCCGATCCATGGAGCTTCCACAGCCACCGATCATAAACTGACGCTATCTTGAAGATGAGGTTATTAAGGGCAATGAACACACGTAGAGAGGCATTGCGACTTCTGACGTGGGCACCTACTGCCGCGCTGCCGTTACTCGGTCATCAAAACAAGGAAGTTGGAGATCAGCCTGGACACCTCCATGAGGCCGCCCCGCTTAAAGTGCCGGTAGTCACTGGTCCAGCATCCCTTCAGCCCCTGGAATTGGCGACGCTGGAGGCGTTGAGTGAACGTATCATCCCACGCTCCGATACGCCGGGCGCAAAAGACGCGGGCGTGGCGTTGCTCATCGATAAGTTAATCGCTGCTGATACTACGCTTCTTCCTCTATATCGAGGGGGCTTGGCGGATTTGAACGCACTTTCCAGACAAGATTATGGGCAAAACTTTGCGGCGCTGACGGAGGCGCAACAAATTGAGGTGCTGACGCCGCTGAGTCTCGATTCGAATTTGGCGCTGACCGAGTTCTTCAAACTCGTCAAGAACATGACAATTGATGCGTATTACCGAACCGAGGCAGGATTGAAAACCGAGCTTGGTTGGCACGGTAATACTTATCTCGCCAGCTTTCCCGGCTGTGACCACCCGGACCATCATCAGAGCTAACAAATTTTCCAAGCAAAACGAGGAAGACATGCAAATCCAAAACAGTCCCCAAGTTCGAGACGTGCTTGTGATTGGCAGCGGCGCCGCAGGCGGGATGGCTGCGTGGAACTTAACGCGCAAAGGTATCAAAGTAACGATGCTCGATGCGGGACAGAGATTTAACCGCAGTGAGTTCTGGACCCATGTGAAGCCCTGGGAATGGCAGCAGCGAATGGACGCAGGCCAGCGACCGCCGAAAATTGTGCTGGACGTCAAAGAGCAGCCTTACACGACGCCATTGGGTGAGAACTTTGAGCTGACGCGCGTTTGGGGGCGCGGAGGGAAAACGAATATCTGGGGACGGGTGAGTTTACGATATTCGGACCTCGATTTTGCCGGACCGGAACGAGACGGTTGGGAAATTCCGTGGCCGATTCGTTATAAGGACATTGCGCCTTACTACGACCAAGTGGACCAATTGATTGGCGTGTGCGGAGGGGATGACGATTCAGACGCGCTGCCGGGGAGCCGTTACTTTTTGCCGCCACCGCCCATGCGTTGCGGCGAATATGTGATGAAGAGAGCGGCTAAGAGTATTGGGATTGATACGGTGGCGATTCGGCGTGCCGTGCTGACGAAGGACCATAACGGCCACACGAAATGCCATTACTGCGGCGCATGCGGATCGGGCTGCGATGTCGGGGCTTTCTTTAATGCGTCTGATTATTTAATTGAGCCGGCATTGAAGACAGGCAAGCTTGAAGTGATTAATGATGCGGTGGCGGCGCGCATCTTAGTAGACGACAAGGGCTTGGCCAACGGAGTGCAATATTTTGATCGCTACTCCAAAGGCGACCACAAAATCTACGCCAAGCGGGTAATTGTGGCGGCGTCTTGTGTCGATTCCACGAGAATCCTGCTCAACTCCATGTCTTCCCTCTATCCGAACGGCATTGGCAATTCCTCGGATGTGATTGGCCGCTACCTGTCGGAACAGATCCGCTTCACGATGCGCGGGTTTGCGCCTGAGTTATTGGGCGGCAAAGTTTATAACGACGACGGCATTGGTGGGGCGCATATGTATATGCCGCGCTTTAATCACCGGGACGGACGAAAGCGAGATTACTTGCGCGGTTTTGGCTGTCAATTCTGGTATACGGGCGCGCAGACCGATCTTTCTTACGCGAAGAATATTCCGGGCTTCGGACTGGAATTTAAGAAGACGGTGAAACAACGCTACCCGGCGCTGCTTGCGCTGCACCCGTTTGGCGAGACCATTCCAAAAGCTGAGAATCGGATCACGGTGAAGGACTCGCCGCTCGATCAGTATGGCGTGCCGATTGCGCGCATTGCTTACAGAACCGGCGAGAATGAGCGGCGCATGGCTGCCGATATGTACGACACGATCCAAGAAATTCTGCACGCGGCGAAAGCGGAGATTTTGCCATTTGAGATGGGGAAACTTGAGCCAAATGGCAGCGCTATTCACGAACACGGGACCTGCCGTATGGGTAACGACCCGAAGCGATCGGCTTTGAACGCCTTCAATCAAATGCACGAGGTGAAAAACGTTTACGTGGTGGATGGTTCCGCCTTTACAACGGCATCGGAAAAGAATCCTACTCTGACGATTTTGGCTCTGGCATGGCGAGCGACAGATCATTTGGCGGATGAAATCGCCCACGGCAACGTTTAAGCTGTTTGCCTCGTGTTCAGGAAGTTGTCGAAGCTGAGGCTATGCGACCAACCGGTCTTCGATCAAACCCGATTGCGTAGAATTTGCCGTCGAAAGTCCTCCGCCGTAGGGTATTGTCGCACCACTGGGAAGTCAGTTAGCCCTCGGACCGGAGGCCCTATCCAGATTACCCGCAAGCCACGCGCGAGCGCGAAACCGGCCATCATCGGCAGCTCAAGTGTGATTCGCTCGCTTTTCCCGCAAACAACAACCAGCAGATCACAAGCTTGAAGCTCTTCGACTCTGTTTGGATTCCAGTGATCGGCGGAACCCAGAAACGACAGGCTTCCTTCCGCGTCATGCCAACTAGAGCCGATGGCACACCCAGCGGACCGCAAAGCCCACTTAATATCAAGCAGGTCTTGGGTGCGGTCTGGCCCCTCTAAATAGACAGTCTTGGCCGGCATGACGATCATCTCTCTCTCCCAGGTGAGATTATTACAGCCTCTGAACGTGCGGCCGACGAAGGCGGACCGGAACGAGGACGGCCTCGACCAGGTTCAATTCAGGCAGCTTTGTCACTTTATGAGCCGGCTCATCGCCTTCATGCGCAGCTTCAGACCACGCCAACGATTGCTCATCAGCCCAATTTGCAATCTGGCAGCACGTATGAATGCCGCTTAGAAATTCTTGCTCTAAGCCGAGGGCTCTGGCGTTGGCAATTGCACCGGATTCCGGGGACCCGCAGATCCTGCATATGTTACTCATCATTGCTTCTCCAGGCGGCTCGCCATGTGCTCAAATGCCGGTCTCGGTCACCATAGGCCGAGCTATTATAACGACGTTCAAAAAGAGTACAAGCATTTTCATCACCAAAGATACTGCTGGACAGCCTTACCCGGTCGAAGACAAGCTAACTCCAACGATCATCAATAGCCGGCCCATTAGACGCCTTCTTTTCAATGCGCGAGATCGGCGCTGGGCGTCGTGGCGCGCATCATGCGATAGCTGACGTTGGATAAGGACGTGGCTAACTTGTCTCGTCCTACGACGAATTGGACCTCAGAAATTGGCAAACTTAGCGACTCTGCCGCGCCGAAGCTCGCCTGCAAAATTCTTGCCGACGAGCGACCCACCTCATTCCACTTCACTCTTGGTAGGGTCGAGGACTGGCGCCTGTGCCTGCGCTCAGGCGAAAACAACAAGCGGTACTTTCGTTTCCTCAGCGCACTGTGGAGATTGGAGCACAGAGGAAGGCTTCAGAACGATGGCGGAACGGAGAACGCGTGCCGGGCGCATGAGAGTGCACAAGCAGGCGATGAAACGATCCGCGGCACGCAGGTTGGGCGCACGCTTTCGACCACGATTGAGGACCAGCAGTTGATGCCGGAGCGGTGCGGATTCAGCGACGACGGAACGGAGTCCGCCCGGCCTTGCCAGTCGGGCCAGAATAACGATCAAATGAACGAATAGGATGAGGAAGTCGCGCATCCCGGCAATCGTATCAGCACCTTAAATCCACCAAATTCAGCCCAATTGGTAATTCGCCATGGACCCGTTCATGGCGGCTGCAGCGATCCATACGTCTGGTTTATAATAAGTGGAGAGGCTCGAGGGATCGGCAGCGCCGAGTGCGCGCCGCGTCTGGCGCCATCGCCGTTGTAATTCTGGCCTCGCCTGCCGCCGGTTAGCTTAAGAACCGCCATACAACGGGAGATCGTGATCCTTATGGTGAGTACAGCAAAGGACACCCTCGCTTTTCCGCTCCTCCGGCGGGTGGTAATCGAAAATGTGCAGCCGGAAATCGAGGCCGGCCGGTTTGCTATCAAGCGGGTCATCGGCGAGCATGTAGAGGTAACCGCCGACATCCACGCCGACGGCCATGACATACTCTTCGCCGTTCTGCAGCATCGTTCACCATCCCAGAGTGACTGGCGGGAAGTAGCGATGCAGCCCTTGGTCAATGACCGCTGGAAGGCTGAGTTCAGGGTTTCTGAACAGGGTCGCTACTTCTACACCGTGTGTGCCTGGGTGGATCCGTTCATGTCTTGGCGGCGTGATCTGCGCAAGAAATTCGAAGCCGCTCAGGATGTTGGCCTGGCCCTGCTGGTCGGCGTGAGCCTCATCGAAGATGCTGCCGGACGCGCCGAGGGAAATGATCGCGAACAACTGCTGCTTCGTGCAACTGAGCTCAAGGAAAAGCGGGCGAAGAACCAGCAGCTAGCGATGGAAAGCGTCGACGACCAGCTGACAGCGTTGATGCAGCGCTACGCCGACCGGCGTCGTGCAACCACCTACGATCGCGAACTTGCCGTGGTGGTTGATCGTATAAAGGCTCGTTTCAGCACGTGGTACGAAATATTTCCCCGCTCTAGTGCCGACGAGCCTGGCAAACACGGGACCTTTCGCGATTGCGAGAAGCATCTACCCTATATCGCCGACATGGGATTCGACGTCCTCTATTTTCCTCCTATCCATCCCATCGGCCGAATCAATCGTAAAGGCAAGAACAACACCGAGCAGGCCAGTCCCGATGATGTCGGAAGCCCGTGGGCTATCGGCGCCGAAGAAGGCGGGCACGACACCATCCTCCCTCAGTTAGGCACGATCGAGGATTTCAAGAGCCTGCAAGCCAAAGCCAAAGACTTCGGATTGGAAATGGCGCTGGACCTGGCCTTCCAGTGCACGCCTGACCATCCCTACGTGAAAGCACACAAAGAATGGTTCCGAGTGCTCCCCGACGGAAGTGTGCAATACGCTGAGAATCCGCCCAAACGGTATCAAGACATCTATCCCATCTACTTCGAAAACGACCACGCCGACGAATTATTCCAGGAACTGAAACGAGTTGTTCGTTACTGGATCGCCCAGGGAATTCGCATATTCCGCGTGGATAACCCGCACACTAAGCCCTTCGAGTTCTGGGAGTGGCTCATCGACGGTATCAAGACCGAGTACACCGACGTTTTGTTCCTCGCCGAAGCTTTCACCCGTCCCAAGGTGATGTACCGACTGGCTAAGCTGGGGTTTACGCAGTCCTACACGTACTTCGCGTGGCGCAATACAAAATCGGAGTTGACGGAATACTTCACCCAACTGACGCAGACTGAAGTCCGCGAGTTTTTCCGGCCCAACTTGTGGCCGAACACACCCGATATTCTCACCGAGTTTCTGCAGTTCGGGGACCGCCCGGCCTTCATGATCCGCGTGGCCCTCGCAGCCACGCTTGGGGCAAGCTACGGGATTTACGGACCTGCATTCGAGCTGTGCGAAAACCGGGCGTTGCGGCCCGGTAGCGAAGAGTATCTCGACTCGGAGAAGTACCAGCTTCGGCACTGGGACACCAACGATCCGCGCAGTCTAAAGGGCTTGATTGCCCGCCTTAACCAAATCCGAAAGGAGAATCCGGCGCTGCAGTCGGACTGGAGCTTGCGCTTCCACGAAACCGATAACGACCAGCTGATTGTTTACAGCAAGACCACCGAAGACTTGTCCAATGTCGTGGTTACAGTGGTGAGTCTGGATCCTTACTACACTCAAGCTGGCTGGGTTGATCTATCGCTGGAGACTCTGGGGCTCGATCCCAGCCAGCCCTATCAGATGCACGATCTGCTGAGTGAAGCCAGGTATCTTTGGCACGGCCCTCACAACTACCTGCGACTGAATCCCCAGATGATGCCGGCCCACGTCTTTGTTGTGCGGCGGCGGGTGCGCACCGAGCGCGACTTCGACTATTTCTTGTAACGGAGCGGGCTCCGCAAAGGAGATCGATCGATGAGAAGCATTAGCTCACGGGACATGCCCCTGTCGCAGATTCGGGAAGCTCTTGCCTCGGCCATTCCCGCTTTCCTGGCTGACCGCCGATGGTTCGGCGGCAAGGCGAGGACCCTAAGCTCCGCAAGAGTCTCGGACATCGTTCCGCTGATGCATGCCCGTTTGGAAGCGTTCCTGGCGGTCGTTCAGGTCACCTATGTCAGCGGAGGGAGCGAAAACTACAGTCTCCCTTTAATCCTCAATGCCCCGGAGGCGCCGCTCCCGGCCGGAGCTCCATTCCTCACGGCCAAGGTGGCCGGCGAACCAAGTGAGCGTGTGCTGTACGACGCCATGCTCCACGAGTCGTTTCTCGATTTCCTGTTCGATGCGATCGTCCGGGGAAAGGTCTTCGCGGGAGAGGGCGGCAAGGTAACGGCCACGCGCACGGCCGCACTGTCAGAGCTTTGGCAACTCTCGCAGGGACGTTTGCAGCCGGCCATCATGAACGTGGAGCAGAGCAACACTTCGGTTGTCTTTGGCAAGCGACTGGTATTGAAACTGTTCCGGCACTTGGAAGAAGGGATCAATCCGGACGTTGAGATCGGTACTTTCCTGACCAATGCACGATTTCCTCATTCTGCCGCGGTGGCCGGCTATCTCGAATACGCCGCCGAGAACTGCCAGGCGAACAGCCTGGGACTGCTGCAAGCCTTCGTTGTCAATCAGGGAGACGCTTGGAAACACACGTTGCGCGATTTGGCGGCCTATTACGACCGTGCCGCGCACTTCGCAATCCAAGCCAACGAGATTTCTCAAGGAGGCTTACTTGCTCAGGCAAGCCTGCCCGTGACGGCGCAAGCGCACGAAAGAATCGGCTCCTACTTGCGCCTTGCTCAGCTGCTGGCCCAGAGAACGGCTGAGCTCCATCTGGTTCTGTCCTCCGAGCCCAATGATCCGGCCTTTTGCCCCGAACCGTTCGGAGCTGGCGAGCTGCGCGCTTTCTGTGACTCCGCGCTCGAGTTGGTCGGGCAAACCTTCGAGCTGCTTCGTCAAAGGCAGCACCTACTGCATCCCAACGTGCACGAACTTGTCCAGCGTGTGTTGGCGTCGGAGCAGAATGCGCTAAATCGCCTCGAGTCGATTCCTGACCGGACCATCACTGCCATGCGCACTCGCATCCACGGTGACTACCACCTAGGACAAGTTCTTTTCACCGGCGACGACTTTGTGATCATCGATTTCGAAGGAGAGCCTGCGCGCTCACTCAGCGAACGACGAGCCAAACGGTCTCCGCTGCAGGACGTGGCTGGAATGTTGCGCTCCTTCCACTACGCCGCCTATACGCCGCTGGTTGGCGATCCCACCAAAACAGGCAACCTGAAGCGATTGGCGCCGCACGCGCGCTATTGGCAGACTTGGGTTTCAGCGGCTTTCTTGAGGACCTACTTGGATACCTCCGGAAATGCCGGATACATTCCCCGCAGCCAAGTCGAGCTGGAGACCCTGCTCGACGCATACCTTCTGGACAAAGCGATGTATGAACTGCGCTATGAACTCAACAACCGGCCGAATTGGGTGGCAATCCCATTGGAGGGAATCGCTTCCCTGCTGACAGCCGGGTGAACATGGCGTTTTAGCGTGGGTTAGTCACGCCAATTGCAGCCTAAGCAGGGATGCAAGAGCAGGTCCCCCTGTCGGTCATCAAAATTCTGTCAACGCATTTTCGGGGTTCATGGATGTGACGATCGGCGACAAGCGTTGGAGTGTATGGAGTCTAATTAGAGGTGGTGCGAGCTCGATAGGTTTGACGTACCTACTAGTTGACGGCCAACCGGACCGCAATGGTTAA
>Ga0206891_10073_pt1 | contig 31140 bp, 33 predicted proteins | sample Alteio_BWOrgHeat_55_FD_153246 | JGI IMG/M metagenome (GOLD analysis project Ga0206891, IMG submission 153246) | Enriched cells from forest soil in Barre Woods Harvard Forest LTER site, Petersham, Massachusetts, United States - Alteio_BWOrgHeat_Nextera7 ...
TTGGCTTCATCGGGGAAGCGGACGCCAAGCAGTTTGTGGAACAAATATTCCCGCCGCGCAGGGTTGGTTTCTTCGTGCGCAATGGTGCTGTACGGATGGTTAAATCTGCCGAGCCAGATATTGCGCCAACATTTTGATGTCAACGTATAGCCGCCGAACTCCCCCTGCCGGAAATAAGAATTTGTCCCTGGGCGCGGCTTATCCTTTTCCTTATATTCATTTTCAACATAGCCATCAAATTTGCCTTGTGAATCGTATTTTGGTTTCCCGCTATATTCTACGCCATATAATGGCAAATCTTTGGCTTTTTCCCCTCCATTCACTACCCTCGTCTCATTTATCCCTGTTATCCCAAATATATTTTCTTTGGACGTAATTTTGGGAATATTTCCCACATGCATGCTGATTGGGCGTGCTTTTAATGCTTTCGGTTTTTTAGGTTTTTTGTCGTCATCGTCTTCACGCTTAGGGAGATTCCTAAAATTTAAAAACGCTGTTCCAGGCGGCGTAGAAGATGGAGGCATAGTAGCCATGCCTTTAGCTTATCAAGAAATGTTTGCAGTTTTATGACAAACGCTAAGATTTGCTTATATTTGGAATAAATTGGTCTTATCAGAATTGATTTTGATTAGGATCCAGTATGGATGGCGTGCCCGCTGGCACGCTAGTGTCCGTGGGCCGCGTCGGCATCGGATTTTGCGCTTGCTGACCTGAGGTGCCTTGGCTGCGGTCTACTTCTTTAATCGCACCAGCGACAGACCCAAATTGTTTTTTCAAACTCACCAATGTACTAGCGGCACGCCCTGGCTTCGAATTGCTGATGGCCTGTCCTACCTTTGAATTGCTGATGGCCTGTCCTAGCCGTGCCCCCAATCCTTCCCGTTTATTAACAGCATCACCTGCGTCACCTTGTGCAGCTCCTCCTCCACCAGCGGATTGACCGCCACCGCCAGAACCTGCGTTGGCAACAGTCTGAGATGATGGAGCGGAAGATGTTGCATCCGCGCTTGCCGCTACGCCAGCACCGCGTTCACCGGCAGCCGGATTATTTTGCTGTGTACCCCTGCCAGTGCCAGCATTACGGGCAGCAGGCGCCGTCGTCGCCGGCGCACCCGATGAAGATGACGTACTGCCACCTCTGGCGGCAGGGGGGGGGCAAAGCTGGCGTAGATGATGCTTTGCTGGCTTGGCTACCACCACCGCCTACACCACCACTCTGGCGGTCACTGGCAGCAGCGCCGGCCTCTCCGCCCGCCCCTTCTCCGCCTGACCCACCAGCTCCTAGGATTTGCTGCGAATTACCACCGCCTGAACTTCCACCTGAACCGCCACCGCCATTTGAAATTGCCACGGCAGCTTCACCACCGCCTGAACCTCCTGTGATAGCCGCGGCAGGCTCCCCAGCGCTTGAATTTGCCGCTGCTGAATTACCGGAAGAACCCTTCGTATCTGGCCGAATACTTTTGGCTTGATAATTTGATAAAGCTTCCACAACATTCCCGGCACGCGCGGCTGCTTCCGGTATTCGCAACGCAGCTTGCTGCGATCCTTGGATAGAGGAACGGGCGGCGCCCACAGCTTCATCAGCTGCATTTTCAACAGGATTAGCAATCGCGCCTGCGCCCATCCATGTCATAACTTGCTATGGCACCAGATCAATTAATTTGAAACAAGCATTCGCGAGCGCCAGCATAAAGTCAGCCAAAATTTGTATGATAATGACCATTCCCAAAAGTGTTCCGATTGCGCCCGAGGCAGGAGGAAGACCCACAACTGAATTTCCTTCCCCACTATCAATAGATTGATTGATATCATTTAATGAGCCATGGAATAAATCACCTGCAATATGGGCCATGGGTTTGAAAATAATCATGGCGAGCATCATGCCAATGACAATCAATGTTGGGCGAATAATAATGCCTATCAGCATGTTATAGGCGCTTTGCACCTGCAATTGCCCCACAAATCCTTCCCCGCCCGTGCGCAGGTGGGCAAGGGCAAATAGCGGCATTCCAACCACGCCTATCAAAACCAATATAATCCACCCCAGCACACCAAAGAAAAACCGGAACATCGGAACCATTGGCATCACATATCCCAGCATGGCACCGGAAGCAAAGATGAGGGTGACAACCACTGTGACAAAGCCACCAAAAGCAAGCACCACGTTTGTGCCAACCGTTCCCCCCACCCCAAGCGCGGCCGATAATACTGTCCAGCTAAGCATGGACGCCGACGCTATTACAAATAAGTTCCTGCCTGCAATGACCATAGAGATCAGCGGATTCGGCATATTAAACACTTGCAAACTAATCGCTGTAACAATATAACTTGATAATTGAGAAGTCCATTGCGATATGCCTTGTTCAGCAACATTGGTGAAACCAGAAATCGAAGTTGTTGATCCCGCAATAGCATCATTGCCATTGCCTAAATCGAAAGCAGAAAGATTGACTTGCGGGATAGCTTGTGCGGCGGTATTGGCGCGAATATTTGCATCCACTAAGCGATGAAAATACATAGGTGCGGCGATCCAGCCTCGACTCTGAAGATCCGAGCTAAGCTGCCCCACCAGTGTTTCATTGTCTGTGTTCACCGCGCCTTGAATCGCAGTATTCACAGCCGAGGTGTAGCCCGATATAATTTGCTGAAATTGGCTGTTCAATGGACTGTTTTGAATGCCTTGATAATAATTCGGATGGGAAGAAGCAGATTGATTTTGTGCATTTAATTGTTGCACGTACGCCTGTGCCAGAGTGGCGATTCCTGGAATCTGGCCTGCAAAATATTTAATTTGTTCATTCTGAAGGGTTTGGTCCAGCGTTGACGCTTGTTGATAATAGTTGAAAGTAATGCTGCCGCACCCGTTCACCGACATCGTCTGTGGATTGGTTGCGTTTGGTTGTTGAATATTTTGAAGTTGCGTTCCGATTTCATTGTCGGGGTTGCCGCCCTGCTGATAAGAACAGGCAAGCAAGTTAAACAGATTTTGCAAGGCTTGCTGAGGCTGGATGGTAAGCGGCGTAATCGTAATCCCTTCACCCATGCTGGCATAGCTTGTAAACCGCTGTAAAACCTGGGTGGCCATTTGGGATCCCCATTTGGCAAGATAAACTACAATATATTGTCCGGAATTTAACCCACTCGAGAGCGGCACCAACAGGCCCAGCGCCACCACTAGGCGAATAGGGGTCCACGTATGGTTGAAATTCTTCCCCATCGGCGTGCCGCTTTGCGCGGATTCCATCACTCGATTGATAAGAATATAAATCAACAAAATTCCTGCCAAAACCAGAATGATATTGCTATAGGCAGCTAGCATCCCCCCAAAAGCAGTGGGCAATGCTCCGCTGCCGCTTAAATTGAAAAGGTCATTTAAAACTTGGTTTGCGTCATTGCCATTGGTGCCACTATCAGCCTTAGCAGCATCAACACCCAGACTGAGCAGAAGCGTCGCCAGGCTTAGCGCGATAAAAAATAAAAATGCTACTACGGAAAAAAACATCACAATTTGTGGAATGTGGACACGGTCCCATTTCAAATTGCGCCATGCAATTGCGATAATATCCAATAATTTGTAATTGGATGCATTGCGCAGATTCAGGCAGGGATGATTTTTTGAAATCAGATTCGTCATCGCAAAAATTTGCGAGATCATATTAACGATTAAGTGCCAGGCGCCTTTTACGCTATCGAAACTACGTTCAAAATCCGGCATTACGGCAAAGCGCACGGCTTGTCCCACAACAGAAGGTTTACGGGGGGGCGAGGCAGCCGTTGCTGGTTGACGTTGCTGGCCTGGCGCGCCTCTACGCGGGGCGCCTTTTTGCTGTCCCGACGGGCTTTTCTGAGAATGAGAAGGCGGGCGCATCACCATATAAATCTATGTCCTCACCCTACAGCCTAACACGATCTTGTTACTTTTTTATTACAGCAATGGGAAAATTGCCTAAAATCTTAGCAGTTCGCCCCTACCCACTACTGCATAAACCAGCCGTGGCTGACGACCATGGATTGGCCGCTGATGGCCAAACTGGGAAACGTTGCAAAAAACAGACAGGTATGCGCGACGTCTTCGACCGTGGTGAATTCGCCGTCAAACGTGTCTTTTAGCATGATTTTTTTTACCACGTCGTCTTCGGAGATCCCAAGCGCTTTCGCCTGTTCGGGAATTTGTTTATCGACCAATGGCGTGCGGACGAAACCCGGGCAAACTACATTAAAACTAACATTGTGTTTGGCGCCTTCTTTTGCGCCGACTTCGGCGAGCCCGATCAAACCATGCTTGGCCGCAACATAGGCGGATTTTAACGGCGACCCTTCCTTGGAATGCACGGAGCCCGTGTAAATAATCGCACCGCGTTTGCCGGATTGATACATATATTTAATCGCGGCTTTGGTGGTGAGAAACGCACCGTCCAAATGGATAGCTATCATTTTCTTCCAATCCGCATAGGGGAATTCTTCGATTGGATGTACGATCTGAATGCCGGCGTTAGAGACCAGCACATCAATGCTGCCGAGGTCTTTCACGCACTTATCAATCCCTGCGTTCACTTGGTCTTCGCTGGTGACGTCCATGTTCACGCCCATCGCCTTAAAGCCTTTTTGCGTGAATTCATCCACCGTCGTTTTAATGCCGTCAGCGTTCATGTCGGCAATCGCGACGGCCGCCCCTGCCCCGGCAAACGCCAGCGCAATTTCTTTGCCAATGCCGCTAGCAGCGCCGGTGACGAGTGCGACTTTGCCATCCAGGCGCATCGGCGCGGCAGGGTTAACAGGGGTATTTTTTTGAGGGGCATCAGCCATAGTGATTTCTCCGTGTGGTTTTTGTTGAATTATTTAGCCAAATAATCGTGAATGACTTCACCCAGGCTCAGGGTCAGATCGGCAATAAAGTGCGTGCCGCCAATGATCTCACGGATCGGCAATTCCGCTACCGGCGCCATGATATGCGGGATCAAATGCAATGCGGCGTTACCCGTCCAGGCTTCCTTGAGCACAATGTCCTGTAGATAATATTTCACGAGCTCCAAAATGCGCGGCGTATTGTCCACGTGCGGAATGGATTTCAACATAAAGTTTGGCTGTTTCAAACTGGTCATTAATTTGTTCTGATCCATGGCAGCGTATTTATATTGCATCGTGCCCGTCGCCACACGTTCACCGCGGTGATCGAGCGTGCCCTGCAACACATCATTGGCAACCGTTAGCCGCGGGCTCGCCATTTTCTTGGGAAAGCCCCAAATTTCACGCCCGCCCGCGGTAGCCGGAAAATTGTCCAGATACATGCAGTGGACATAACCGCCGTCCTGGCCATTGAGACGCACCGGGATCACCTGCCCGCTTTCGGTATAATCGCCAAAGCCGTAACCGTCCGGCATACGAATGAATTCGTATTTGACAATCGGTTCAATGATCTCCAGCGGCTCCGGTACCACGCGACGGAGCGCTTCCATATCCGTTTTATAGGTGACGATAAAAAACTCACGGTTGATGAAACGGTACGGTCCCGGCCCATAACTCGGACTGGTGAGCGGCATCGCAAAATTTTTGAAGTCGAGCGGATTCATCACGCGGCTGCTTTCTTTTTGTGGTTACGTTTAATATCATGCGTGGCAATGCCAACATCGGCATGCGGCCGGTCGAGACGCGCGGGATTCGCCAAAGTTTCCTTGGTATCGCTGAGCCCCGCTGCCCAATGCTCCCGCATCGTAAAAGGGCTAAATTCATAATCCTTGGCCTGGCTTTCAAACGCGCGGCTTTGATAAATCAATTGAATGACATTCATCACTTTATCGCATGCCATTTCCTGTAGCGCCTGCAGTTCCGGCAAATGCAAATATTCTTCCGGCAGTTTCGCGGCCAAGCGCCCAACCGCGCGCCGCAAAGCCTGCAGCTGCAACGGCCCGTCCGTGCCATGCCGCGTCCGGCTCGAATACTGAATGTCTTTCTGGCGCACGTAGACTTCAGACATATCACGCGGCATCAATCCCTTGGCGCTCCACAGATCGACTTGAAACACTAACGTGTCCTGGCGCTCTTCCTGGCCCAGCACATATTCAAGCGGCGTATTGGAAACGACGCCGCCATCCCAATAAAACTCACTATCAATTTCCACCGGCGGGAATGCGGGAGGTAAAGCACCAGATGCCATCACATGTTCTGCACGAATGGTATCTTTCGCGCTATCAAAATACGTAAAATTCCCAGTGGCGACATTTACTGCGCCCACACTGAACCGCATATTCCCATGATTGATGCGATCAAAATCAACAAATTCTTCCAAGGTAGTTTTCAACGGCGAAGTATCATAAAAACTGATCGCCTCCACAGTCCCCTTAGATTGAAAAGCTGCCGGGATCGGCCGCGGCGCAAAAAATCCGCGCTGCCCCGTGAATAAGGTTTGCGATGCATTGGCTTGATGGTTCAAACTGCGCAAACGGTCATAATGATGCTCAGCGGCAAAGCGCGCCAGCCAGTCCCGCATCATCTCAAATGGATGCACGGCATTGGTGGGGAGCGTTGCCGGCTCCGCAATCCGCTCCCAGAATTTCCGCAATTGCGCCATACGGGTTTCAGGCGGATTGCCCGCGATAATTGCGGCATTAAACGCACCAATGGAAATCCCAGAAATCCAAGTGGGCTCAATCCCCGCCTGCAGCAATCCCTCCGCCACACCGGCCTGATAAGCGCCGAGCGCGCCGCCGCCTTGCAAGATCAAGGCAACAACATCGTAATCGCGAAGGAGGCGTTCAGACAAATCCAATGCCATGCACCCAAACTAGAACAAGCGATGTAAATAAGATATAAGCTTTTCATTCGCGGATAATGTTTGGCCTACCCGGCGATTCGAACGCAGATCCATGGCATACCGCCTCTTACCCACAGAAACTGGGCCAAAGCGCCGGAAATTTACTCTCCAAAATGCTTGTCAAGTCACGCCGCTTTGGCTAAGCATAAACTGCGTTGGGGTATCGCCAAGCGGTAAGGCAGCGGTTTTTGGTATCGCCATCCTAGGTTCGAATCCTAGTACCCCAGCCATTCAGTCAGCCTTTTGCCACACTCAGAGAGAAACTGCCACAAAAGCCCGCAGTTCCGGGGCCTTTTGCGCGTTAGTGTATTCCGCCACACTACTGAGAATGGCAGGTTCAGCCAATTTTGCCTCCATTTTCTCAGTAGTGAATTTCCCAGTGTGGCGGGAATTATGCAGCCTTAGCCGCTTGGGCTTTGAGAATATCAAAGCTCTGGAAAATGCATTTGCCGATGTAACCTTCAGACAGGCCTGTTTGCTTGGCAATATCCCGGAGGGTTTTGCCATTAAAATGTTCTTCCCGCCATACAATGCCTCGAACGAGATTCTTCAGTTCCTGTGCTGGCAAATCAAATGGCCCGCAATGGCTGGCTTCAGATTTAATTACTATGGCTCCCTTTTCCGCCCGGCTGGCCTTGAATGGGACAATGATTGTTTCGTTTGAATTTTCATGAATTTTGTAGGGTCGACTTGTAAATCGAAGGCATAGACTTCTGCTCCATCATTGGGGTTAACTCCCAAAGCGGTAAGAGCCCATGAATGGGGTTTACCAAAATAAAAATCGGAGTGAACAAATACCGCAGTAGATAATGCAAAAGTCACAACCGATGCTTTATGATTAAGTGTTACAGCAGAATTCCAAACTTTCGGTGCTTTTTGAGATAACAACTTACATATATAGATGGTCGCCTCAACGTCAGCCAATGCATCATGCGCATTTGTGTGATCAAATCCATTCGCTGGCGCAACTTGATCCAATTTAAGACTACCGTCACTTGGAAATATTATAGAATGTGGGGCATATATTTTTGCCGCTTGCATGATATTGAGGGCATCCATGCGGCAATTACCATTCGTGTTGGTCAAATATAGCGGATGCAACGTTTGGTAAAAAGCTTGACGCAAAAAGTTTTCATCAAAATCGATAGAATTATATCCTATAAAAATAGCTGGCGACCAGGCAGCAAATTTTTGCTGGATAGTTCGGATCATTTCATAGTGAGATACTTCAGGCTCATATAATTGCTTTACGGTAACTTTCGTGGCACGCATTGCACCAGGCGAAGGGACAATATGAGGTATTAATTTGCACCGAATTTCAAAACGATCTAATTCATTAAATTCGGCATCGGTGCGAATAGCAGCAAATTGCAATATTTGATCAAACGCCTTACTTAGGCCGCTAGTTTCAATATCATAAAAGACAAAATCCATATTCGCCTCCGAATTCCATTGTATGCACCTAAAACTCAGAATATTTACTCTCTACCTTTTAATAAAATCGTCAAGGCGCCAATCAGCCTTTCACCCGCCGCGCACGGGGTCTCTGACTGAAAGCGCGATGGAAGCCGATGTTAACCCATATCGGCGCAGGCGCGCGGCAGCCTTGCATAGCAATCGACGTGCGACCAATCGCGCCAAATGGGACGGGCGCAGTTTTGGATCGAGCACACGGCTATGGCCTACCATGGTTTTTTCGTGTTCATCGTTTTCTGGAATGGGATATGGTTCCTGGATATGGTGCAACGGCAGGAAAACCCCAAACTGAAAGACATGACCAAGGCATGGCAAATATCACTCCGAACTGCCAAGTACGACATTGCGGCGATGGTCGCATTTGGGCTGATCCGGTTTATTGGACCCAAACGGACCGGACGGTATGAAATTTCCTGATTGGTGGTAATAATGCTTACGTGAGCCAAGTTGAGAAGATGTCAAATAATACTTGATACGTAATGCGTATCATGCTAGGATGAGGATGTGAATGATTACGTCGTTCAAATGCAAGGAAACGGAAAAGGTCTGGCAGGGTCAGGCCGTTCGTAGGCTGCCACGGGACATTCAGGACCGGGCGCTGAGCAAGCTACGCCAGCTTGACGCAGCTCTGACGATGGATGATCTGCGGAACCCACCGAGCAACCGCTTGGAAGCCCTTAAGGGTGACCGGAAAGGCCAATGGAGCATACGCATTAACGCCCAATGGCGGGTCTGTTTTTCTTGGCAGAGCGGTGAGGCATTCGAAGTTGAAATTGTTGATTACCACTGAAAGGAACCTTTATGGCACTGTTACGTAACCCCCACCCAGGTACCATCCTGAAAGAAGAATTTCTGGTCGAAATCGGCTTGAGCCAAAACGCCTTGGCTGAGGCCATTGGCGTGCCAGGCAACCGCATCCACGCCATCGTGAATGGCACGCGGGATATCACCGCAGACACCGACCTGCGCCTGTGCCGGTTTTTCAAACTGTCCGAAGGCTATTTTCTGCGCCTGCAAAATGCTTTTGATACGATGGAAGCCAAACGCAGAATGAATGGCCTCTTGGCTAAAATCAAACCCTACCAAGCGAACCGCCAAACCGGACAATCTGCAAGCGCATAACGAGAGGTTGCATAACCAATAAATTTGAAAATTTTCCTCCTTCCTGATATGTCCCTGCAATTCTCTGATATGATGATAAAATTCTCTGTTAAGCTTAGGCCGTGTAGACATTTAATGGAGCCATAGGGTTATAGCGGCGATATGCGGTATTATGTAGCAAGCTCACCTAAAAGATTATAGATATTCCCAGTTTCAATGTCCATATTTATCCGATGGCAGAATCTCACGTTATCACGGCTTTGGTCGCAAAATACAGTGAATTATCAGGACGATTAAAGGCTTGCGAACATGAATCCAAGAGTCTTAAAGAAGCCTTGTCTTACTTGAACCATACAATCAGGCTATTCCAGCCTGAATATGATGTGGATGGGATAACCACACGCCGGACATATAGGCGACGTAATCCGAATTTTAATAAGGGCAATCATATCAGGGTAGCAATGAATATGATGCGTGAATCCAAGGAACCGCTATCCGCTAGAGAAATTGCAAGGCTTACACTTGAATCGCATGGCATAAGCAAGCCCGATACAAAAACTCTTGAGGATTTACGACGTGGATTAAATAGCAGTCTGATGCAACGGGTTAAAAAAGGGACACTTGTAGTTCATAAAGACTTCTACCCTAAGCGGTTTTCCGTTGCCAGTAACCTTTCCATTGCCGAGAAACCGGATGTTTGAGTGCGGCATTTGTAACTATCAAATATAATTCGCCATTGCTTACGCGGCGATTGTTTTCACGCCATGCCATTTCGCTTGAATACTTATCAAGGTACCCGGCAAGCGGGTTCGTGGCTTGCGTTCCGGTCACCGTCGTCCGCGAACGAGTCTGATTGCGGGTCTGGCAGACCATACGTTGATTGCGCCGTTGTTATTTGAAGGCACCTGCAACACGGAACTTTTTAATCAATGGTTCGCCGAACACTTGCTCCCCGCCTTGCCGCCGCAAACCATCATCGTGCTTGATAACGCCAGCTTCCACAAATCCAAAATCACACAAGAACTTGCCAAAGCCGCCGGATGCTTGCTGCTCTTCCTGCCGCCGTACTCGCCCGACCTCAATCCCATCGAAAACAAATGGGCAAACCTAAAACAACATCGAAAGTATAACCTCGACATCTCCCGCGACCAATTCATCATATCATATGGGTGATTTTAGAAATGGCTATAATATTGCTCGGTAATATCTTCGTCACAAATTAAGACAATAATCTCACGACTGCTCACGATATGAATGGACGATTAACATGGATAACTGGTGTTGGTGCTGGCGGCGGAGCAAGTTTAAGCACGTTCTCAGGCGCACTTCGTACGATGCCCACGACACGAGTAACATCTGGAAATTTGGTGAATACGGTTTTGCCGCCTGGCGTTTTCTCTTGCTTCCTGCTGGCGCGCAATGCCATGCCATATGCAGTAGGATTATTTATGCGAAAGGCGTCGAAAGGACCCATTTGAACATGGCTGATCGATGAGCTCATAAGCTCTCGTGCCTTTAGATAAACTTCAAAGGCTAAATCAGAGAACTGATCTGAGTTGAGTGCTTGCTCCGCAGCAACAGTCACCCTTTCCCATTGGGATGGATCTTGCGTTAAATAAAATGCCATCTTCTGATTAAACCATGGACCGTATAGGATGGTTGCACAGTATTTTGTAGTAATCTTACCATCTTCAGGAATTTTGGCCATTTCAAATGAAGCACTGATAACATCGTTCCTTTTCAACTTGTCTATTAACCTTTGCGTTAAATCTGCATCCGTAGGGGCAAGCATCGGCAGTTTTCCCATGTTTATTCGGTTGTACCCGTCCAAACTGAGCCGCCGGCTTTGTTGTATGATGCTGAACACGCTGTGCATGTGCGCCTGTTGGCGTCATTGCTAAAATAGCAGCCGCAGCGTTTGCCACGAGGGCAGGTTTTCTCATATAATCTCTCCTTAAAGTGTATCTCGGCTCACCCTAAGTCAGCCCCATTCCCAAAGTCAAAGTTTTTTTGACTTTTATAAACGCCTATACCTCCCAATTTATAACCTACATTCTGGCCCATATCTTAATGATTCTAGGGCACCGGAGCAGATGCACCCTGCCCTGATGAGGCAGGTGTTAACACCTTGGATAATTGTGCACTCGCCATATGCCGGTAACCTGCAATAATCACAGGCATATCTTCCACGCGGATGATGGCAGTTCCACAATCAAAGAAGTTATGGAGTCTATCCGTCGTCTTTCGGATATCCTTCGGTGTTAAATTCAAACGTAGTTTATCGCGATTTATGATTAAATGTGTACCAAGACTAGTGGTTCCGCCAAAATTTTTTGCCAATAACTTAAGCCCTTTCCGCACTGTCAGAGGCTCTTGGCCAATTGCGCCTTCTATTTGTCCAGCCAGTGCAGCGATTAAGCGGCTTAGGGGTTTATGCAGGTCATTTTCTCCGATAGGTGGATTTTCAGATCGCGTATGTTCAATTGGTTTTTCTCGATCTGGAAATTGTTGCCAGGCATGCATTGCAGCCTGAAGATAAGTAACAGAGGCCGTTTGCTGGTGAGGTGGGTATGGAGCCCGCGTAAGAAAATGTTCTAATGATGCTGCTGACATGCCGTACGCTTCCAGTTGGAGGGGATGCGCATCATAGTAACGACGGATTTCAATATAACTAACACGATGGGCACGCAGCGCCCTTACTGCCTCACGCGCAGTCCTGGTTTCATCCCAGGGTTTGAGGTGGGGTAATCTGCCAGCTGCCCGTTCAGCTATAATAAAATCGTTCAACGGTACATATGGCTGATCCAAAAGAATGCGGTCAGGGCCTATGGGTTTGTGCATTATGTTTTCCTTTAATTTTCATGATTTTAGCTGAGTATTTTGCCGAAAAGCAATAAAATTCTGACTGACGACCACTTTGCGACTAGATTAGGACAATTTGTTAAAAAATATATACCTCTAGTTGACCAAATCTACCTGCCCTGAGAATTAAAAATCAGATGAAAATTCTGACTTTTCGGGCACCACAAATTTCTTGATTTATATCGCCAATGGCAATTATGCTCAGATACCGGATAATGTATTAGATGGGGAACTTAAAGCTTCCCCGTTTGTTTTACATGTCATTGAAGATGATCACTATCTGATGCAATCAATCGGCGCAGTGCTCGCGGCAAGCATTTATCTTGGGTACTGTTGCCACCAGCGGCGGACGGCAACTACGGCCCACACGCCTTCAACAAGACCAAATGGCCATGCACCTTGCAAGAAACCGTAGATCGAACCGAGTAGACACGCCAGACTGAAGCCGAGCGTCCACCAATATGAGCGCACTTCAAATGCATAGCAAACCAACATGGCGAAGACGGCGAAAAGGCCAAAGATCGTTAACGTATCCATATTAAGCACTATATAGTTGCAATTACCAAATACCATCTACCTTAAGGACTTTTAAAATTATCATTTGAGCCGATATCGTGAGATTTGCGGCATTTTTATTCCCGTTTCCATAAATTTGTGTCACCATAATTTATGTGAACCAGAGGTGATTCGATGACTCTCGAGATCCGGGCTCCTAAAAATTTAAGCTTTCAAAAAGCTAATGTAATACGTCGTGTCCAAGATGCTTGGTGTACTTTAGCCTTCTCTTCTCTACTAATTATGCTGTATTATAATTTTACGCATCCTAATAATTCACCTCGTCCAAGTAAAACGCCTTTCGACTATAGCTCTCAAGGTCCTGGACCCTATGATGACCTTCCTGCCGTCAACCCAATCAAGCCCTCTTCTCGTTTAGCCCATAATTGCACACCTTTTCAGCAAAAGCACAATTTGTCTTATGCAGAATTTCATCTTAGAAAAAATGCAGACGGTTTTTCCCTTTCTCCCCCCACACCTTTACAGATCTTTATTCCACACCTCGTGCCTTAAAATTTTCTATTTTCTCCGACATCTTACCTAGTTTGTTCAAATGTAGTCCGAGCGAGAACGGTGAGAAAAGTTGTTTTTTCTTGCGGCCTAATTAATCTTCGCGTGGAACATTGGAATCTGTCTGAAATTCTCCGCGGTCGAAGGCTAATGACAGAGCCATTCAGTGATATTTTAAGGAGTGGCAGATAGTTAGCATACGTAGTATAAAGTATAAGAACCGGCCCTAACTTAGAATGAGGCATATAATGAACCGCACAGTATGGATAATCATTGCTCTTGCCGCGATCGGCCTGTTTGTATTCAGTGGAATTAATACTGTTCCCCGACTTGATGAGAAAGTGAATGCTTCTTGGGCGGAAGTGCAGAATCAATATCAACGGCGCATGGATTTGATCCCTAATCTCGTGGAAACGGTGAAGGGTTATGCTAACTTTGAGCAGAAAACGCTGGTGGATGTCATCAATGCGCGCGCCAATGCCTCCAAGGTAACGCTTAATACCGACCAGCTTTCTGATCCGGAAGCAGTGAAAAAATTTGAAGCTGCACAAGGCAATGTGTCTTCGGCCTTATCGCGTTTGATGGTAGTAGTTGAAAAATATCCCGACCTCAAGGCGGACCAGAATTTCCTTGCATTGCAATCGCAATTGGAAGGCACAGAAAACCGTATCACGATTGCGCGTAAAGATTATATTGAAAGCGTACAAGAATATAACACCACAGTGAGAACATTCCCCGGCAGAATTTGGGCGATGATATATGGTGCTGCGAAACCCAAGGCGACATTTGTTGCTACCGAAGGCGCTGACAGGCCACCTGCTGTAAAATTTTAATCATGCGCGCGTTCACATTTATTGTTGCCCTACTGCTGGGTACCATTGCGTTTGCTGCACCGACGTTCCCCTCACTGACCGGACGTGTAGTAGATGATGCACATGTTCTCTCGGCATCTACAGTGCAAATCTTGGATCAAATGCTTGCCGATTATGAGCACGGCACATCCAGTCAAGTGGTGGTGGTCACGGTTGCCTCACTGCAAGGCATATCCATCGAAGACTATGGCTATCAGCTAGGACGAACTTGGCAGATAGGACAGAAAGATAAAAACAATGGCGCGCTACTGATCGTTGCACCCAAAGAAAAAAAAGTACGCATTGAAGTAGGCTATGGGCTGGAACCGGTATTAACCGATGCCGCGGCCAGTGAAATTGTGAATGGCATTATTTTACCCGAATTCCGCAATGACCAGATGGAACAAGGGGTGATCAATGGCACAAGAGCTATACTTGATGTATTAGGCGGTAAAAGTGTTCCGACACCTGATCAGACCGACCGACCAATGCCCCTACAAGTAATTTTCTCGTCGTTAATTATTGTTGCTTTTTTTGGCTTTGCTCTGCGGAATCCCTTTTTTGCCATGTTGATGCTTTTCAACAGCTCTTCCAGGTTCGGTAGTTCTCGGCTGGGAGATTATGGGGGTGGATTCAGTGGCGGAGGCTTCGGCGGTGGTTTTAGTGGTGACGGCGGAAGTTTTGGCGGTGGGGGCGCATCCGGATCATGGTAAAGCTTTTATCTCAGATTGATAAAGCTGCGATCGCAGACGCGATTACTAAGGCTGAGCGTACAACTCGTGCAGAATTAGTAACCGTGGTTGCTCTGGCTAGCGATGCTTATCAAAGTTATTTCCTGACCTACGGTCTGCTTTTGGGAAGCGCACTTGATATCGGCCTGTGGTCAACAAAAACACTCTCTGCATTTCCCTGGCTGCTTGCCATCCAACTTGTGGTCATGGCGTTATTTTCTTTTATACCATGCGTGCGGCATTTATTTGTGTGGCTGGTGCCTGAGCACATCCGTCATCACCGTGCAGCGCACCGTGCTTATGAAGAATACCTGACAATATCGCGGCATGTCTCAGCAGCAACACCCGTTGTACTGCTGTATATCTCTATTGCCGAACACTATGCTCATATTCTGACCAGCCGGTTGGTCCAGGAAAAAATCCCTGATGAGAATTGGAATGCCGTCGTTAACAAGCTGATTGCTGCCATACCTCTGGAGGGAATACCGACCGCTTGTATCAAAACGATTCAATACGCCGCCGAGTTACTGGCACAATATTTCCCAGAAACGGGACAAGCGCACCAAATTGATCACACTGTCATAGAAGGCAAAGACTAAATATAGTTACCAGCGTACCCCTTCTAATAGAATCCTGAAATCGCTGATATGTGTATGATATTAACTGTTGGTCAAAATAATACTCGGATGTTTCCAGCACGATTTGTTATTTCCTCGTGCCGCAACTGCACTATTCTAGCACTTCTGCAATTAATTATTTGTGGCTTTCGGATCGATTGGTAAAGTGCGTATGCTCTTCTCTCGCTACTTCCCTCTTATCTTCCTTGGGATAATCTTTTAGCTCGTCCTTGTTAACTGACGACATATCTTTTGCTGCTTTAGAGTTTTGAGAAATATGATCCTGATGATGTTTACGATCGTAATCTTGTGACGTGTTTTCAGATGGCTTGGTGTTCATGGTTACTGCTCCTGTCAAAGTTAAGAATAAAATTATGCGATTATTCTTATAAAGATGTTGTAGGAAACTGCACTGAGAAGTTTGCTAGCTACTCCCAAAACTCTTCTAATTCCGGGATGCGTGCGAAGGCAATTTTTGCTTCAATCGGATCAGGCGGCAGAAACCCTATCGTGACGGTATCTTTACCATTTGCGGTTCAGTGAATCAAGCGTGGCCAAGACCCCTGCCCGGCGCAATTCTTTCAGGCGCGTATACAAATCCATCGCCCCCTGTTCTTCAGCCAGATCGGAGAAAACCACGCTGATCTTTTTGATCTCAACAGGACGAAGTTCAGCCAACATCGCCGACCATAAAACCTGGAACTCTTGCAAGAATAAAAAACTATCATCACTGCGGGTGATATGACGCGTTATGCCCCAGCGCCCGCGATTACGATCGCGCACTGAGAGAGATAGGCTCGCAGCTGTCATGCCATAACGCCGCAAACGCGCGGCAGCTTTACAAAGCAGTCGCCTGCCGACTAATCGCGCCAAATGCGGCGGTCGCAATTTAGGATCTAGGATCCGACTACATGTCTCTAAACCTTGATCCCCGACAAAAATCTAAGAAAACTGCTGCTGCTTCTCTCATGAGCCTCATGCTCGTGGGTTCCGCTGCGATAGCTGCCCGTCCTGCACACGCTGATAGTAGCAAGGCTCCGCCAGAAGTGAAATTTGCTTACCATGCATCTTCTAGAGAAAATTTTGTTAACAATGAAATATCGGATGTGGAAGAAATTGCGGGGGATTTTATGTCTGACGACCGTCGGGCAGAATTAAAACGCAAAATGGGACAATTTTACGACACGGCAAATACTGGTGAAGATGATTATACTGATGGTGAGTTAGATCAGATGTACGACATCATGGGTGATGTGCAGAAAACTCTTAAGTATGCAGTACGGCATCTGACGAGAGAAGATATGGAGGGTAGATTAAGAAAATTAAATACGAATGATGAAAGTAATGCTGATAGGATTGATGATTTTATGTTCTCGTATCGTGTCCTCAAGATAGTGAAAGAAATCTCTGGACCTAATGCCGCTTCTGAATGGGCAGCCAATCTGAACGTGAGTGCTGATAGTATAAGCGCCATTGATGCTGGCGCGGAAGATATTGATCTTGGAGATTTTGGAGATTGGCTGAATGCATTGGGAGGCGAAAGCGGTATCGGAGGTATTTTGGGGGACTGATCACAGATTTGGAAGAGTTTTGGGACTTTTTGCAAGGTTTATTTATATTTGCTGAAAATAATACAAGCTTGCCTCAAAATGTGGCAAAAATTATGCCTTCAAGCCTTCGTGCACCTCAATCACAAAGCCGTGGGCTCACCGCTGGAAATTTAGGCATGCCAAGGCGGCTTGCCGCAAATACAAATAGCGGAAGCAAGAGCAACCGCTTTAGCCTAGCACAACCCAAGCCTTCCATTTCCACTCCAACGTTTCGGCCAAATCGTAGTTTAGTTTTGGGATAGGATTTATTACTAGATTTGGATTGTAATCTGCTCGTTATCGCGGTCGCGCGTCAGCACATAAAACACTTTATGACGTTTTAATTTAACCGGTAAATGTCACCAAACTTTTCTTGCAAATAACGCAGATATGGTACGGGATCTAGCGGACATCCCGTGGCACGCTGTACAAGTTCGCGCGGTGTATATTTACTTCCCCATTGATGGATATTTTCCGTTAACCACTCCCGGAGAGGAGCGAACTCGCCGCGTACAACCATATCTAGTAACTGGCCCGACATATGCTTATTTGCTTGATCCCAGAACTGCACCGAAAGAATATTACCAAGTGTATAGGTTGGGAAATAACCGAACCCGCTTGATGACCAATGGATGTCTTGTAAGATGCCGCGCGCATCATCTGACGGCGTAATGCCTAAATACTCTTGGCACTTCGCATTCCATGCTTCAGGTGCGTCCACGACGCTGATACGTTCTTCAAGCAGATCTACTTCCATTTCAAAGCGAAGCATAATGTGGAGATTATAGGTTACCTCATCAGCTTCAACGCGGATCAATGACGGCGTAACACGGTTAATGGCACGGTAAAAATGCTCCTCTGAAACATCGCGCAATGTCGGAAATTGTGCCTTTAGCTTGGGGTAATAATATTTCCAAAAACTTTGGCTACGTCCGATCAAGTTTTCCCAAAGACGTGATTGACTTTCATGGATGCCGAGGGATGCGCCAGTGCCAAGGATATTGGCATCATAACGCGCACCAATATTCATATCATAAAGCGCATGGCCAGTTTCATGCAACGTGCTAAACAGCGCAATAGGCAAGAAGTTGCGATCATAGCGCGTGGTAATCCGCACATCATTTCGGGAAAAGGATGTGCAAAATGGATGGGTTGCACGGTCCTGGCGCCCGCGATTGAAATCAAATCCAAATTGCCGGATGACACTCTCAGCAAATTCACGCTGTTTATCCTCATCAAATTCGCGTCTCAGAACTGATGTATCAATTGCATCGGGCCCGCATTCGGTAATTTTTTTAACTAAGGCAACGAGTGGCGGTTTAAGTTGTTCAAACAGTAACCGTACTTCAGCCGTTGTCATATCAGGTTCATATTGGTCGAGCAGCGCATCATATCTTTCAGTTTTATAACCCAAAAGATCGGCAACCCGGCGCTGTAGAACTAGTGTTTTTTGAAGTGATGGCGCAAATTTTGGATAATCACTCGTTGCACACGCTATTACCCAGTCTTCGTGGGCGATCGCGGCCGTTTGGGCAATCTCTTCAACCAATTCAGACGGCAGTTTAGTTTTCTTTTCAAATTCACGACGCGCCATGCGCAGATAGGCGACATCATCTGAATCTGGATCAAGATTATGATTTTCCTTCTCTGCTAATGATAATAATTCATCAGTCTCAGACGAAATAAACATTTCGTGCTTCAGTTTATTGATAAAGGCAAGCTGGTTGGAACGCCCTATAACGCCACCAGACGGCATATAAGTTTGCTGATCCCAATCCAGGATGGCACTCACCGAACCAAGCGTAAACACATCAGCCAAACGCTGTTTAAGTTTCTCTATTACAACCACTCGTGCTTCTCCTCTGTTTGAATATTGAGTTTTATAAACCTCAATCAGTTCGAATGTAATACTGCTAGTAGATAGAGCTGCCGCTAGCTTACGGTCCGTACCGTTAGTTGGCGAAATAAGACGATACATTCACACCCCCTGGCTGCACCAGGAGTGGGAGCATGTAAGAGTGCCTTCGTAGAGCTACCCAGTTGGGTAGCTTCAGGTGGAACACTCCCAAGATAGCTAAATGACCAAACATCAAATGTGTCATTTTGATTTTTTTGATAATAAAATTGCATACTGCCGCTGTCATCAGTACTTTAATTTATTTTTATTTTCGCTCTCCGCCAAAGTTAATGTCCCCCGGAGCATAGCGGCGATGCCATGGCTGCTCTTTTTAATTGCGTTGCATGAGCACGTGGAAACTTATTTTAACTTGTTCATGTTTATTGCTGTCTCCACCAACTTTTGCGCAAATGTACTACAGCGCTAATCAGTTACAAAATTCATGCAAGGTATGGCAGCAACTTCATGATCAACCGTTTCCGTACTCAATGAATATGTGTGAATCAAGCGCGTGCCTCGGATTCTTTTCGGGTGCGATCGGTACGCTGCAAATACTGGCCAGGGATAAAATATTAAACCCGTGCTTTCTGCCTTCCAACATCACCATCGAACAAAACGTTAAAATCTTTATGAAATGGGCTGATGATAATCCGGACAAATTAAATTGGGCCGCATCCGACGCGGTGCTCACATCTTACGTGCAGGCGTTTTGTAAGTAATTTCCTATGCATGATATATAGGTGAATCTCTAACACAAGAAAGCATTATGGAAATCAAACGCAATGGCTCACATCCATCTAATAAAGGCACGGCTGATTGGTTCTCACTATTCAATAGGGTACATTAAGTTCCAATTCTCAGGTTAAATTTATGAGCATTCATTAATTGAATGTCACCAATCTCCCCTAAAAAACTGGTTAGATAGCTCGCCCAGCCTTTATTTTAGGTACTTGAACAAAACAAGAACAATAATATATTGGATGTATGAGCAAAAAATCCGGAAGTGCCGATTTGCCGCTGCATGGCGGCCATGTACCAAAATGGCTGGCTGATCGTATGACGCGTTTGGGCACAGTGATCACCCAAGCGATTGCACATCACTATGGCCGCGATGAATTTTTGAGGCGCCTAGCGCATCCGTTCTGGTTTCAATCCTTTGGTGCAGTGATGGGAATGGATTGGCACTCATCCGGGATTACAACAAGCGTGATCGGCGCGTTGAAACGAGGCCTTACGCCATTACAGCAGGAACTAGGAATTTACGTTTGCGGCGGCCGCGGAAAATACTCTCGCCAGACCCCGCATGAGTTGGTGAGCATTGGGAACAAAACTGGTTTTGACGGCAATGCACTTGCCGACGCCAGCCGCTTAGTGGCGAAAGTGGATAGCGCGGCGGTGCAAGATGGATTTCAACTTTACCTACATGGTTTTATTGTGACCGAAGACGGCAAATGGACGGTGGTACAGCAAGGTATGAATGATAGCCGTCGCCAAGCGCGGCGCTATCATTGGCTATCGGAAGGATTGGATGATTTTATTGATGCGCCACACAGCGCCATTGAAGGGCATAGCCAAGGTAATATCATTAACCTGACGGACCGGCGCGCCCAGGCATCGCGGCGAGCGCAACTGGATGCGCTTTCTTCTTTGGGGCCAGATGGTATCGCCTATGCATTGGCAAAAAATAAGCGAGATGTGCCCGCGCAAGATTTATTGCCCCATCTGATTATGCCCATGCGTCATGATGTGCGCGCCGAAGATATCGTCACGCGCCGTTTGCATGGTAATTTGGCTGCTGCAGCGGATCGCGGTCCGCAGGATTTCAAGGATTTATTAATGACGCCCGGCGTGGGTGAACGCACCGTGCGTGCGCTGGCAATGGTGGCTGAAATTTTGCACGGTGCACCGTGCCGCTTTACCGATCCCGCGCGGTTTTCACTCGCGCATGGCGGTAAAGATCGGAAGCCGTTTCCGGTGCCCCTGAAGATCTATGACGAAACCATCAAAATCATGAAGTCGGCCGTACAAAAAGCCAAACTTGGTAATGAGGAGGAGTTATCCGCGCTCCGGCGCCTTGATGCGCAATCACGCGAGTTGGAATCGCATGTTTCAGGACCGGCGGTGGGGGCATTAATTGAAACCGAAATGCATAACTCTCATAACTATGGCGGACGTAGTATTTTTGGCCCTGAACCGCCGCCAGAAGGACACAAAACCGCCTAAATATATCATCTACTTATCTCGTTCTTACTATCTATCATTACTTCACTCTATTTTACTTATGTATGAAAATTTAACCTTATACTCTTTAATTGAACGCTATCGGAGCTACCATGAACGTCTGTGATGTTCTGATTAAACAATTAGCGGATGCCGGTGTGCGCCATGTCTTTGGCGTACCTGGCGATTCCATTAATAGTTTTACCGATGCCATTCGGCGCCAAGACAAAATTCGTTTCATTCACGTAAACCACGAAGAAACCGGTGCTTTTGCTGCCAGCGCGCAAGCGAAACTAACCGGCACGCTTGGTGTTTGTGTCGGCACGTCCGGCCCCGGCGGGATTCATTTATTGAATGGCTTATATGATGCAAAGTGCGATCATGCGCCAGTGCTGGCGATTACGGGGCAAGTTGAAACCCGGCGTCTGGGCAGTGATTATCAGCAGGAAATTGATCTGTGCCGATTATTTGACGACGTCGCCATTTACAATCAGATGATCGTGAATCCGGAACAAATGCCCTATGTAGGCGAGCGGGCCATTCATGCGGCATTGGAGGGCCGCGGCGTTGCGCATTTGAATCTGCCATTGGATATTTCTACGCAAAAGGTACCGCATCCGAAAGCCTGGAAAATTCCGTTCCAATTGCGCCGCGGCGGCATACCGGATGCAGCAACCGTGCACGTGGCGGCAAATTTGATTAACCGAAAATATAAAATTGCCATTTTGGCTGGCATTGGTTGTTACGGCGCGGAGGATAAAGTTTTTGCCTTAGCAGAAATGTTGGGCGCGCCCATCATCCATGCCCTGCGTGCTAAAGAATTATTCCCGGAATCTCATCCTTATTCTATCGGCGGGATTGGCAATTTAGGCGCGAAGTCTTCGGTTAAGGTATTAGGCGCGTGTGATTTACTGCTGCTGATTGGCACGGACTTTCCTTATGATGATTTTCTGCCCAAAGGTATCCCAACCGTTCAAATTGATATCTCAGCCGCGCAAATCGGCAAACGTCACACGGTTGATGTGGGCCTCACAGGCGATACCGGTAATGTGCTAGATGCCTTAATTCCGTTTTTGAGAGTGAAAAAATCGTGCGGATTTTTGAAGTTCGCACAAGCTGAATCGCGCCAATGGCAAACCGAAATCCAAAAACAAACGATGCCGACGCGCGGTATGATCAAACCGCAACAGCTTGCGCATCTGGCAGGTGTTGCCGCACCAGATGATACAATTTTCGTTTGCGATACTGGCGAGGTCACCGCCTGGGCTGCGCGACATTTACCAATCCGGCAGGGTCAACGATTCACCGTATCCGGTTTGCTGGCATCCATGGCATTCGGTTTGCCCGCGGCGATCGGGGCCAAATTCGCTTATCCTGACCGGCATATTGTCGCGCTCGTCGGTGATGGCGGTTTTTCGATGCTGATGACGGATTTTGCCACTGCGGTGCGTTACCGTTTGCCAATGACAATTATCGTTTTTAATAACCGCAAACTGGGTATGATTCAAATCGAACAGGAAAGCCGTGGCATGCCGGATTATCAAACCGAAAATTATAATCCGGATTTTGCGGAATTTGCGAAACTATGCGGTGGGGATGGCTTGTCTATATCGAATCCCGAGGAATTGCCCGGTGCTCTGGCGGAAGCCTATAATAGTCCTGTACCTTTTGTGTTAAACGTTCAAATTGATCCGCAAGATATTCCTGTGCCGCCCAAAGTGACCGTTAAACAAATCATTTATTACGGAGTGGCACGGATAAAAGAAATGTTGGACGCGCGGAAATGAGCTCTATTTAGAAGGTCAAGTTTTTAGAAAAAATTTCTTAACTACTCCCAAAAACTCTTCTAGTTCCGGAATGCGCCCAAAGCCAATTTTTGGTTTCAATGGGAGCGGCTGAAATAAACCCATAGTTACGGTGTATTCGCTCTATTTGATATTATAACGCAATTTGTAAAGGAGTAGATGTATTTGAAATTAAATTAGGTTGAAAAGATTTTTCAACGCTGAGTGGATTTGCATCCAGTACGTTCTTTAAGAAATATCCATGTTCAAGAAAATGAATTGTTTCGGCAATGGCAATTGGATTAAACGTGATAAATTCATGCCCAGCAGGAACGATCATATGATCCTTCATGCCTTTAAGGCGAGTACTATCCACGCTTAGCCGACCATCATGGGGCCAGGGAATGGTGAAAAGCGATATAGGGTCGCTGGGCAGGCAACCAGCAATAATGCCCACCTCATAGTTAGCTTGCTGAGAATAATTTAGCGAAAAGCAATCTTGATCGCGGCCAGATTCTTGCAAAATGGGTCCCATGAACTGGCTAAAAATTGGATTGTATCGATACAGGGTAAAAATTTCACTACCCTTATGACCGGGGGCTATCATAACAACGCGTTTTAAATTTGGCAGTGGATACTTTTGCAAGCTGCAATGAAGCAAGACGCCGCCAAGGGAATGCGTGACAAAACTCACAGGCTTTTCCGAATATTCCATCAAAATAGCTTTAAAATGATTATTGATAAGCTCTTCAGCATTGTAACTGGTTGATGGATAATCAACATTCACGATTGGATAACCCATTTGTGCCAGCCAAAAACCAATGGCTTCCATCCGGTCCGAAGATTCCGCTAAGCCGTGGATGAGGACAACAGTTTCTTTGGGTTTTGTATTGGACATCATACGCATTTAAAGAATTCAGAATAAAAATTCTGTTTGGCATTAGGTAAATTAAGCCCAATGGGCCTCCCAATTACTCCCAAAACTCCTCCATCTCGGGGATACGGGCGAAGGCAATTTTGGTTTCGATACGGCCGGCTTCGTAACTCGCCGCGATCGCGCAAGTCGCATCCGTCATCATTGGCGCCACAATCAGCGGCTCCCGCGCCAGCGCGGTTGATCATACTGCTCCACGCTGGCGAAAAAACTGTTCATATCTACGAACAGCCAACGCAGCGGCCCCGGCGCAAAAGGCGCGTCCCGCACCAACGTGGCACTGGTAGTTCCAGTCGTTAAAGTGTTCTGCATAGCTCAAATTCCGTAAGAACAAATAAAGAACATAATTATAAGCTTAGCAAGGCGGCATTTGAAAATATTTATGATGATCTAACTTTGGTTTTCCTTGGTTGGTACGGATTTTTAATGAAAGCAATGGAATAGTATTTGCGGTTTAAATAAATGGCGGAATGCATGAATAGAGAAAACATGTTTAACCGACGGGAGATTGTAGGCGGCGTTGGCGCGGGACTCGCGGCCATAGCGGTCGCGCCCATTTTGGCGCATGGCGCAGTGCTCACCACAGGTAACGCCACAGTATCGTCACAGGGTACGCCCATTATACCCGCGCAACAAAAACCACAGGAGACGGCCTTGCAAGATCCAACCACAAAATATCCTAAACCGCCTTTCAAAGGCCAATCGCAACCGTGGCCGGGCCTTGTTAGCAAAATGGATCCGCGTCCAGATCATGGCGAAAAAAGCTATAAAGGTTCAGGTCGCCTGGCGGGACGCAAAGCGTTAATCACAGGCGGCGATTCCGGTATGGGCCGTGCAGCTGCCATCGCCTATGCACGTGAAGGCGCAGATGTTGCAATTAATTATTTCCCGACCGAAGAGCCGGATGCACAGGAAGTAATTGAGCTTATCAAGGCAGAAGTTCGTATCGGGTTAGCTATCCCTGGCGACTTGCGGGATGAAGAATTTTGCCAACAACTTGTGGCGGATGCTGTGAAAGGCCTCGGCGGCCTCGATATTGTCGTGAATAATGCCGGACGCCAACAAACGAATAAATCTATCCTGGATATTTCGACTGAGCAATTTGATTGGACGATGAAGACCAATATTTATGCGCCATTCTGGATCATTAAGGCAGCGCTGCCGCATTTGAAACCGGGATCTTCGATTATCGGAACGGCATCAGAGCAAGCCTATGACCCTTCGCCTGATCTGTATGATTATGCGCAAACCAAAGCGGCAACGATGAATTACGTGAAATCCCTGGCGAAACAACTAGGCCCTAAAGGTATTCGCGTGAATGGTGTTGCACCCGGGCCCATCTGGACGGCATTGCAGGTCAGTGGTGGTGCGACGCAAGAAAAGCTGAAGCATTTTGGCGGCAATACGCCGCTGGGGCGCCCGGGACAGCCCGCCGAACTTGCATCAATTTATGTGCAATTGGCAGCAGAAGATGCGAGCTACGCAACGGGGCAAATCTATGGCTCCTCAGGCGGAGCTGGCCAACCTTAATCTTTTAGGTGGGGTTCGTTCAATAAATTCGACAGCATTTGTGCATTTTTAATGGCGTAACCGTTACGATCGTTGTTGAAGTAAATCCAGGCGTGTTTAGCATTACTTTTGCGGATGCGCTGAGCCCATTGCTCCAATTCTGCCTGGCTATAATCATGGCGATACCATTGTTTAATGCCGTGAAAGCGGATGTAAATATCATCCGTTGTTTTAACCAAATGGTCTGGCAAACGCGGCCCGCTGCAAGAACAAAAAATAATGCCAGCTGCCTGGAACGCAGTATAAACCTCATCATTCCACCAACTTGCATGACGAAATTCAACCACATTGCGCCGCGCCGGGTCAAGTTGACTGATAATCGCTCGCAGTCGGGCTGGATTATAATGAAAGCTAGGCGGCAATTGAAACAAAAAACATCCCATGCGATCACCCAACAAATCTGCAATTAGGCCGAAGTCTTTAATGAGTTCTTTGGTACCAATAAAACGCTTGATATGTGTAATAAGCTCACAGACCTTCACTGTGTAAATGAACGGTTTTTCTCCGGCTTGCCGAAGCCAAGATTTTACCGTTGCAATGGTGGGCCAGGAATAAAAGGGAGCGTTTAATTCAACGGTTTTAAAATGATCTCCATAATAGTTGAACCATTGATTGCTTGGCATATCAGTTGGGTAAAAATCTCCCCTCCAATGCCAATAAAACCAACCCGAACAACCAATAAAATACTGAGGTTCGTTAGAGGTAATAGCTTGTGGAACCAAATTCGGATTAGTGAGGTTTAATGCATTTTGCGCAGCCAACCGCGCCAAATGCATTTTTTCGGCGCGGCCTATATTACTTTCGCGCTGCTTTGCGCGCTTTGCTTCACGCTTAGTCCGGCGTTCTAATACTTCCTGGCTAATTGGAACGGCCACTTAAAACCAATCATGTATAATATAGCCAAATTTAAGCTGCGGTTCGCGGCGTAAATTTTCGCATGGTATCGTTCGCATGATCTTGCAGGGGCTGCGCAGTATTATTGGCAGCCTTCACTGTAATTTCAGAAATACGGCCACCATTCTCAAGCAAAAGCTCCAGCGATGTCTTAGCATAGGTATGGTGTACTTTGGCAATTTCCTCGAATGTCTGTGTCTTAACTGCAGCTTGGAAAGCTGCTGCTGAAAGCTCCATTAAGCTTTGACTATATTGGGTTAATACCTGGCAAATCTCATTTACGCCCGTTGTGGCTGATTCAAATGCACGCGTTATGGCGTCGCCACCTCTCTTAGCTGCTTCCGTAAACTCTTCAGCAGAAGGCATAAAGGTTTTGGGAGCATTTTTGCCCGCTGCTTGTGCTGCTGTATTATCGGAGCGAGAATCAGGATGTGTATCATGCTTGGCACCGCTATGCTCAGTCTGCGTATTATGATTTGCGCCATGATGATGAGCGTGGTGTGAATGTGATTTGTTCATAGGATGCTCCGGTAAGTTGATAATAGATTGCGGCAGATCTTTAAAATATTAGAAACATTGATAGGAATGCAATATATCCCTAGTGGGCTATATATAAATTTTATCTGAACAATCCGCTAGATGACATACCTCAACTATATCAAACAGTGCCTTATTTAAATTAGTGAACAAAATATTTCCTAATACTTGTATAAAGCATAGAATACTTACTATCTTTTAGTCTAAGTGAAAATCTACTGACGGAATTATCTGCTAGTAATCACTAAAATGGAGAAGCCCAATGCCTGTTGAACATCATAAAAAAGCTGCTGAAGCACACAAAAATGCTGCCAAGCATCATGAAGAAGCTGCCAAGCAACATAGCACTGGCAATCATGAAAAGGGCGCGCATCACGCGCAAACCGCACGTGGCCATGAAGAAGAAGCAAATACTAATTCACGTGAAGCCAGCAAGAAACATGCGAGCTCTCACGGAAGCAAATAATTCTGTTATCAAGATGGGATGATGGCAATATCATCATCCCATCTTTGCTTTTTGGGATTTTTTGGCATTTAAAGCATGAACATCAAACCGAAAAACCAAAAATTTCTTGAAAACCTTGCCCACACTTTGGCAAATTGGGCTGGAAATTCATGGATCTTCTTAATCGCTTTTACCTTAACCATCTTATGGATAGCAACGGGCCCATTATTTGATTTTTCGACCAAATGGCAATTAATGATGGGAAATATTAGTAGCGCGACAACTTTTATTATGGTTTTTGTCTTGCAACGCGCACAAAGCAAATCAACAACAGCCATGCAAATTAAGTTGAACGAAATTATCGCTGCCCTAGCGGGCGCTAATAACCATCTTATTGGATTAGAAGATGCAAACGAAGGTACCATAGAATCTTTTCAAAATGACCATAAGGAAATTGCCAAGCATATTCATAACACCGAAGACGTCTCAACAGGTGCAATCTCTATTGTTGAGGAAACTATGGTTATTATGCAGCCAGATTAGGCAATATAAAACTTTATTAATTTTATCTGATTATAGAGTAATGCTAAAAAAGAGGAGAATTATAACAAGTCAAATTTAGGAGAATTTCTCCCTAATTAAGATGTTATAATTCTCCTGCTTTGAACTAAGCGACGCGCGTTGTTGGATTTGAACCTGAATTGCTAAGAGCTATGCGAGCTTTAGCTAACTTCGCTTCATCATTGCTATGCGCAACAACCACGGCGCGTCCCGCACGAATATCTGATTCGTATTGTTTTGCTTCTGTGCTATCAAAGCCCGCGCCAACAAGCGCACCTGTGAGGCCGCCCGTTAACGCACCTGCACCAGCGCCAGTTATGGCCGCAACCAATGGCCCAGCAATTAAAAGATTTATTCCAGGAATGGCCAGGCCGCCAATAGCCGTTAAACCAACCAGTAAAGCGCCTAATGCCCCGCCAAATGTTGCGCCCGTCAAGCTGCCTTTGACAACTTTTTCGCCAGAATTTTCGGTAATTTCAGCATCTTTATCGTTAGCAAAGATTGTTTTATGTGCAGCATCGGATACGATCAAACTAATATCGCTCTTGCTAAATCCTGCAGCTTCGAGTGCTGTTACGGCACGGTCGGCTTCTAGGCGATTATTAAAAACGCCAGAGACAGTTTTCGTGGTCATGGTTATATCCTTTTGATGGAGCTAAGCGAGAATTCGCCTCCATCTATCTTTGATAAAATCCTTATAAAATTAAAATATGCTATTGCGTTAAAAGATATATACCCTTGGTAAAGATTAAGCGGCATGCAGATCAATTAAGAATATGACGTCATTGTAAACAATAACTCTGCACAGCTAATTTCTGGGATGCGATAGATAGATTCTCTAGAATCAAACTCTTGTCTGGCGCAGTGCCGAGCAAACTAGAGCTCAAGGCAGGCATAATACCTATATTTGAAAAAGGCCCGCTGATGCGGAGGGGAATATCAAGTGCAAAAAATCCTGTGGTTTTCGCATCACTTTTCATAATAATATTAATGCTTTGATGAATAAAATCTGCTTGACCAATTCCAGTGAGGCGATCTTGTGGAGCGCTTAATCGTAAAGGATTAATCGTGCCAACGCCATTGCGCAAAGTCATAATACCGATCATACATTGCAGGGTGACATCGCCGTCGTTGCGGCGAACTAACGCGCGTAAATCGGTTGATGCTTTTTCCAATAAATTCTTTGCGATAACGCCTTGGTTCATCGTGAATACCATGTCGCCATGGCTATTATTTTTTAGAGCGGTGTCCAAAATTGCCCCCGACATATTCAGATCAGCGTTCATGTTAAAATCACCCGCTATCAAACCAGGTTCGGCACCCAGCCAAGCGGCGAACTGTGCCATGTTCCCGCGTGATACATTAACTGACGCATCGAATTGCAAGTTGGTCTCATTCGCTGCGATTTTGCCGGCTAGGGTTGTTTTACCGCCAGCGAATCGGAGCGTTGAAGGGTTTAGGGCGACTTCGTTTGGTTGAATGCTCAGGTGCATATCTGGATCAGATAAATGCAATGAACCATATAAGAATTCCTGTGCCGCCAGATGCAAATTCAGAAAAAGGTTGGTGATGTCTTTGAACGTGTCGAATTGCATTTTTGGGCCCGCCGCCAACCCATCCCAAATTGTTTTCAGATCAAACTTGCCTGCTGATAAATTGAAATCAATCGTATCCGGATGAGCACGTGCGCCTTCATCCAATGCCAGATCGCCCTGCAAATTATTATTCGCCAATATATCCTGGGTATTATGCCATCGCCAATGATCGCCATCCCGCTTGAACGGCCCAGCGGCGATGAGCGGGAGTGAAGATGGTTGCTGCATCCCCATCATTTGCAATACTTCGCCCAATTGAGAGGTCTGGATTTTAAGCGTTCCATCCAAGCCATCCGCATCCAATGGGTTCATCATGGTGCCGGTAAAATCAAGGTTACTTTTAGGTAAATCAATCATCACATGGGTACCGTAAGGCGCCGTGCCATCGCGCAGAATAGCATAGGGCTGCATATCAGCATTCAGATGCGCGGGGATATCATTATAAGCGCCGTGCCATAGTAAGTGCACGGGCTGATTGTATCCGTCCGCACCCATGATAAAATCACTGGCTGCGATGCGTAATATTTTGCCGCTGGACGTGCGTAGGCGAACCATGCCGTGATGCAATTGCATATGGATAAGCACGGGAAATTGCGTGCGGTTCTTAGGGATAAGGGCAATTCCGCCCGATGGCGGCGATTGATGCGTAGGGCGAGGTTGATTATCAAATCGCCAATTGCCAACGCCGCGCGCATCGCGCTCCAAAAGCATATCAAAATCGTCGATGATCAATTGGCGGTATTGTATTCTGCCAACCAGTAGAGAAGCCGGGTCCAATTCTGCCGTGATATGGCCGAAGCGCATCATATACGGCTCGCTTCCCCAAGCGGCATTTCCCACATGCAAATCGCTGATACTAATGACAAGCGGGTTTCCCCACTGAATCTGTAATTTGCCTAATGTAACTTTCCTGCCCAACGAATGGCTGATTAAATGTTCCATGCGTGGCTGCAAATCTGGTGCCGTTAACCATGCAGCTATCCCGCCTGCGCACAGGCCAACAACGCAAAATACTGCAAACACCCCTATCGCTAAACATTTTAAGGGTTGGCGACTCAAGTTGGGAGAAAGGCTAAAAGAAAATGGCATAATAATCCATATTTTGGATAAAACATTGCGTAGTGTTTTGAATGGTTGGGAAGGCAATAAAATAATTCTCAGGCTAGCAGTAACGTTATATTGTATATACCTGCAGGACATAAACGCATCAGTATAAAAAAGTTAAATGACAAAGCGAGGGCAGTATCCCAAGCGGCTAGGTATGAAATTAGGACAGACAAAGTGACCTCCAAGGAAAGCGCCAAAGGCAACGCGCATCCTTAATGTGGCTGGAGATTGATCATAAATTCATTCGTTTAAAACCAGAATTCAATAATTAAAAGATAAAAATGGATTTATAAAATTTATTGTTATGGTTGGATAATTTGCATTTTGAAAAAAAGACGTTTCATACAGGAATAGCGATCTGAGATTTTGCTGCGACACGCGCTTGCCACAGGCAAAGCGCAGGCGTGACAATCAATTCCATCACCAAACCGAAAATCATTCCGGGTGATAGCCAGCCAGTGGTGATGATTCCGGCCAATCTACTCAAGCCG
>Ga0206891_10074_pt1 | contig 31137 bp, 45 predicted proteins | sample Alteio_BWOrgHeat_55_FD_153246 | JGI IMG/M metagenome (GOLD analysis project Ga0206891, IMG submission 153246) | Enriched cells from forest soil in Barre Woods Harvard Forest LTER site, Petersham, Massachusetts, United States - Alteio_BWOrgHeat_Nextera7 ...
ATGCTTAACTCAATATATTGCCACTGCAAGTTGGCTGGCCCCGGCAAAAGCTATAGCCCGGACTCAACTTCAAGCAGAACTACAGAGGGCCGAGGATATGCTGGAAAGGGCCAAGATTGAATTCCCGGACCCCACACACAAAATGTTGCAGCTCAAAAGAAGTTGTGTGTGGCATTTAATAAGAGAGCTCGCCGCCGGGATAAAAGATCCCATTATTCGCCCTGTTTTTTCAGGCGAGGCCCCAGAACACGCCCCATACCATTTTATTATTTGTGCTCACAGGCTTCTTATTCCCCATATCGAAGGCAAACCAGAAACCTTGGGACTTTCCTGCTTGCGCCCCAAATCCCTGAGAGCAGAGCCCCGTATCACAGTAGCCGTCGCTCAAGCCGCCTGATAGTTGCGTTTGTTGTGCAACGCATGCAAAATCAGTTATGGATTTTACCGCCTCTGAATTACTGATGCATCAAGCCTGCGCGGAAGCGAGGAAATGGATGGGCGCGACTGCGCCTAATCCCCCGGTCGGTGCTATTGCGGTTGATTCTAACGGCAAAATCTTGGCAACTGCAGCGCATCAACGGGCAGGAACGGCGCACGCTGAAGCTGCGCTAATTGAAGATGCGCAGCGGCGTGGTGCTTTGCAGCAGATAGAAACCCTGTATGTCACTTTGGAGCCTTGCAATCATCATGGCCGCACGCCGCCCTGTGTGGATGCCATCATCGCATCCGGCATTAAACGCCTTGTTATTGGTTGCCGTGATCCCAATCCCCAAGTCAAAGGCGGCGGTATTGAACGGCTGCGGCAAGCAGGTATCGAAGTCATTACAGGGATTAACGAGGCTGAATGTCAGCAGTTGATCCACCCCTTTGCTTATTTTGCTGAAACAGGCATGCCTTGGGTTACCGTTAAACGCGCCCTGAACCGTGAAGGCTCCATGCTACCCTCCAAGGGCCAGAAAACCTTTACTTCACAAAGCTCACTCCTGCTCGCACATCGTCTGCGCAAAAAAGCTGATGCTATTTTGACGGGCAGCGGCACCATTCTGGCTGACGATCCGGAATTTACCGTGCGGCACGTGCCTGATCACCCTGACAAACAACGTTTTCTGGCCATTCTGGATCGTCGCCACCGTGTGCCTGAAAGCTACCTTGAGGCCACCCGACAACGGGGTTTGGAGCCCTTGATTTTCGAAGATATTCAGCAAGCGCTTAAGGCCTTAACCACCAAAGGCGTGCGCGATATTTTAGTAGAAGCTGGCGCTGCCCTGTCTCAGGCTGTCCTTGACTCCTCTTATTGGAATATGTCTGTTACAATTCAACAAGGTGAGCCCGATCATATTATCACCACATTTAACCAGCAAAATTTTGTGCCTTTTAAGGCGGAAACTTTTAACTGGGATATGTTTTTACCCGCTTAATATTGGACACGAAGAAAATGACCGTTGAATGGAAAGCCACATCTAAACTGCCCACGCGCTTCGGCGATTTTGGGCTGCAAATCTTTGCCGACGAAAACGGCATTGAACATATGGCCGTCATTATGGGCGAGCCCACACAGGATTGCCTTGTGCGCATCCATTCCGAATGCGCGACGGGTGATATTCTGGGGTCATGGCGCTGCGACTGCCGCGACCAGTTGGAACTCTCACTGCAGAAAATTCATGAAGCCGGAAACGGCATGTTGATTTATATGCGCGGACATGAAGGACGCGGCATTGGCCTTGGCAACAAGATCAAGGCTTACGCTCTGCAGGACGCGGGGATGGATACAGTTGAAGCTAATGTGAAGCTCGGCTTTGCACCCGATCAGCGCGACTATAGCGCCGCCATCGACATTCTACGGCACTTTGACCTGAAACAGGTCAAGCTGCTGACAAACAACCGCCTGAAATCGCAGGCGCTGGAAAATGCTGGCATTGTGGTGACAGAACGTGTGCCGCTATGGGCCGCAACCAACGTTTATAATGATAGTTATATCCAGACCAAGCGCGAACGCATGGGGCATATCGCCCCGTCGACCCAACAGATTTTAAACAAGTCTGCTTTGGTGAATCGCAGCGGCGATAAATGACCTGAACAGCGGATGCGGATCGAGTGGTTTGGATTTCAGTTCCGGATGGAACTGAACGCCGATGAACCACGGATGATCCTTGCGTTCCACAATTTCCGGCAACTGGCCGTCCGGTGACAGGCCGCTGAATACCAGCCCGGCTTTTTCCAACTGAGGCTTATAGTTGATATTCACCTCGTAACGGTGACGATGGCGTTCCTGAATATTATCGGTGCCGTAAATCTCGCGTACCTTGCTGCCTTTTTGCAAGACGCAGGGATAAGCACCTAGGCGCATTGTACCGCCGAGATCGCCGTTAGCCTTGCGCACTTCCAGCTGATTGCCTTTCAGCCATTCAGTCATCAGACCGACAACAGCCTGATCGCTTGCACCAAATTCGCTGGAGGTCGCTTTTGGTAAATCGCCTAAATGACGCGCGGCCTCGATCACAGCCATTTGCATGCCAAAGCAGATACCGAAATACGGCACTTTCTTTTCTCGTGCAAATTGCGCTGCGCAAATTTTGCCTTCGGTGCCACGCTCGCCAAAACCGCCAGGCACCAGAATGCCGTGAACACCTTCAAGGTGGCTGGTGGCATCGGCGCCTTCAAACACCTGGCTATCCAGCCATTTTAGTTTCACTTTAACCTTGTTGGCTATGCCGCCGTGAGCCAGCGCTTCCGACAGTGACTTATAGCTGTCCAGCAGGCTGGTATATTTGCCGACCACGGCGATAGTCACCTCGCCTTCCGGCTCACGCACCGTTTCGACAATATTTTGCCAGCGAGTCAGGTCAGGTTTTTTGGTCGAGGGCAAATTGAAGTAACGGATTACCTGCTCATCAAAACCCTGATTGTGATAGCTGCCCGGCACATCATAAATCGTATCGACATCCAGCGCCGCGATCACGCGTTCCTGCTTGATGTTGCAGAACAAACCGATTTTCTTGCGTTCACCTTCCGGTATTTGCTGCTCGGCACGGCAGAGTAAAATTTCCGGCTGTATACCGACGCTGAGCAATTCTTTAACGGAATGCTGGGTCGGTTTGGTCTTGAGCTCGCCTGCCGTCTTGATATAGGGAAGCAGCGTAACATGAATATAAAGACTGCGTTCGTTGCCTAGTTCATTACCAAGCTGACGAATGGCTTCGAGGAATGGCAGGCTTTCGATATCACCGACGGTACCGCCAATTTCACAGATGCAGAAATCCTCATTGGTCAGATCGGCACGAACGAATTCCTTGATGGCATCCGTCACATGCGGAATAACTTGAACGGTAGCGCCAAGATAATCGCCGCGACGTTCCTTAGCGATAACAGTCGAATAAATCTTACCAGTAGTGACGTTATCGCTCTGACGCGAAGCTACGCCAGTGAAGCGTTCGTAGTGACCGAGATCAAGGTCAGTTTCCGCGCCGTCATCCGTCACATAGACTTCGCCGTGTTGCGTTGGACTCATCGTGCCCGGATCAACGTTCAGATAGGGATCGAGCTTCCGCAGGCGAACCTTGTAACCACGCGCCTGAAGCAACGTGCCGAGGGCAGAAGATGCAATGCCCTTGCCGAGAGACGACACCACGCCGCCAGTAATAAAAATAAAGCGTGTTGCCATACTTAAATCCTATTTCCTTTTACCTTAAAATCCATTCGCCATTCGCCTTGATGGCGTCATACATGGCGTCCGGCGCCAGATCGAGTTCACCGGGCCAAGTAACAACGCCACATTCAAGCCCAACCTGATTAAATAAAGCGATATCCGTCAGTACTGCAAAAACTCCGGCTTGTGGCGAATGAATAAGACCAGCCATGTTAACCGTACCTTGAACGCCGTCTTGAAAACGGACATGCAGGGAGTAGTTATCCAATGCCTTAACTCCCGAAACTCGCCACGGAGCGGTAGGTACAACCGCAGGCACTAAGCCAGTGGTGGAATTTTTTTCGGCTTCTGGTTGCGTGAGCATAATTCCCAGTCCTCCATAAGTTCAGTTTGATGCGCCTTCGCCCATTCCATGACGAGTGCCAATGCTCGAGCCGGCAGCTTGCCAGCTATTACTTGTAGGCCTTGTATATCAATAACCGCTTCATCTCCACTATAGAGAGCATGAAAATGTGGCGGTGCATGATCCTGCCAGAACAGTTGGATTAGAATACCATAAAATGAACTAACTGTCGGCATTCCTATTCCTTATTTATTGCGCTACAGGCACTTGCGGCACGGCTGGTGCTTGCGGTTCAGCTGGAGCCTTTTCAGGTGCAGGCGCTGTTGCCGGGATTTGATCCAAAGCGCTGTGGCTTTGATGCTCACGACTGGCGATGTAGCCGAGCGCAAGGCTATTCAGGATAAAGAGCGTCGCCAAAATGGCTGTCGTGCGGGTCAGCAAATTGGCTGAACCACGGGCCGTAAACAGGCCGCCCATCGTATTCCCGCCGCCCATCAGGCCGCCACCGTCCTGCGCTGTACGCTGCAGAAGAATGACGAGCACCATGGCGATGGCAATGAGCAATTGAACAACCAGTAATACGTTTTGCATTTTAAATCCTCTTAGTTTCGAGCTGATACGAGTAGTTTGACGCCGAATAACGCCAAAAATGTGCCTGCGATACGGTCAATCCATGATGAACTGCGCATATATAGTTTACGCATGTGCGTCGTTGATAGGGCGAGGCTTACAAAGCTGAACCAAGCAAACGACATAAAACCTATCAATAAAATGATGGCAATCTGCGTTTCGATATTGATACTCGGCTGCACAATCAGTGCAAAAACACTGGTAAAAAAAGCCAGAGCTTTAGGATTGGTGACATTCGTCATGAGCCCCATCACAAACGGATTTCTTTTGGGCGACACTTGCTGCGCTTCATTCGTGCCGGAAACAGCTGGCTTCAGACTTGCTTTCCATAGCTGATAGCCAAGATAAATAAGATAAAGGCCGCCAACGATTTTGATCGTTAGTAATAGCCACGCCATACGCGCGAGCATGTAGCTCAAACCAAAAATACATAAGAAAGCGTAATTCATATTGCCAAGGGCAATGCCAGACGCGCCCGCCAACCCTGCAGCCCTACCCCGCTTCATTGCCAGCGAGCTAATCAGCAAAAAATCCGGACCAGGTGACGCAAGCGCCACCAGAAAAATTGGCGCTATCTTCATAAGGGATAGTAAATCGACTGCCATAGACACTCCGCAACAAACAAAAACCCGCACGGTACTTTACGAAAATACCGCCGGAAAAGGCCCGATTTTTGGCTGGAACAAATTAGTAATGCATTCCGATTGAAAAAGCCAGTGTCTTTAAGAAAAGCCCACAACCATTCGTTGAGATTTTTCATTAACCGTGCCATAAATTAATCAAATTGCGGCTTGAAAATCTAAAAACCCTTCCTAATTCCAGCCATGCAGCTCAAAATGCGACTGATAAAGGTAATTCCATGAAAAAGATCGTCTCGCGGTTTGTTCTTACCTTGGTTGTACTGGCGCTTGCGCCTTTGGCCCCGGCACAGGCCCATTCCGGCCCGCCCGGCTTTGCCGATCTGGCTGAAAAGCTGCTACCTGCCGTGGTCAATATTTCGACAAGCCAGACTATTACGGCCAAAGATGAAATGATGGATTTGCCGCCAGATATGCAGCTTCCTCCGGGCTCGCCATTCGAGCAATTCTTCCATGACTTTATGGACAAGCAGCAAAAAGGCGCACAGCGTAAACATAAAGCCACCGCTCTGGGTTCCGGCTTTATTATCGACCCGAACGGTTATATCGTGACCAATAATCACGTCATTCAGGATGCTGATGAGATCACCGTCATTCTGCAGGACGATACCAACCTGACGGCCACGGTTGTCGGCCGCGACAAAAAGACTGATCTAGCTCTGCTGAAAGTCGTTAACAAGAAACCCCTGCCCGCTGTTACATGGGGCGACAGCGACAAGGCCCGCGTCGGCGACTGGATTATGGCTATCGGCGACCCGTACGGCCTCGGCGGCACTGTCACCGCCGGTATTATCTCCGCGCGTGCGCGTGACATTAATTCCGGTCCATATGATGAATATCTGCAAACTGATGCGCCTATTAACCGCGGCAATTCTGGCGGCCCGATGTTCAATATGGACGGCGAAGTTATCGGCATTAATACGGCTATTTTCTCGCCCTCCGGTGGCTCTATCGGCATCGGTTTCGCTATCCCCGCATCGCTAGCAAAAAATGTTATCGACCAACTCCGCGACCACGGCCATATCCGCCGCGGCTGGCTCGGCGTACGCATTCAGGCTGTGACACAGGATATCGCGGATAGTCTTGGCCTCGATAAGAGCAAAGGCGCACTTGTTTCCAGCGTCACGCCGGATGGTCCCGCAGCCAAAGCTGGCATTCAGGCTGGCGATGTGATCCTGAACTTCGACGGCAAGGAAGTTCCTGAAATGCGGCGCCTTCCTTTAATGGTAGCTGAAACCGAAGCGGATAAGGCTGTACCCATCACGGTTTTCCGCAAAGGCGAAAAGGTTGAGCTGAAGATTAAAGTCGGCGAGCTTTCCGCCAAGGAGGAAGCCGTGGATGAGAAGGATGAACCGGAGCAGAAAGAAACTCCCGCTCCTAATTCTGAAAAAGTCGATGAACTTGGTATCAGTGCCGCACCCCTGACCGATGCTCTGCGTTTACGTTACGAGATCAAGAAAGATGTCAAAGGCATCATCGTGACCAATGTGTCATCTGAAGGCATCGCCGCAGATCAAGGACTTGAAGCCGGTGACGTGATTGTTGAGGCGGCTCAGCAGGAAGTCAAAGCGGTCAAGGACCTGTCTGATCAGGTCAAACAGGCCAAGAAGGGCAGCAAACCATTACTGCTCCTCGTCAACCGTAAAGACGATTTGCGCTACGTCGCGATTACTTTTGGAAAGAAGAAGTAGGATAATGACTCCTCTCCCAAATGGAGAGGACGCAAAAGCTTGGGCTTGCGCAGCAAGTCCTTAGCTTTCGCTGGTGAGGGGTTAAGATGTCAAAATTCGTAACCCCTCATCTGCAAAAACCAAGCACTTACTAAAGTAAGCGCAGGTTTTTGCTTCTTCTCCCTATGGGAGAAGAGATGCGGCTCTATAATCCCTGCGCATAAATCAGCGCGGTCAAATCACTATAATTGATTTGCTGGGGAATAACGGCCCGCACATTGGGCTTGGCGTGGTAGGCGACCCCTAGCCCCTCGCCCATCAGGCAGGCCGATAACATCGGCACGTCATTCGCACCGTCGCCCACAGCCATTGTTTCATTCAGTGATACCAAAAGTTCAGCGCAAGCCCGCTCCAGCGCCGTTTTCTTGGCGGTCTTATCAAGGATAGGCTCGGCTACCAGCCCTGCAATTTTGCCATCTTCGATCAGCAACTCATTGGCATAAAATTTATCGAAACCCAGATGACGCGCGACAGGTTCGACAAAACAAGTGAAGCCCCCGGATACCAGCCAGCATTGCGCATTGTTTTTCTTCATTGTCGCCACCAGTTCAGCGGCCCCCGGCATATAGGCAATACGCTTGGCAACTTCATCCAACAACGAAACAGGCTGGCCCCGCAACAGAGCAACCCGTTCGCGCAAAGCAGCGGCGAAATCAAGCTCGCCGTTCATGGCGCGGCTCGTAATGTCGGAAACTTTGCCCCGCAAGCCGATCATATCGGCCAGTTCATCCAGCATTTCCTGCTCGATAATCGTGGATTCCATATCGGCGATCAGGAATTTTTTCCGGCGATTTTGCGCAGGCTGCACAATGACGTCGCATTGCAGCTCATCGAGGTTTTTCTTCAGTTCCAGCTGAATAGCGGCGGCATCCCCTGTTTCATAAAACAAGTCAGCCGCGACATCGGAAGCCAGCCATTCGGTATGGGTAGCTTCTGTGCGTTCCAGCAGTAACTGGATATGATCCAGCGAAAGCTTTGCCTTACCACCAGCTATGATTGTCGCAACAAGTTCCTGCGTCATTATTCCGCAGCTTCAGGCTCTTGTTCCTGACTGACCCACTGTGCGAAATCGCCGTCTTCTTCTGTAACATCGGAGCTGTCATCACTACCCTGCTCGCGTGGCAGGTTGGCAAGGACGGGGCGAGCGTCGAGCAAGCCCGCCGCTTTCAACTCATCCACGCCCGGCAGATCATTCAGATTTTCCAGATTAAAGTGGCTGAGGAATTCCGGCGTTGTGTTCCATGTCAGAGGACGCCCCGGCGTTTCGCGGCGCTTGCCGGGACGAACCCAGCCCAGTTCCAGCAAAATATCCAGAGTGCCGCGACTGGTATCGACGCCGCGGATGCTTTCGATCTCGGCGCGAGTCACAGGCTGATGATAAGCGATGATCGCCAGCACTTCAGCAGCAGCGCGCGGCAATTTGCGGCGCGGCTGGCGGGTGATTTTCATCTGCCCCGCAAGGTCGGCAGCCGTGCGGAAACTCCACTGCCCGTCATTTTCAACCAGATTGACGCCGCGTTCAGCATACTGCGTTTTCAACTGCATGAGCAGTTCGTCGACATTCGTGCCTTCGACAACCTGCTGCGCAAGCATATGAGCTGAGAGCGGTTCTGCGCTCGCGAATAAAATAGCTTCTATCAGGCGCAGCTGATGCGCCGTGTCAGGAAGCAATTCTGTAATTTCCGTTTGGGTTGTTTCAGCAGTTTCGATCATATCAGTCATTGGTTGCTCTCAGATTCTGTAATAGGTTCGATCGGCACTTCGCGGCGGCGCAGATAAATAGGAGCACAGGTACCATCTTGCCGCAATTCCAGCTCGCCGTTTTTGACCAGCTCAAGTGTCGCAGCAAAAGTGGAGGCGAAAGCCGAACGCACCTGCAGAATTTGATCCGGCGACATATCCGTTGGCAGAAAACTTTGCAAGACAGACCAGCTCGGCATGGAACCGAGCAAATCACGCAGGCGCGTCACGCTTTCTTCAAGACTGTAAAGCCGCAGCGGCGCTATATTATAAGCCACTGGTTTCCTGCGGCGCAGGGGTGCACTGAGCGCGGATAGCAAGTCCTGAATGGGAAGGAAGTAAACGGGATTTTCTTCAACTTCCATCGCTTCCGGCTGGCCACGCATGAAAATATCGATGCCCAGTTGCGGCAGCGCCTGCACTTGCTGGGCTGCTTTTTGCATGGCTTCCAGACGCAACAACTGAAATTTCAGTGCTTCCGCCATTGCTATTGGGTCAGGTTCGCCCTGCGCATCCACGGGTTCCGGCAGCAACAAACGTGACTTCAGGAAAGCTAGCCATGCCGCCATGACCAAATAATCAGCCGCCACTTCCAACCGCAGCTTCCGCGCAGACGCGATATATTCCAGATACTGTTCTGCCAGTGGCAGGATAGCGATTTTGCTGAGATCAACTTTTTGTTCTTTGGCAAGCGCCAGCAAAAGATCGATTGGCCCGTCAAAGCCGTCAAGTGTAACGACCAGATTGGCATCGCTTGGCGGCAGGCGCTCTACTTCAGTTTGTGAAATCATCTCATCCATTGGACACCTGAAATTATGCTCTCTTTATGGTTCTAGCGGCGAATCGCGCTAAAAATCATACTAAAATTTGTCTTCTGCAAAAAAATAGATGAAGAAAAGCTGTTAAGTCTCTGTTTCTTCATCATAAGCAAGCCCGCCTAGCAAAACATCCAACCTGGCGACATCCTCGCGGGGATTATAATGGGGGCTCGGGGCATTGACCATGCTTTTCGCATGTTCCCAACGTGCCCAACTTTCATTACTTGTGGGCTCCAAAATCGCGGCAATAGCCTCCATTTCGGGCAATTCACCGTTACAATGCAGGATGATATCAGCGCCTGCCTGCAGAACCGAGGTTGCAATCTCGGCTGGCGTTCCTTGCAAGGCCTTCATTGTAATGTCGTCAGACAGCAGCAATCCGTCAAAACCGAGTTGATTGCGGATCAGCTCATAGATATTTGGCGACAGCGATGCCGGATTTTTATCATCAATAGCAGTGAATACCGCGTGCGAATTCATGCCGATCGGCAAATCCTTCAGTAGGTCAAACGGCACAAAGTCATCGCTTTCCAGTTCAGCTATCGAAGCATCAATGACAGGCAGCAAATGATGCGGATCGGTTTTAACGCGGCCATGTCCGGGGAAATGCTTGATCACGGGCAGGACACCGTTCAACAAAAACGTTTCCGCCCAAACACGCGCCAATGCGGCGACGACGGCAGGCTTACGACTGATGGCACGGTCGCCGATAGCGCTGGATGCGCCTTCGATAAACAGATCCAGAACCGGCGCACAGTTTACCTGAATGCCCAATTGAACAAGTTCGTGCGCGACAATACGGGCATAAAGCTGCGTCGCCTCATTTCCCCATTCAGCATCTTTCTCATACATCTCACCAAATAATCTGGCAGGTGGATGCTGCGGCCAATGTGGTGGTTGCAGGCGCGAAACTCTGCCACCTTCCTGATCGATTAAAACTGGCACATCATCACGGCCTACTGCTTGCCGTAATTCGCGCACAAGATAACGAACCTGATCAGGTGTTTCGCAATTACGTTTAAACAGTATAAAACCGAACGGATTGACGGCTTTAAAGAATTGCCGCTCCAACGACGTCAAGGACGGCCGCGAACAGCCAAAGATAACCGGTAGAGGTTTTTGTACTTGTGTGGATTCAGGGTCGGACAAGGATGCACCCTGCATTTTTGGCTTTAGCGGCGGCGCAAAGATTTTTAGCGCGAGATTCCGTTACGGCCTGACTTTGAATACGGTAGTATATTCCTTTAGCCCCTAAATCCGCTTTCACAACACGCAGCTGGGTTGCCCCCAAAGTTTCTGCATATTGCACTTGCAGTTTTTTCATCGTGGCCTGCGCAGCTGCCTGGTCCGGCAAGGAAGCCAGTTGAATGGCGAAGCCGCCTGAAAGCGTTGCGGAATCTTCCGGCGATTTATCAACCGATGCCGTTACATTTTTGATCACTTGATCGAGATTTGCTGGCGCCGCCTTGGGCGCAACAGTTGTGGATTTCGTCGCCGCTGTAGAAACAGTAGCTTTCGGTGCAGAAGCTACAGCCGGTACACCAGTTGTTACGACCGACGCTGGCGCAGCTACAGGCGCAGGCATAACTGTCGAAGGAGTCGCTGTTGTCTCAACGGGCGCTGCAGGCGGCGCCAGGGATTCAATCTGCGGTGTAGACGGCGCAGCAGCTTTCGGAGCAACAGCCGACGCCTGCGGCGTTTCGGGTGGCGGCAAGAGATGTTCCACCTGATCCTTAGGCATCACGCCTTTGCCGTCTAGTGATTGATAAACCTGCACATCCTGATGGGGAATATCGATGCCACCGGGATGCTCTGGCCGCTGCTTATATGTGCCGTCAGCTTTGATTACTGGAATTTCTTCAGGTGCCGTCGGTTTCGATGAGCTGAATTTCCAATAAAAGCCACCACCGATCAGCGCAAATATTACAAACAAAGTCAGGCAACGCCGCACGATATAAGAAGGGGCTGAAGAACGCGTACGCATAGAGCCGGAACGCGCGAAGTCAGAAGTGACCGGGCGTTCAGCAAAAAGTTCAGGCGGCTTCTTCGGGTCGTTCATTACGCAATTCCTCAAGCGGCGGGCAGCCCATAACGGCGAGGCCGCTTTGAATAACAGTCTGCACTGCTTTAATGAGAGTGATGCGCGTGCGGGTCAAGTTTTTATCATCCGGCACGATAAAACGCAGCGATGCGTTGTCATTTCCTTTGTGCCAAAGGCCGTGAAACAGTGCTGCGAGCTCCATCAGGTAAAAAGCGATTCGGTGGGGTTCCTGCGCCGTTGCTGCCGCCTCCACCACGCGCGACCAGTTTGCCATAAATTTGATCAGCAGAAGCTCATCCGGCGACGTGATGCCGGAGACATCCGTTTTCGCCAAAGCCTCTGCGGTTATTTCATTGACCGGAAAGATTTCCGAGGCATGCCGCAGGATAGAACAGCAACGCGCATGCGCATACTGCACGTAAAAAACCGGGTTATCGCGCGTCTGTTCCACGACTTTCGCGAAATCGAAATCCAAAGGCGATTTCGGATCGCGCGTCAGCATAAAGAAGCGCACCGCCCCTGCCCCGACTTGTTCCACCATTTCGCGCAAGGTTATAAGGTTGCCAGAACGTTTTGATAGTTTAACCGGTTCGCCATTTTTAAAAATTTTGACGATGTTATTGTACACGACATTCAGATGCGCCTTGTCATCGCTGAAAGCTGCAACCACTGGGCGCATGCGTTCAAGATAGCCGCCGTGATCTGTGCCAAGCATATTGATCATAAGCATGAAGCCACGCTGGATTTTGTTATAATGATAGGCGATATCCGGCATTATATAGGCCCAATTGCCATCGCGCTTTTTCAAAGGACGATCGGTGCTGTCGCCGAATTTGCTGGAACGGAACAGGGTCAACGGCGCGGGTTCCCAATCTTCCATCACCTTGCCCTTGGGCGGAGGCAAAGTGCCGACATAGATCAGGCCTTTGTCTTCCAAAATTTTAAAGGCTTTTTCCAGCGTGCCGTTTTCAATTAGTTCGCGCTCGTTCGTGAACACATCATGTTTAATGCCGATGAGGTCAAGATCATCGCGGATCATCCGCATCATATAGTCGACGGCGAAATTCCGGATAGGCACCAGCCATTCAGACTCGTCCTTATCCATCCACTTCTTGCCATCACGCTGCGCCAGCGTAACGCCAACATCTTTCAAATATTCGCCGGGATAAAAACCGTCGGGGATTTCGCCGATATTTTCGCCCAGCGCTTCGCGGTAACGCAGGTATGTTGTGCGTGCTAAAACATCAACTTGGGTACCGGCATCATTGAAATAATATTCTCGCGTCACGTCATAGCCAGCCTTTGCCAGCAAATGCGTCAGTGTGTCGCCGATAACAGCGCCGCGAACATGGCCTGCATGCATGGGTCCGGTAGGATTGGCGGATACATATTCGACATTCACCTTAAGACGATTGCCGATAGTGCTGTCGCCATAATGAATACCGGATTTCAGAATTTCCTGAATTTCCTGTTGCCAGATTTTGGGCTGCAATTTCAGATTGATAAAACCGGGCCCGGCAATCTCAACACCGGTGATATCCGGATTCTGTTCCAGTAGCGGCTTCAGAATTTCCGCGACAGCACGCGGCGGCTTACCCGCGACTTTTGCCAGAACCATCGCAACATTTGTCGCCAGATCGCCATGCGCGGCCTCGCGCGGCGGTTCAACGACGAAGGTTGGCGCGGCTGCATTCAAAACCAGAGCCCCCGACTTTGCCGCCTCATCAACGGCAGTGCTCACAACAGCATGTATGGTTTTAAAAATCGTCATCCTAATTTCCTAAAGCATCGTCTCGGTTGAAAAGAGTTTCCTGTGTTCCTGTACCGCGAAACGGTCGGTCATACCGGCAATATAATCCGCTATTAACCGCGCTTTGGCATCGTCGCTTGGCGCGATTTTTACCAGCTCATGCCAAGCATTGGGCAGGCATTGCGGCTCCGCCATCAGATAGGCGAACAGGTCCTTAACGATATGCCGAGCCTTCGCACAAATGCGATTGACCTTGCTGTGCTGATACATGCGGCGCCAGAGGAATCCGCGCAGCACCGAAACGCTGGCCTGCATATCGTCACTAAAACTCACCACGGCTTTCGGCGCGTGGCGCACTTCGACGGCCGATTGCGGCTGAATGACCTGCAAATTTTTGCGCGTATTTTCCAGCAGGTCAGTCACCAGAAGCCCCACAACTTCACGCACCGTTTCATGCATCAGGCGCGCGCGGTCGACACCATGATAACGCGCTTCCATTCCTGCCAATGCAGCGCCGAACAGCGGCAGCTCTTTTAAATCTTCCAGGCGGAAAAACCCGGCGCGGTGCCCGTCATCAATGTCATGTGTGTTGTAAGCCGTGTCATCGGCGATGGCAGCAATCTGCGCCTCAATACCCGCAAAGCTGCCGATTTCCAGATCCCATTGGCTACAAAATTCCCGCACTGTTGGAGGCAATTTATCCATGCTAACGGGGCCGTTATGTTTGACGACGCCTTCCAGTGTTTCCCATGTCAGGTTCAACCCATCGAAACGTGCGTAGCGATGTTCCAACTTGGTCAGAATGCGAAAGGTCTGTTCGTTGTGGCTGAAACCACCATATGGGGCCATAGCCTCCGCCAAACCATCTTCGCCCGCATGCCCAAAACAGGTATGGCCAAGATCGTGGGCCAGGGCGATCGCTTCGGTCAGATCCTCATCGACTTTAAGAACACGAGCGACAGACCGGGCAATTTGCGCAACTTCCAGTGAATGTGTCAGGCGCGTACGGTAATAATCGCCCTCATTTTCTATAAAGACCTGAGTTTTATTACGCAATTTGCGGAAAGCGCCGGAATGAACAATCCTGTCACGATCACGCTGAAATTCGGTGCGGGTAGCGCTACGCGGTTCCTGTATCAGGCGGCCACGTGTTTCATTGGCTTTTGTCGCATAGGGCGCATATCCAGAAGCCATATCTTGTAAAATCTGGGTCATAGGGCCACATTACCTATGGATTAACCATTTTACTAGTGGCCTGCGATGCAAAATATGGTGCCAAATCTACGTATGACCGAGGCTGCCGCACGGCGGATCAATAAGGTGGTCGCTGATGAAAAGAACCCGGCCCTTATGGTACGGCTGGAAGTTCTGGGCGGCGGTTGTTCCGGCTACCAGTATAAATTTAATTTCGACGCTGCTTTTAATGTGGATGAAGACATTCTGGTTGAGCGCGACGGCGCGCGCCTGGTCGTCGACAAAACCTCACTAGAACTCCTGCAAGGCAGCGAAGTCGATTACGGCGAAAGCCTGATGGAAGCCGGATTTAGAATTAACAATCCCAACGCATCATCGAGCTGCGGGTGTGGATCTTCTTTCGCGGTTTAGGGCTGGACTATGGGCGCAACAAAGAAACGATGAACTTGACGCTCAGAGCACCTGTCATCAGGTATATACATAGTATGTGTCACGGTCTTTCCTGCCATTGTAGATAATAGCTCATGCACATGCCCTGCTATTTCGTTAGCCGCTGCATCAGTCTCGGTTTGAGGTTGAATAACAAAAGCAAGTGGCTTCTTTGGCAGAGCTTCGATTGAGGAAAACTCTACACCATCATAATCCAGAGGATCATAAGTCCCTGAGTTTTCTATATGGGCATTCAATCGGTCCGAGCGAGATAGTGCGCCGCACACCTCAGCCATCACATCCATAGAAGGGGTAAAAATAATTGAAAAAGATCTCATAATTATGGCTCCATAAAATGGTTTCATAAGGAATAACCCGCCCCTTATTCCCTGTACAGCCTTTATTTACCCGCCTATTTTAACCAAACATCCCCTTGCCAATAAGAAGAAAATCACATGCGCATCGCAACATGGAACGTTAACTCGGTGAAAGCACGGCTGCCGAATGTGCTTGAATGGCTACAGCAGGAAAAGCCGGATGTTGTTTTGCTGCAGGAAATTAAGTGCGAGACACAGAATTTTCCCGGCCTCGAATTTGAAACAGCGGGCTATAAATTTTGTGCGCTAGGACAGAAATCCTATAACGGCGTCGCTATCCTTAGCCTACATCCCATAGAAAGTGTTCTGGAGCATTTGCCGGAAGCTGGTGATGACGCCCAAGCTCGTTACCTCGAAGCCACCATTAACGGCGTCCGGGTCGCAAGCATCTACTTACCGAACGGTAATCCTGTTGATACTGAAAAGTTTCCTTACAAACTGGCGTGGCTGAGACGCTTGCAAAAACGCGCTGCGTCACTTCTGCAATCTGAAATGCCGGTTGTGCTGGGCGGCGATTACAATGTCATCCCCGAAGCCATCGACGTTTATAATCCCAAGGCGTGGGAGAATGACGCGCTGTTTCATCCTAAATCACGCGGCGCTTTTCGCGAGTTATTGCAGCTTGGCTATACCGAAGCTTTCCGCGCCCTGCATCCTGACCAAGCCCATGCCTATACTTTCTGGGATTATCAGGCTGGATCTTGGCAACAGGATAATGGTCTGCGCATCGATCATTTTTTATTATCGCCTGAGGCAACGGATCGCCTTGTCAGTTGCACGATTGACCGCGACCCGCGTGGCAAGGAAAAAGCCTCTGATCATACGCCAGTGATTTTGGAATTGCGGTAAAGCTGTTTTTAAATACAACGTCATGCCCGCGAAGGCGGGCATCCATCTCAATTTATAAATAAAATGGATTCCCGACAGCCGCTAAAGCGGCTTCGGGAATGACGCTAATTGTTGGTTATTTCGCCATATGCCCGCCATTGCACCCGGCTACCAAGCTCGCTATAAAATCTGCCTTCCCGACCGTCGGGGCGTGGCGCAGCCTGGTAGCGCGCCTGCTTCGGGAGCAGGAGGCCGGAGGTTCGAATCCTCTCGCCCCGACCAATTTAAGGATCCTGCAAATCTCAACACTTTGCGGCGTAAGCTTGATACGACAATGGACGGGAGCACGGCATGAATATTTACTATGATCGCAAAGAGCTTATTAGAAACGGCCCGCCGATCAACCAGAAAGCCGCAGACATCGCCGGGCAAATTGATCTTGAATCTGTTCGTCGGCTTTTTAAATCAAAGGTCAGCGGCGTTGGCCTTGCATCCGCCGATGTCCCTTTTGATAGCTTTGACTGGCGATCGAATGATCTGATGTATACATACAAAGAAATTGGTGAAGTTTATATTCCAAAAAACCTATGCCTAATGAACGGTAAACAAAAGTACTTCTTTGTTTATATTGATGATGCTCTGGAGGTCGTGTCATGGCCATGGAATGGTTTGATGACCGGTTCACGGGAAAAAATTCTTCACAAAAACCTCGTCGTCTCTGAGGCAGAATTCAAACCGCTGCTTGAAAGTTTTCAGGCGCTTGTTGACTTTCTTGGTCTTCGCAAATCGGCCAAGGAAAAATATTCGAGTGTCAAAGGCCTGCGGATAAAGAAATCAAGTCTCGAGGCGTTGATCTCAAAGATTTTCCAAAAGAATTGCGATGACCAAACAGAGATGACCCAGCTCCTGAACGAGGCAGCTACTGATCCCGTCGCATTTTTCGCGCAGCACTCCGAGCTTATGGAGGAATTAGAAATTGAAGAACCGTCGAATGATCTTTTTAAACTTTTACTTTGTGCGCTATTAAAGCAAAAGGGCAGACTGGTCGTATTGGACTGGAAACTTGATCCCCCCGATGTTGCGGACGCAGTGACACGACTATCGGATCAGAAAATTAAGTTATCACCTGTCAAAGATTCCCGACAAAGTTCCAGCGATCTACTAAAATCCGCTAATGTGCAGCTTGCCCAACACAAGCAGGCTTTGGCTCACATTCAGCTGGACTCTGACAGCTACAATTTGATCATGGTGCCGTTGTGCGATTGGAACGACATCACCCAGCTTGCAAAAGATTGCAAATTAAAGATTGTGTTGGGAGAAGAAGGTTAGAACTAAAGCAACTGACCCTAAAACACTACCCAACCCGACCACTACGCAATAATATTCGGCAATAGCTGGCTTTCGATTTTGATGATTTCGTCTTTCAAAAACAGCTTGCGTTTTTTCAGCCGCTGGATCTGAATCATGTCGGGAACGCCGCGTTGCGACAGGGCCTGAATAGCGTCATCGAGATCACGATGCTCTGACTTCAGGGCCTCCAACCGTTCCGTAAGATTGTCTTGTTCGCTCATTGCTTGCTTATCTATCGACTATAATTTGTCTGTGAGGGGGCTTTGCATAGCAGAAAAATTCGTTTCATGCCATGCTTCTGTTTACGTTGATTCTTACCTAAATCAAAGAGTTACTCATGCCTCAGCCTTCCAAACGTATTGCCATTCTCACCAGCGGCGGCGACTGTGCCGGACTAAATGCCGTTATTCGTGCGGTTGTCTTGCATGCGACAAGCCTGAATTGGGAAGTTATTGGCATTATGTCGGGCGCGCACGGCCTCATCAGCCGCCCGCCCCAAACAATGCCTTTGGACGCCAAAAAGGTTGATACGGTGATGATGCGCCAGGGTGGCACTATTCTGGGCACCACCAACAAAGGCGATCCGTTCGCCTACCCGATGCCGGACGGTACGATCAAAAACCTGTCGCAGGATATGGTCGAAGGTTTCCGTTCACTGAAATGCGATGCGTTGATCGGTATCGGCGGCGATGGCAGCCTGGGTATTTTATACCATCTGGCACAGCAAGGGCATTTCCCACTGATCGGCATCCCCAAGACGATCGATAACGACCTCGGCTTGACTGAAACATCTGTAGGGTTCGATACTGCCGTCGCCGTGGCGACCGAAGCGCTTGACCGCCTGCAACCTACAGCGGCAAGCCATGACCGCATCATGATTTTAGAAGTGATGGGCCGCGATGCCGGGCATATCGCTTTGGCTGCGGGTATTGCAGGTGGTGCGGATGTTATTCTGATCCCGGAAATCCCCTACGACATTCAGCATGTCGCGGATCACATTAAATCGATCCATGAAAAGGGCCGCAACTTTGCGCTCGTCGTTGTGTCTGAAGCAGTGCGCACTGTCGAGGGCAATAAGAAGATGAACGAGCTTTACGGCGGCCAAAAACGTTTAGGCGGCATCGGTCATGTCATCGGCGCGCAAATCGCCGATCTATGCAAAGCCGAAACACGCGTGACCGTTTTGGGTCATGTGCAACGCGGCGGACAGCCAAGCGCACAAGACCGTTTGATTGCCTCCGCCTTTGGTGTTCATGCGGTAGATCTGATCCGTTCCGGAAAAATGAACAGGATGGTGGCGTGGTCAAATCGTAAAGTGATCGATGTTGCGATTGAAGATGCTATTAAAGAAAATCAGCAAGTCGAATTGCACGGCTCAATGGTTCGCACCGCGCGCGGTATGAATATATGTCTGGGTGATAATACATCCATAAGTGTGGCATAGATCGTATCAATATCCCTTTATAGTCGCGCAAGATTACTGCTTTTTTTATTGCCCATTTTAAATTCTATCCAGACACAGTTGGATAGGAAGAATTTCTGTCTGTTTGGTTAAGATCTGTTTACCAAGCAACTGGAAAATATCAGTAAATTCAATCTCGTTAAGAAAAATCTCCATGATGGCGCTCTGCTGCATCGCACCTTTTCTCAACACTGAAACCTAAAACTGTGATACGATTAGTTCATTCACCGACAAACATCATGAAGGAGAATACTATGGCTCTAGCGCAGCGAATTGAGTCTTTGAAGAAGCGTCACACCGAAATTGATCATATCGTCCGCACAGAAGAAGCGAGACCCTCACCAGATGCGGTACTGCTGCACCAACTAAAACATCAAAAATTGAATATTAAAGATGAGATTGCCCGCTTGATGGGCGGCGGTGAACGACAAGCCGCCTAATTCTTTTTATCCTCCCTTTACTAAGAGCCTGATTGTAGCCCACAATCAGGCTCTTTTTTTGTCTCCACTTTTTAGTTGATAATCATTATTACTTGCATTATGTATTTGCGAATAACTCGCAATTAAAAAGGCGCATAATGTATCATAGATGGCTTATCGCAACGGTTTTTGGCGTTTTACTATCTTCTACCATCCCTGCTTGCGCGGAAGATTATGTATTAACGATCAAAGACAATCAGTTCTCTCCTAAAGAACTAACCATTCCCGCTGGCCAAAAAGTCAAAATCACCGTCAAGAATCTGGACGCCACTCCAGCTGAATTCGAAAGCTACGATTTGAACCGGGAGAAAGTAGTCGGTGCGCATAACGAGATCGGCGTATTCGTCGGGCCCCTCGCCGCAGGCAATTACAATTTCTTCGACGACTTTCATCGCGATACCACCCAAGGCACGCTTGTCGCCAAATAATGCTGGAAAGATTTTAAAATGTCGCTTCGTATAATCGCTCTGTTCGCCCTTACTATTACTTGCCTTCTGCAATCTCCTCCGGCCTTTGCTATCGACAAAGTATATTCGCCTAGCGTCACCAAGGGTGAACTGGAAACCGAATATGGCGGCAGCATTACGCATGACAACGATCCCGATAAAGACAATATTCAGTCGCACGAAATAGAGCTGGAATACGGACTGACCGACCACCTTCAGCTAGAACTTAATGGCACCTTTGACAAACAACCTTCCGACCCTATTCGTTCATCTGGCGTAGGTTTTGGAGGACGTTATCAGTTTTTTGAACAAGGCGAATACTGGCTCGATTCCGGATTGTTGCTAACCTATAACCGCGCCATACAGAAATACGAGCCCGATACGGTTGAAGCCAAGCTCCTGATGGAAAAGCAAACCGGCGATTTTCTTCATCGCGCCAATATCGGGATAGAACAGGAAGTCGGACGCTATTCGCAAGGTGGCCCGGACCGTGTCTTTTTGTGGAATAGCCGTTACCGCCTCGATAAACATTTCGAGCCGGGATTTGAAATACAGAGCGATTTCGGCAAAGGCAGCGATCATCTCGGTTTCGACCAACAGGAACATTATATCGGACCCGCCATGTTCGGACAGATTATCCCGAACCTGAAATATGAGGCGGCCTATTATGTCGGCGTTAGCAAAGCTGCATCGCAGGGTGCCGCACGCCTCCTGCTGGAATATGAGATGTATTTTTAAGCATCCTCATCATCGCGCGGCACGACTAGTTCCCAGATCGTCACCGTACGGCTATCGCTATCTTCGAGATCGCGCGAAGTCGGCACGATATATTGCGCGCATTTTTTTAATCCCTCATGCGGTACATAGGCACGGCCCGGATCGGACAACATAACACGCGTACCTTTCTCGAAATTCAGCCAGAGCCAGCGCATCATTGTCGCTGCCATCCCCTGCTGATAGCAAACGTCGCCGCCGAGGATAAGATCAATGCCCTTGACCGCCTTAGTCATATCAATGCCATTGATGGTATCCACCACCACATCATTATGTGCCGCGTTGATTTGTATGGCAGCTAGAGCTAGTGGATCAATTTCTACCGCTACGGAGCTTTTTGCACCCCCCTTCATCGCAGCTATAGCAGCGATGCCGCATCCGGCGGCGAAATCCAGCACGCGCTTACCTTTAACTAAATCAGGATTTTCCAGAATATAGCGCGCCATCCCCTGCCCGCCCGGCCACGCAAAAGCCCAGAATGGTGGAGGCAGGTTGCTTTGTTGCAAACGTTCTTCGGTCATTTGCCAAAGTGGTGTGCACTCGGTGGCGAGTTGCAATTTTATTTCTGGCACAGCCGATGCCGCCGTCAGCGATGTCTGCTGCAGAATAAATTCGGCTTCAGGCGTCATATAAATTTACCGATGATGATCGCCAACAAAACGATCAGCCCAAAATCGCGATTGCCGCGGAAACGCTGCTGGCAGCTTAACGGATCACGGGTACGCCATATCGACCATTGGTTATAGGCAAAGTTGGCGGCCCATATCATCAACACATAGAAACTTTTGCCCAATCCTGCGGCGTGTCCGGCACATAACAACAATAAAATCGTTACGATGTAAAACCGCCCGACCCACTTCTTGGACGATTTGCCGAATAGCCGCGCCGTTGATTTGATTCCGGCATGTTCGTCATCTTCTTTGTCCTGATGCGCATAAATCGTGTCGTAGGCGAGCGTCCAAACGGTACCTGCGGCATAGAGCCATAAAGCTGGTGACGCGACAACGCCCACTACAGCCGCCCAACTGACCAGCGCACCCCAGTTAAAAGTAAAACCAAGGAAAAGCTGCGGCCACCAGGTGATGCGCTTCATTAAGGGATAAGTGAAAACCAATATTAAGGAGGCGACACCGATGACAATGGCTTCCGGCTTCAGCAACAGCAGAATCCCAAAGCCGAGCAACAACAAGAGAGCCAAAAGAATAAGAGCCTGCCAGGGCTTGATCTCGCCACTCGCCAGCGGCCTGTTCGCCGTGCGCTCCACCTTGCGATCAAGCTCGCGGTCATAGAGATCATTTACAATGCAACCGGCGCTACGCATAACCACAGAACCGACTGCGAATAAAAGCATCAGCCACAAATCCGGCATATGCGGGCTTGCCATCGCCACACCCCACCAGCACGGCAAAAGTAGGAGCCAAGTGCCTATTGGCCGGTCAAGCCGCATTAACCGCGCATAGGGACGCGCCATAGAAGGCAAATACCGGGAAACCCAGTCATATTGGGGGATATCGGTGAACATATAGTCGAATTGATTTGGGTTAAGGAGACTTGCCCTTTGACGTACTACCTTTTCGCCTTGACCTCTACCACATCCATCCACTACAACAATCTATATTGAGAATAGTTCTTAATTGCACATCTAATGGGGATGATATGTTCGCCGCCGCATTGATCGTTTATCGCGAAGTCCTGGAAGCCGCACTGATTGTCACCATTATTTTGGCGGCAACACGCAGTGTGCCTACTCGTGGGCGTTGGATTTCATTGGGAGTTTTTGGTGGTGTCGTTGGCGCATGCATAGTCGCATCTCTGACAAATTACTTTTCATCTCTGTTCAAGGGCGTAGGCCAGGAAATCGTCAATGCCAGTATCCTGTCGCTCGCCGTACTGCTTATCGGCTGGCATGTCATCTGGATGAATAGTCACGGTCGCAAGCTAGCCGCTGAAATACGCGCTGTTGGCCACAGCGTGAGCGAAGGACAACGGCACCTGTCTGTTTTAGCCGTGGTCGTGGGTCTAGCCGTCATGCGCGAGGGATCGGAAGTCGTTCTGATATTACAAGGATTGTGGTCGAGCGGTGAAACCATGACCATGCTCGGCGGCGCAAGCCTCGGCTTGATCGCGGGAATTATAACCGGCGCACTTATGTATGCGGGTTTCGTTGCTTTCTCGATGCAGAAAGTTTTTGCGCTGACCAACGGCTTTCTGACTTTGATTGCGGCAGGTATGGCCGCGCGAGCTGCCAATTTTCTGACTCAGGCGGATTTACTGCCGTCGCTTGGAAACAATCTATGGGATACCAGCTCTATCCTGCCGGAGAAAAGCCTGATTGGACAGCTTTTGTCGGCGCTGATCGGTTATATCGCTAGCCCCAATGGCATCGAAGTTTTATTTTACGGCGTTACAGTTGTGGCCATCATCATGCTGACAAAAGCTGCAGATGAACGACGCGGCATGGGCCGGGCTTAATGCTTCGCGCTTTCGCCTTCGCTTTGGGGCATGGAAGCCATTTCCAGTAGCGCCATCAGCATATCGGCACGCTTGGTTAAATCTGGGGCTTCCAGCAAAGCCTGTTTTTCATTCGGCGCCAACGGACAAATCATAACCAGCGACGAAACCAGCAAATCATTCGGCGTATTTTGCACGGCGTTCCAGTCGGCGGCTATGCCCTGCAATTTAAAATAATGCTGCAGTATAGCGGCGAGGCGCTTGCGGTCGATATCGGCGTCCTCCGGCTCCGCTGTGTCAGTGCCAAATTTCAGCCAGTCCGCCTTTACGCGGCGATAGGGCGTTTCCAGCGGTAATTCTTCCGTCACCGCAAAACGGCAAATACCTGTCAGGCCAATCAGGAAACGGCCATCTTCTGTTTCCGTGAAAGAAGTGATGCGCCCCGCGCAACCGACATTGAAAATGGGCGGCGTGGTTCCTTCCTGATTTTCCGGCGCGTTGGGCTGGATCATGCCGATGATACGCCCCTGTCCCAATACATCCTCGATCATCGCCAGGTAGCGCGGCTCGAATATATTCAGTGGCAGCCGCGCACGCGGCAACAGCACAGCACCCGCCAAAGGAAAAATCGGCAGAATATCCGGTAGTATCAGCGGCGCTGTCGCCGTGGCGGACAAATTGCTCATGAAAACAGAATAGATGATAGGCGTTTACGGGCAGACATAGTCAGCGGGTCCATCATGCCGAAGGCTTCGAAGAATTTGACCAGTTGCTTTCGCGCTGCGTCTTCGTTCCAGCTACGGTTGCGGCGAATGATTTCCAGCAATTCATCAACGGCCTGTTCTTTTTGGCTTGCTGCATAATGCGCCATCGCCAGATCAAACCTGATTTGATGATCCTGCGGATTTTGCTGCAATTTATTTTGCAGCTCAGTTACCGATCCGCTCTGTCCCGCTTGTTCAGCTAGTTCCAGAGCGGTGCGAATGGGGTCTAATGCCTTGTCCTTCGCCATTTCGGGCGGCGCATTGGCTAGCATCTCCTTGGCCTCATCCATCATGCCTTGCGATGTGAGGCAACGCAGGAAACCGGCATAGGCCGTAACATTGGTCGGCTCCATGTCCAGAATATCGGCATAAATAGACTGCGCCGTTGCGATATCATTCGCGGCCATAAAATCTGCCGCCTGTTTAAGCGCTGTCGTCAGGCCGTCACCGGGCGTTGTAACCCCCGTAGTCTTGACCAGTTTTTCCAGCCAGCTTTTGACCTGTGCTTCGGTTTGAGCGCCCATGAACCCGTCAACCGGACGACCTTTGAAGAAAGCAAATACGGCGGGAATGGATTGCACACCCATCTGCTGTGCGATATCCGGGTTTTGGTCGATATCGATTTTCGCCAGATGCATGGCCCCCTTGTAAGAGAGCACCAGTTTTTCCAAAACAGGGGTCAGTTGCTTACATGGCCCGCACCACGGCGCCCAGAAATCGACTACGACGATATGTTGTTTCGACGCCTCGATAACATCGACCATAAAATTCGCCAGCGCGACGTCTTTGATAACGTCCGGGGCTGCCGGGGCAGGTTCCTGCGGAGAAAGCGAAAAAGTCATATAAAACCTGAGGCCTGTTTAAGTTATGCCTAAAGACATAAGCCGTTTTCCATAAATCGCAAGATATTGCAGCTAAGTAATTGACATTTTCACCAAATAAACCTTAACCTGTTTTTAGGAGTAAATAACCACAATGCATTTCTGTTGCTGAACTTGCTTTTAAGTTTCTGACGGGCATCCGCCTGTCGGACGTTATTTGTTCAGCTTTTCAGAGATGCCTTTATGCCCGACTCCCCTTCCCCGCATATAACGCCTGCCCCCGGTATCACGACATCCGTGCTCGACCTCATCGGCAATACGCCGATGCTACAGGTGCGGAAATTCGATACAGGGCTGTGCAACCTCTATCTGAAGCTGGAGAACCAGAATCCGGGCGGATCGATCAAGGACCGCATGGCCCTGAATATGGTAGAAGCGGCGGAGCGCGACGGCAAACTGAAACCCGGCGGCACAATTATTGAGGCCACTGCCGGCAATACCGGGCTTTCGCTTGCCCTCATTGCGCAGCAAAAAGGCTACCGGCTGATTTTGGTTATTCCCGACAAAATGAGTCAGGAGAAAATTTTTCATCTACGCGCGATGGGTGTCGAAGTTATAATAACACCTTCTAACGTCACCTATGACCATCCTGATTATTATCAAAATAAAGCCCGCAGTTTAGCTGCAAGTATGGCCGGTGCTTTTTATATCGATCAGTTCAATAATCCCGCCAATGCCGAGGCGCATGAACGCACTACTGGGCCAGAAATCTGGGAACAGATGGAGCATAAAGTCGATGCCGTGATCTGCGGCTCCGGCTCTGCAGGCACAATTCTTGGTCTTGGACGTTTTTTTCGTGCGCGTTCGCCCGACACGGAAATTATTCTGGCGGACCCGAAAGGATCTGTCCTCGGCCCCTATGTCCAAACTGGCGTACAGCCAAAAGCAGGAAGCTGGCTGATCGAAGGTATCGGCAAGGAATTTGTCTCGCCCAACCTTGATTTGTCGCTCATCAGTCAGGCCATCATCGTCGACGATATCGAGAGCATACGCACCGTGCGCGAGCTGTTACTGAAAGAAGGCGTCCTTGGCGGGTCATCCACCGGCACCCTGCTCGCCGCCGCACTGCGTTATTGTAGACAGCAAAAAACGCCAAAGCGCGTCGTCACCTTCGTGTGCGATAGCGGCAGTAAATATTTGTCGAAAATCTTCAATCCCAAATGGTTGAAAGACAACGGCATCCCCAATTAATTCGAACACCACATTCATAGGAACGAATATGACATCTGATATCAACAAAACCCAAGCTTTCAATACACTGGCCATTCACGGCGGGCAGCATCCCGATCCCTCAACAGGCGCAGTTATTACACCTATTTATGCGACATCGACTTTTGTGCAGGAAGCGCCCGGCATACACAAAGGCCTCGATTACGGCCGCAGTCACAATCCTACGCGTTTTGCATTTGAACGCGCCGTAGCGGCACTTGAAAATGCCAAGGCAGGCTTTGCTTTTGCCTCGGGTCTTGCAGCGATCAGCACGGTTTTGGAGCATCTTGAACATAACGCGCACATCATTTCGTCCGACGATATCTACGGTGGCACCTATCGTCTGTTCGAACGTATTCGCAAACATTCCACAGGGCTGGATGTCAGTTATATCGACCTCAGCAATCCAGAGAATCTGATAGCTGCAATAAAGCCCAATACCCGCATGGTCTGGATTGAAACCCCCAGCAATCCTTTATTGAAACTTATCGATATTGCCGCCGTTGCCAAGATAGCTAAAGCGCGTGGTTTGATAACCGTCGTCGATAATACCTTTGCGTCGCCCTGGATTCAGCGCCCGCTGGATCTTGGCGCAGATATCGTCATTCACTCCGCAACAAAATATCTGAACGGTCACTCGGATGTTATCGGCGGCGCCGCCGTTGCCAGCAGAGATGATCTGGTTCAATGGCTCGCCCTTGCACAGAATGCCATAGGCTCCATCGCTGGGCCATTTGATAGCTTCCTTATGCATCGCGGCGTCAAGACACTTGGCCTGCGCATGCAACGCCACAGCGAAAATGCGGTCGAGCTAGCACACTGGCTTGAAAAGCATCCCGCCATTGAGAAAGTTTATTATCCGGGCCTGGCGAGTCATCCCCAGCATGAACTAGCCCAACGTCAAATGCATAATGGCTTTGGCGGCATGATATCTATTGTCGTCAAAGGGGGGTTACCGCGCGCGACAACCTTCTTAAAATCCGTCCGGATTTTCGCACTTGCCGAAAGTCTTGGCGGAATTGAGAGCCTGATTGAACACCCCGCAATCATGACTCACGCCACAATTCCCGAGCAGCACCGCAAGAAGATGGGTATTGATGACGGGCTGGTGCGGCTGTCGGTTGGCATTGAGGATGTCGGTGATTTGCGCGCCGATCTGGAGCAGGCCCTCGGCTAAACCGCAGTCAGAAGCAGTAAAAACAGCTCTTTCTGCCATTTGCGTAAAGCTCTTGCAAACAGCGGCGGGGAATGTATTATCGCGCCCTGTTTCCGGTTTGGTAACCGCCGCCGGAAATATTGCCTAAAGGATGCGGGTGTAGCTCAGCGGTAGAGCACGACCTTGCCAAGGTCGGGGTCGCGAGTTCGATCCTCGTCGCCCGCTCCAATTTTCTTTTCATTTCAAAGACTTAATCTTGAGCAAATTTCTCATTGCTTTAGAATATATCCCGATTCGTCCGAGTCGATGACAATGCGAAGTGGGAGAATCGGTGGGAGAACCGAATCATGACCCGCCTATTCCCCATCCTCCACCTCATAGCCTTCCTCTCCTGCTGTATAATAGCCGTAGCCTTAACAGACATACATGGGCATGCAAAGATAGGTGGGTTTACTATAGCTTTTAATGAAAGCCAGCAGGAGACATTAGCTTTGGCTATTCCAGTAACTGCTTTAATGGAGGTGAAGAAGTGATAAAAACCAACTTCCATGAGATAGACGCGATTGCAGAAGTTATCCACGATGCAAAAATTCGTTCCTGTTATTTTAAAGTGCAATGGGACCGTCAGAGAGCAAAAGAGCCTTGGGGTGAAGATAGGCACGCCGGAACACCTAATCAGCCTTGGCATGATATAGCAACGGATCAGGCTAAAGCAGTATTGGAGTATTTAAATGCCAAAAACTGAAACCACGAAGCCAGAAGATAGGATTTATCTTGCAGCTAAAGCTGAAAAGTTAGCTATAGCTCTAGATCACTTGCTTGGATGTAGGCTGACAAAACATGGGCTTGAAACAACTCCGGATATTTTGGCTGAGGCTGGTCACGCCCTTGCTGTTTGGAAAGGTCAATATGACTAAAAAACTTTGTTCATGCTGTAAAATAAGAGAAGCCAAGACTGGAATAGCTCTAATTCCATTCGCTATGTTTTGTTATGAATGTGCAACAGAAATTTTAAAGAAATGACTCAAACGACAGAAATTTCTGATTATATGGATAAGGTTTTTAACGATATGTATGTATCAGAACCACCTCACTACATAATTCTTCTTGAGGATTTAGAAGTTGAAGGAATGGTTCTTAAGGCTGGGACTTACATCAACGGAGTACGACAAGATGAGTGAATGGGACTTCGATACACTTTCAGCCTTAATAGGAAGCGTTTCTGCTTTGGCTATTTATTTTCTTATATGGGGATTTCCATGACTCAAACGACGACTGATGAATGCCTCAAATGGCTTAATATGGAAGCTGTCGATGCACATAATAGATCTGGGGCTGAAGGTCGTATTGGTGATTATGCAAGATTTGAACACAGACTGATCTCGACTATCCGCACCCAGCTTCAGTGGTTGAAAGATTTTGATCAGACTGGAAATTTTGATCTATTGCGTAAACGCATAAGAGGAGAAGATATATGACTCAAATCACGAAACGATTTGTCTTAAATGATAAGGGAGTAGCTATGTCAGTCGAGCACATTCCAGATGATCTGCTAGGAATTAAAGCTGAATATGAACGCATCACAGGCAAGAAATGGGAAGATCAATTCATCACGAAAGTTGAAGTTTCGGAAGATGCATACGGTCTCGTCGTTGAGCTAACTCGTGTGCGAGACGCCTTAATGTGTCTACAACAGACTTGGGGTGATGACGATAAGGTAAAACAAGCTAAAAAATTGCTATTCGCTAGAGAGGATGAGCTATGCCGAAAAATGAGTCTGTAACCACGCCAAAACCAGTTCCAAAAACTTTCAGGCAATGGCTTGAAAGTGAGATTGAATATTTGTCTGAAATAAAACTCACCGAACACGGCGAGGGAAGTCTAGCTACAGCGAAAAGGGCGCTTAAGGAATATGACGAAAGAATCTAAAACCACGCCATCTTTCTGGAACAGGCCAGCAACAAACGGAACGGTTATAGTGGCTATTTTTAGCGCTATTATCGGAATTTTACTGGTTAGATTGACACATTTTTTATTTCCTTAGTAATAGCGTTTCCCCAATCAATTACATGCATAGCCATAATAGTTTTCTCACGGCTTCCTTTGGGTAGCATCCATAGACAAAAGCTAAAGCACCACCCGAATACCAATTCGGCTATATAACAACGCCATTGATAAATGGGATTAAGTTTCGTCGTTTGTGGATCAGACATTTTTAATCACCTTTGCGAACTCAACGAGAGCCGGATAGACGTTATGGACGTTTTGTCCGCCACCGATCTGAATGCCAAGCTTCCATGTGGCTTCCTCGAAAGGCGTGATGGTCTCACCTTTTTTATTAGCTTCTAGGACTTCGTAAAAAGAGCGATAAGTCGTGGTTTTAGATTCATTCATGTTTGCTCCTATATGCCTTGACATTCTTTTGACCAGGCGCACAGCGTTTTCTTTTTAATGGTGTCCATGTTGGCAGCTCACTGACAATTTCTTTCACCATAACCTTCACAGCGCGATCACCTTTGGCTTGGCAATATGCCCATGTTTTGCCGAGTGCTTTCAGATGAAAGCCTATAGCCTCATGCCGCTTCTGCCAGGTACCAACATAAAAGCCATACTCATTTTTAATGGCCCAAAACTCGCCAACTGCTGCTGCGCCGGGTTTAATATTTTTCGTGGTTTGAGTCATTTCGCGTACCCCTCGATAAATCCGGCCTTATGTCCGTCACGATATGCTTCTTCCAAAGCTTCGCTGATGATCTCGGCGGTTTTCTTACAAGCGGCATCGCTATAAACCGTCAGACCATAAATCCGGTGGATCGCTTCTGCCAGTTCCTGTTTTTTCGTCGTTTGAGTCATAATATGCCTCGCTCATGAAGTTGAGGAATCATAAGTCCTTCAAGAAATGCGGATATGGCTTTTTCGAAAGCGTCGGCTATTTGGCATTCATGGCTATCTAGCTTGGAACCACCAACAACAAAAAGTGGCCCCTTAACATCTATAGTTATAGTCGCCAAATTTTCGGCTAATTCTCTTACTTTCGTCGTTTGAGTCATTTTGCGCCCTCCTTAAGAATTAAAATGCGCTCCGATATTATATCTGCAAGGATTTGTTGCTTAGCATTTTCGCCAATGCCTTTTCTTGCAATATACGCAGCTTGATCTAAAGCGTCATTGCGAACTTGTTCCAATGCATTAGAGAGAAATATCTTCAACTTCTCGACCCTAATTACATTGGATGATGCGTACCATTCCTCGATAACATCATCGGCTTTCTTGTGCATGTCTGTGGTTACTGGTTTATCGACCATGCGTCTACCCTCTCAATCTGAACTGAAATGTCTCTCGCAGTTTTGTTCTTACCAATCCAACGTAGCGCGGCAGGGAAGGTTTTAAAGGTTGTCTCATACATCGATGCGGCACCAGACATACAAACGCGCCAAGCGAATTTAGGAAGCTCTATTTTCTTTCTTTTCGTCGTTTGAGTCATTTCATTGCCTCTATTGCTGCCTTGGCTTCGTCTAGCCAGCAGTCTTTAAGATAATAGGAATAATCTTCACGGCCTTGGGTGTTTCCTGCTGGACGCTCAACTTTATCCCATCGCACCCCGGCTATCGCCATAGCAACTTTTTCTATCTGTTCTTTCGTGGTTTTAGATTTAGCTAATTCGCTAACAGATGGACCCAGAGCACAGCCATTATCTTCTGGCCTAGCTATATCAGCATGTATTTCTGTCTTTTCAGTTTTTGACATCGTGCAATCCTTTTGCGTAAGCTGCTTTCAAGGCGTTCTGAATTAGATTGACCTGTCCTCCGCAAAGAGCGGCCCATTTATAAGGGTCAATGTCAAAAATTTTATAGAACGAAACAGCCAAATCAAATGCTTGGTTTTCAAATGGCTCTGATGGCTTAAGGTCTGTCGTTTGAGTCATTGGCTGTCACTCCATTGTTGCTTAAGCTTTTCCATTTCTTCTTTCGAAGGTCGGCTGTCGCCCCATATAGATACGCC
>Ga0206891_10075_pt1 | contig 30956 bp, 25 predicted proteins | sample Alteio_BWOrgHeat_55_FD_153246 | JGI IMG/M metagenome (GOLD analysis project Ga0206891, IMG submission 153246) | Enriched cells from forest soil in Barre Woods Harvard Forest LTER site, Petersham, Massachusetts, United States - Alteio_BWOrgHeat_Nextera7 ...
GATTTTGAAGATGACGTACTGGAGTTTATTGTTGATAAAGCGATGGAATTTAAACTGGGTGCCCGTGGCCTGCGTTCAATATGCGAAGCTATTATGATCGATGCCATGTTCGAGTTCCCATCTAAAAAAGATATCAGGAAATTAATTGTCACTTTAGATTACGCACACGAGAAATTTGAAAAATCAGACCTTAAAAAGTTAAAAGTGGCTTAACAACAAAAACATAGCGAATAGCTATATTTGTTTTAATATAATGTAAACCCTGGTGTAACGCCGGGGTTTGCTGTATAAAATGAAAAGATAATGAATGAACAATTAAATATAAAAAAGGATGGGGAAGCATCCAAGGTAACAGAGGTGCACGGCCCCATAAAGTCAGGGCTTAAAACAAAGGCCGGTATTGTAGCCAACTGGCTGCCCCGTTATACCGGCCGGCCGTTGGAGGAGTTTGGCGATTATATTATTTTGACCAATTTTTCAAAATACATACAACTGTTTTCTGAATGGAATGATAACGCCCCTATAATGGGTGTTGATAAGCCTATGCAAAGTGTAACCGCCAACGGTATTACCATTATCAACTTTGGCATGGGCAGCTCTGTAGCGGCAACCGTAATGGATCTGCTTACGGCTATTCACCCCAAGGCGGTTATATTTTTAGGGAAATGCGGCGGTTTAAAACGCAAAAATAATGTCGGCGACCTGATATTACCCATAGCGGCAATAAGGGGCGAGGGTACATCAAACGATTATTTACCGCCCGAAGTGCCGGCATTACCTTCGTTTGCTTTGCAGAAAGCTATTTCAACCACCATACGCGACTTTTCGCTGGATTACTGGACCGGCACCTGCTATACCACCAACCGCCGCGTTTGGGAACATGACAAAAAATTTAAAAGCTACCTTAAAGAATTGCGCGCCATGGCGGTCGATATGGAAACCGCTACTATTTTTACAACGGGTTTCGCTAATAAAATACCCACAGGGGCGTTGTTGTTAGTATCGGACCAACCCATGATACCCGAAGGTGTAAAAACCTCCGAAAGCGATTCGAAGGTAAGTTCACAATTTGTAGAAACACACCTTAAAATAGGTATTGAATCGTTAAAACAATTAATTAATGGCGGCCTTACGGTTAAGCATTTGAGGTTTTAAGTCCAGGTAGCTATTTTTATAACTCTTACAACTCTGTCAACTAAATACCATGTGGTACAATAATATATTAGAAACCATAGGCAATACACCTATGGTTAAACTAAATAAGATTACAAAAGACATTCCTGCTACGGTTTTAGCCAAAATAGAAACCACTAATCCGGGTAATTCTATTAAGGACCGCATGGCCCTTAAAATGATAGAGGATGCCGAGAAAAGCGGTAAACTTAAACCAGGCGGAACTATAATTGAAGGCACATCGGGCAATACAGGGATGGGCCTGGCCATAGCTGCGGTAATAAAGGGCTACAAATGTATTTTTACCACTACCGACAAGCAATCAAAAGAGAAATTTGACGCGTTGCGCGCCTTTGGCGCCGAGGTTATTGTGTGCCCTACCAATGTTGACCCGGAAGATCCGCGGTCGTATTATTCAGTTTCATCCCGTTTGGAGCGCGAAGTGCCTAATTCATGGAAACCCAATCAGTATGATAATCTTTCAAACACAGAGGCGCATTATGAGTCGACCGGCCCCGAAATATGGGAGCAAACCGAAGGAAAGATAACGCATTTGGTAGCGGGTGTTGGTACAGGCGGCACTATTTCGGGTATTGCACGATACCTGAAAGAGAAAAACCCGGCGATACAAATACTGGGTATTGATACGTATGGGTCGGTATTTAAAAAATATAAAGAAACAGGCGTATTTGATAAGAACGAAGTATACCCTTATATCACTGAAGGCATAGGCGAGGATTTTTTACCCGTAAACGTCGATTTTAACCTGATAGATCATTTTGAAAAAGTGACTGATAAAGACGCCGCCTTAATGACCCGAGAGATAGCCCGAAAGGAAGGCATTTTTGCCGGGAACTCAACTGGTTCTGCTATAGCAGGCGTATTGCAGATGAAGGATAAGTTTAAAGCGGGGGATGTGGTAGTGGTTGTTTTCCCCGATCATGGTACGCGTTACTTAGGCAAGATGTATAATGACGACTGGCTGCGCGACCGTGGTTTCTTAAAGGATGGTAAACTAACCGCCCGCGATATCATCAGCAAAAAAGAAAGCCAGGAAATTATTACTATTGACAGCGAAAAATCTGTTTTGGAAGCTATAAACACTATAAAATCATTAAATATATCGCAGATACCGGTTACCCAGCAGGGCATGGTAATAGGCAAAATAACCGAAACCGATATTCTGGACGCTTTATTGGAAAACCCGTCGATAAAATCTCAGCCTATAAAAAACATCACCACTAACCCGTTCCCCTTTGTTGACCTGAATACATCAATTGACCGCATATCAGGGATGATAAACAAGGATAACGCTGCTGTTTTAGTTGAGGACGAGAACGGCAGGATCGAGATTATTACGCAGTATGATATTATTAATGCGATATCGGGGTAGGGTAGGTTTTGAGGTAAAAGGCGAAAGGTAAAAGGTGACGTATATAGTTTATCTGCACATCTGCACATCCGCACATCAATCTACCATTTCTTAAATATCACAAACACCGCCAAAACAATTAGCCCGAAACCAACCAAATGGTTCCAACCTAGTTTTTCTGTTTTGAAAAACAGGGTAGTGAAAACTACAAATACAGTAAGCGTAATAGCTTCCTGTATTGTTTTTAATTGAACGAGGCTGTAAGGGCCGCCATCGCCTTTAAAGCCCGCGCGGTTAGCCGGTACCTGGAACGTATACTCAAAAAAAGCCAGCCCCCAGCTAATTAATATTACCGAGAAAAGCCCCAGGTTTTTCCCCCATGAAAAATCTTTAAACCTTAAATGCCCGTACCAGGCAAAGGTCATAAAGGTGTTTGATATGATGAGGAAAATGATGGTTTTTAGTCCGCGCATTGTTTTTTCTAACTAATTCAGCCTGTCTACAGCCAATTCCTTTTTATACACACTGTTTAAATAAGGCTTAGGGTTTACCAGCAGCAGTATGGCCGTTCCTTTTTCTCTCGCCAATGGATCATCAACCTCACTGAGCTTGCGGCAGCTATCGGTAATAGGTGCAAATCTTTTTATTTTATCGCCATTATCATCATCTACATAAATAATATAACGCGCGTTCAAATCGGCCGGGGCCCATAAAGCAAAACTGCTGCTTAATGATATTACCTCGGGCAAATTATACAGCTTGCCAAAATGGTGTATGGCCGCGGCCTCTCCATAGTTATCAGCAAATATTTGGGTTGATCTCCTTTGTTCGGGTGTAAGGCCATAATAAACTTTAGCTACTTTTTGGGTTAATTCTTCCCATCCCAGCATATCGGCATAATCCTGGGTAAGAGGGTGCACTTTTTGGTCCTCCCAGGTAACAGCGAAACGAAAAATATTGGTTTTTTCATGCATAAACCGAAACATAGCCAACGTTGAATTTAATGGTAATACAGGTAGCAGCATTGGGAACAGCAATAAATTGGGCAGCGTAAATACAATAACCACTAAAGTGCGTAATATCGTATGTTTACTTTTTATCCAACGTTCAAAACCATAGCCGCCGGCGGCAAACAACATAGGGTAAGCGCCAAACAGGTAATAGTTTTTACCACTCATCTCCAATAAAAAAATGAAGACCAATACAAAGGCAAATGCCATGAACTGAAACTTGCGCAGTTTATGCGAAAACAATAAAAAGCCAAAGCCTGTGAGCCATAAAAATAACGCAATGCCGTTAACCACTATTTGCTGACTTATAAAATCGCCGGGTTTAATATAATTCAGCTGATTTTTTTGCAGCGTTTTCATGTGCGTAATAATTGGCCAATGATGCTGAAACTGCCAGATAATATTTGGCAAAAACAATAAAAAAGCGATGGCTATAGCGCCCAATACATGCCTGTTCCCTAACAATTTACGCTGTTTAGTAAATAATAAACCTATTAGCAGCGCAATGGCAAAAAAGGCCATAGTGTATTTGGTAAGCAGGCCCAAACCAATTACCACGCCTAAAAAATACAGGTATTTAACAGTATGGTAATTAATGTACCTGATAATGAGCCAAACGGTCAAAACCCACCATAATTGGTCAAATATTACAGGCTGAAACAGGTAATCGCTGGCAACAAATGCCGGCGCGAAAATGAAACTTAAACAAGCGAGCGTAATGGCAAACTTTTTACCGCCAAGTTCAACGGTTATCATGCCAACCAGCCAAACAATTAGGCCCGCGCCTAACGTAGTGAAAACGCGAGCGGCAAAAACTGAGTTACCAAAAACGGTGGTAGTTATCTTTGCCAGCAAAGCTATAAATGGTGGTACTTCTTTAAAACCCCAGTCTAAATGATCGCCCAGCGCCAGGTGCAAAAGCTCATCGCGGTGAAAGCCATAATGTGATAGGGCAAAAAGGTTTAATATTATTTTAAGCGATACAAACACCAATATAAAACTAGTGTAGGTTGATCTGCGGTTCTGGTAAGGCATGCAGTTTATGATCGGTTTTTATAAAGGTAGTAATTAAGGCGGAAAGCTAAAAGGTGAAAGGTAAAAGGTTTGTTGCATTTCACCATTTGCCTTTCCACCATTTGCCTTTTATCTCAACTGAGTCCTAGTAGTTAAGGGCGAATATAAAAGGCAAAAGGAAATTAGTGTAGGCTTATTACCCTTGTAATTTTCCAGTTCCCGTTTTCTTTTTTCCAAACATGAACAAAACGGGGCAAATTTAGAATTAGGGCTTGTATCGGTGATACTATGAAACCTGTGATAACCCATCTCGACAGCCCCATAATCTTTTATGGGGTAAACCTCTATACTCCCTTTCATTAATTCACGCGTAACTTTCCCGCAGATATTATTTTTATAAGCGGCCATTAGCTGGGCTTTTGATTTGATAACGCCGCCCTGGTCATGAAAAAATTCAATGTCTTCTGAAATAATCTGATCTTGTATGTCCATTTTGCAATGATTGTAAGAATCCTCCCAAATACTATCCATATGTACAATGGCATCATACAACTCTTTTGATTCGGGTTTATAAACCGGCCGCTTAATAGTTTGTTTTAAGGGCAAGCGGCAGGCAGAAACCGTTATCAAAATAAAGAAAATATAAAGGACAGATGATTTCTTTGTTTTCATAGTAATAAATCGTTAAGCAAAAAAATTGACAGGTATAAAAAAAGACACTTTTGAAGTGCCTCTTTTAAATTATATCCGCTTAATATCAGCCCCCAATGCCTTTAACCGGGTATCAATATGCTGGTAGCCGCGTTCAATTTGCTCTATATTGTAGATAGTTGATTTGCCCTGTGCCGATAATGCGGCTATTAATAAGGATACGCCGGCACGAATATCGGGCGATGTCATAGATATGCCGCGCAGTTTAACCTGGTTATCCAGGCCGATAACCGTGGCACGGTGCGGGTCGCATAAAATAATTTGCGCGCCCATATCCAATAGTTTATCTACAAAGAACAAACGGCTCTCGAACATTTTCTGATGAATTAAGACCGAGCCTTTTGCCTGTATGGCAACTACCAGTACAATGCTTAACAGGTCAGGAGTAAAGCCGGGCCACGGGGCGTCGGCAATGGTCATGATAGAGCCGTCAATAAAGGTTTCTATTTCGTAATGTTCCTGTGCAGGTATGTAAATATCATCGCCCTTAAGCTCTAATTGTATGCCTAAGCGCCTGAATACATCGGGTATCATGCCCAACTCGCTGTAATGAACATTTTTAATAGTGATCTCGGACCCGGTCATAGCGGCAAGGCCGATGAACGAACCGATCTCTATCATATCAGGCAGCAGGCGGTGTTCAGTTCCGCCCAATTTGGTTACGCCCTCAATAGTTAACAGGTTAGAGCCTATGCCGCTTATTTTGGCGCCCATACGATTAAGCATTTTGCATAATTGCTGTAAGTAGGGCTCGCAGGCTGCATTATAGAGGGTAGTAGTGCCTTTTGCTAAAACAGCGGCCATAACAATATTGGCTGTGCCGGTTACCGATGCTTCATCCAATAAAATATAAGTGCCTTGCAGGTTGGAGGCATCTACATTAAAAAAGCCATCTTTTGGGTTATAGTTAAATTGCGCACCTAATTTTTCAAAGCCTAAAAAGTGGGTATCCAAACGCCTCCGGCCTATTTTATCGCCGCCGGGCTTTGGTATAGATGCCTTGCCGAAGCGTGCCAGCAAGGGGCCCACGATCATGATAGAACCACGCAGGCTCCCGCCCTTATCCTTAAACAGGTCCGACTGGAAAAAATTCTGATCAATATTCCCGGCTTTAAAACTATAGGTATCCCCGGCCAGGCGCTCCACTTTAACGCCCATATCGCCCAACAGCTCTATCAGCTTATTTACGTCCTTTATATCGGGGATATTGCTTATCGTTACCTTCTCATCAGTTAACAATACTGCCGAAAGTACCTGTAAAGCTTCGTTTTTTGCACCCTGCGGGGTTATTTCGCCCTTAAGTTTTTTACCTCCCTGTATTTCGAACGCGTTGGTCATATTGAGTTCATGGTTAATGGTTGATAGTTCATGGCAGGAACTACAGCAAAGATTATAAATAAATTTATGATTTAGGACGAACAGTTAAAGTTAATCAAACCTATTAACTATGATCCATGAACCATGATCTATTAATACTTTTTGCCGCCCGTATTGCGGTTACGATTGTTTTGATTGTTGTTATTGCGGGGGTTGTTGTTATTGGTTCGCCCGCCGCCACCACCGCCGCCACGGTTGTTTTGGTTGTTGGTGCGCCCGCTGCGGTTATTGTTATTGCTTTGTGCATGTACCTGCGGACGATATTCGATCTTGTTCAGGTTAATATTTTCATCAACCTTCAGTTCGCCTTTTGACAGCGCAACCAGGTCGGCCAAAATAGTTTCATCAGCTACCGAATCCTTGTTCCATTGCACATAGGCCATCTTCATAAAATTGGCAACCGCCTGTACCATGTGCCGGCGGCGTTCAGGCTCCTCAATGCTTTTTGCCTTTTCTATCATCAGCTCAATGGTTTTGCCATAGTGCTTGTACCGTATGCGCTGATGCGGGTAACGCAACGGTTCGGGTTTTAGATGTATGGCATCAGGGCTGGGTTTAGGGTAGGGTGAATCCACATCCAACTGGTAATCAGATATGATATGCAGGTGGTCCCATAGCTTATGCTTAAAATCGGCAACGTCGCGTAAATGAGGGTTTAAAAAGCCCATCAGTTCAATCACTACCTGTGCATAGCGGTTGCGTTCTTCTTTGGTAGGCAGAGCAACAATATATTTTACCATATTTTGTACGTTGCGGCCATATTCAGTCAGAAGTAATTTGCTCCTGGTTGAATTATAATCAAATTGTTCAGGCGTGTTTTGTTGAGCCATGTAATTGTTTGTTTTAAAGAAAGTTTTAAGTTAGCCGGCGACTTATTCCTGATAATTAGGGCACAGGCAGCTAAAATTGAATATTATTGAATTGTAGTACAGCAAATATAGTGCAATAGTAGCAATGTGCAAACTACTAACGCAGAAAGTTGTTTTATTTATATATTTTTAGATAATATCGAATGATGAATATCGAATGTCGAACACCGAAGTTGGGGTTATAGTAACCAAATATGCTACTTCATCATTCATTATTCGATGTTCTGTGTTCGATATTATTTAATTAAAGTTACCTTGTGTTAATTACCCACATAGACATCTACCGGTTCAGCATACCTATGGTACCATTTACCATAGCCACCGGAACAATGGATCATGCGCAAAATGTTTTTATACGGGTACATACCGATGCCGGGTTTTATGGGGTTGGCGAATGTTCTGCTTTCCCTATGATCGTAGGCGAAACCCAGGATACCTGTTTAATAATGGCGCGCGAATTTGCTAAGCTATGGAAGGGGAAGAACGCGCTGGATATTCCCGCCCGTTTACAGCAGCTGCATGATTTTACCGCGGGCAATACCACCATTAAAAGTGCGTTTGATATGGCCCTGTATGATATCGCGGCCAAAAACGCGGGTTTGCCGCTTTATAAATTTTTAGGTGGACAAAAACGTGAAGTTGAAACCGATATAACTATAGGCATTGATAAGCCCGAAGTAATGGCCCAAAAGGCTATGGCTTTTAAACAATTGGGTGCTGGTATATTAAAGGTAAAATTAGGTAAGAACGCTTTAGAAGATATAGAACGCATAAAACAAATACGCGATGCCGTAGGCGATGAAATGAAGATACGCGTAGACGCCAACCAGGGCTGGAGCTTTGACGATGCGGTTTTCGCGCTGCAGGCCCTGGGTAAATACGATATTGAATTTTGCGAACAACCCATGCGTACCTGGTATGATGATAAACTACCGAAGTTGATGAAATTATCGCCGGTAAAAATTATGGGCGATGAAAGTATTTATAACCATCATGATGCCCGCAAGCAGATAGATAGCGGCTCGTGCCATTATATTAATATAAAGCTGGCAAAATCGGGCGGGATGTTTGAAGCGAAGCAGATACACGACCTCGCCGCCGAAAAAGGTATCCCCTGTATGATGGGTGGTATGCTGGAGAGCCGCATAGCCCTGAGCGCCAAACTCCATTTTGTATATGCCAGCCCCAACATTAAATTTTATGATATGGATACCTGTATGCTGGGCCACAAGGTTGATCCATGTATTGGAGGCGTTACTTATGATGGTTATTTTTTAAACATCAATGACGCGCCGGGCATAGGGGCGGATGCGGATGCGATATTTTTGAAAAATTGCGAAAAATTCACTGAATAATTAAAATGGAAGAATCCCATAATATTATAAACGGTATTATAATCTACATTGTAATTCCACTTGTAGGGTTAATTTGCTATTTTTTATTAAAAAAGAGGATGGTTACGGCTAATATTATTGAACCTCCTGTTTGGAGTATGTTTGTGGTGTTTTTTACATATGGGGGACTTCTGACTTTAATACTTACAGTGTTTTTTTGGGAATGGTCTGGAGGTGCATCAATAGGCGTCTTTTACCTATTGTTTTTAGCACCTATCGCAATGGTGCTAATAGCGTACAAGCAGTACAAAAAAAGAAAAACATCCATTTATCATAAATGGATGTTTTATCTTGGAACAAGTTATTTTGTGATTGCTCCTTTAACTTTTCTTATATTATTTCATTTTTCAAAAAACTAAGACTCAACCCCACTTAACTGTGCGAAATATTTATGAAACAGGGGGATGGTCTCAATCCCTTTATAATAATTAAAGATATCATATTTTTCGTTGGGCGAGTGCAGTGCGTCGCTATCCAGGCCAAAGCCCATTAATACTGTTTTTATACCTAATTCGGCTTCAAATAAGGCCACAATAGGTATACTTCCCCCGCCGCGTGTAGGTATAGGCGCTTTGCCGAACGATTCGGTTATTGCTTTTTGCGCGGCGCGGTAAGCGATGCTATCCGTTGGGGTTACCACCGGTTCACCGCCGTGATGCGGGGTAACTTTTACTTTTACCGAGGCTGGGGCGATCTTTAAAAAATGATCAGTAAACAGTTTGGTTATTTTATCAGATACCTGGTTCGGAACCAGGCGCATGGATATTTTCGCACTGGCTTTTGACGGCAATACCGTTTTTGCGCCTTCGCCAATGTAGCCGCCCCAAATACCGTTTACCTCCAGGGTAGGGCGGGTGCCGGTGCGCTCAAAGGTGGTATAGCCCTTTTCGCCCCAGAGTTCGGCAACGTCCAGGTCTTTTTTATATTCTTCTTCATTGTAAGGCGCCGCATTTAGTTCTTTACGTTCAGCCTCGGTTAAGGCTATAACCTCGTCATAAAAACCTGGAATGGTGATATGGTTATTTTCATCATGCAGTGATGCGATCATTTTAGCCAGTATAGTTGCCGGATTGGCTACCGCCCCGCCATAAACGCCCGAATGCAGGTCGCGGTTAGGGCCGGTTACCTCAACTTCCAGGTAGGATAGTCCGCGCAGCCCTGTTTCGAGTGATGGGTGTTCCATGCTGATCATGGAGGTATCAGAAATTAATACTACATCGGCTTTTAAACGGGTTTTGTTTTGTTTTACGAAAATACCAAGGTTTGATGAACCCACTTCTTCTTCACCCTCTATCATAAACTTAATATTGCAGGGTAACGGGCCATGTTGCATCATCAGTTCAAAGGCTTTTATATGCATATAAAATTGTCCCTTGTCGTCGCAGGCGCCGCGGGCATATATTTTATCATCGCGTATGGTTGGTTCAAAGGGAGGCGTTTTCCAGAGTTCCAAGGGGTCGGCCGGCTGTACATCATAATGCCCGTAAACTAAAACCGTTGGTTTTGACGCGTCGGTTATCTTTTCGCCATACACAATGGGGTAGCCCGCGGTTTGGCAAACTTCAACCTTATCGGCGCCTGCTTCACGCAGCTTTTGGGCCACATAATCTGCGGTCTTTAATACATCGGGTTTGTATTTTGGATCGGCGCTAACCGAAGGGAACCGTAACAGTTCAAAAAGTTCATCTAAAAAGCGTTGTTTGTGCTGCGCTATATATTGTTTTATTTCCTGCATGCTATCAATTTTGAGCAAATATAGTCAAGAAAATCACGGAAGATAACTTTCATTTCCTATTGCTTCGCAGACAGAGGCCAGGATCGTTATTTAGTTTATACCGGAACCATACGCATTTTAATGCCGCCGAGGTATAAATTAATAATTGGATGTGTTTTTCGGTATTGACCGCGTAACTGATAATAAGCGGTTGCTTATCGGACTTAATCTACACAATTGAGAATGTGCAGATTAATTTGTATATTATTTGGGGTAGGTACAGGGAATTTGGCGATCCCTGTGTAACAGGCAATGTTTTTAATGCCCCTGATCAGTAGGTAAGTACCTTGTAATGACAAAGTAGTTACTGACTAAAACTGATACTTACCAGGTAATTAGTCAGCAGTACCTAAATTCATATTAGCGCCGGCTTTGTTTGCTGAATTAGTGTTTTCAAATTTAACTTTTACGTCAGCAGTCTTGTTTTCTTTTTTACTTACTGACAATGCAGTTAATCCTGTAGTTAAAATTATTCCTGCTATTATGGCTATTTTTTTCATGTTCTTAATTTTTAAATGTGATGAGTGTTCTTTAATTAGAATCTGTCGGCAGTACCTAAGTTATCTTTATCGCCTTTTCTGTCAGCAGTACCCAAGTTATCTTTGTCTTTTCTGTCAGCAGTACCTAAGTTATCTTTGTCTTTTCTGTCGGCAGTACCCAAGTTGTCTTTGTCTTTTCTGTCAGCAGTACCCAAGTTGTCTTTATCCATCTTGTAAGTGGCTGCTAAATTGCTGCTGGTTGTAGCGAAAGAAGAAGCGATGCTTGTAGCGAATACTATGGCTGATGCGATTATTAGTTTTTTCATGATTTTTTTATAATTTTTTATTTATTATTTACGTTTTTGTTGTTTTTAATTAGAATCTGTCGGCAGTACCTAAGTTATCTTTATCACCTTTTCTATCGGCAGTACCTAAGTTATCTTTATCACCTTTTCTGTCGGCAGTACCTAAGTTGTCTTTATCGCCTTTTCTGTCAGCGGTACCTAAATTATCTTTATCACCTTTTCTGTCGGCAGTACCTAAATTATCTTTATCACCTTTTCTGTCAGCGGTACCCAGGTTGTCTTTGTCTTTATCAATGGTTTGGTAAGACACTACTAAACTGTTGGTTTTAGCAAAAGATGAAGCGATGCTGGTAGCGAATACAATGGCTGATGCGATTATTAGTTTTTTCATGGTTATTTATTTGTTCTGGTATTATTAAATTAATTAGGGTTGTTTATTATTATGTTATTTATTTTTTGTTATTATTTTTAATCAGCCGTAGCTAATACAATTCTATCATTTACTGCAACCTTAGCAACTTTTACTGAAGTTGTTTTAGTGTTGTTTGTGGTATTTAATATGGATAATATTCCAACTGTAAATACAATAACTGTGGTAAGGATTATCTTTTTCATATTGTTATTTTTTTAAATGTTAGATAATAGATATATAGTATTAGGTAATGGTTAATTAGTAAATAGGTTACGCTATAATTCAATCAGCAGTTGCCAGTGTGCCTTTTGCCGAAAACGGGTTGTTAGTAAAGGCCGCTGAATTTGCCTGGATATTGCTCCTTTTTGTGCATGATGATAGCACAACTGTAAAGAATGCGATGATTACTGCTAAAGTTAGATTTTTCATTCTATTTAATTTTTTAAGTTAGTAATAAATTTAATATCTTTTTATTGACAAATATTAATTATTAGTTAATGATAATAACATACTTTTAAGTTGTACCTTAATAAAGGTGTCATTCTTTTTCGCTGATTAATTAATAGTTTTCTGCCTGTTTTTTTTAATCTCTTGGTATAAATTTAATTGTTTAGTAAATATTAATGTTATAAATTAGTAATTATACGCATTTGATATTCAAATACTTATACAAGACAAATATAATTATGTTTTGTTAATTACAAAGAAAAACAAAAAAAAGATTTTTAGTAAAAAAATCATTTTTTTGCGGAAAAGAAAATATATAGCGTAATATTTATAACTTTCACCATAATTAAACGTAATAACTTTTCGATGAAGAAAATTTACGCAATTCTTTTTTTAATAGTGACCTCAATAACTGCACACGGGCAGGGCAGGGGCACAGATACAACCGAGGTTAAAAGATTAAATGCTAACGGGTTTAAAGCCCGGTTTACTAACGCTAATGAAACCGTTACCGATGCTAACAAAGCGTTACAATTAGCTGTTAAACTTAAATATAATAGCGGTATAGCCGAAGCTTACAGGGTAATGGGTGTTGGCGAATTCTATTTAAATCGCCCGGACACGGCGATAACTCTTTATTTCCAGGCTTTAGATCATTTTAAAAACCTGAATGATGAGCGGGGTATGGGTACTGTTTACAACAATATTGGTAACCTTTACCAGATGATAGATTATGATAAGGCTTTAGATTATTTTAAACTGGCAAACGATATTGCAGTAAAATATAAAGACAAAGAATTAATTGCGAAGCTGTATTTAAACATGGGCAACATTTATAATCGCCAAAATAGATACCCCGAAGCAAAGAAATCCTACAAAGAGAGTTTCCGGCTTTTTACGGAATTAAAAAACCCTACCATCCTGGTGCAATGCCTGCAAAATCTGGGGGTTATTTACTTTAATTTACATGAGATAGATACTGCGAAGATGTTGCTGACAGATGCCCATGACCGGGCTAAAAATATGGATATGAATTCGTCAATAGCCACTATCGACATGAACCTTACTGATATTTATATAGCAGAAAGTAATTTTGATAAGGCCGGGACATACATGGAAGAGGGTAAAAGCTATGCTGCCCTGAGTAAAAATGATAAAGATATTAGTGATTACAATCACATAGCTTATGAATTAGAATTAAAGAAAAAGAATTACGAAAAGGCTTTAAACATTTTAATTAAAATTTATCAATCAGATAGCACAGCTTATAAATCAACGGTTTCCACCAAGTTAACCCTGAAACAAAAAGAAACTGACCGGATCATACAAGACGCGGTGGACAAACAAAGAAGAGAATTTAACAGCAAAATATTTGGGGCGCTGATGATAATGGCCATCCTGTTATTGGCAGTTATTGGATTATTAATAAACAATGTAAGGCGCAAAGCCACCACCAATGCACAGCTCCATGAACTGAATAGCGAAATATCGAGGCAAAAAGATAACCTCGACCGCATTAACCACCACCTTGAAGAGATCATTGACGAACGTACGAAGGACCTGCAGGTTAAGAATAAAAAACTTTCAGAATATTCATCTTATTTATCACACCAGATACGCGGTCCTATAGCTACACTTAAAGGTTTAATGAACCTGGAAAAGGAAGGGCTGGTTGATAAGGAGGAATGCATAAAAATGATGGATAAATGCGTATCAGAAATTGATGAAAAGATAATTGAAATGAGCGATATGCTCCACGACCCCGGAAAAACAGGTTTTTATACCCCGAACTAAATTGGCGAGATATAAACCTTGACTTTAAACATCAACCGCTTTAACTTTTAGCTTATTCTTAAAAGCATACGTAGTGCGGCCAGTTCGTTGTATTTATACAATTACCTGCTTAGACAGAAACTGATGTTTTGATATTACGAAGCTCTTCGTAAAGTAAGATCACTTTGCGTTGTAAATTAGCGATCTCTGTTTCACGATCAAGCAATTTTTTTTCTATGATACTAAAGTTAGACGGCTGTTGTTCAATTTCTTCAGCATCCATCGATAATATTTGTACTACATCAATTTCGTAAACATCCGCTATCTGCTCTAACCGTGATAAGTTTATATCGGTAACACCGGTTTCAATTTTTGAAAAAGCCGGAATGGATATTCCTAAGCGGTTTGCCACATCTTCCTGGCTCCATCCATGCTGATGCCGAAAAGTACGAATGTTTTTGCCTACTGTTTTGTTTGTTTTCTTTTTTGGAGTATCGTTCATCTCAATGTTAATTATTAATTATGGGGAAAGGGTATAATTAACTGTTCCAAATTATATGCCATGGTTGTATAACCCACTAATTTACCACAAAAACGACATTATTTGATAATTAACGAATGTTTAGTGTAGAAATTGTTCCACAAAAAGGGTAATTAAATTAATTATTGGTTTAAAATACACAGTTTTGCAAACTTTAACAACAATTGTTTCTGTCCAATTTCTTTAAAGAAAATAGTGGCTTTCACATCAGGCTTATTACCTTCAAGGCTTATTACCTTACCAAAACCAAATCGTTCATGCTCTACTTCCATACCCACCTGTAATTTTGAGGTATCGGAAGGAGCAAACCCGGCCGATGGAACATGGGCCTTAGCTAATATGGAAGTTGTTTTAATAGTTGCCGGTTTTGGTTTCGAAAACGTATTATCTGTTCGGCTCCATGCGCTGCGTTCATCATCATAATTAAGGCTGCCGGTAATTACGGGCTTAGCGGTAAAATCGAGTTCCAGGTATTGTGCGTCAATTTCATCCAGGAAACGGCTGGGCTCACAACTAATGAGCGTACCAAATTTAAAACGCGAGGTGGCATAACTTAAGGTTAACTTGCTTTCGGCACGTGTAATGGCTACATAGAATAAGCGCCGTTCTTCTTCCAGGTCGCTGCGGGAATTTAGCGCCATTTGCGACGGGAATAAATTTTCCTCCAAACCCACCACATATACCTGCGGAAATTCCAGCCCTTTTGATGAATGTATGGTCATTAACGAAACGGTATCGGCATCCGGGTCCTTATCATTGTCGTCGTTAGTAAGCAAGGCAATATCCTGCATAAACACATCCAGCCCTTTTTCTTCAATGTCCTCACGCTCCGAGAATTCTTTTATGCCGTTCAGCAATTCCTGAATATTTTCATACCGGTTAAGACCCTCTACCGATTTATCTTCGTACAGGTCTTTTAACAGCCCCGAATGCTGCGCTATATACAGCGCGGCCTCATAGGCGCTCTGTGTTTTGGTAAGCACCTGGAAACTCTGTATCATGGTAGCAAACGCGCCCACAGCGGCTGAAATACGGCCGTCAAGGTATTTTGAAGGGTTGGTAATCACTTCCCACGCGGTAATTTGATGCTGATCGGCGGTAACTATAATTTTATCAACTGATGTATCGCCAATGCCCCGGCGGGGATAATTAATAACGCGTTTCAGCGCTTCTTCATCATTAGGGTTAAAGGTGAGCCTGAAATAAGCTATCAGGTCCTTAATTTCTTTACGCTGGTAAAAGGAGAGGCCCCCGTATATTTTATAGGGCGTACCCAACTTGCGCAAAGCCTCTTCCATCGATCGTGATTGCGCGTTGGTACGGTATAGTATGGCAAAATCGTGCCACTTTAAACCTTTGGTGGTGCGCTCATACATAATGGCTTCGGCAACCAGTTTTCCTTCCTCGTTATCGCTGAAGGCGCGCATCACTTTGATCTTGTCGCCGGTTTCTTTTTCGCTGAAAACATGCTTTTTTAGCTGCTCTTTATTGTTCGCGATAACGCTGTTGGCAACATTTACAATATTTTTTGTAGAACGATAGTTCTGCTCCAGTTTAAACACCTTAAGATCGGGGTAATCTTTTTCAAAATTGAGAATATTCTGAATATTGGCCCCGCGGAACGCATAGATACTTTGCGCGTCGTCGCCAACAACGCAAATATTCTCATTTACGGCCGCCAGTTTTTTTACAATGAGGTATTGCGAAAAATTAGTATCCTGGTATTCATCTACCATCAGGTATTTAAACTTATGCTGGTATTTGTTGAGGACATCAGGATAAGTTTTAAGCAATTCGTTGGTTTTGAACAGCAGGTCGTCAAAATCCATAGCCCCGGCCCGGAAACAGCGGTTCACATAGGTTTCATATATCTTGCCCAACTGGCCACGGTTGGTAGCAATATCATCGGCCTGTATCTGGTCGTTTTGCTGATATTCCTGCCACGATACCAGGTTGTTTTTTGCTGCCGATATCCGGTTCAATACAAAATTTACACTATATAGCTTATCGTCGAGGTTTAGTTCTTTTAAAATGGCGCGGAACACACTTTTACTGTCGTCGGTATCATAAATGGTGAAGTTGTTAGGGTAGCCAATTTTATCAGCCTCAACCCGTAACAACTTGGCAAAAACCGAGTGGAAGGTACCCATCCATATATTTTTGGCTTCAGGGCCAACCAGGTGCAGTATGCGTTCGCGCATTTCGCGGGCGGCCTTATTGGTAAAGGTGAGTACAAGGATATTAAACGGATCAACCCCGTTACGTACAAGGTGCGCCACACGATAGGTAATAACGCGTGTTTTACCCGAACCCGCGCCGGCAATTATCATTACCGGGCCCTGTATTTGCTGTACCGCCGCCTGCTGCTCCGCGTTTAACCCCTCTAAATAATCCAATGCTTGATCCTCGTTTTCGTGAACAGCGAAATTAAGATTTTTGGGGCGAAAGGAGAAGGGTTTTGATATCGAATTATATGCAAAGTAGTCTTTTCATATATACACCGTTGCTTATTATTTCTTATCCGCTACCGGTTCACCAAAATAATCTAAAGGGGTAAGATCGGCTATGCGCAGCCACGCCCAATATCCGGCGTAAAGAAAACCCAGTGCCGGTGTTACTTCGCCATTTCTATCGATCATTACCGTTTCGGAAAGGGGGTGAATTATTGATATTTGCCGCTTGCGCGGGATCGATTTTACAGGAAGGTCAATATTGCCGCCGGTATTGTAATACAAAGCCGATTCATCTTCGCCGGTGTAAACAACAAAATACCCTCCCAATTCGGGTTTATCCCGGTTAACGGGCCTGGCAACAGAAATTAAAGTCTTGAAATCCTGGTTATCAGCAATAAACAACGCATCAATATTTAATATCCGAATGTTAACCAGTTTCCTCCTGCTCGGATCATCACTGTCCTGGTAAAATGTCCAGCGTTCATTTTCGGGTGTATTTTGTATCATGATGGGGTTATCCATGACCTGGTAAACGCTGAAACCCTCTGTTTTCGCCGTGTTATTCATTACAGCCTTAAAAAAATGCCTGTCGGAACTTAAATAAGCCACCCTGCGGTTAATTTGCCATTTCTTTTGCTGGGCTTCGGTCCCTTTCATTTCTTCAAAATACGGAGAGCCCCCAATGGTGCACACATCATTTTGCATATCAAGATCGAACGCGGTTAACAGGTATTTAAGCGTGTACCCAAGCGCTTTATTCTCCACCACCAGGAAATCATCGGCCGTAGCGGTGAGGCGAAAATCATTATTTTTGTTATAATGAAAACTAAGGGCATCCGGGTTTAACAGTTTGCATTGCTGCGCGTTAACCGTTTCGCCCAGGAAATTTTTAATAAACAGCGCCAGGTACCGTTCCCTGTAGATATCCCGGCCACCGCTTATGTTAACCCCTTTAAGGGCGGTAACGCTTTCTTTTAACCGGGCGGTGAGGTTAGCCGATCTGTCCCTGATAGTAACACTTTGTATATCAGGCTCAAAGCCGAGTAGCTTAACAACCACCTCATAAGTTCCGGGCGTAAGATTGTTAAAACTGAATTTTCCCTCATTATTGGTAGCCTGTATATACTTTGAATTAGTAATAAAAACCGTAGCGCCGGGCAACGTCACACCCTTACCATCACTTACCGTACCGTTGATGGAGTAGGTTTGCTGGGCTTTTGCAGCAAAGTTTATAAAGATTAGCAGTATAAAAAGTAGCTTTTTCATATATGCTAAGTTATCTATTATTTATTAGCGGGTGCAGGCTCACCAAAATAATCCAATGGCGTTAGGTCCGCTATCCTTTCCCATGCCCAATAGCCGGAATACTCAAAAGCCTTTGTTGGCGTAAGTCCACCGCTTTTATCGATTACTATTGTATCAGTAAGTGGTTGTATTTGGGAAATTTGACTGTGTCCATTTTCCCATGAAGAAAGTTTTACAATGGGTTTAAGAGGAATACCTGTTTTATAAAATAAAGCCGATTGCTTTATTCCTGTTGAAATAACATATAGGCCCGTTAAGCTTAGCGTATCTTTGCCAATCACTTTGGGAGTAGATATTAAGGTCTTAAAGTTTGTATTGTTAGCAATAAATAATGAATCAGTATCGGAAAGTTTGAAGGCAGTAAGCTTATTTTGCACAAGTGAATTTTTTTCACCTGAAAAGCCGTCACTTTTAATGAAAGGATCATTTATAACCTGATAAACGGGAAATCCCTTGTCATTTAATATATTGTTTATTAATGCTTTAATAAAATGTCTATCAAAATCTAAATTAGCGTGCAGTAGATTATTTTCCCATGCCGATTGTTGGGCCGCATTTTTGATGATAGGGCTTTTTATAATTAAATAAACCGTGAAACCATTTTCTTTTAATTTATCGTCTATTAAACATCTGAAAAAATGTCTGTCGGAACTTATATAAGCTAATCGCCGATTCTCACCCCATTGTTTTTGTTGGATTTGCGTTCCTTTTAATTCTTCAAAATATGGAGCGCCCACAGTAGTACAAACATTATTTTTTAAATTATAAGTAAATTCTGTCAATAAATATTTAACTGTATAGCCCAATGCATTATTTTTAACTATAACGAATTCATCAGCACTTGCATGTAGGATGTTTTCATTTTTATCAAATTTAAACCGTAACACACCGGGATTTAATAACTTGCATTGTTGTGCATTAATCGTTTCCCCAATAAAGTTTTTCATAAACAGCTCCATATACTTTTCCCTATCGGGATCAGGGGCCGCGCTTATAGTAACCGCTTTAAGGGCGGTGATACTTTCTTTTAACGTTACAGTTAGATTCATCGGTTTGTTCCTGACGGTAACGCTTTGTATACCAGGGTCAAACCCCACCATCTTAACCACCACTTCATAAGTTCCCGGCCGGACATTGCCAAAGCTAAATTTACCTTCATTATCAGTTGCAACGACATACCTTGAATTCGTTATAAAAACCGTAGCGCCAGGCAGCGTTATGCCCTTTTCATCGTTTACAGTACCATTTATGGAATAGGTTTGCTGAGACTTTGCAGCAAAGCTGATAAAAACTAACAGTATGCAGAGCAGGTTTTTCATGTTGCCAAAGCAATTATACCAGGCTGATGTTTTTTTCATTTCGCAGCAGTTGCTGTTGGTACTATTTTTATTTTTTGCCTGCTATACCCAAAATTGCCATTCATATCTGTCCCCTCAATAATAACCGTATAAGTACCCGGCTGGTCGGCGCTGTAAAATGACAGATCGGATTTCCCGGATGCATCGGTCACTATATTAGGTTCCCAGAAAATAGTTGAGCGGCGGTCTTTACCGGTAACAGTCGTATTAACCGTATATTTTGGCGAATAAAATTTATGCGGCCAGCTGATGGGCAGGGGATGATAGGAATATCCTTTAGTGCCTGATAAAACGCCCTTACCGGAAAAAGTGGTGATACGAAGATCCTCGTTACCGGTAACCATAATATCTTTAATGTCTTCAACATTATACTGGTACAGCCAATATAGGTTCCACCAGGGACGGAGTTTTATTTTCCGTGCTAAAAGCATATCAATTAAATTAAGGGGCTTGCGGGTCATCCGGGCATAATGCAGCTCTTCATTATTCATCACCAGGATGGGTGGCAGCGGCGGGGGTTGCTCAACCACTTTTCCTTTTATAATAACTTCTTTCAGCAATTTACTTTTACCTATGTCAAAAGCTTCGTCCAGTTCCGTTTGCTTTTTGTTGATATAGCTTAATATGGTAGTGTCGCTGTTAATATACCAGGGCATGGGCGGGTTTTTTAAGGGGGTATATTCAGGCGGGTAAAACTCGTCAATGGTCAAGCCGATGTTGAACGTTTTGGCGGGCTGTATATGGAAATTAATCGTATCTAATACCGGGAAACCGCTGAAGGTAAACCGCCCGCCTTTACCAGTTGTGGTATTCATCAAAATATGTGGCTGGGTTGATATCAGCATAATATCCGTTTTTTTAATAGAGAGCCCGAATATATCGCTTGCCCGGCCCTTTACCTTAAATTCGGTTTCGGCCTCGTATTCGGGAGGTATAGGCGGCATTAAGAGTTGTTTCCAATCATAGTCTATCCAGCCCTGGGTTAACAGCAGGTTATCTAAGGCGATTGCTTTATCGCTTATATTGTTTACATTATTGTCTTTTTCAAAATACCAGTTTGGCTCTTCAACGGTGCCTTTCAGGTCGGAGGTAAGCAGCAGGCTTGTTAGTATATTATTCGCTGTGCTGTCTGTAGTTATCTGGTTATCGTCCGTCACCGCCATCGAGAACAGTCCCCGTATGGGTTTGCCATCCTTATCTTTTATCTGCATGTTTAAGCCAATGTTATCCCGAAGCGTATAAACAGGCTTGCTGGTATTAACCATGATCTGTAGGTTATCATTATGGCTTATGTAAACGATCCGCTCGTTCAACGGCTGACAGGCGCCGTTAAACAGCGTAAAATGCGCTATACCGACAGGAAACAAATCTTTGGCTATCGTCTTTTTAACAACATTCGCTTTAAAGGTGATGATTGATGAATAACAAACCAGACCCCTTGTTTGGCCAATGAGGTAGTAAGCAGATGAGTTATTAACGATATCCGCTGTCCCGGATAGGGTTACTTCCAGTGAATCTTTTTCTTTTGAGGTGATTTGTAAAACAATACCTGCCTGGTTAACCACAGGTAACGGATAGCTTTTCACGCTATCGCCGGGCAACATAACTTTTGCCGTATAAGTCTCGCCTGCCTGCGGAGTTAGTACAAACGCCCCCATTCCTTTATGGGTTGATTTAAAAGCCGCTACTTCCTCCAGTTTGCTGTTAACTATTTTACCGGCCAGGGTTGTTCCCTTCCCGTCCTCGCCGATGGCTTTAAAACCAATTTTTGTTGGTATGCCCGCCACCATATTGCCGCCTTCGGGCATAAATTGCAGGTCAATATTTCCCGGGCGGTTAAAGCGTATGGGGATAACTATTTTTCTGCCGCCGCCATCTTTGCTTATATCCTGGGCAAGCAACGAAAGCGGTCCGTTTGCCGTCCCGGTAGCTATCGGGATTTCAGGCAATGCGAATTTAAAATCGAGGGTTCCTTCGGGGCCGGTCCTTGTTTTGTTCTTCAGCAATACGTTTGTTCCTTGTAACACGCTTAATTGCATATCGCGGAAACCTATATTTCTATGTGTGCGGTCAGTAAACCGCATGGCCATGTTTACATTTTTATCTTTATCAACAGTAACGCGATTGCTGATCAGCCATTCCTGACTGCCGGCAGGGACAATGCCCACCTGCATTCTGAAGAAATGTTCTTCGCTAAAATTGCGCATCCAGTTGGTATAAGCGCGCAGGGTATAATTACCGGCATGCCATGTTTTTTTACATACTATATCGCCCCAGGCTATTCCATTACGCAGCATCAGCACCTGCCGTTTTGCTACACGGATACTGTCGTCAATAAGTTCTACATAAAATATCCTGCTTTTTGTTGATGGCTTTAAAAGATCGCCGTTCAGCAAATAGGCTTTAAAGCGCAGTGTATCGCCAATAGCATAATAGGGTTTATCTAATTGTAAGTATAGTTTTTCGATTGGCATCCTGTCCCGCTGTCCGGCTACCGCTGATAAGGTGGTTAGTAAGCCGTTGCTTACCTGGCCAAAACAAGTTAAGGATAGTACGACTAATGTTGCTATGGTAGTTATCTTTTTCATTTTTTAACCACTTTTATTTTTTGCCTATTGTAGCCGAAGTTACCGTTCAGGTCTGTTCCTTCAATAATAACGGTATAGGTACCCGGCTGGTCGGCGCTGTAAAACGACAGGTCGGCTTTCCCGGATGCATTGGTTATTAGGTTAGGTTCCCAGGAAATTGTTGAGCGGCGGTCTTTACCGGTAGGTATTGCTGCAACCGTATACTTCGGCGAATAAAACTGATGCGGCCAGCTGATGGGCATAGGGCGGTAAACATAGCTGCCAGGCGGGATTGCACTTTCGCTACCAGCATAACGGTTCATGCCTAAATTGGTATTGGTGGTAACTCTAATTAGCAGGTAAACAATATCTTGCCGTATATACCCCTCAAGGCCGGGTACCCAAACCTTTTTCGAGACAATTATTTTTTGTGCCGTAAAACCTTTAATATCCTCCGTTGTAAGGCCGTTAAGCAACCCCATGATCTCCGGGGCCTCATCGGGTACCAGCGTCGTATCAATCTTCATCCCGTCGTATTTAATGCCCGGTTTAAATTCGTGGCGGGGGACTTCGAGGTGCCGGGCCAATTTCCCGTCAACAATCAACATCAAGGGCATTTGGCTAAGTGCCTGTTGCTGGTTAAGCAAGTCGTGCAACGTTAAGGGTTTTTTGCCGGGACGTGCATTACGTATTTCCTCTTCGTTGAGTTGCAAAAGTGGCGGATCGGGAACCCATATTTGTTTGGCTTTTATTTCAACCTGCTTTAATAATATGCTGTTACGGGCATCAAACCCTTCATCCCATTCGGTTTTCTTCTTGAAGGCAAAATTTAGCCTGATGCTGTCGGTATTAACATACCAGGGTGCGGGCATATTACTTGCCAGCGTCAGTTCTGGCGGAACAAATTCGTCCACAACCAAACCAATATTGAGGGTTCGTTTGGTTTGTAGCTTAAAGTTTATAATATCCAGCGGCGGGAATTTGCTGAAGGCAAACCGCCCGTTCTCATCAGTTTTTGTATTCAATAACAACTCTGGCTTGGTCGAGATGAGCATTACGTCCGCATTCGCTACCGGCTTGTTGAACAGGTTGCTTACCCTTCCCTTCACCTTAAATTCCGGTTCTGCCTCATATTCCGGGTTTACAGGCGGCGCGAATATTTCTTTCCAGTCGTAGCCCACCCAGCCCTGCGTAAGTAATAAGTTATCTAAGGCGGCGGCCCTTTCGGCATTTTTTTCATTAAAATACCAGCCTGGTTCTTCAACCGTCCCCTGCAAATCAGAAGTAAGAAGCAGGCTGCTAATCATATTATTGCCCAGGCTGTCTACATTCACCTGGCTGTCATCAGTTACCGCTATGGAGAAATTGCCGTGTGCGGGTTTGCCGTTTTTGTCTTTTACCTGCAGGCTTAAGCCGATATTATCTCTAAGCAAATAATCCGGTTTGTCGGTGGCAACGCTTAGTTGCAGGTTATCATGATGATCGATGTAAACTATCCGTTCATTCAGCGGCTGGTTGGCGCTGCTAAGCAGGGTAAAATGCGCTATTCCTGTCGGGAATAAATCTTTGCCGATAACTTTTTTTATAAACGGACCTTTAAAACCGATGATCGATGAATAACAGACCATTCCCCTTGTCTGGCCAATGAGGTAATAAGTGGCAGTAGCAGTAGGCAGGTCAGGGGTTGCGCTTAGGGTTACTTCCAGCATGTCAACTTTCGATTCTATCCTTAATGTCGTGCCGGTTGGGTTTACTGCGGGCAGCGGGTAGTCTTTGATTGTTCCATTGGTCAACAGGGCTTTTGCCGTATAGGTTTCCCCCGCCTGCGGCGTAAACTCAAAACTACCCATGCCTTTATGGGTGGACCGGAACGTTGCGACTTCCTGCTGCTTGCTGTTAACTATTTTTCCGCTTATGGCTATTCCTTTGCCGTCATCGTTTATCGCTTTGAACCCAATTTTTGTGGGTATGCCAGCTACCATATTGCCGCCCTCGGGCAAATACTGCAGGTCGGTGTTCTCGGGGCGGTTGATGGTTACGGGAATGGTTAGCGCCGTGGTGTCTGTCCCCTTGGTTATGTTTTGTGCCTGTATAATGATATGCTTAATGGCGGCTTTGGGCGCTACATCAAAGTTCACCTGGATATTGCCATCGGTGCCTGTATTGGCATTTTCTTTAAACAGGGTTTTATCGTTTTGTTTGATGGTTAACCGCATCTCCTGCTGCTGCCGGGGCCGGCCATCAAGCCCGGTGAACCCGATATTTGCTGTTACCTTATCTTTATCCGTTCCGTTCTCCAGCTTAAAATCTGCTTTTACCAATGTGGTGCTGCCGTTTACCGCCGATATATACAAGCTCTTTTTAAATATATAATCATCGCCGAAGTTCTTCATCCAGTTGCTGTAGGCACGAAGCGAATAGGCGCCCTGGGGTATGTTTTTTCCCGCCAGCGCGATATCGCCTATCCCTACACCAGAAGCAAGGCGAATGGTTATCCGTTTTACTACTTTGTTTAACGCATCGGCCAGTTCTACATACAGCAGCCCGCTTTTTTTTGATGGCTTTAAAAGATCGCCGTTCAGCAGGTAGGCTTTGAAGCGAAGCGTATCGCCCACGGCATAATAGGGTTTATCTAACTGCAGGTAGAGTTTTTCAATGGGCATGCGGTCGTGCTGGCCGGCTACGGCCGACAGGGTGGTAAGTAAGCCGTTGTTTACCTGGGCGAAAGCGGTAGCCGTTAACAAGCTTAAGGCCATGTATATAATGGCTGTTTTTTTCATATTGTTTAAACTAATATTGAGTGCACCCGGCCAATAAGTATCGTGATTATATGCTAAATACAATCACCGGGGAAAAAAGGGGGGGGGAGGGAAGATTAATTTTTAATGTCAGTAAACAAAAAAGGCCCGGGTCAGCGGTTCAGGTGTTTCACCCGGATTGTTTCACACCACTAAAATCGGCTTATTTGCAAACATTTGATTATCAACAATAAGCGTATAAATTAAGTATAAAAAAACTGACGAATACGTCGTAACATCTTGTTTCATCTTGTTTCACTCACTTTTCACAAGTAGTTGAAATTTAGTTAATTACCTCAAAATCTTGTTTCACGTGTTTCATTTGTTTCACACACGCGTGAAACAGCACAACAAACAACAAAGGCCCGGTCTTTCTCAAAACCGGGCCCTTTTGTATTTGTTAAAATAACCTTTTACCTTTATCCTTTCACCTACTCCCCTTTATACGTATTGTTCTTCAAATCACTATCCGGCAATAAATGGTCGGGGTCTATCACTATACTTTTTATAGTGGAGGTTGACGGGTATCTGAATTTCCAGGTATCATTACGCTGCCATATGTTCACAGGCAGGTGTACGGTTTCGGTTTTGCCGTTGGCCTGTGTTATTTTCAGGTCGACCGGCATGGCCATTTTTTCTTTGTTGGCTATGGTGATAATAGCACCGGCTGTCGGGTCATTTCCATCATATTTTACCGACTCGACAGACTGGTCCAGTTTCCACGTAGTGAAGAACCAGGGTTTAAAGAACCAGTTCAGATCCTCGCCCGAGGCATCATTCATAGCGCGGAAAAAATCATAAGGCAGCGGGTGCTTAAAGGCCCAGTGTTTAATATACTCATGAAACGCGAAGTCGAAACGGTCAGGGCCCAGCACTACATCGCGCAGCATATCCAAACCTAAAGCGGTTTTATTATAATATTGGCCATAGTCGTTCAGGCCAATGGCCTCGGGCGGGGTCATTAACGGGTCCTTGCTCCTGGAATAACCCCTTAATATTTGCTGTGCCTGGTTGTTAGGCCCCTTTGGCGCGTACTCGCCGTTATTGAACATTTTGGTCGAGTACTCATTGATAAACGTATTAAAGCCTTCGTCCATCCACATAAATTTACGCTCGTTACTGCCTACTATCATCGGGAACCAGTTATGGCCTATTTCGTGGGTAACATCGCCCCATAACCCGCCGTTTTTCAGGTTACTCAGGCAGAATATGATACCGGGGTATTCCATTCCTAAAGCAACACCCGATACATCAACAGCCGAGTTCCACGGGTATTCAAAATAAGCTTTTGAATAGATCTCTATACTGTTCTTTAAATATTCGGTTGAGCGCCCCCATGAATTATTGCCCGAACTTTCAACCGGGTAAGCCGACATGGAAATACATTTACGGCCCGAAGGAAGGTTTACCTTCGCGGCATCCCATATAAACGCGGTAGACGCGGCCCATGATATATCGCGGGTATTATCCATCCTGTAATGCCAGGTCAGGGTGCCCTTAGCCGGGCGGGTGGCAGGTTCGCCAACTTCATCCTCCCTGATTATCATTACTGTTTTATCGCTGTTACGCGCTTCCGCCAGGCGTTTTTGCTGGGTAGGGGTCAATACTTCAGAAGCATTTAATAGATCGCCCGAACCTACAACTATCATATTGGCAGGCGCGGTAATGTAATAATCAAAATCGCCGTAATCGCAATAAAACTCGCCCAGGCCCATATAAGGCAGGGTGTTCCAACCCTCCACATCATCATATACACACATGCGCGGGTACCATTGTGCAATTTCATAAACAACGCCCTGTTTAAATTTCTTACGGCCCATACGGTCGGCGCCGTAAAAAGGTATAGAGAAGCTATAATTTACTTTAATACCTATTTTGTCGCCTTTGTCGCCAAGCGGAGTGTTTAACCGCAGCTGCATACGGGCGTCGGTTATAATAGGGTCAACCTTATAGGTTTGTCCTTTATAGGTAATATATACCGATTCGATATGGTAACCGCCGCGGCTAAAACCTTTAACATCAAAACGGTCGCCGGTTATAGGCGTAACCGCTGCCCCGCGACTATCGGGCCTGAACAGGTTTTGATCTAACTGCAGCCATAAATAATCCATATTATCAGGGCTGTTGTTGGTATAAGTTATACTTACTTCGCCTTTAACGGTGGTATCCTGTTCGGCTTCATCTAAAGTGGCGTGTATCTGGTAGTCGGCTCTGTTTTGCCAGTAATGCTGGCCGGGCTGCCCGCTTGCCGAGCGGGTATCGCCGGTAGTGGTGGGCCAAACAATGGGCCCGAAAAGGTCCTGGTGATTATATTTTACAGTGTCGGTTGGGGTCTGTGCGGAGGCCGTTACAACGACAGCCAGTATACCGCATGCTAAGAGCAGGGAGTTTTTGAAATAATACATTATGATCAGTTAATAAAAAGCAAATAAAGCAAAATTATATGTTATTGCCTAATGGGAATGATTTGATCGGCAGAGTTTTCGCAGCCATGCATTTGTAAAAACTTTTCTCATTCACAATTGGTTAAATTTAAAGTGGTTATTATTGCAAATTAGCCCAATAAATTAATATGAACCACCTCGCCAATTCCACATCTCCATACCTGCTACAACACGCCAATAACCCGGTCAACTGGTACCCCTGGGGCAATGAGGCGCTGCAAAAGGCGAAGGATGAAAACAAGCTCCTAATTGTAAGCATTGGCTACTCGGCCTGTCACTGGTGCCATGTTATGGAGCATGAAAGCTTCGAGGATGAGCAGGTGGCTGCCGTAATGAACGAGTATTTTGTGTGTATTAAAGTTGACCGCGAGGAACGCCCCGATGTTGACCAGATATATATGAGCGCCGTACAGTTAATAAGCGGCAGGGGCGGCTGGCCCCTAAATTGTATTTGCCTGCCCGATCAGCGGCCCATTTACGCGGGTACGTATTTCCGTAAAAACGACTGGACGAGCCTGCTGTTTAATTTAGCCGATTATTATAAGCAAAAGCCCGCAGACGCGCTGGAATATGCAGAACGTTTAACCGAGGGTATTCAAAAATATGAATCCATTGGTTTTGTGGAGTCGCAGCCCGCGTATACAAAAGCTGATTTGGAGCTTATTGTAAATAACTGGAAAAAATATTTCGACAAAACAGAGGGTGGTATGGGTACAGCGCCCAAGTTCCCGATGCCGAACAACTGGCAGTTTTTGATGCGGTATGCTCATTTAATGAAGGATGAAGAAATTGCAGGGCTAACTAAACTCTCCCTGCAAAAGATGGCTTATGGCGGTATTTACGATCACCTGGGGGGCGGATTTGCGCGCTATTCGGTCGATGGCTTATGGCACGTGCCGCATTTTGAAAAAATGCTGTATGACAATGCTCAGCTCATCAGTTTGTATGCAGAAGCTTATACCTGGCAGCCTGATGAACTGTATAAGCAGATAGTTACAGAAACGATAGATTTTGCTGTACGCGAATTACTATCGCCTGATGGCGGGTTTTATGCCGCGCTGGATGCGGATAGCGAAGGCGTGGAAGGTAAGTTTTATGTTTTTACTAAGAAGGAGATAGAGGCTATTTTAGGTGATGAGGCAGAATTATTTTGTATCTATTATCATATTACCGATGAAGGAAACTGGGAAGAAGAACAAACCAATATATTGTTTAAGCGCGGAATAGACGGCGAACTGGCCGAAGCATTAGGCTTGTCGGTCAATGAAATGCTTGAACGTGTAGTATCATCCCGAAAAAAAGTATTTGAGGAACGCGGTAAACGTGTATGCCCGGGCCTTGACAATAAAATTTTAGCTTCATGGAACGGTTTAATGCTGAAAGGGCTTTGCGAGGCTTACCGCGCTTTTGATCAAGCTGAATATTTAGATATTGCCCAAAAAAACGCGGAGTTCATCATTAATAATTTACTGAACAATAATGGAAGATTAAAACGCGTCCACAGTAAAAACACCACCCTTGCCCCGGGAGAGGCACAGAGTGAGGCTGAATATGCTTTCTTAGATGATTACGCTAATATAATTGACGCTTTCATTGCTCTGTATGAAGTTACTTTTGATGAACAATGGTTAAACCACGCCATTAAATTAACCCACAATGCCATAACCCATTATTATGATAAGACGACCGGTATATTTTTCTATACCGCGGATGATGAGGAACAATTGATAGCTCGAAAATCGGAAATTATGGATGGTGTTACGCCGTCATCTAATTCAGTAATGGCGCGAAATCTAAAAAAATTGGGGTTGTTGTTTGATAAAGATCAATATCTCGGCATTTCCGCGCAGTTATTACGAAATATTTTTCCGCACCTGGCCAAATATGGTTCGGCTTATTCAAATTGGGCCATGCTTTTATTAGATGAAGTTTTTGGTGTTTATGAAGTTGCCATAGCAGGTGACGTCGCCGAAACTTTTCGCATAGAAATGGAAAAAAATTACATTCCTAACAAAATTATCTTGGGTGGTAAAAAAGGAAGTTTACCTTTGTTGCAGGATAAGTACGGCAGCTTAACACAAATATTTATTTGTAAAGATAAAACCTGTGGTTTGCCCGCTGATAATATAACCGCAGCGTTAAAACAAATTGAAGGCTGAAACATTTAATAACTAAAACAGATTTCCCGTCATTTCCACCAAAGGGAGAAATCTATACACATGCAAACGGATTATACAGGTGTATGAATTTCTCACTATAGTTCGAAATGACACAAATTTAAAACCAAGAACACAATTATAATGAAAATTGAACCGCAACACGTAGTGTCATTAACTTACGATCTGTATGTTGACCAGGAAGATGGTACCGAAGCTTTAGTAGAAAGCGCGACACAGGAACAACCCCTAACTTTTTTATTCGGGGTAGGGCAAATGCTCCCCAAATTTGAAGAAAATTTAAATACGCTTGCAACTAATGATAACTATGACTTTCGCCTTTCGGCCGAGGACGCCTATGGCGCTTATGATGAGGAAGCTGTAGCTAATTTGCCGATAGAGATGTTTAATGGCGCCGATCTGCCCGAAGTGGGCTCGTTGCTGCCTTTACAGGATAATAACGGCAACCGCTTCCAGGGACAGGTAGTATCGGTTACCCAGGATTCGATACTGGTTGACCTGAACCACCCTATGGCCGGACAACCCCTGCATTTTAAAGGAGTTATATTAAATGTAAGGCCCGCGACACCCGAAGAATTATCGCACGGCCATGCTCATGGGGCCGACGGGCATCATAGGCATTAGGTCTGCTGCAGCATAATCTTCGTAAGTAATTTTATTTTCAGCTTTAGGGAGAGGGGGGCTTTACATATCCAAACCATTCAATTTAGTTATATAGCATTCTACAAATATGTTTGATAGTACGGGTGTGTTGTTCACGGTAGCGGGTATAAATACCCGGTCCTGTTCATCAATGCTGCCGGTGTCAATATTTATCACCCGCTCAAAGTTCAAAGACCTGATATGAATTTTGAAATCTGCAAGTCTTCCCATCGAGCTTACCAGTAATTCTAAAGTAACAGTATATTCCTCACGGTAAATATTGAACATATCATCCGGCAGTTTAAAAGCCCTCAAATATGGCACATATCCATAATATCGCCCCCCTGGCCTTACAGGTTTGGTTACTACATCGGTAAATGTTATTTTATTATCAATACTATACCTGATGTTAGAGGTTGAATCTTCGCTTGCCTCGTATAGCAAGCTATTCGTATCATAATTGTAATTCTCTATCAATTTGCCATTCTGGTTAAAAAAATGCCATATCCCCTTTTTCTTATCATTGGCATAACTGCCGTTGGCAATAACAGTGCTTCTATC
>Ga0206891_10077_pt1 | contig 30394 bp, 33 predicted proteins | sample Alteio_BWOrgHeat_55_FD_153246 | JGI IMG/M metagenome (GOLD analysis project Ga0206891, IMG submission 153246) | Enriched cells from forest soil in Barre Woods Harvard Forest LTER site, Petersham, Massachusetts, United States - Alteio_BWOrgHeat_Nextera7 ...
CACGCAAAAGATTCTGGGTCTTTTACCTCAAAACCCTACTATCAACAGTTACTTATTTTACTCGGTGGCATTATTTTTAATCTCGCCTTCGCTTACGGTGCTTTCATCCTCCTTTTTGCCACCGGTATTCCAAAAACACCCCTCATACAAAAACCTATCATTTCAGTCATTCAACCAGAATCTCCCGCTGAAAAACACACATTATTGATAGGCGATCGCATTATATCTATCAATGATGAAACAATCGAAAACGACATTTACAAAATACAAAGCATTCTTCAACCACTTGCTCAACAGGAAGCAACTGTTGTGATTGAACGCGATCAAACGCTTATTGAAAAAACAATTATCATTGGAGAAAAAAAAGTTAACGGCACATCCATTGGCTTTCTTGGCGTAGAATTTGAAATATCAGATACGCCAGCACAATCATGGGGACAAGCAATCAAAAGTGGCATTGCCCTCACCCATGCATGGATTATTAATACCGCAAAGGCATTTACACAACTGAAAAAAAACAGTAGTGAGCTTGCAGGACCCGTCATGATTATTGCCATGACAACAAAGGCAGCATCGGCAGGACTTAAAATTCTTCTTTTCTTTTTAGCAATCATCAGTATTAATCTTGCCGTACTCAACTTAATACCACTGCCAATACTTGACGGTGGCCAAATACTCTTTTATACCATAGAAGCCATTATTGGAAGACCACTTCCTGGTAAAGTGCGTGAGTACATACATATCGCAACATGGATTATGTTCTTATTGCTCTTTTTGGTACTCACTACAAAAGATATATACCGCATCGCAAGTCCGTACATTGAAACAATAAGATTGTATTTCAAATAAAATACTGATTTTTATACAACAAAAAAGCACCTTGAAAAAGGTGCTTTTTTTGATAATCAAAGTAATTAGAAAAAGTTTAACCGCGTGGTTTTTGTATTTCTACTTCAACTATTTGCGGATTTTGTGCTTTATGAGGATGCTCTGAACCTGCATATATTTTAAGCTTTTTAATAATTTGTCTGCTTAATCTATTTTTAGGAAGCATACGCTTAACAGCAAGCTCAATCAATTGCGTTGGATGCTTTGCATGCAAATCTTTTGCCGCAATTTCCTTTTTACCGCCCATCCATCCTGTTACTCGCACGTATTCTTTATCTTCCCATTTGTCGCCAGAAAGAAAAATTTTATCTGCATTGGTAATAACAACATAATCACCACAATCAGTATGAGGTGTATAATGAGGTTTATCTTTACCACGCAATCTATCAGCAACAAACGTAGCTAAACGACCAAGAACTTTACCCTCAGCATCAATATGACACCATTGTGAAACTACATCTTCTTTGCGCGGATAGAACGCTTTATTCATACTCATATTCAAACACCTTATGCGAACAAAACTTTTGTTATTTATTTTTCTAAGAGTAGGGGCTCTTTCTTCTAAAGTAGCCAATAATTAAAATCTGGTCAATAAAAACACGTTATCTAAGGGCGTTTTTTAACAACAACACAGCTACTGCCTATTTCAAAAAAACATTCCCCGCAACCAATAAAACTAAACTCACCGCTGTGCCAATACCCATCGAAACAAAAAAACTGCTATACAAGCTACTCGTGCACATCATACCCATTGCAGCAAACGCAGCACATGTCCCTATTATCACCGGAATTGTATACGCAAATTGAGTACGCGCATGCTCCAAAGGCTGCGTTCCCGTACTTGTTGCCGTCATAATCGTCGTTTCAGCAAAAGGAGAAATATGGTTACCGCATGCTGCTCCCGAAAGTACCGCTCCCAACGTTGGAAGCAAAATTTTTATGTGATCAAGCTCTACCGGTGTATTCACGCCAGTAAACACAATCAGCATTTGAGTCGCAATAGGAATTAATAACGAGAACGTGCCCCACGCTGAACCAGTAGTAAGCGTAATAATTAAAGAAACAATAAAAAATAGCAATGGTATAAAGCATAACGGTGCTACACCCATAAGCATATGCGCAACATACATTCCCGTTTGCAAGTCAAGACGTAAAAAATTACCTAAAATAGACGCAAGCACAACCATCATAATTGATGATTTTATCAAAACAAAACCTTCACACACAATGCCAGGAATTTGATATAGTGCAATCATTTTTTTGCGCAAAGAAAGCAATAAACTTACGGTAAATGCCAAACATCCTGATACAAGTAAAACAACAAATGTTTTATCATTATTTCTAAACGCATCAACAAACGAATGACTTCCACCCAATAAATAAAAACCGCCTGCATACAATATGCCAATAAAAACGCCACCAACAAGCAACGTTATCGGTAAAATAAGCTCAATAATTGAATGTTTTTTTTCTTCATTATCATCGCTCAACTCTTGAGCAACAGGAACAACACAACGTTCATCGAATCCTAATAATCCAAAACTAATTCTCCATCGCACAATAAACCATACTGCAATGACATTTAAAAGCGAATAAAAAACAAACGGTATTGTATTGAGATACACAAAAAAAGAATCTGCCATTATTTTACTGGTAGGGCTACTGTTTATACCTGCATTATCAAGTTGTACAAGCACGGCAGCCGCCCATGTCGAAATAGGCATAATAATTACCAGCGGACCTGCTAACGCATGTACAATATACGCAAGTTTTGTTCGCGCAACAGAAAGCCTATCTGCTATCGGACTCATAACAAAACCAACCGTCAAAATACTCAAATAATCGTCAATACTCAATAAAAAAGCCAAAAATATCGACGCTGTTTCTGCGCCTCGTTTTGTTTTGATTCTTTTGCCAATGATACGAGCACATCCTGCAGCACTACCAGAAACCGTTAACAGCACAATAAGAGAGCTAATAATAATTAAAAGCGCATACAAATAAATGTTATCGATATCGGAAAAATGTTTTATAATTTTTTCTACACACAAACTAAGTGCAACAAGAATGTTGCCGTGCGCAGCAATAAGCGCCGCTGAAAATATTCCCAGCATCAATGAGACATTCAATTTTTGAGTAAAAAAAATAGCAACAATAACTATCAATGGCGGAACTAAAGAAACCCATGAAGCGTCCATAAAAAATCCTATAAAAATATAAAAAAATATAATTTATATTATGATAAATATACGCTCTATAAGCAATACTCTTTACAATATTCAGGGGAAACATCATGATTTTTACACTAGCCAAATCTTTTCTACTATCACTAAGCCTATTTTTCGTTACACACATTGCCGGCATGAATTCATCAAATAATTACGCCATCGTGCCTTCAAATAACCAAACACACTTCACCGACGATGATCTTGCTCAATATTTTCCACAAGCATTTATTAACATGAGCAAAAGATTTATTGAACTCCAAAAACCGTACGCCAACGAACTACTTTCTCACCCATTTTATGCAACAGAAATGGGTAAACAATCATTACCAGAACTACTCACTACTGCACTAAATCATGACAACGTCCCTGTTGCATGCACATTACACCATTATTATCAACAGGAAGAACATTCTTCTCTGATACGAACATTTTGCTATCACGTAATTTCCATTGACAGCGAATGTAAAAAATCGGCAACAATTACTGCTTTAATCACTCTTTATCGCCATGAAAAATCTCTATTCACCCAAGAAATCATGCGTCAACTATTGGGTGGATCCTACTATTATAACGATGATGTTACAGCAGCAAAAATAATCGATGCGTTCGCAGCGCATAAAGCTTAACAATACACTGTCAAAAGAAGAAGAGCGACTCAATATCGCTCCTCTTTCAATATCAATACGTATGATGACTTAAAACTATACCATTTATCCTATGCCCCCCCGACAAGGTCTCATCACTTTCACATTCTAACAGCTTCGCCCATTCACTCTGAATATCCCTTGGCATAGGACTACCCGGTTTATAACTATAACGCGCACGCAGTTCCAATATTTTTTCTTCTCTAATCCGCGCTAACTCTTCTGCTGAAGGCTTAACTGGCACTATTATATTATCTCTAGAAACACTTTCTGTGCTTGCTGACAAAAGTTCACGTCGCTTGCACTGCCTCTCAATTTTTCTCAGCTCTTTTAATCGATTTTGCTCTTTAGCGCGTAAAGCCTCAATATATGGCCGAGAATTAGAATTGGAACCAAACAAAGCCGCTTTTTCATTCATAGCCCGTGCCGAAAAAACCGCCAAACATGCAAAAGAGAACGATAGTAAAACTTTTTTCATAAAAAACCTCCAAAAAAAATATAACACTCACTGCATGATAACAAAATCAATAATTATCATACCATGACTATTGAAAAATTAAAGAGACTCACACCGCTTACGCATCTTTTTTGCTTTATTTTTTTCCACCATTCTCGTTCTATTTTTTTCATCCAATCGCTGCTGACGAACTGCTTCTGCCTTTCTCTGCATGTTCCTTTGCATTTGCCGCTGAACCCGCTCTGCATTATCTGATCGCAATTCCCCATGTTTTATAGGCCTACCGCCATCCATAGCTTGCACCGAAAAAGCTATCAAACACAAAAAAAATAATGACCATAAAACTTTTTTCATAAAAAACCTCTTATTCAAAAAAATTATTTCCCTAAACATTACCTAATCACATTTCAACATTTAAGTACGTCCTAAAAAATGCGTAGATATCTCTTTCTGGTATATTTGGCGATTTTCCATGCATTTTGGCTATTAAATTTTCATAGATACAATAATCAATGGTGCCTTTTTCAATTTTAGTAGATTCATACTTCTTACTATTTTTGTACAAAGCACTAAGAATCAACACTTCTTTCCAAATAAATTGCTTTGACTGTAACATTGATTGCAACAACGTTCGTACTGGATTTTTAAAATAAAATTTATGCGTATCAATACGATCTCGACAATTGTGAATCATTAATTTAATAATGGGTTGACCAATAGCAAACTGCGCCTCAACAGCACTTCCATGAGCATAGCCAACCTGAAAATCATGTAATTTTTTACCATTGCCAACAGCATACAAACTAATAATTGGATTTTTACCTTGAGATACTAAAAAAAGATTCGCATGCAGGCTAAACGGTAAATCAATTAATCGAACAAAACTATCCCAATATTGATTTTTAAATATCTGCTTACCAGAACTAAGATTCCAAACAGATAATGATCCCGGAGAATACTGAGGCGCACATATTTGTAATTTTGTATTAGGATAACTATACCAATCTCCCTCCTTGCCACGAATTTTTGAAGGCACCTCATAGCCACCAGAATATCGATACGCATCTTCCTTTGGATTCTTTTCATAAAAAATACACTTTTCATAGCAATCAACAGTATCAAAATTAATACCATTTAACTGCATAATATAATCTCCAATATGGCGCTGAACGTCCATTGGCAATTGATATAATAACACATAATCTTCTATAGGAAATTTAGGAAACTTTGGCTTATTTTCAACCAAAAAACTCACTTCTGATTTCATACCCAACAAAGACGAAAACATACTTACACAAAAAACAATCGCATAAAATTTCACCACAAACCCCCTAATAAATTCTCTATTCACAACCACCCTCCTTAACTATTTTCAACAACAAAAACCAAAAAAAAAGAGCAACTTATTTTCACAAGCTGCTCTTTGCAATCAACTATTTAATTAAATTCATCCTCATACTCTTCGTCATCTTCATATCCATCTCCCCCCTCCTCCTCATCATCATCCGCATCATCACTTAAAGCCTGTTGAACAAACGCCTCAATTTCATCCGCCTCTTTAGGCAAATTTTCACTCAAACAAATAACACCATCTTTGGTAATCCAATAATTATCTTCAATACGAATACCAATTCCTTCTTGAGGAATATAAATACCCGGCTCAATAGTAATCACGTCACCTTCTTGAAGTGGTTCATTATAATCACCAACATCATGAACATCAAGACCTAAAAAGTGCCCAATGCCATGAGGAAAATATTTATCATAACCACGTTTTTGTAAAAACTTTTGCGCTAAATGATGAAGTGATTGATCAGCTTTATCTTTATTTTTAAGCCACATTCCTGGCTTTGCAAGATCTGCACAATAATTTTGTGTTTCTAAAACAATAGAATACAACTCTTTTTGTCGCTTAGTAAACGCACCAGAAACAGGATACGTGCGCGTTAAGTCAGCACAATAATGATGCAGTTCCGCACCAATATCAATTACCACCAAATCACCGTCTTTGAGCGTTCCGCTATTTTCAGAGTAATGCAATATTGTGCCATTATGGCCACTTGCTACAATAGATGGAAACGATGGTCGCGCATTAGATGCAATCATCATATATTCCAATGAAGCTTGCACTTCCGCCTCAGCAACATCATTTTTTATAACACGCACCGCTGATTCATGCGCAAGCTCAGTAACTTCTACCGCACGATAAATTGCTTCAATTTCACCTAAATCTTTTCTACGCCTACCACGTGCAATAAGTTTTGAAATATCAACGAAAGAATTTTGTAAATCAGGAATAAATTTTTGTATATGATTTAACACAAAACGCTGCTGTAAACATTCATAACCATTATCAGGATACGCAACAAATAGTGATTCTCCTGCGCATTGCGCTTTTTCAATACGCTCAATTAAATGCGCATATTCTTCTCGTGAAAAATAGGAATCAAGCGTATAACCTGCACATTCATCGCCTAATAATTCAATCGCATCAACATATAACGCTTTTGTATTTTTTTGCACAATTGCTTCCGGCAACACCATCCACTGAGCACGTTTTTCAAGACAATTAGCGAGGTATAAAGTAGATGCACCCTGTATATCAATCACTATAGCAGAGCCTGGTTCATTAATACCGGTGTAATAATAAAATGTTTTATCTTGTTTAAATCGCTCTATTCCTGCTTCAAAAGCAGCAAATAAAACTACTATTCCCGTAACATCATTACCATGTTTTTGCTTAATTGCTTCAATTAAATCTTTTCTTCGTAATTGATGAATAGAACCGTCATTCACCCGTGGCGCTAAGCCACCAAAAAAATCTGTATGCATTACAATTTATACCTTTAAAAATTTTTACTAAAATGGACGACGTTCTGATAATGCTTTAAAAACCGTTAACCGATCCATACCTTCTAATAACGATCCAACCGGCAAGCCACGCGCCAAACATGATATTAACACATCTTTATCTTTTAATTTACGCGCAATATACATCGCCGTTGCTTCACCCTCTGGCGTTTGATTTGTAGCTAAAATAATCTCTTTAACACCGCCCAGCTCAACGCGCGCAACCAAATGGTCTATGGTTAAATCTTCAGGACCTATACCATCAAGCGGAGAAAGAACACCATTCAATACATGATACACACCGTTATAACCGCGTGTATTTTCTATGGCAATAATTTCCTGCCATGATTCAACAACACATACAATCTCTTTTTCTCGTCGCGTTGATGTGCAAAAGCTACACCCTGTTGCCGATTCCTGCCAATAAAAACAGATCGTACATTTGCGTAACTTTTTTTTTGTTGCATCAAGCGTAGAACAAAATTGCTCTATTTTTTGCGGATTCATCTCTAAAAAATGTGCTGCAACTTTATAGACATTTTTTGACGCTAAATAAGGAATTTGCTGCAACGTTTTCAGTAAATGTGCAAGCGTTGGAAGATCTTCTAGCATACTTACACCAATTTAAAATATTTCATTAGTTTTGATTGTACCACGCCCAAAATCCTGTCTGTAGCAATATAAAGCGTTAGCCCTGCAGAAAATGTTGATGTCAACGCACCAAATGCAAACGCCATAGCTATTTTAGTAGTACGCTGTTGCGGATCCATTTTTCCATCAGGCATCAACATTACTAACATCACTATAAATGGTAAAATATAATAAGGATCACGTGAAGATAAATCACTAATCCACAGCATCGGCGCTTTATATAATTCAAATGAACTTGCAAGAACACGACTTAATGAAAAAAATATAGGAAGTTGTAACAATAGCGGTATCAAACAACCCAAACTCGGCATACCATGCGTTTTTAACAATTCAGCCTGCTCAACCGCTAACTTTTCAGGATTATCTTTAAAACGATTTTTAATAATCGCTAAGCGATGTTGATACTCGGCCTGCTTTTCTCTCATCTTTTTTTCATCGTTGCGCAACGCTAATGGGAACAGTAATATTTTGAATAACAACGTCAATGCTACGATTGCAAGGCCATAATTATGCAAATATTTATAAAACCATTTCAATAAATAAAGCATCAATTTAGCTATATATGAAAACCAACCAGAATAATCAAGCGTTTTTTCTAAGCGACTATCAACCATATTAATCGATGTTAAATCTTTAGCGCCACAATAAAATGATAATTGCCATGATGATTGTGCTTGTACGCTTGGCCCTTCAATAATTGATGTTAATCTATCTTTATCTTCTAGCTTATAATACGCACGTTGTACAAAATCATTTGAATCAGCAATAAGTGCATGAATAAAATAACGGCTATCAGAACCAAACAACTCTGGCTTAAACCATCCACGTCCTGCTTCAAGCTGATCAGCGCGTTTTTTAGCAAATACATCGGATTGATCTATCACAATTGATGAAATAACATCTTCACTTCTCATATCAGGCATTAATGGTGCTGGATATAAAACACGTGGTGTTATAGTGATGTTCATACCACTTTGTGGCATAACATCAAGTAACAGATCAATTTTTGAACTATTTTTATTTACCGTAAACGTTTTACGAATTGAACATTCGTCATTGTTTGCAAAATAAACTAAGCGATGGCTATCTTCATTTTCATCATGTAAAACTAATGAATAATAGAATGGTGTTTTATCGTGTAATCCCACCAAGAAACAACGCTTTTCACGCTCTTCTTGCGCCGCAGGAAACACCGTACGTATTGCTGTTGTTTTACCATCAAATTCACGCTTAACATCTAAGCTTTCTAGCGACGCACCATAGGTGGAAAAATGCAATATTGCCCATTGCGTTTCTATCTCAGTCACCACTGTTTGTTCTGGTTCTTGAACATCAAAAAAATCGATTTCTGTACTAAGAGGCTTATATTCTTTTCTTTCTTGAGGAGCTATAAAACTGTTTTCACCATGACGTACATTTTTATCAGTAAGGAAATAATACTGCAAGGCTAACGTACTAACCAACGCAAAGGTGAAAGGCATGATGTAATCTTTGAAATTCATACGACAACCTCATTAAAAAATGTTAAACCAAAACAACCCCGAAACAACTTACAATTGACTAAACAAACATTATAATGATACCATAAAAACAATTTTTCACCTAGTGAGCGACTGCTTATTAACGGCAACAAAAACCCCCAAATCGTTAAACGCTCCATAGAGCAAAAATAAAAAAGGTGTGCTGTATGAAAATGAAAAAAAGAAAATTTAGAATTGGCGAACTTGCAACAAAATTAAATCTGGAACGATTTGTTATTCGTTTTTGGGAAAAAGAATTTAGTATAAAAACAGAACGCTCACAAGGAAGCCAACGATTTTACGATGAAGATGATCTTAAAAAATTTGAGCTCATCAAACGACTTTTGTACGAAGAAGGTTTCACCATAGCCGGAGCACAAAAAAAACTTAAAGCTAAACCTCTCGCAAAAGGTGAATCCATTATTGCTTCACAAAAAACAACCATGGAAGAATCGAATAAAATTATTGAAAAATCAGCTGAACACGAAAAAATTGAACACCTTTCACAACAAATTATAGACTTAAAAAACAAGTTACGTAAACTGCGAGAATTACTCTAATATTATAACACCAGGCATTATGTACACAAAAAATTTGCACATCCATTTTGTTGGAATCGGCGGTATCGGAATGAGCGGGATTGCAAAAATATTAAAGCAATCAGGCTATACCGTATCAGGATGCGATCCTGACATAAACCAAGAAACAATCGACCAACTCCAACAACTTGGTTGTCTTATTTATGAAGGCAATAATACTCATCAATGCCGCAACCAAATCATTGATATTCTTGTATACATTCCTATGTACGAGCATACCATTCCTACAATTTCAGCAGAAATACAGCATGCTCGTAACAGTGGCATTCCAACAATAACGCGCGCTCAAATGCTTGCAGAACTCATGCGCACAAAATATAGCATTGCCGTTACCGGATCACACGGTAAAACTACTACAAGCGCACTTATCGCTCATATTTTATTATGCGCATCATACGACCCCACCATTGTTGTCGGCGGCAATTTAAAAAACATATCTTCTAACGCTTACTCAGGCAGCGGAGATTTTTTTGTTGCCGAAGCAGATGAAAGCGACCGATCATTTTTACAACTCAACCCAACCCTTGCTGTCATCACTAATATTGATTTAGAGCATCTAGAAACATATAGCGATTTAGATGATATAAAAAACGCGTTTATGCAATTTATTAACAAAGTCCCTTTTTATGGCAAAGCAATTGTATGCATCGATAACGAAAATATTGCAGCACTACGTCCTTTACTTACTGCAAAACTACTTACCTACGGCATACACAATAGTGCTCACATACAAGGCAAAAACATACAACTTCACGCTACCAACTCATCTTTTGATGTTTACAACAATGACACCAAACTCGGTTCAATTATTCTACCTCTTGCTGGTATACACAACACATACAATGCATTAGGTGCAATTACCCTTGCATTAGAAATTGGCATTGATTTTACCACTATTACACAAAACCTTGCGTCATTTTCTGGTGTTGATCGACGATTTTCATTTCATGGCATCTACCAAGGTGCTGAAATTTTCGACGACTATGGCCATCATCCTGAAGAAATTACCTGCGCGATTATGGTAGCGCGCAAACGCGCAAAAAACAAGTTAACCGTCGTATTTCAACCACATCGCTACACACGATCTGAAAAACTCTGGAACCATTTCATCACAAGTTTTTCACAGCAAACTATAGATACCCTCATTATCACTGATATTTATTCAGCCGGTGAACACCCTATCAATAACATAACCAGTGAAAATATGGTTAAAGCCCTTAAGTCAGCTCATCCATTACTCAACGTCATGTATATCCCATTTTCTGATGATTTTGACAAAATCAAAGAAAAAATAGCTCAAATTACCCAACCTAATGACCTTATCCTCTTTTTAGGTGCAGGAAGAATGCATCTCATCGCCCAACAGCTCACTCACCCATAAAAAACCCTTAGAAATAAACAAAATCATTGATTTGTTGGTAATGCTATTTGTAATATAACAGTAAGGGGCGAAATTAATCAGCCCTCAAATTGTTTATTGTTGTTAATCAAAAAATGAAGGATTTGTCATGAAAAATCTAATTACTCTCACTCTTACTGTTGTAGCAATCGCCTCTTTACAGCTTAACGCATCTGAATCTGGCGCTTACAGCAATGCAAACGATGAAATGCAGCGAACAACAGTCACCTACGAAAGACCTGGCATAGTGCGCGAAACTGTTGAAGGCACAGGCAGAGCAGCAAAAGGAGCTGGAAACGTAGCTGGCAATACAGTAAGAGGCGCAGGAAATGTTGTTGATAAAACACTAACAGGAACAGGAAACTTCATCGGTGGTATTTTTGGCGGTGGAAAAAGAAATGAAGACGCACAACGCGACGCTGAAGACAGAAAAAACCGCAAAGAAGAAAATCACAAAAAAAAAAGTAAAGAACTGAGAAAACTTGGTGGCATTGATAAAGACTAACCAAAGAACTCATTGATCAATTAAAAAGAGATTATGCTATGAAAAAAAATATACAATTTTTAGCCGTAATGTTTTTCATTAGCTGCATAACTGCTAATCTTTCAGCACTATTTTATTCAGGCGATGACCCTGGAGCAGGAACTGCAAATGGCATATTTACTGGCGCTGCAATCGGTGGTCTAGCTGGCGGCAAAAGAGGTATACTACCAGGAATGATCGTTGGTGGCGCACTCGGATCGGCTACCGCATCAGCACGCCGCAATGACAATCGCCGATACGACGATGACGATCGCAAAAGAGACTATAACGACCGTCGCCGTGACGACAGAGATTATGATCGCGATAGACAATCATACAAAAAACAAAGCAAACGTCAACGCATGGAAGATCTTGAAAGAGAAAATGCAGAATTACGCAGACAAAATGCCGAATTTAACCAAAATAACAATGCGTCAATGCAACAACAACAACCTATGCAAACGCAGCAAACGCAAGAGTAAATCACACACGCAACTCACCCCTCCAACCAACTCACTCAAAGCGAGCATCCGTGCTCGCTTTCTTCATGTAAATAATAATGCGCGAATATCGATTTTCTAATGATTGCGTTAAAACAGTACAATAAAAATGGGGGCTTTGAAATTGTAAAATAGATTCAGACGAATAAAATGTTACCAGATGCTTCCACCCATAACGCTCCATTTCATTCATAAAAAAAGCAATGACTTGCTCAACAGTTAATGGACTTTTATACCCTAAAACAACACCTTGATCTTCATCAAAGCTACTATCCAAAATAATTCGCTCATCATAAAGCGGCAGCGGAACATTAACGAGCATTGCTTCTTGTTGAATAATTGTGTCCATAACAGTTTGTTTATACTCAAAACTATCATGCACCAGATCAATATCCGTTATTTTCTTTTTCTCTAACGATTTTTTAGAACAACCAGAAAGAAAAAAAAATAATAACAATGCAATGCTATGGTATACTCCGCTCCCTACTTTACCATAATTCATCTTATTCAGATTGGGCATTTCCTGCAGCAGCTTGTTGTTTGCTTGCAGCAGCCGCCTTCGTTTCAACAAGTTTTTTAACTTGAGCAGCCTTACCAACTCTTTTGCGAAGATAATAAAGTTTAGCACGACGCACATCGCCCTTACCAAGAACTTTAATACCTTTAACAATTGGAGACGAAAAAGGAAAAATACGTTCAACAGCAATTGAATGTGCAGCAATTTTACGTACCGTAAAAGTACTTGAAGCACCATTTTTGTGAATTGCTATAACATCACCTTCAAACAACTGAATACGCTCTTTAGGAGCATCTTTAGATGCTTTTTTACCAGCGACCTTAATAGCCTCTTCTTTAATCAGCTGAGACACAACAACCGTGTCCCCAATTCCAAATGTTGGAAATTCACTATTTTGAATACCAATTTCTCGAATTGTTTCTTTAGTGTATCTTGTTGCTTTCATGAGCAATTCCTCTTTGAACTTCTTTATATAAATATTTTTAAATATAACTTAAATATGCGTTTCTGCCAACGTATCTACTGCTTTTTTTTGATTTACCCCAAGCCATCTATCAAGAACAATCGCTACTGCCGAACGTACCGATAAATGATTAAATTGAGAGAAGCCCTGCACTGGCAATAAAATAAAATCACAGCGACCAATAATTTCAGGCGAAAGACCTTGCCCCGTACCAAACAACAATAATACCGGCTGATCATCTTTCCATACCTTCTTTTGGTCAAAAAATGATACTGTGCGCTCAGTATTTATCAACTGAGCTGATGTAGCAACCACTAAAGGCTTTTTACCTTCTTTTTCCTCTATTTGCTTAATTACCGCATCAAGAGAATCAATCAATTGCACTATCTGTATTGCATCATAACGACATCTATTGTACTCAAAGCCGATACCTTTTTTCCAAAAATCAAGCATCTTTTGAACAACTTTTTGTTGATCAACCAAGGGCGTTACAATAAAAAAATCCGTAATACCATACGTTTTTGAAGAACGAGCAATATCATGAATATCAATAGATGTTACCGATGTATATCCCAGCTTTTTTTCATCTCCAACCAGTACGTCACTATGCATAAGCGCTACATAGTGTGATGGAATAAATGATTGAGCAACTTTTTTATCCTGATCAGTTAATGATTGTGATCGCAACCAAGAAAAATGTTCTTTTACTGTCGCTCTCACAGCCTGCTCGTGACGCCATTTTTCAATAGCACCATGATTACCTGATCGTATAATATCAGGAACACGTACGCCCTTCCATTCAACAGGCTCAGTATACGATGGAAAATCAACAAAAGGTCCAATAAACGAATCTTGTTGAACCGATTCTTCTTTTCCAACTACCTGCGGCAACAATCGCAACACTCCTTCAATAAGCATCATTGCAGGAATATCGCCTCCCATAATAACAAAATCACCCGCTGAAAGTACCATGTCTGCATATTCTTCTTCAACACGAGCATCCATTCCTTCATAACGAGCAGGAATAATCATAAAATGGTTGCACTCCTGCGCACGATCAGCAATAGTAGAAAGCACGCGTTGATCAATTTTTTGTCCTCGTGGAGAGAAAAAAACTTTAAAAGCTTTTCCATAACGCGCTTCTTTATCTTCAATCGCTTTCTGAATAACATCAGGACGCAAAAGCATACCAACACCAGGACCAAATGTCGGCGCATCAATTCGCTCTTTGGGCTTAACATACGCAAAAAAAGGTTGCACATCTATATGTACAATACCTTTTTCTTGAGCTCGTCCAACTAAACTTGTATGAACAAACGGCTCGTATAATTGCTCAAACACCGTAAGAATTGATATATTCATTGTATTAAAAGGTAAAATTATCGAGAAAGTTCAAGTAAAACTTTTTTGTCTTTTGACGTAGCAACATCCATAAGAACACGCAATGCTTTGATAGTGTGCCCTTCTTTACCAATCACACGACCCCGATCTTCGGGAGAAACTTTGATCTCAAAAAGATCTCCATCATCCTTGGGAACAATCGTAACATGAACATCTTGTGGACGCGAAACCAGTTGCTGAACAACAAAAATAACGAGTTCTTTAATCATGCCTTCGCCTTAGCTGCTTATGAAGCAATTTCTTCTTGCGCAACAGGAGATTCAACAACAACTTTTTCAGATTTTACTGATGATGCAGCACTTTTTTTATAAAGTCTGTATACTTTTTTTGCTGAATCTGTTTCTTGTGCACCCTTAGATAACCATTCTTTATACAATTCTTCATGAAATTGAACGACAGAACCATTAACTGGATCGTATGTTCCAATTGTTGCTAATTGAGCACCATCACGCTTTTTACGTGAATCAACCGCAATCAAACGATAAAACGGTCTATTTGTTGTACCGATTCGAGATAAGCGAATTTTCACTGCCATAAGAGACAATCCTTATAAAACTGACCAATAAATAGTTATTTATTCCATTAACAAAAGGCCTAATGTGACCCAAACCTATTCAATAGCTTAACATATTGTTTCGCTTCTTCAAAGCGCTTAAGTAGCATTGCTACATCTTGCTGCACTACTCCTGCACCTTGTGCAACTCTTTTCATTCTTGAATTATCAAGAATTGATGGATTCAATCGCTCTTTTAAGGTCATAGAAGAAATTATTGCACGAAATTTAGACAATTCAACTTCACCCTTTTGAATAACATCAGGCGAAACATTCATACCACCACCCGGCATATATTTAAGCAACTGAGAAAGCGACCCCAACTTGCTCATCATCGCCATTTGATCAGCAAAATCTTGCAATGAAAAACTTCCCGACTTAAAAGCTTCTTCTGCTTTTTCTCGTTCATTTAATGCAATTTTTTCTTCTGCTTGTTCGATGAGTGATCGCACATCGCCCATTCCAAGTATTCTTTCCGCTGCACGATCAGGAAAAAAGAAACTAAGATCAGCAACATTTTCACCTTCTCCTACAAAAAGAATAGGTTTTTTTAAAACATACCGAAATGCAAATGCTGATCCACCACGCGTATCACTATCCATTTTAGTTAAAATAGCACCCTTAAACCCGACAGTATCTTCAAAAACCTTAGCAACAGACAGCGATTCCTGTCCCGTCATCGCGTCAAGAACCAATATTTTATAGTTAGGTTGCAATAATGCATCTATTTCTTGCAGTTCCTGCAATAAATTATTATCAACATGCAGTCGACCTGCCGTATCCAACAAAAGCACATCATAACAATGCTGCTGATGGCGCGAAATAATTTCTTTTACTGCAAGCAGAGGCTGCTTGCTCTGTGTACGATAAAAATCAACACCAACACGATCTGCTAAAAGTTCAAGCTGATCAATTGCCGCTGGACGATAAAAATCAACTGAAGCAACTAATATTTTTTTAGTCTTGCCTTCTTTTAGTGCATCTTTTTTAATTTTATATGCTAATTTTCCCAATGTTGTCGTTTTACCCGACCCTTGAAGTCCCATAACCATAAGTACCATTGACGATGGAAACGGAGCGACAACACCCTCACCACCAAGAAACATAATAATTTTATCTTGCACAATTTTCATTAAATGTTCAGCTGGCTTAAGTGAAGCAATAGCCTTTGTTCCCAAAACGTCTTCTTTAACCGATTGCGTAAAAGAATCTACTACACGATAAGGAACATCAGCCTCCAAAAGCGCTTGCTTAAGCTGATCTAATGTTTGTGCAACATTACTTTCGGTTAACTTTTCACCATTATCAAAACGAGAAAATAAAGACGAAAATTTTTGGGATAAAAAATCAAACATACACAATATCCTCGCATAAAGAATACATTTTCTTCTATTGAATTATATTATCATAAATACTATAATCTTTCTAAAAAAATTGCATAAAAGAATCAAAAAATAAAAAATGCCCTTTTTTATTGCTTCTACCCCATTTTCATAACAATAGCTGTCTATACAAATTTGCTCTATTTGTGCTATAATTACAAAAGATAAATAAAGTTTATCCTTAACTATCAGTAAAGAAAGCCCTCTATCCATGAAAAAACAAGCAACCACCACTACCTTATATCCCAAAACATTATTACTCGGTGTGCAAACCCCTGCAAACCATGCCGTTAATAAAGAATCGTATTTTGAAGAATTTTATAATTTAGCAAAAACAAATGGTGTTCAAAATCCCATTCAGCACAACATACGCCTACGCGCAATTGATTCCGGTTATTTTTTGACACAGGGAAAGCGCGAAGAAGTCAAAGCGCTCTGCATTGAACAAGGCATTGAACAGGTTATCATTTCTGAACCACTTACCGCGCGTCAAGCAAGCAATCTTGTTGAACTTCTCGAATGTAACATTTTTGATAGAACTGAGCTTATTTTAGAAATTTTTGAAAAATCTGCTCACACTGCCGAAGGTAAACTTCAAGTTGCTATTGCACGCTTGCAGCATAAAAAATCACGCCTTGCCGGCAAAGGAATTCATTTTGGACAACAATGTGGGTCAATTGGTGTTCGTGGTGGTTTTGGTGAAACGGCCAAAGAAAAAGAGACACGCCACATCGAATCAGGTATTTTACAGCTTAAAAAACATTTGAAAAAAATGCACAAAGCGCGTGAAACACGGCGCAAGCAGCGCTTAAGCAATAAAGAGCTTAATTTTTGTCTTATTGGTTACACCAATGCCGGAAAATCAACCATTCTCAATACGCTAACAAACAGTTCAGTTTTAGCTGAAGATAAACTTTTTGCAACGCTTGACACTACAACGCGCGCACTTTTTATTCACGGACAAAAAAAAGGTGTTCTTTCTGACACTGTTGGATTTATTCAACAACTTCCCACGCGCTTAATTGAAGCATTCAAATCAACATTATCTGAGCTTAATCTTGCCGACTTACTGCTGCATGTTGTTGATGTATCTGATCCAGGCTGGGAAAATCATATTCGCGTTGTTCATGATATTTTGGATGATTTGCGCGTAACAACACCGATTTTATATGTTTTTAATAAAACTGATAAAATTGACATAACATTTTTAACACGAGCGCTCGAAAAATATCAGCCGCATGTTATGGTTTCGTCATTAACCAGAACGGGTATTAATTCTTTGATTGAATACCTTAAAGACTGGCAGCCGGTAGTTGAAGATCAGATTGAAGAACAAGATGAAATCGAAAAAAGTGATGATGAGAATGAAGAAAAAGACGAAAACAATATTGACTAAAAAAACACCAAAAACAAAATAATTTTTGATTCGCAATTTGCATAAAGCAGTAGCATATTTTTTATGGTACTGCTTTAATTTTCAATAACACAGAATATTAATCATCAACGTACGTTTTGCATCCAATGTATGATTGACTTTTTAACGATCAAATTCATCAAACTATTTAGTTTTATCACCAGCGATTATTTCAACAATAATATCTGATAGTACATCATATGCACCTTCTTTGGCTAAAAATACCGCCAACGATTTTGCATAATGCCCGTACCGGTTCTTAAACATTTCAGGAGTCCAGCTCCCATCAAACCAACCACTTACTGTTTTTTCAATATTACATTGCTCATCAACAAAATGTGTTGCCTTGCGCAGAGCATAATTTGCTGCGCCAAAAGCAACTTCCCCTCTACCTGGCTTTGATAATCTAATGCCAGAAATTTCACCACCATTAGTGTTTCTAACAATCCGCTTACGTGCATAATATCCAAACGTATTCAAACCAGTCAACGTTACATCTTGTGCATCATTATGTATTCCTGCCATACCAACTGCAAACACAGCAGGCACACTTGCCATAATTGCAACATCATAAAGTGATGGATGCTTTAATACTGCTTGCATAGTCCCTGCAGCAATAATTGTTGCTGCTAATCCAACATTAAAAATATTACGAAAAATATTCATATAAACTCCTTCAAGAAAAAGACGATAGCACAGGAATATGCTACCGTCTCTTTTATTAACAAACTATTATGCAAAAATTATCTCAATTAAATAACTTCTGGGCCACTAGAAGCTGATCCAAAACCTGCAACTACTCCATTAATCTTACCACCAGCCAATTCAGCAGCAAGAGCTGATGCTACCACTTTCACTAATTCACCAGCAAAAGGTTTTGCATAGTCTTGATAGAAACCTTGTGCACATGGCACCCAACTACCATCAAAACATTTATCAGCTTTTTCGCCAATTCCATACTTATCTTCAACAATATTAAGAGCTCCATCAACAATACCAAATGTTCCTGCATACACCACGCTATTTTTTAAAGTAGAAACATTTTGCACTTTAGATTTTTTTATTGCCGCACTAACCTGATTATACTTATACGCACCATAAATCGCTGTTTCTGCAGCAACTTTTGTAGACTTTGGATATTTATTATGCGCCTGGCGACCTAGTTCCAATACTATGTCCCCGCCCAATACTGCCGCTGCTCCATATAAAACATCATGCTTCAATGCCGCTTGCACAGTCCCCGCAGCAACAACAGTCGCTACTAATCCAACATTTAAAATATTACGAAACACGTTCATAAAAAAACCCCTTACGAAAAAATATGTTTATACAATTAACTCTCAACAACAAAAAAGGTAAACACCATACACTTACCTCATGCACGCTGCTCACCTTTTTTTTTACGATCTATATTTTTAACAACTGAAGCAAAAACTATTTAACAGCAACTGCTTAAATAATTAATTATCTTCTTGTGTATCTTCTGCTACCACAAGAACAGCTTCATCCGCTTCTTCTTGATCAGCATCTACCAATTCAACTGCTTTTTTCTCAACAGCTTGCAATGTTGCAGCCAACTGAGAAACTTCTTCTACTAATACAGCTGCGTCAACTACGTTAACTACATCATTATTTTCAACATTTTCAGCAACAACAATTGATGAAAAAGATAATGCTGCTACCAAAGAAAAAAGAATATTTTTGTTTGCCATTATAACGTTCCTTTGTGATTTAAAATGTATGTAAATATATCTGATTCTTGCGGTATAAGGTACCAGGTATACGATGCTAAGTCAACGCGCTTTACTTTATTTTTTATTTTTTGTACTACTAGATAAAAAAATTAGAAGTAGTTCCATAATAATGAAGGAAAAATATGAAGCGAATTGGCATAGTATACCTTTTTACCATTTCAGTCATAAGTTCTTTGTCATGTGAGATTAGCTGCAAACAAGTACGTGCAAAAATATCATTCGGAGAACTTGTCGATAAAATAACCATTCTTACTATAAAAAAAGAACGAATTTCAGATCCTGAAAAATTAAACAATGTCACGCGCGAGCTTGATTTATTGCTCAAACTATTTCATGAATATATCGGCGACCGCGATGATATCGCATTACTCATGGAAGAATTAAAAATTACCAACGAAATATTATGGGATGTTGAAGATGAATTACGCATTAAAGAACGCTTAAAAGAATTTGGCGAAGATTTTATAAAACTTGCTCGTAGTGTGTATGTTACTAACGACAAGCGTTGTGCATTAAAACGATCTATCGATAGCCTTTTAGATTCACACATTGTTGAAGAAAAATCATACGCATCACTAACGTATTCATAAACATTAAAAACGTACACTAAACGAGTGAAAAACTTGAACTAATTGTTGTGCATTATAAACTAATATTCTAAGCACTATTCAACAGTAAATCAAATAGTAAAGTAATTATAATGCGTCAATTATTTAATGACTTTTTAACACACGGCCTTAATCCCGCGCAACAACAAGCGGTGCATCATGAAAATGGCTCAGTTCTTGTTGTTGCCGGTGCTGGATCAGGAAAAACACGCGTTATCACTGCGCGTATAACTAATCTTATTCTTAATAAAAACGTTCCTGTGTCATCAATTGTAGCGCTCACTTTCACCAATAAAGCTGCAACTGAAATGAAAGAGCGAATTGGTTCTTTTTTAGGCGATCATGCTGAATTACCTTTTGTGGGTACATTTCACGCCTATTGCGTACAATTTCTTAAAAAACATAATGATCATTTACCATCTCCTTTTATGTCTATTTTAGATAGCGATGATCAACAGAAAATGATTAGCTCAATTTTACAACGCAATGGATTGCAAAAACAGCTCTCGGCAAAATCAGCTACCCATCAGATAAGTCAAATGAAAATTCACGCTATTGATCCACAATCATCAATGGGAGAATATTTGCCACATCCACTTATTAACGAAATTTTTAATGCATACCAAGCAGAAAAACGAGCAAGTCAATGCTTAGACTTTGACGACCTTCTTCTTGAAACACTCCATTTACTCAAAAAGAATAGTGTCATAAAAAACCGCTTTCAAGAAAAAATACGCCATATTTTAGTTGATGAGTACCAAGACACTAACGTTGTGCAACATGAACTGCTCAAAGCGATGGCTTTATATGATCACCATCTTGCTATCGATTCTGTTTGTGCTGTCGGCGATGAAGACCAATCAATTTATTCATGGCGTGGCGCCACCGTAGCAAATATGGCCCATTTTAAAACGGTATTTCCTAACACATGCGTCATTACCATTGACCAAAATTATCGCTCAGTTCAACCAATATTACATCTTGCCAACACCACAATTGAAAATAACACACAAAGAACACCAAAAAATTTATGGTCTGAAAAAAAGGGTAATAATCGCATTCAAGCACTTACATGCCTCAGCGAATATCAAGAGGCAAAAGCAATCGCGCAATTATTGCTTTTAGCAAAAGAAAAATATGGCCTTAACAACGTTGGAATTCTTTACCGAACACACACACAATCACGTGCCATTGAAGAAGCGCTGCTCAAAGAATCAATTCCTTATCGCATTATTGGTGGTATTCAATTTTATGAACGCAAAGAAATTAAAGATCTAATTGCGTATCTCAAAATGGTTGCTAACCCCTTTGACAGGACATCATTTTTTAGAGTTATTAATGTACCTTCACGTGGATTGGGCGATAAATTTGAAAACGATTTTCACGTATTATGGAAAAACGAACCGTTTGCATCATGGCAAAACATTATCAAACAATGTATTACCGCGAACACATTTGGTAAAACAAAAACAGCTGCAATTGAACAGCTTCTACACGTCACGCACGACATTCAACCAACCGACACGCCAAGCAACGCGCTTGAAAAAATAATCGAACGTACGCAATATCTATCTTATATCAGAAATAATGACGATGTAGCAGAAGCACAAGCACGCCTTGATAACATCAAAGAATTGATTACTGCTATGCAACACTTTGAAAAAAATGGCACTACAACCATTAGTAGTTTTCTTGATGAAGTTGCACTTATGCAAGAACTCATGAGTAAACAAAATGCTCACGCTCATGCTGTTTCTCTTATGACTTTACATGCTGCAAAGGGCCTTGAATTTTCTTTAGTTATTTTACCAGGCCTCGAGGAAGGTATTATACCAACAACACGTTCACTCAATCGTAATGACACTATTGAAGAAGAACGTCGACTATTCTACGTAGGCATTACGCGCGCAAAAGAACATTTAGTCATCACGCGCACAAAGCATCGCTATACCTATGGACAGATGATTGATCAATGGCCTTCGCAATTTTTACGGGAAATCGAAGATCTTTTACCTCATGAAGAATGTTCATACTGGAACTTATCTCAAATTAATCTCTTTTTCTCACAGTGGCTAGGCATAACGCCGCAACGAACATCGGAAATTTATATACCCTCTCAAAAAACAGCTGAACCTGTTATAAAAAATAATGCAACAACAACGACCAAACCTATCATTCAACAATCATCAACATGGCGCAAAAATCAACCGGTGAAACATGATAAATATGGCGTAGGAACGGTGCAAGATATAGAAGAAAAAACATCAGGTGATACCTATCTTACCGTACAATTTAAGGTAAGTGTAAAAAAAATATTATCACAATTTTTACATCGGCTATAATATGAAAAGCCCATCACTTTATCGTAGTCTTTGTACTGATTTTTTTGATCTTGATAAACCCGTAGCGCATCCAACGGAATACGCATTTTACATGCATTACGTTACCCAAACAAATGGTCCCATTTTGGAACCAATGTGTGGCACTGGGCGCTATCTTATTCCTATGATAGAAGATGGTTTCACTATCGATGGTTTTGATGCATCACCTTTTATGCTCAATGCGCTAAAACAAAAATGTACCCAAAAAAATATCACTCCTCACGTTTGGACAGATTATTTAGAAACTATACAAACACATAAAAAATATGAGCTTATTTTTATTCCCGACTGCTCATTGTGCCTTTTTTTAGATGATGAAAAAATAAAAACCTGTTTAAAAAAAATCTATTATCTCTTGCAACCCGGCGGAAAATTTGTTTTTGATATAGAAACAGTTTTTTCAATACCTGCTAATATCGGTATCTGGCAGGGAAAAGCGTATACCAAAGAAAACGGACAGCATATTGTATTAAATTTGTTACCGCTACCGATCAGAGATAATATCGCTACCGTTATATGCCGCTACGAATTGATTGAAAATACCGAAATTATAAAAACTGAAGTTGAAAACTTTCAAATCAAACTATACAAATTATTTGAGATGGATGCATTACTTGAAAAAATAGGGTTTACCACGGTTAAACGCCTTGCTGCATACAACCACGATTGCGAACCCGATCTTTATGATCATACTATCGCGTATGAATGTACAAAATAAAAATTTTTGTTTTTTGCTACACAAAGCACTCAAAAAATGTAGCTACATACGAAAAAATCATAGCATGAGCCTCGCGCCCATCGATAAGCCAGGGTTGTAATACTGCTGGCGGCAAAAGAGCATAATCAGTAAATGAATCATGAACAGTTTTTTTAATCACTATTTTGTGTGCATAACCATCCATTGCACTCACAAATTGATCTATCGCAATGATAAGCTTACGATGCATATAATGCGACCATACAACAGCATTTCTTATTGCTTCTGACGCTCTATCACATGCAGCTTCTATTTCAAACAATCCCACAATAAAAAGTACTGGTTTATAAAAAGCAGCTGTTGCTTGCTCGCCATATAAAGGCCCATCAAGATTTACTGCCGCCCTAGTACGACTATCCCTTCGACACACTTGCACTGCTACTGCACCACCTAAAGAATGGCCGCTTGCACCAATGCGCGACATATCAATCATATTGTATAATACAGAATCTACGCATGCATTGCAGCGTTCACACACATCAAGGACAAATAATGTATCCGCAACCCAAGTTTCTATTTCAATGTTAAAAATATCATCTACTGACTGATACTGCACGCCAGAAAAAGAAAACAAATAATCTAAACATCTTCCATCAGGAAATATTATTGGCTTACATGCATACGTATGCGAAATAGCCACCACCACAAATCCATACATTGCTAAGGCAGCGCACAAATACGTGTAACTCATACCATTATACGCACCACCAAGCCCATGAGAAAATATAATAAGTGGATAACAATCATGCCGATGCTCTACAGTATTTTTTTTTATAATGGGATACCATACATGAATTATCAATTCACGATAGTCACAACGCATAGCATGCTGATATAACTCCTTGCGAGATGTATCAACAACATGTTCTTGAAAAAAACCATATGAAAAAGGCCCCGCATTCGGGACCTTTATAACACAATCAAAAGCGTACACGGATGTACATAATAATAAATATGTAACCATGCGATAAACGCACGTCACTATAGGCAGCTTTCTTCTATTTCAGCCAATGCACATGCTTTGTCCAAAAACCCTTTAACTTTTGTCCACTTGCCAACTTCAATCGATTTATAATGCTCAAAAAAATGTTTAATAATTTTTTTTGTTGCTTCATCAATATCGTTAATATCATTCACGTGTGCATAAAACGGATCAACATTTTTTGCAGGCACTGCTATTACTTTATTATCAGGCCCCGCTTCATCTTCCATCTCTAATACACCAATAATACGTGAAGGTAACATACACCCCGCTTGTACCGGATGAGTAGAAATTACCATAACATCAACAGCATCACCATCTTGTGCATGCGTGTTTGGTAAAAAACCATAATTAAACGGATAACTCATAGCAGTATGCATAAAACGGTCTACTACCAATTGCCCCGTTTCTTTATCTATTTCGTATTTCACCAGTGAATTTTTTGGAATTTCAATAAAAACATTTTTTACTTCCATGAGTCTTTCTTTATGCATAAAAATTAATGTAATATTAAACAAAATCGAGCATTTTTCTCATCTTATGTAACATAAGAAACCAGAAAATAATTATGTATGCTATCAAACCAACACAGCAAAGTCCCCATGGTAATGAACCAGCTTGACCCAACAATGATGCGCGACAACCTTCCATAATAAACACAATCGGATTTAAAAGCATTGCATATGATAATAGCGGCGCAATATCATGAGCAACCTGCCACGAAAATTGAAATCCGCCAAGAATCCATAAAGGAAAAATAAAACGTGACCACACGTTACGTACGCGTGCCATTGATCCAACAAGCGTTGTTACCAATAACGTAAAAACACCAAAGAAAATATTTGATAACAATACAATCACCGCCGTACGAATCCACGACACGTGAGAAAGATCAAAACTGTTATATAAAATCAATTTTCCAAATGGAAACACCACGATACTAAAAAAAACACCAATAAGCGTATAAAATGATACAAAACTACCAAAAACCACCCATGGTTTAGTCGGTAACGTTAAATAATAGGATATGGTACGATCACCTTCAAAATCCATGATATTTTTAGTTACGTTACCAAAAATTTCAAATAATCCAACCGTACCCATAATGCCCGCCAACTGAAAACAACCATAATCTGCTGCGAGACCAAATGATTGCATAAAATAACCCATAATAACAAGCGTACAAAATACCCAAATATAAAGATTAATAACCATGTTATGCAATTGAGGCAACACTGCCAATAATTGCGTGCGCATTAATTGAAAAAAAATATCCGCATAACAAAAACGATTCGTGACCATATTTATTCCTTATTATTGTCAGCGTTCATTAATGCAATAAACACGTCTTCTAAATTGTTCATTTTAAAATCTGCTTTTAACTTATCCGGTGTATCAATCAACTTCACCATACCAGCATCAAGCACGCACACTCTGTCAGCAAGCTGTTCCGCTTCATCCAAATAATGCGTTGTTAAAATAACCGTTACACCATTTTTTTTCAGCTCTTTAATTTTTTCCCAAAGCTGACGTCTAATATGCGGATCCAAACCTACTGTTGGTTCATCCAAAATAACCAATGTTGGATTATGCATTAGCGCACGCGCAATCATAAAACGTTGTTTATAACCGCCTGACAACACCGACGCTTTCTGATGCAAATAAGGACGCAACTCAAATTGATCAACAAGTGCATTAAGACGCTCTTCAATTTGTTCATGAGTAAGCTGATAATAACTTCCCGCTAAGCGTAAATTTTGTTCTAGCGTAAGAAGTGCATTCAAATTAGGGCGCTGAGGACAAAAACCAAGATTAAAACGATAGGTAGCCAAATCATCATAAATTGACTTGCCCTGAAATTCAATATCACCCTCTGTTGGTGGATGTAACGTAGCGATAATGGAAGACAACGTCGTCTTTCCCGCTCCATTTACCCCTAAAAGACCAAAAATTTCCCCTGCTTTAATATCAAGAGAAACACCTTTCAACGCTTGCTTTGCATCATACTGCTTTTTTATATTTTTTATTGAAAGTAAAACAGAACTCATCATGACCTCTTTACATTAAGCACCGCTGCACAATTACTATTCATATTACTTCATTTTCTTAAAAATTGCATCTTTGTCACCACTTATAGTAATCGCAACACTGCTTATCTTGTTTTTCTTAATAATAAATTTCAAGAAAAAAGTATCTCCAATCGCAGGGTAATCGCGCGATGAATCAAAAACAAACGTGTCATCTTGCCAATGCTCAAGCACCCCTTCAAATCCTAAAAATCGACAATTCAAACGATCATTTTTAAGAAAAATTGCACATTCTTCATAAAAATCATTCCAATATTGTCCAACATAATTATGCAATTCAAGCGATGGAGCAGTCCCTTCAATACGAATATCTTTATTTTGCTCTGTTGATGCTCGCGCTGCATGCGCAACACCAGGGTGTTGATGATCATTCATATCACGATTATCGCGTTGCGCATCAAACACATGCGTATAATCATGATAATAATCAAAAACATCATCCAAAATATATTGCCCAATAGGAGAATCGTGCATATTACACAAAACAACAATCCCCACTTTTTTATCCGGTAACATTCCAACAATTGCTGACATACCATCAATATTTCCTTTATGCGATACCATTTTGTAGCCATCATGGTCAGACAAACCCCAACCAAATCCATACAAACCATACGGATGCCATTGCGCCATAATTGATTGCGGGCTATGCATCGCTTCAATTGTTTGCTCACTTATCACCGATTTTTCACAATGCATACCTTTATTGAGCATCATGCGTAACCAATGCGTCATATCACTAATTGTTGAATTAATTGCACCAGCAGGCGCGACATTATCAATATTTAAAAAGGGAACACGTGTAATCTGATTTTTAACAAAAACATGCGGCTGCGCTACATTAGTTTTTTCCGATAGTGCAGCAAATGTTGTACTACTTTCTTTCATTCCCAACGGAAGTAACAAACGCTGCTCAACAAACTCATTCCAGCTTTTTCCTGTTGTTGCAGGAATGATCTGCCCCGCTAGCAAATACATTAAATTACTGTACACCCCTGCTGTACGAAATGGTTTTGCAGGCTGTAAAAATGACAATTTTTTTATCAAATCATCGCGCCAAAAATGAGTGCGATAATACAATAAACCATTATCTTCTATTGCACTACGATGCGATAAAATATCACTAATCATGATATGATTTGTTACATAGTCATCATATAGTTTCAATGCTGGTATATGAGTATGCACTGCATCATCCCATGTAATAATTTTATCATCAACTAATATACCCAACGCCGCGGCAGTGAATGCTTTTGTACATGAACCAATCGGAAAAATAGTATGCATATCAACATGGGTAGATTTTCCATATTCCGTAACGCCATATCCTTTGCAACAAACAATCTCATCATCTTTAATAATGGCAAGCGCAAGACCAGGGACATGAAAACGATCCATTACATCAACAACGTAACGATCAAGATGAGTTAAAGGATCTGATTGAAATAAATGAAGCGACATTTTAAAAAAATTAAAAACAAAAAGATGCGCAATACTACAAACAACACCACAAAAAATAATACACATAACAGCTGACTTCATTTTTCCTTCATGCCCAAACATATTACAACCTCAATCTCTTTCATAAAAAATCATATTTGTATATTCATATTTTTAATGCCCAAATATTGCAATAAATTAATAAATCCACTATATTTCTCAACGATCACAAAAAAACATAGCGGGGGGAATTTATATGTTTACATTATTGCATACACTATTACATACCAAAAAGACCATCTTACTATCAAGCTTACTCTTGTGCTTTCAACTCTATCCCATGAAAAATGAAGTTGAAAAAACAACGCCCCACACAACGCGCGTCATCATTCCATCAAAAATTTATAAATCTACTCCCAGACATATCAGCAACGCACTGTATAAAATAATTGCTACTCACGCAGCAAGCCAATGCCCTTGGGATGATTTTGACCGTCTTTTGGAATTAAGAACCGTCAGTAAACGATGGAACAAAATAATCGGTGACAAACAAAAAATTGCCAAAATTCTTAACATTCCCCCCATGCACTGCGCTGCAATGACAGGCGATATACAAGAAATCTTTGAATTAAAAGATAAGGGGTTTTCTATTTCTGAACCTGATAAGCGAAGATTAACTCCACTTGATTACGCTCTTGCCTGCAATCAAGAAAATAGCATTAAATTGCTCACGCTAGGTTCTCATGATAAAAAACCTTCTCCTACCTACATTTTAGAAGATCTCAAAAACGCTATCACTAACAACCAGTATGATGACGCAATCACCATACTACTTTGCAGAGGTGACCTTGCTGTAAAATGGCTCTCTGACAGAAAAACAAAAGAAGCACGCAATACATCTAAATCAACCAATCTACTTGATAATTTAATCAAATATTGTACTGAAACGTATATAGAAAATTACCTATTCACCCATATAAACGGCATTGAAGAAAAATTCTGTCATGATATGTATTTTGAATTAATGGAAAAAAAATACGCAAATCCTAATACCTGCGACAAGCGTGGCAACTATTTTCTCCATTATCTCTGCTTACTTAAAAAAAAAGATCTCTACCCGCTATTAATCAAATTTTTACAACTAAAAAAGATTAATGTAAATGCAAAGGCTCCTTTTAAAGTAACCCCTTTACATCTTGCAGCAAACGATGGATATTTTGACGCATTGGTTGCTCTATTAAAAACAGATCAATGCTACGTAAGCCCCCTTAATGATGAGGGCTATCCACCAATCTACTACAGCGTACAAAACGGCCATCTTGAATGTGTAAAAGCCCTCATTGAATATGGCGTAAAACCTGCTATTCCTCTTCCAAATAATGAAAATCTTTTACACGTAGCAGCTATGAACGGCCATACACAAATACTCGAATATCTCATTCCTTTACTGCAAAAACAAATTAATCATCAAGACATTTTTGGCCAAACGCCTCTTATGTGGTGCGTTATTGAAAATCCTGAAAATGCTGGTGATTGCATACAACTTCTTTTAGATAATGGTGCTGATGTAAATATAAAAACAAACGATCGTTACACACCACTACGTCTTGCAAAAGAACGTGGTTACTGGGAGATCGTTGAACAGCTATTAGACTATGGTATAAGCAAACAGTAAAAACATCTTTTAGCTCTTAATCATTGCAATAAATTAACAAATCTCCTATATTTCACAACGATCACAAAAAATATAGGGGATTTGTTATGAATACAAAAGCATACATACAAAAAATCATTACGCTTTTTATACTCTTCTTTCATCCGCTCATGCATTCCATGAATTCTGCTGAAAGCAATAACATATCTCTCGCCAATCTTTCAAAAAAATTATCAACTGATATCGCTTTCACCATATTGACACAAGAAACCACTCCCTATCCTTGGTAATAAAACAAAAGAGCTTGTTCTTTATTGCCTTCGAAATTTTTTAGAAAAATTTGTTCACCAACACACTACCGATGAAGCTATTGCTTTTCGAAAAAAAGAAGATTTAGGTGATGAATTTAGCGATGACTTTATTGCACGCTTTATAACAAGCGGCGCCAACCCAAATGCTCGCAATGAAAACGGTTTGAGTCTTCTTCATTGTCTTTGTACCATAGAGAAACAGCATCTTTATTCTACACTCGAACAACTTTTGACGCTTAACAATATTAACGTAAATATTTTATCATTAGACTCACAAAGCACACCACTGCACGTAGCAGCCCAAAGCGGCCATTGTGATGCTATCAAACTACTGCTAAAATCTGGCGCTGATAAAACATTAAAAACTGCAGTAGGGAAAACTGCGCTTGATCTTGCACGGGAGTATAGAGATTTAGCATCATCCACTCTCT
>Ga0206891_10078_pt1 | contig 30340 bp, 27 predicted proteins | sample Alteio_BWOrgHeat_55_FD_153246 | JGI IMG/M metagenome (GOLD analysis project Ga0206891, IMG submission 153246) | Enriched cells from forest soil in Barre Woods Harvard Forest LTER site, Petersham, Massachusetts, United States - Alteio_BWOrgHeat_Nextera7 ...
TCTGCTCGCCATTGTCACCGCCTTGGTACAATTTACGGATAAGATACGTATTCCGTTTCCGATCCTGCTCGTTTTCGCAGGCATTGCCGTAGGCCTGGTTCCCGGCCTCCCGGCCGTTTCGCTCGATCCCGATGTGGTCTTCCTGCTTTTCCTTCCGCCGGTTCTGTACGCCGCTGCCTGGACAACCTCGTGGCCCGACTTCAAAGCGGCGGCCCGGCCCATTACCCTGCTCGCGACAGGATGCGTGTTGTTCACGACCACCCTGGTGGCCGCCGCTGCGCACTATTTTATTCCGGGATTTGAATGGTCGGAATCATTTGTTCTCGGGGCTATCATTTCGCCCCCGGATGCCGTAGCGGCAGCCGCGGCAACAAAAGGGCTTGGCCTTCCCCGGCGAGTGGTTACTATTTTGGAGGGCGAAAGTCTCGTGAACGATGCCACCGGACTGATTGCCTACCGCTTTGCCATTCGCACCGTGGCAACCGGAAGCTTCATCCTGTGGTTGGCGGGGATGAGTTTTTTCTATGTCGCCGGAGGGGGTATTCTATTCGGAGCGATCATCGGCTTTATTTTTTACTGGATTCATAAGCTTACGCCGGATAATCCGATGACCGACACTACACTGACGTTCCTGACCCCTTATACCGCGTACCTGGTCGCCGAGGAGTTTCATACGTCGGGCGTGCTCGCCGTGGTTGTCGCGGGATTGATCCTGAGCCAACGATCGTCAGAAGTGTTCAACCATCAAACGCGCTTGCAGGCGAACTTTGTCTGGGAGACCGTTATTTTTCTGTTGAACGGGGTAATCTTTATTCTGATTGGACTTCAGCTTCCGTTGATTCTGAAGGGCATGAACAACATCTCGCTGCCGACGCTGCTCGTGTACGGAGCCATCATCAGCCTGGCAACCATTGTGGGGAGAATTATTTGGGTTTTTCCGGCGACTTATATTCCCCGGTGGTTGAGCAAAGGAATCCGGCAACGGGAACCCGAGCCGCCGCCAAAGGTCGTGGGAATTGTCGCCTGGGCGGGCATGCGGGGCGTCGTGTCGCTGGCCGCGGCGCTGGCCTTACCGCTCACGCTCGACGAGCACATTCCGTTTCCAAATCGCGACCTGATCATTTTCCTGACGTTCGCCGTGATCTTTGCGACCCTGGTGGTACAGGGATTGTCGCTTCCCCGGATGATCCGGTGGGCGAAGATCAAGCCCGACGACAGCCAGCGGATCGAGGAACAACAAGCCCGTCTGAAAGTGGCGTCAGCGATCATCGACCACATTGAGGAGAATTATTCGTTGTCACTGACCGAGAATGTTCTTAACCAGATCAAAACAAAATACGAGATCCGCATCCAGCGTGTGCGCAAAGACCAAAGCAATCCCAACCTGACCGAGCAGCAGCTTAATGAGTTCACCCGGATACGGCAGGAATTGTTGACGAAGGAACGGGAGCTGATCCTTCACCTGCGAAAAGCAGGGGAGATTGGGGATGAAGTGCTGCGGCGCATTGAACACGAGCTCGACCTGGAAGAAAGCAGGCTGATGCTGGAGAATTAGGAACCAAAAAAAGCCCGCCGGCGACCGGCGGGAAATCATGCAAACCGACTTTTGATGATCTAGCAGAACTCGTCGAAAACTTCGACAAGATGTTGTCCGATCATCTGCGCATTTCGCCCTTCGATGTGGTGACGCTCGACAAAATGCACTAATTCACCGTCCTTAAAAAGTGCAATTGCGGGGGAAGAAGGAGGGTAAGGCAACGTATATTCACGCGCCTTCGCTACCGCTTCCTTGTCAACACCGGCAAAAACCGTTGTCAGTTTCCCCGGTTTTTTATCGCTGTGCTGAAGCGCCCATTTGATCCCGGGACGGGCAGCGCCGGCGGCGCAACCGCAAACCGAATTGATGACCAGCAAAGTGGTCCCTTTCTGATCTTTGAGTTCACCGTCGACATCTTGAGACGATTTTAACTCTTTGAAGCCCGCTACGGTAAGGTCTTCACGCATCGGGGCAACTAATTGTTCAGGGTACATAATCGTTAACAGGTTTATAGAACAACAAAACTACATGAATCCAAGTTCCAGCTTAGCTGCCTCACTCATCATTTCCTGGGAATAAGGCGGATCGAAGGTCAGTTCCACCTTGACATCACCAATGCCCTCAATGGCTTTAATCTTTTTCTCCACTTCACTCGGGATGGCCTCAGCGGAAGGGCAGGAGGGCGATGTCAGGGTCATTAAAATAAAGACATTGTTGACCGGAAAGATCGTAATCTCGTAAATGAGCCCGAGTTCGTAAACATCGACCGGAATTTCAGGATCGAAAACGGTCTTTAGCGCCTGCATGATTTTCTCACGCAGTTCGGTCGTACCCCCGGGTTGGTCGCCGGAAACGTTCGGGGATGTACTGGCTTCATTCATGATTTCAGGGAAAGCTGCGTCTTAAACGCATAGGCGTAAAACTTCATTTGCTTGATCATGGCTGCAAATCCATTGGAACGCTGCGTGCCGATGAATCGTTCCATTCCGATCTTTTTCATAAAATAAAGGTCGGCATGAAGAATGTCATCCGGGTGCTGCCCGGAGAAAATACGAATCAGCAGGCTAACGAGCCCTTTGGTAATCGCGGTATTGCTGTCGCCCGAAAATTGGACCGTGTCGTTCTTCAGCGAAGCGGTCAACCACACGAGCGACTGGCATCCTTTCACCAGGTTATCATCATTTTTGTCGCCGGGTATCAGGGGAGGAAGCTTTTGTCCGAGTTCCATCAGGTAAAAGACAGTCATTTCCATATCGCCGTCGAGCAGGGAAAATTCGCGGATAATTTCGTCCTGGGCTTCCGTTATCGACATCGTTATTTCATAAATTTAATGATGCGGCTTACGCCGTCGATAAGTTGGTCGACCTCACCCGGCGTATTGTACACCGCAAACGAAGCGCGCACCGTACCCTCAATACCAAAGCGGGCCATCAGGGGTTCTGTACAGTGATGTCCCGTTCGCACGGCGATGCCCCGGCTGTCAAGCATTTGTCCGATATCGAATGGATGGATTCCCTCCACAACAAAAGACTGTACACTGACTTTATTTTTCGCCGTGCCAACCAGGCGCACATGGGGTAACGCCAGCAGTTTTTCTGCCGCATAGTCCAATAGTCTGCGTTCGTAGGCGGCCATCGTTTCTTTTCCGAGTTCATTAATGAAGGCAATGGCTTCGCGGAACGCCACGACATCCGCGATATTGGGAGTGCCGGCCTCAAACTTGTAGGGAAGATCGTTGTACGTTGTTTTCTCGAAGGTCACGTTGCGGATCATCTCGCCACCTCCTCGGTAGGGGGGCATTTTTTCGAGCAACTCTTTTTTTCCAAACAACACCCCGGTCCCGGTTGGCCCGTACATTTTATGCGCTGAAATAACGTAAAAGTCACAATCCAGGGATTGGACGTCGATCGCGAGGTGGGCAGCGGCTTGCGCACCATCGACCAACACCACCGCACCGGCATCGTGTGCCAGGGCAATGATTTCGGCGGCCGGGTTGATCGTGCCCAGGCTATTGGACGCATGGTTGAAGGCCACGATCCTGGTTCGCGAAGACAGCAATTTTTTGAATTCGTCAAGCTCAAGCTCACCGCTATCGGTGACCGGGATGACGCGAAGTTTTGCATTTCGTTCTTCGCAAATCAGTTGCCAGGGTACGATATTGGAATGATGTTCCAGCCCTGTAATAATCACTTCATCGTCGGCCTTCAATATGCTGCGACCGTACGACGACGCTACGAGGTTGATCCCGTCGGTGACGCCGCTCGTGAAGATGATCTCTTCGCGGTGCGCGGCGTGCAGAAAATCGCGTGCGGCGTCCCTCGTCTCCTCAAAGGCACGGGTTGCCTTTTCCGCAAGCGTATGGATTCCCCGATGAATGTTGGCATTGTACCCTTGGTAAAAATCCACGAGCGCATCGATGACTCGCGTTGGCTTTTGGGTGGTCGCAGCATTATCAAAATAGACGAGGTCTTTTCCATTGACACGTTGGCGCAAGACGGGAAATTGTTCCCGCACCTGCGCAATATTCAACACGTGGGATTGGACATTCATATCAGGATTCATGTTGAAGACGCTGCGACACCAGCGTTGCGAAGTAGTTTTTGATCTCCGGGTAGCGAATCGGATCGAGTACCTCTCCGGCAAAAGCACCGAGGAGCATAGCCCGGGCGATCCGTCCTTCGATGCCCCGCGAGCGGAGGTAGAACAAGGCCTCCTCGTCGAGCTGACCGGACGTACACCCGTGTGAGCATTTCACGTCGTCCGCCCAGATTTCGAGTTGAGGTTTGGTGTTGATCGTTGCGGTGTCGCTCAGCAGAATATTCCGGTTCGACTGGAATGCGTTGGTTTTTTGGGCGTGAGGCCGGACGTAAATCTTTCCATTGAAAACGGCTTTGGAATGACCGTCGATAATTCCCTTGTACAATTCGTTGCTGAACGAATTCGGTTGGCGATGATCGACAACCGTGTGATTGTCGGCTACCGTATTTTTATGAAGCAGGTATAGTCCGTGAAAATGGGATTCGCAGCGTTCGCCGTCAATCGAAAGGCTGAGGTTGTTCCGGATCAGCAGTCCGTCGAGCGTGATCGTGAAGGTATTCACCTTGCTCCCTTGGTGTTGCAGAAGCCGCGTGTTGGAGACCTGGATAATGCCGGGAGAGCGTTGCAGAATGTGATGGTGAAGCGTTGCGTAGTCCTTTAGTACAATTTCCTCGACGGCTGAACTGAAGACGGGATGGCTTCCTTCGACATGAGCTTCTTCGACAAAACACGCCTCGCTATTTTCCTCGAGCAGGGCAAGAATACGGGGCTGACTTACGACGGGTCGAAGGACGCTGTCGTGAAGGTTAAGGAAGAGGACCGGCTTGTCGAGTGTGGTGTTCTTCGGAACCTGAATAAACACGCCACTTTGCCAGAGCGTTGTATTCAGGGCAACGAAGGCATCGGTGGAGGGAACGGCCACTTTGGCAAAGTAAGCGTTGACCCGATCCGCCTGTTGCAATAATGCGTGTTCCAGCGGCATTACGGTTAGTTGTTCGGGCGGACTAACGATCACCGACAAGTCCTCGCGGTAAAAGCCATTGACAAAAACGACGCGGTTGCAGGAGAGCGACGAAATCACATATTTTTCAATTGAAGCGAGCGCCGAAGGCACGGTCTCCAGGCTGAAATCAGAGGGCTTAAAAAATTTTTCAAGACTCCGGGTAATGGGCGTGAAGCGGTATTCTTCGTCTTTGCTCTTTGGAAATCCAAGCTTTTCGAAATGGGCGAGGGCTTCCAGCCGGGCGGTCCTGGCGGACGTCGCCTTCAGGTCGCGGAAGGCATCCAGAATCCCCGCGGTAAGGTCAGCGGCAATAAGCGCGTTGCCGGGACTCATGATACCAGCGCGGCTTCGTTCTTGATCCAGTCATACCCTTTGGCCTCGAGTTCCAACGCCAGTTCTTTTTTGCCCGACTTCACAATTTTTCCCTTGTAGAGGACGTGCACAAAATCCGGAACGATGTAGTCCAGGAGGCGTTGGTAGTGCGTGACGATAATGATGGCGTTGTTTGTATTGCGCAGCGTATTAACGCCATTGGCCACAATCCGCAGGGCATCGATATCGAGGCCTGAATCGGTTTCGTCCAGGATCGCCAGGCGCGGGTCCAGCATGGCCATTTGAAAGATCTCGTTGCGCTTTTTTTCTCCGCCCGAGAACCCCTCGTTGAGGGAACGGTTCAGTAACGATTGGTCGATTTCAACAAGTTTCATCTTTTCCTTCATCAGGTTCAGGAACGATACCGCGTCAAGCGTTTGCTGACCGCGGTATTGCCGGATCTGGTTGATGGCGGTCTTCATAAAATTGATGGTGCTGACGCCAGGAATTTCAACCGGATACTGAAAGGCCATGAACATACCTTCGCAGGCGCGCTCCTCGGGCTTGAGGGATAATAAGTTTTTTCCAAGGAATTCAACGTCGCCTTCCGTGACGTCATAGTCCTCACGGCCGGCCAGAACGGAGGCGAGGGTGCTTTTTCCTGATCCATTGGGTCCCATGATGGCGTGCACTTCGCCGGCGTTGACGTGAAGGTCAATCCCGTTAAGGATCTGTTTGTCCTCAACGCGGGCGTGCAGGTTCTTTATCGATAGCATGTTCATAGAAAATCCGACAATCTGTTAATACACAATAGCCTTGCTATCCGACGCTCCCTTCGAGCGTCAGGGCAAGTAATTTCTGCGCTTCTACGGCAAACTCCATGGGAAGCTGGTTGAGTACCTCCTTTGCATAACCACTGACGATCAGCGCGACGGCAGCCTCTTCAGAGATGCCGCGTTGTAAGCAATAGAAAATCTGGTCTTCTCCTATTTTTGACGTCGTGGCTTCATGTTCAACGCGCGCGGTACTAGTCTCCACATCAATATAGGGAAACGTGTGGGCACCGCATTGATCCCCCATCAGGAGCGAATCGCACTGCGAAAAATTCCTGGCGTTGAGCGCCCGTTTCAGAACTTGTACCTGCCCCCGATAGCTGTTCTGTGATTTGCCGGCAGAAATCCCCTTCGACACGATGCGGGAGCGCGTGTTTTTTCCGATGTGGGTCATTTTTGTCCCCGTATCCGCTTGCTGATAATTGTTCGTAACGGCGACCGAGTAAAACTCGCCGACGGAGTAATCGCCTTTCAAAATGCACGAGGGGTATTTCCACGTAATGGCCGATCCGGTTTCCACTTGCGTCCAGGATATTTTGGAGCGATCACCCGCACACAATCCCCGCTTCGTGACAAAATTGTAAATGCCGCCTTTTCCTTCTTTGTTACCGGGGTACCAGTTTTGAACAGTCGAGTATTTGATCTCGGCGTCTTTCATCGCATACAATTCGACCACCGCGGCGTGAAGTTGGTTTTCATCGCGCATGGGAGCGGTGCACCCCTCGAGGTAGCTGACGTAGGAGCCTTCATCGGCAACGATCAGCGTCCGTTCGAACTGGCCGGTATTGGCGGCATTGATCCGGAAATAGGTCGAGAGCTCCATCGGACATCGAACGCCCTTCGGGATATAACAAAACGAACCATCGGAGAACACGGCAGAATTCAGCGCCGCAAAATAATTGTCTTGCACGGGCACGACTGATCCGAGGTATTTCTGAACCAGGGCGGGGTGTTCCCGCACAGCCTCACTGAACGAGCAAAAGATGATGCCAAGTTCGGCGAGTTTGTCTTTGAAGGTGGTGGCTACCGACACGCTGTCGATCACCGCATCGACGGCGACGCCCGTCAGGCGTTTTTGTTCGGTAAGCGAAATGCCTAGTTTATCGAAGGTCTTAATCAACTCAGGATCAACCTCGTCAAGATTATTAACCTTCGGTTTTTGTTTGGGCGCAGAGTAATAAATAATGTCCTGGTAGTTAATCGGAGGATGATGGATGTTGGCCCACTGAGGTTCTGTCATTTGCGACCATTTACGAAAGGCATCAAGCCGCCACTCCAAAAGCCATTCAGGCTCGTTTTTCCGAGCCGAAATAAACCGTATGATCTCTTCACGCAGGCCTTTTGGAGCTTCGTCCGTTTCCAGCTTGACAGTCCACCCGTGTTCGTATTCTTTCGAGGTGATCTCTTCCAGTACCTGGTTGTCTTTGGCCATTCCGTTATTTAGACTTATTTTAAATAAACCCTTAAAAATACAACAATTATCGATTTTTAAGGTTCGGCAACCCCGTGATTTATTTATTCGGACAGTTTTAAGTTTCGGTCCAGGCTCTCTTCCAGCGAGATCATGGTTTCGGTCCGGTCAATGCCCTCCACTTGTTGCATTTTGTCGTGAAGTACTTCCTTGAGGTGATTGGTGTCCCGGCAGTGGATCTTAACAAACATGGAGTAGTTGCCGGTGGTGTAGTGAATGTTAATGATCTCCGGTATAGTCTTAAGCTTTGCTAACACCGTGTCATATAAAGCACTCTTTTCTAAATAGATACCAATAAATGCCGTAATGTCGTAGCCCAGCTTGGCGTAATTAATTCGAAGGGTCGTTTTCTCGACGATCCCCGCCTTTTCCAATTTGTTCATGCGTACGTGGACTGTTCCTTGTGAAACAAACACCTTCTTTGCGACTTCTGTAAAAGGCTTTTTGGCATCCTGCATGAGGATTTCCAGGATCCTAAGATCGGTATTGTCAATTTCATAATTCTTGGCCATAATGCACTCAAGCTGTTAGTTATAATTCAATTATTATATAGCAATTGTATTTATTATCTAATTATTGTGGCAATTTATTGATTTATTTTTAATGATATGTTTATTTTGTTGAATAAAATTACTCATTGTAGGGTGTTGAAACTGGCAGACAAGCCCTCCTGTCTCGGGGGTGGAGATCCAGGGATAAACGCAGGATAACGGGTTGACCACTAAGAGTTTTCTTCCATGTCCTGCAGCTAACTTCTCCGTGGAGGTTCGACCCCTCCCTCTACAGCTCATGAAACCGCCTGGACCAAACGTCCGGGCGGTTTTTTTTGTGATCGTAGACGAAAAAGAACCTCCTTCGTTCACCGGGCCGCCGCGCCGCTACCTGCATTGCTAAACCCGCTTTTTTTTTCTAATTAGGATCTTGAATCGGCAGCTATGAATGACTTTCCCTGGTACGGCAAATACCCGCAAGGCGTTGCGCATGAAATCGGTCCGTTGGAATATCAATCGGTCCACGAGTTATACGAGACAGCTAGTCGGAAATACAAAGACAAAGTCGCGTTTATTAACATGGGCGGGAAACTGACCTTTGCCGACGTTGACCGGCTAGCCACCTACTTCGCTGCCTATCTACAAAGCCTGGGGTTGAAGAAAGGAGACAGGATGGCGATCCAGATGCCGAACCTGCTTCAATTTCCAGTCGCCTTTATCGGGGCATTGAAAGCCGGTCTGATCGTCGTCAATACCAACCCCTTGTATACCCCCCGCGAAATGGAACATCAATTTCGCGATGCTGGAATTTCGGCGATCCTTATCCTGAGCAATTTCGCTTATCACCTGCAGGAAATTCGCGAAAAGATACCCGCCAAGCACATCATCGTAACGCACATGGGGGATATGCTGGGAGCTGTGAAGGGAGCCGTTGTCGATTTTGTGGTCAGGCGAATCAAGAAGATGGTTCCACCGTATTCATTGCCCGGTTCGATCCCGTTCGCCGAGGCGCTGCGGAAAGGAGCAACCCTGAATTACGTGAAACCGTCCGTCGACCCCGAAGACCTTGCTGTATTGCAGTACACCGGAGGGACCACCGGGATTGCGAAGGGCGCTCAACTCTCGCACCGCAACATCATTGCCCATAACCAGATGATCACGCAGTGGTTCAAGCCCTATATGACAACGGATCACAGCGACCTTATTATTACGGCCATTCCGATGTACCATATTTTTGCGTTGAATGTCAACGGTACGTTGATGTACTCGGCGGGTGCCACCAATGTTTTGATCACCAACCCCCGCGACATTCCGGCGTTCTGCAAGGAGATTAGAAAATACAAATTCACCATTATCACCGGAGTCAACACGCTCTTCAATGGCCTGCTGAACAACCCGAAGTTCAGGACGATCGACTTCTCCGCCCTGAAGGGTGCTGTCGCCGGCGCGATGGCCGTTCAGGATGTTGTCGCGCGCCGCTGGAAGGAGGTTACCGGCTCGGCGTTAGTGGAAGGGTATGGGTTGAGTGAAACTTCTCCTGTGCTCTGTTGTAACCCCCTCGATGGTACTCACCGCGGCGGGACTATCGGTGTTCCTATGCCGAGTACTGAAGTAGGTATTTTCGATGACGATGGAAATCAACTTCCACAGGGGCAAGCGGGCGAGATTTGTGCGCGGGGACCGCAAGTGATGCGAGGGTACTGGCAAAAAAACAACGACGGGGTTTTCTTTCCCGGCGGTTGGTTCCGGACGGGCGATATCGGGGTGATGGATCCCGATGGGTTTTTCAAGATCGTCGACCGGAAGAAAGACATGATCAAGGTCTCGGGTTTCAACGTCTACCCGAACGAAATTGAAAATGTGATCGCCAGCCACCCCAAAGTACTGGAAGTCGCGGCGATCGGCGTCCCCGACGAGAAGTCGGGCGAAGTCATTAAAGTGTTTGTAGTGCGAAAAGACAATAGCCTGACGGAGGAGGAGCTAAAGGCGTTCTGCCATGAAAACCTGACCAATTATAAAGTCCCCAAGTATGTCGTTTTCCGTTCTGAACTTCCCAAGACCAATGTCGGCAAGATTTTGCGACGGGCGCTAAAAGAAGAAGAGCAGGCAAAGGCCGCATAAAGGAAATGCCCGGTCGAAGGTCCTGCATTCACTATCGTTATCCTGCAACCCTATGAAATCCACTTTCTGTTCCCTGATCGTTGTTGTCCTGGTCCTTAGCTTGGCGGGATTTCGTTCCGCGACGCAAACCCCTTCGCCGGCGGCCGGCGATTCGCTTCGATATCCCGACGAGCACCACCTGAAAAACATGCGGCAGTTGACGTTCGCCGCCGACAACGCCGAGGCGTACTGGAGCTTTAGTGGCACCGCGATAACCTTTCAGTCGAATAACCCGGCGTGGGGTCTCCATTGCGACCAGATCTTTGTGATGCCGGTGGAGGGCGAAAACCTACGCAACGGTAACAAGCCGCCCATGATCAGCACCGGGTTGGGGCGTACGACCTGTTCTTTTTTTATGCCCGGGGATCAACAGGTGCTCTACGCCTCGACGCACCTCGCAGGTAAGGAGTGTCCCCGCGATGTCGAACGCAAACCAGGAGGAAAATACCTGTGGCCGATCTACGACAGCTATGACATTTTCGTCGCCGACCTTCACGGAACGATCGTGCGGCAACTGACGAACACGCCCGGGTACGACGCGGAAGCCACGATTTCGCCCCGGAAAGATAAAATTGTCTTTACGTCTACGCGGAATGGAGACCTCGACCTTTACGTGATGGACCTCAATGGAAAAAACGTGAAGCAAATTACCCACGAACTCGGGTATGACGGCGGAGCATTTTTTTCGCCCGACGGCTCGAAAATTGTGTTTCGCGCCTCGCGGTTTACCACGGAAGAGCAAAAGCGGGAATACCTCGACTACCTAAAACAAGGACTCGTCGCGCCGACCGCGATGGAGATCTTTGAGTGTAACGCGGATGGGACCGGATTGCATCAGGTTACCCACCTGGGCAAAGCAAACTGGGCGCCGTTTTTTCATCCCTCCGGCAAAAAGATCATTTTTAGCTCTAATCACAAAGGGACCCGGGGATTTGAATTCAATTTATTTATGATCAACGAAGACGGTACGGGGCTTGAACAAATTACGTACGACAAGGTCTTTGATGCATTTCCGATGTTTTCACCTGACGGGAAAAAAATCATTTTTTCGTCCAACCGGAACAATGGAGGCACGCACGACACAAACCTGTTTGTAGCCGACTGGGTCGAATAGCGGAAGCGCCACCACCGCCTGAGGTACCCCCGCATTCGGCGGGAGGTCTTGACCGCCGTCAAAACTAAACACATCAAAATAGCGTTGTTGTGATGGGCTTTCCGATCGGTTAAACAATCGATGGCAATCCCATAAAACGTTCCTGTGACGTGCCGGGCGTGACGAAATCGCGAAAGAAAAGTAGGGACTTCGGAAAAAAAATATGAACTTCCGGCCGCCGCTATTTTTTAAACTGTTATGGAAGAATTGAAGAAACTGACGACCCAGGAAAAAGCCTTGCAGATCAATTTGAGCAAAGCGATTTACGGGTCGTTCGCCGAGATCGGAGCAGGGCAGGAAGTGGCTGCCAATTTTTTCAAGGTCGGAGGTGCTTCGGGGACAATTGCCAAGACAATTTCGGCTTACGACATGAAATTCAGCGATGCCATCTACGGGCATTGCGACCGGTATGTGTGCGAAGACCGGCTCGGTATGATGCTCAACAAAGAGTATACATTGTTACCGGAGCGTCTCGCCCACCGGATCGAGCAAACTCGTTTTTTCGCTTTCGCTGATACCGTTGAGGTGCTGAATTTTGAGCGCACTAACCAGGGCCACGGTTGGATGGGACTTCGGTTTCAACTCCGGCCGAATAGCGTTTCCAACGATTTTGTAATTCATGTCAAGATGCTGGACAACGACCCGTTGCAACAACAACTGGCGTTGGGGGTGGTGGGCGTCAACATGCTGTACGGTTGCATGTTCATGGTCGACCCGGAAGAAATTATGCTCTCCCTCCTCGATGGGCTGTCGGCGCGCCGGATTGAAATCGATATGTTTCGGCTTTCGGGTCCCGATTTCAAACACGTTGACAACCGCCTGATGGCCCTGAAGCTGGTCAAAAATGGGCTCACGAAAGCCGCTATGTTCGGCCCTGATGGGACGGTACTCCAGCCGTCGGAGGTGCTTTACAAAAAAAATGTTCTGGTTCTTCGCGGCCGTTTTCGCCCCGTGACCCACGTCAACGTCGACATGCTGCTGACCTCGCGACGGCATTTCAAAAACGAACCCGACGTCGACCGTAGCAAGATTGTCATGTTGACAGAGCTCACCCTGAATGACCTCAGCCCCGACGGCAAGATTGATGAAAAGGATTTTTTGTATCGCGCCGATATCATTTGCTCGCTGGGACAAACCGTGCTCGTGTCGAACTATTTTGAGCACTACCGGCTGGTCGACTACCTGAGCCGGACGTCCAAAGGCAAAAAAACGGGCATCATTATGGGAATCTACGCGCTCCGGAAAGTGTTCGAAGAGAAGACCTACGAGAACCTGCGCGGCGGAATCCTGGAAAGCTTTTCCTCGCTCTTCGGCAACAACGTCAAACTCTATATTTATCCGGCCTGGAGAAAAGATTCACAGGAATTATTTACCCTCAAGGACTTCGAGGGGGAATTGCCCGACAACCTTAAAAACCTGTTCCGGTACCTCATGGACAACAACAAGCTGGAAGACATCCAGGACGCCAATGTCAATAACCTCCACATCATCTCCGACAATGTCCTGGCAATGATCAAAAAAGGCGAGGTGGGATGGGAAAAGTTTGTTCCTCACAAGGTGGAGGAGGCGATCAAGGAACACGGGCTTTTCGACTATCCTTTTCAAAACGAAAAAGACCGCGTAGCCGTCGGCTGATGGACGCCGACGCGAATAAATTTCTGCCGCCAGCTCGTTTGTGGAAGGACGGGCATTTTTTGATGACGGAATGTTCGAAACGTGGCATTTCATTCCCATCGGCGTGATTTTTTTTAGATTTTTTTTTCGGATCGTTTGTGATGACCGGCGTTGCCTTCGCCCTGATCGACACGGCTGACACTGACACATCTGTTTATCAGCAGGTTGAGTAGCCGTGCTGAAAGATTTTTTTTTTGCAGTCGCGGATGCCTTTTGACGGACGTTCCCGGATCGCAAACCAGGCGCTGCACCCTCGTACAAATTTGACTTTTTAAAAAATTACAGATATTTGACGCCGTCGAACGAACCTGAAGCGCATGTCTAAGAACCTTGTTATTGTTGAATCTCCGGCAAAAGCAAAAACGATTGAAGGCTATCTCGGGAAAGATTTTACTGTTGCTTCGAGCATGGGCCACGTCCGTGATCTCCCGAAAGGGAACCAGGCGATCGACATCGAACATAACTACGCGCCGACGTATGAAGTAAGTCCGGAAAAAAAGGACATTATTAAAAACCTAAAAAAACTGGCGGACGATGCGGAGGTAGTGTACCTGGCCAGTGACGAGGACCGGGAGGGAGAAGCCATTTCCTGGCACCTTAAAGAGGTGCTCGACCTCAACGACGCCAAAATCCGCCGGATTGTATTTACTGAGATTACCAAGAATGCGATCCAGAACGCCATCAAGAATCCCCGCGGTATTGACGTCGATCTGGTCGACGCCCAACAAGCACGACGGGTGCTCGATCGTTTGGTTGGATTTGAATTGTCGCCAATTCTCTGGAAAAAAATAAAGACCGGCCTTTCAGCCGGACGGGTGCAATCGGTGGCCGTACGCCTGGTGGTGGAGCGCGAACGTGAAATCGAAAAATTCGAAGCCAAGTCGTCGTTCCGGGTAGCGGCCATCTTCGATCTCGGAAATGGGAAACAACTGATTGCTGAACTCGCCGAGAAACTCGATGAAAAAGAGGCCCGCGACTTCCTGGAGTCGTGCAAAGGAGCCGAATTCACGATCACCGACCTTCAGAAAAAGCCAGCCCGGAAATCGCCGGCGCCACCGTTCACGACGTCAACCCTGCAACAGGAGGCGGGCCGCAAGTTGGGCTTTTCGGTGTTGCAAACTATGGTGGTCGCCCAAAAGCTGTATGAGGCTGGAAAAATCTCTTACATGCGTACGGACTCGCTCAACCTTTCGGACGAAGCCGTGCAGGGAGCCACACGTCAGATAGAAACTGCGTTCGGAAAGAATTTTGTTCATCACCGGAAATACAAAACCAAATCGTCGGGGGCGCAGGAAGCGCACGAGGCTATTCGCCCTACCGATTTTTCATTGACCGATCCGGGGATGGACCGAAATGCGCAGCGGCTTTACGACCTAATCTGGAAAAGAGCGATCGCATCCCAGATGGCCGACGCAGAACTGGAACGAACAACGGCCACCATCGGAATATCCACAAATTCCAGAACCCTGACCGCCACGGGCGAAGTGATCAAGTTCGAAGGATTTTTGAAAGTGTACCTGGAGTCGCACGATGACGAAGATAGCGAACCGGAAGAAGACAGCCGTGTTTTGCCGCCCCTGAACATCAGCCAAAAGCTGGCGCTCGACGAAATGAACGCCACACAAACGTACACCCGCCATCCGCCGCGGTATACCGAAGCCAGCCTGGTAAAGAAACTCGAAGAACTCGGCATTGGGCGTCCGTCAACCTATGCACCGACGATCTCGACGGTCCAGAAACGCGGCTATGTCGTAAAGGAAAGCCGGGATGGAACTGAACGGAAGTACGTGACGCTCACGCTGAAGCAAAACAATGTTTCCTCGGCAACGGCTTCCGAAATCACTGGCGCGGAAAAAAATAAACTCTTTCCGACGAACACCGCGATGATCGTCAATGATTTTCTGGTCGAACATTTTCCTGAGATCACGAACTACTCCTTTACCGCGGATATCGAACTCAAGTTCGATGAGATCGCCAATGGAAAACTGGAATGGCAAAAAATGATCGACCGATTTTACAGGCCATTTCATAAGACCGTTGCGATTACGGAAAAAGTGGAGCGATCGTCGGTATCGAACAAAAGCCGGGAGCTGGGCGTCGACCCGAAAACGAACCTCAAAATTTATGCGAAGCTGGGGCGGTATGGCGCTTACGTACAGATCGGCGAAAATCCGGAAGATGGCAAAGAAGGCAAACCTAAATTTGCACCCCTTCGAAACGGGCAATTCCTCGAAAGCTTGTCGCTCGAAGACGCGCTGGAGCTTTTCAAACTTCCTCGCCAGGTGGCAGAATTTGAGGAAAAGCCGGTAGTCGTCAACATTGGTCGTTTCGGCCCGTATGTACTTCACGACAAGAAATTCGTATCCATTCCAAAAGGGGAGGATCCCTATACGATTTCAGGAGAACGATCGGTCGAGTTGATCAAAGCCAAGCGGGAGGCGGATGCCAACAAAACAATCAAGGCGTTTCCGGAGAATCCGGATATCCAGGTCCTGAACGGTCGCTTCGGACCATACATCAAGGCCGGTAAAAAGAACGTTAAAATTCCCAAGGGAAAAATTCCCGCCGACCTGACCCTGGAAGAATGCGTCACACTGGCGGAAAATGCGCCGGAAAAGAAAGGCCGGTTCTTTCGCAAAAAGACTTAAACATTTCTGATTGTTTGGCAGTGATCGGGAGCGGTGGATGGAGAACTCCTCACGGTCGACCAGGATAGCCACCCTATGAAACGAACGCTTGTTGCACTGACGGGCGCCGGGATTAGCGCCGAAAGCGGCTTGGCTACATTCCGCGACACCGACGGACTCTGGGAAGGACACCGGGTGGAAGATGTCGCCACGGTTGAAGGCTGGACAAAAAATCCGGCGAAAGTACTTGAATTTTACAATGAGCGCCGGAAGAAAGCGCTGGAGGCACGTCCCAATCGCGGACATCAAATTCTTGCAGAGCTCGAACAAGACTTCGACGTTACGGTCATCACCCAGAATGTTGACAACCTTCATGAACGCGCCGGATCAAGTCGTGTCATGCACCTTCACGGGAGTTTGTTTGAGTCGCGAAGTACCGTTCACGAAGAACTTATCTACCCGATCAACGGCTGGGCGTTGAACCTTGGCGACCGGTGCGAAAAAGGGTTTCAACTTCGCCCCAACATTGTTTGGTTTGGCGAAAGGGTACCCCTTATCGGCTACGCCAGCGAAGTGGCTGCCAAGGCCGACATCTTTCTCATCATAGGCACGTCCATGCTCGTGTATCCGGCGGCAGGATTGATTCACGATGTTGCTGCCAACACCCCAAAATACATTGTCGACCCCAGGGTCCCTGATGTCGCGCGACTGCCGAACCTCCATTTCATCGCCGAGAAGGCCAGTACAGGCATGGAACAGGTGCGAAAATTGTTGACGAAAGGCGGCTGATCTTTCGTGCCCACGCTGTTTTTTTCATGGATCAAGTTCCCATTTTATGGCGAATCCTTCTTCTTTAGAATTAATAAAGGTTTTGGAATTAACCTGTCGGGTGATCGCCATGGCGATGGACCGCTTGTAAGAAAATCGGAACACAATAGGACGTCCGTCGATTACCTTTGCTCTGGGAATATGAAAGTATTGATCATTGAGGATGAGGCAGAGTTGTTGAATTCGCTGGGAACTTACCTGCGGTCCGAAGGCTATGTGTGCGAAGGATCTTCAAGTTTTCAGGACGGGGTCGAAAAAATAAGTCTTTACGAATACGACTGTATTCTGGCAGACATCGGCTTGCCTGATGGAAACGGGCTTGAGTTGATTGAGCGGCTTAAAGAGAAAACGGCGGAGACGGGTGTCATGATCATTTCTGCCCGCAATTCACTCGAAGATAAAATAGCAGGGCTGGATATCGGCGCCGACGATTACCTCACCAAACCCTTCAACCTTTCCGAGCTCAACGCCCGGTTGCGCGCCATCCTCCGGCGCCGGAAATTCCAAGGGAATAAAGAAATCGTTTTTCGGGAAATTCGTGTCGTTCCCGAAACCTTGCTGGTCTTTGTCCACGACCAGCGGGTTATCCTGACCAAAAAAGAATTTGACCTGCTGCTGTATTTTATCGCCAACAAAAACAGAGTCCTGACGAAAGAGTCCATCGTCGAGCATCTTTGGGGGGATTATATCGACTCGGCCGATACCTTTGACTTCATTTATGCGCACATCAGCAACCTCCGGAAGAAAATAATCGAACAAGGAGCGCAGGACTATATCCAAACCGTGTACGGCGTGGGGTACAAATTCACGGAGGTATGAAGCTCCTCGATAAAACAAATTTTTATTTCGTAGGCGTTTCACTGGTCATTTTTTGCCTGGGTGGAATTCTTTTCTACCTGTTATTCCAGGTGATTATTAACAACGACATCAACAACAAGCTTCACCAGCGGAAAGAATACACACTAAAAGACATGGAACACGCCGACAGCATCATGTTGTTTCAGAAATATTCGGGTAACATTGTCAGCATTAGTTCCGGGCATCAGCCACGCGTCGACCCGGAGGTGATCTCCGACACGGTCATCTACGACGCCATTGAAGGAAAGCCGATCCAGTACCGGCAGCTTTCGTTCAATGCCACGATAAAAAACCGGAACTACACCATCCGGGTACGGCGCGCGCTCGTCGAACAGAAGGAACTTATTGAAGGCGTTGTACTTCTCGAAATCATTCTTTTTTTGGCTTTTGTTGCCATCCTTACTGTCGTGAATAACCAGGTCTCGAAATCGATCTGGAAACCGTTTTATTTTATCGTCGACAAAATCAGCGAATACAAAGTCGATCGCGGAGAAAGTATATCCCTTCCTAAGAATTCGATTAAGGAGTTCAATGAGCTTTCGATGGCGATTGAGAAAATGTCGTCCAAGATCAGCCAGGAGTTCAGTATCCAGAAGGAGTTTACCGAGAACGCATCCCACGAAATTCAGACGCCTCTCGCTATTGTGAAGAACAAACTCGAGATCCTACTGCAATCGCCGGGGTTATCGAACGAGCAGATGGAATTGATCAATTCGGCGTCCGTCGCGATCCACCGGCTTTCGAAGCTAAACGAGGCGCTGATCATTCTGTCGAAGATCGAAAACCGACAGTTTCACGAAGTGGAGGACATTTGTATCAATGACATTGTCGAACGGCAACTTCAGGGGCTGTGCGAGTTAATTCAGATCAAGTCGATTGCGATTAAGCGGAACTACCGGAGTACGATCAAAACGAAGATGCATCCGTACCTTGGCGAAATGTTGATGGAGAACCTGATCATCAATTCAATCAAACACAATACATCGCCGGGCAATATTTCGATTACGACCGATGACGGAAGACTTGAACTCAGGAATTCAGGGGGGCCGGCACGAGGCGATACGCAACGATTTTTTCACCGTTTTGTAAAGTCGAATCCGGCTTCCCAATCGCTGGGTCTTGGGTTGTCGATCGTGAAAGCGATTTGCGAAACTTACATCCTTCCGATCCACTACCAGGTCGAGACTGGCTATCATAAGATCACGATCGACTTTCGGTAGCCGATAACTTGGCCGTAGCCAGCGATGGCTCAAGAATTCCTTAAGATTTGGGCGTTATCTTCCCCCTGACTAACACGATTCGGCCCAGTGAACACCTGTACCGATGTGTTGGAGTGTGGGTTTAGGTGATAAAAAAGGGCTTTAAACGGGGAACGTGCCGCAAGGTCCCCAAGCTTTTGTCCCGATTTTTTCCAAGGCTTCGGCCTTGGTTTTTTTTTAGCCCTATTTTTCGAATACCACCGCTTCGGGCGCAGCGCCCATATGAACGAGGTGGTCTGAAATATTTTTCACGAACTCATCAGGCCCGCAGATATAAAATTTCTGGCTGACGTTCGTGATGTTTTCGGAGAGGTATCGGGCATCAATTCGTTGACAGTGCCCGCGGGGGTTTTCGCGCGTGAAAAGTTTTATAAAATTCGATCCGAGCATGGCTTGCCATTCCTTGTCAAGAACGACATCGGCCGGCGTTTTATTGGAGTAGACCAGGCGGTTTCCGGTCAGTTGCTTCCTTTTGTCGAGATCGCGGAAGATCGAAACGAACGGTGTGATTCCTGCTCCGCCGGCGAAAAAAACGCCTGGGCCGGTATAGTGAATGGCTCCGAAAACGTCGTGAAGGGTTAGTGTAAGTCCCGGTGTTGCGTTCCCGAGGCGGTGCGTAACGCCATCGTGGTCGGCGTAGCTTTTGATCATAAACTCCAGGTAGTCGTGTTCCGGGAGGCACGTGAATGTAAACGGACGTAGTTTATCTTCCCATTCCGGCAAGTGAATGGAAACGTCCGTGGCCTGACCAGGCACGAAATCATAGTGCGGCGGTTTTTCGACTATATACCGCCGTACATCGTGCGTCAGGGTCTGCACGTCAAGTATTTTAACCAGATGATCCATACCTTTTGGAGTTCGTTGATCAGCGATAAAACGTTTGAAACGTTGCGGTCGCGACATTTCAATGGAAAAACTTTGTCAGGCGACGAGTTTCGCCAACTGCGCCCGCCGTCGTGCAAGAACGAGGATTCTCACGACAATTTCAATGACCCCGACGATCATCATAAAGGGATGTGGGGACGAATGGCAGCATCTTGCCAGCGCGGGGTCGAAGTAATTTTTCCACATCGGGAAGTCGGTGAATTTGTCGATACCGGTGAAGATGGGCACGATGCCCTGGGCGAATTTCAAAATATTGGAAATTGACCGGAGCGACGAAAAAGTGTTGGTTGTTTTTAGGTTAGAAGTAGATTTCCCATTACTAACCAATGGCGTATATCGAACGCAGAGGGAACAAATCCAGGCCCCGGTGACCTGTGTTATTTTTTCGGCGTCGTCAGGCTCCGATAAAGGGAATTCCAGTTTCGCCCGCAATGATGGAGAGATCCCGGACGACGGATTCCATAAGGGGAACACCATTTTTACGACGGATCGATTCTTCCTGGTGTTCGGGATCGCCGGGAATGAGGACTGGCATGGCGGCGTTTGCCGGTTTCGTGTTTCGGAACACGGCGATCCATTCGTCGATTCGCTTTTTGAATGCGGTAGGATCCATAAACCCGTCGATTTCCATTGCGCCAAAAAAATGCCCGATTCCTTTGCCTACGCTCCGGGCAGGAATTTCCTGCCGTAACGCAAAGGGAGGCGCAAAAGGGCCCCAGTTGGCGCCGCTCAACACGGCGGTGAGGATGTCGACCATTGCCGAGAGAGCGTAGCCTTTGTGACCACCCCGTTCGCGGTCGGACCCCAGGGGGAGAAGAGCGCCGCCGTCGATCATATCGTCCGGCGCCGTACTCATTTTTCCGCGCTGGTCGATGATCCACCCTTTAGGCACCGCATCGCCCTTACGTTTTGCGATTTCGATTTTGCCATAGGCGGCCGCACTCGTGGCGAGGTCGATCACGATCGGCGGGTTCGTCAATCCCGGAAAAGCAATTGAAATGGGGTTGGTTCCGAGCATCCTTTCGGCCCCCCACAAGGGCGCTACGAGTTTTGTCGAGTTAGTCATCGACCAGCCGATCATCTCGTGTTTCAATGCTTCGAGGGAATAGTAGGAGGCGATGCCATAGTGGTTAGTGTTACAAACACTTACCCATCCCGATCCGAACTCCCTGGCTTTGGCGATAGCGATCGCGTTCGCTGCGGGACCAACAACGAGCCCCAGCCCATTGTCGCCGTCTACCGTCGCGACGCTTTTTTTGTCGCGGATAATCCTGATGTTTGGTTTGGGATTGATTCGCCCCAGCTTGAACATATCAACATACGTTTTCAGCCGGGCGACGCCGTGCGAGTCGATCCCCCGCACATCAGCCAGGTTGAGGACGCCGGCGGCCAGCTTGGCATCGGGCCCGGGAACGCCATAATGGCGAAATACCTGGACGCAGAAATCATCGAGTTGATCGGCGGGAAATGTGGCGGGCAGCTGGATCATCCCTGCGAATGTAAAACAAATTGCCGCACGTCAGCGTGCGGCTTCTGCTTCAAGAAATTTTTGAAATTTTGCGGTTCCGAAATTGGTCGTACCGACCTCGCGGGCGATGATCTTCCCATCCTTGGAGACAATAAAGGTAGTCGGAATGGAAGGAATATCGAGTTGCTGGGTAAGGTACCCCGATGGTTGGTAGACGGGGAACGTGAACGCTTTGTGCCCGATGTAGTCGACGATTTTGGCTTTATCCTGATCACGGTCGAGCGAGAGCATTACAAAAACAAGATTGTCCTTGGCCACATTGTCGTACAATTTTTGGATGGTGGGCATTTCGGCGCGACAGGGTCCGCACCACGTTGCCCAAAGGTTAAGGAAAATGACTTTCCCTTTGAACTGGTCGATCGGGACACGGTTTCCCTTCAGGTCTTTAACGGCAAAATTGTAATCGAAATTTTCCTCCGTGCCATCGCGGGCAGGGATGCCTGCGTTCAGCACGCCGGTGGTCATGACGGCCGATTGAGCCACGGAATTCACACGGCTCAACACACCTGTAAACTGGAGCACCCCGAGCACAAGGGCAACGCCCAAAAAGGGCTTAATGAACGCAAAAACTTTGGAAATCATTGTACCGGAGAAAATTAAGAATGTTTATCAAATGTCTTTATTTTGATACCTTGGAACAATTTATCAGCCGGAAATGATCCCAAAAAACGCTTTTTTATTATTATGCTTTCTGACCCTGAGCCTCGTGTCTCAGGCGCAGAAGGTCAAATACAAGGATCTGTTCTTACTCTTAAACGCCCACGATTATGACAAGGCGGAACCGTTCCTCAAAAAATACCTGAAGGACAACGACGACAATCCAAATGCCTTCCTGTTTATGGGGATTATTTACCATGAAAAAGCCAACCACGATGATGTCCTGAAACAAACGGATCACCTGGGGGTAATGATTGATAGCGCTGTCCTCTTTTACGACAAAGCCTACAAGACGATCACAGAGCGCGAGATCAAAAAGAATGACGACTATTATGAAATGTATAAGCGCCGCGACCTCCGGACAGGCGATTTCGGAATAAAATTGTCCGACGTGCAATTTGACCTGGAAAAAAGGACCCAGGGCCTGAAGGAAAAAAAGGATCGTGTCAAGAAATTAAAGGAGTATTATGTAGCCTCCGAGCTCGCGTATCAACGCGCCAATGTGCGGTTCAAAAATTTGCAAGAAGCGTATCCCGACATGAAGGCGCTATACCTCCAGTCAACGGAAAGTTCGCTGGCGGCGCTGAAACACATCGTTGACGCTTTTGATTCGTGTATGGCTTCCTTCGCTCAGTACAAGTCGACGTTGCAGTTGCTGGGCAAGACCGGGTACAACCAGGTTATCAACCTCCAGGAGATAAAGGATTTTAAGAGAGACGGTGGAAGTCAGGCTGATTTTACGCAGGAAGACCTGAAGGTATGGGACTACAAACGCTGGGCGCAGGGTGCTTCCGACGTCGTGGAGAAAGAAATTATGCCGATCCGCGACTATCTCGTCTCCAGCGACCTTGGGATCAACAAGCTTCGGGGTAAAATAAAAAAGGACTCGGTTTCGGTAAGGGGGGAAGGCCCCGCTATCCTCAAGAGTCCTTTTATTGCGCAGCTCAGGAAATTTGATGCTGACCCGATGCCGTTAGCCCTTTTTGACATGAAAGTGGCAGAACTGGAATATGCTTCGCAGGCCATCCTGAACCGGAACCTGAAGGACTCGGTCAATTTACCCAAACGATTGGCGGGTTTGCATGAAGAGATCAGGCTCATCAATGGACTTGATAGCCTTGCTGTTCTCCTCGACGGTCGCGACCTTGAGAAGGACGGCGCTAACTACAGTCATTTCATCACGCACGCTTACGGCACGGCCGATGTTCTAAAAAGCCTGATTAAAACAACCCGCGAATTCGCCGACCGCGAGAAAGCAAAAAAGCAAAAGCAGTGGGAAATCAGGATGCGGTCCCTGAAGTGGATTGTCGTGGCGTCCGATTCGATTCCACTGTTCAACGATGCTACCAGCATCAACAGCCGGTTCAAGCCATTCGTGATCGAGCCTGAGGATTTTACAATGGGACTCAAGTATACGGATTCCGTGGCCACTGGCTATTTTTATTCCATCACGCCCTCCCGGGTGCCCGACATCAAGGTTAGTTTTCCTATCGGTACCGGAAGTTTTAAGAAACGGAACCTCCCGCTGATCAAGGGGTTTGCAACCCGCGACGAAAAGAAGCAGGTCTACTTTGCCCTCGTGTATTCGGAGGCGAAAACGTCCGGAAAATTCCCGGTTGTTATTGCAAAAATCTACCGGTCGGATGGGCTGGCGTGGAGCCACACGTACCAGTTCGACATGGCGCCGGCATCCATTTCGTATGCTGCCGATGCCGGAGAGCTTTCCGTCAAAGTCACCAATGCCTCCGGCGATAGCCGGATCATCGTCATCGATAAAGCAGGGAAGCAGTTACAGTAGACGGGCGGGTTCTACGGCAGCGTGATCACGTTGTTTTTTCGGTTGATGTCGGCCATGCGCTGACTGGGATCAATCTCCAGCGACTTGATATTGGCCGCGGGCCGATTGATCTTGAACGAGTATATGGGGTTCACCCAATACCATTCCGGAAGATCGGTGCGGGCGATCGTCGGATCGTCGATCGGCTTTTTGCCAAGGAGTTCGTTTAGCGGTATATAAAAAAGCTCTTTGGTGCCGTCGGTATAGGTCGCCAGAAGGTCGATCGGCATCGGAAAATCGCCCAGCCGCTCAAGGGTCACCTGCGTGCCGCCCTCCCGATCGACGATGGAGCTGATGCTGTAGTCGATATGCTTTGTGGTATAAATCCAATAGCGCAGGTACCAATGCAATTGAAGTCCTGACACTTTTTCCATTACGCGCACGAAATCATTTGGCTCGGGATGGCGCATCCTCCAGGTGTTGTAATAGAGAAGCATTCCCTTGTCAAAGTGTTCGGTGCCAACAATGTATTTCAACTGTTCGAGAAAAATGGCGCCCATGGAGTATGCGGCGGTCGAGTACGCGCGGTTTGTGCTGAAGTGATCGCTATGCTGATTGGCAGGTTCCTGCAGGCCGCTCTTCACGAGGGCAAAATAGCTGGCATAACTCCCGTCGTGCGGGTGCTCCTGATGGGATATCGAAGCGGCTGCCTCACTGCTGGCAAAGTCTGCGAATCCTTCATCCATCCAGGCTTGAAGCGACTCGTTGGACGCGAGGGCCATCTGGAACCAGCTGTGGGCAACTTCGTGCTGCATTACGCCGACCAGTCCCGGCAACTGCGATTCGCCGAGGATCAACGTACACATGGGGTATTCCATCCCACCGTCGCCCCCCTGAATGATGGAATACGTGTCGAACGGGTACTTTCCGAAGTGAAGATTGAGATACTGAAATGTTTTGACCGCGTAGTCCTGCATTTTGCTCCAATTGTCCGTTGATTTTCCGCTTCGCTTGTAGAAAAAATGAAGCATGGGTCCATCGGGAACCTGGGCATGGTCGTGCACGTAATCGGGGTCTGCGGCCCACGCAAAATCGATAACATTTTTGGCGACAAAGTGCCAGGTGAGGTCGCCGGCGGGAGCCTGGATTTTGGCGCCTGTTCGCTCGTACCCGTGCCCGATGACGTCGGGATTCTGGAGGTCTCCCGTAGCGGCCACGGTAAACGTCGGGTCAAGCGTCAAGGTAACATCGAAATCACCCCATACGCCGTGAAATTCCCTGGCTACATACTGGTCGGCATGCCACCCCTGAAAATCATACTCCGCCATTTTCGGGTACCATTGCGTCATCGAGTAGGCGACGCCTTCACGGTTGTCCCGTCCCGATCGCCGGATCTGGAGCGGCACCTGCGATTCGAACTTCATCAAAAACGTTGCGCTCTTTTTCGGCAGAATGGGCTTGGCCAGAGTCACTTTAAGAACCGTTTGATCGACCGAATAGGAGACGTCGGCTCCGTCCTGGGTCAGGGTGAGAATGTGCTGATAGCCGATCTCCTGCTCGTTCAGGTGCAAAATCCGGTCGGCGATGCGTCGATCGGGATCGGCGATGGTGCGCGAGCGGATATCCATCATGCTGCCCGGCTGGAAGGCATTGAAGAACAGGTGGTAGTAGACTTCCCTGAGGGTATCGGGCGAATTGTTGGTGTACACTAGTTTCTGCGTTCCGGTAACGTGATGCGATTTGACATCAAGCTGGACGTTCATGGCGTACTGGACACGCTGCTGCCAGCGATAGTCCTGGCTGTAGGTGGTAATGGTGGAAGAAAATAGGGCGAGCAACAGAAGAAGACGGGACATACCATTAGGTTTTATGGTCAAAGATCAAAAGACTTTCGGAATTTTCAGAACGTGATATACCGGGTGATGCTGAGCGATACATAGCCTCCGTTCTTCAACCCCAGGTCTTCGTCGGGCAGCGCGCGCGGGATATTGTAGGTGTAGCTCACCAATACCGTCCAATTTTTTTTAGTCAGGCTGAGCGGCGCCGAAAAAGAATAATTCATCAGGCCAAAGACGGTTTTGTTGTCGGCATAATACAGCGGAAGTTGCTCGTTGGGCGGTAGGGTTTGATTTTTCTGATAGCGCTGGAGGTAGTCGGGGTAGAACTTGTAATCCGCTGTAATTCGTTCGCTCCCAAATAAAACAGAAAACGAAGGAAAAAAGGATATCCGATCAAGTCCGATCCAGTTCTTTTTTTCCCACCTGAACATGACCCCCGGAAGGATACGGTGGGCATTTTTCTCGCCGAAATAAAAATAGTAGTCGAGCCGTAGTGTGATGGGTTTAAATTCGAAATAGTTAAAGGCGCCCAGGTTGTTGGTGTAGGGGCTGTAAATAGCGCTGCCCGGATGGGAGTAAAAATAGTGACTGTACTCGGTTAGGAACGACCAGTGTTTGAACGCCGTTTTCATGTACCCTCCGGAGAGGATGCTGAGGTAGAAATTGGGCGAATACTGCTGGCTGTAGTAGGTTGTTCCGTCGGCGTACAACCCCGATTTGTGATAGTAAGAAATCCCCGGTGATATCCCGTAAAGGTTAAACCCGACTGTGCGGCTCGTCGCGACGACGTTGCTATTATAACCGGCTCGGAAAGCCATCCGGGAATGATCCCGAAAGGAGGGCATGTCCATGAGGCTGTCGATCAGTCGCAACAGCGAGATCGAATCCTTACCGGCAAATGCAATGGAGGTGGAATCTGAGGAGGGAGGGAATGTTTTACGTTGTCCGAAAATCGTTGACCAGCACGCTGAAAACAAAATGACAAGCGCGACAAGTAAAGTTTTTTTCAAAATCCGTCACCTGGTGTTTAATTAGGCTTTTGCCGAAGACGTTGGTTTTGATCTCGAAAGTCTTCTTTTCGCTGTTGCATTAACCTTCGCTGCTGCAATTGGTTAATGATCAGCGCGCGGAATTCCTGCTCCGCCTTGGGCAAAGTTAACACTTGTTCGGCATTCATGATTTTGAGCAAGCGACCGTTGTATTCCTTTTCAAGGTTAAGTTCCTGCTGTTTCACTTTGTATCGGAGGTCCAGCAGCGCCTGTTGTTGCTGTGGGCTTGAATTCCCGGTTTTTGCGTCGCGCAAAGCAGCCCTTAATTCCCTTTGCAGGGCTTTTCGTTGCTGCGCATATTCGCGGTAGATCGGCCAGAATTTTTCGGCTTGTGCGGGCGTGAGGTTCAGCTTTTCGGAAAGGTAGGCAATATTCAGATCCTGAATTTTTTGCGCCGCCTTGCTATTCAATTGCGCAGGTTCCGGTTCTTCCTGCGCGTGCAGCACTTGCGCAGCAATGAGGATCAAGCCGTAAAGAAGAAATGGCTTTTTCATGGATGGCTAAAGTTATCAAAGTTCAACATTGTATTCATCTTCTATTTTTTTTATTTCCTTATCCTCGATCGGATATTGGGAGTAGACCGCATTCTCCAGATCCTGCAGGTCACCGGCGTCCCAGGTGGTGGTCTCCATTAAATCCTCTGTCGACAACCCGTGCTCTTCGAGGTATAGGCCAAGTTGTTGAGGTTCGATGAGCGCCAGTTCATTGGCAATATTCGGCGACTTCGTGCCGCGGATAGGCAACCAGAAAAGGCCGGCGACGATCAACACCAGCGCCGGTACCGCATAGCGGAGCGACCAACCCCAGGAACTAATCCAGGAAGGCGCCGCATTTTCGGTTGTCACGCGGCTTTGTATAATTCCCGGCAGTCGGTCAAAGTATCCTTCAGGAACCTCAAAAACGTTCTTTTTCGGGATGTCGTCCAGTTTTTTCATGGTCTTGCTTTTTGACTGAATTGGTCGCTAATAGTTTAATCCTCAGCTAAATAATCCTCAATTTTCTTTACCGCATGATGATAGCTCGCCTTGAGCGCCCCTACGCTCGTGTTGGTGATTTTTGAAATTTCCTCGTAGGGCATTTCCTCGAAGTATTTCATATTGAAGACCAGCCGTTGTTTGTCAGGCAGGAGGAGCAACGCTTTTTGCAGTTTTTTCTGGATCTCATCACCTCCGATCCCCGCCGAAGCGTCTACTTTTCCGGACAGTTCCTTTCCGACATCTTCGAATGAAAAAAAAAGGGTACGTCGTTTCCTGGTCAGAAAGGAGAGACACTCATTGGTTGCGATCCGGTAAATCCAGGTAAACAATTGCGAGTCTTCCCGGAAATTGGCGATCGACCTGTGGATCTTAATAAACACCTCCTGGGTCAGGTCATCGGCATCGTCGTGGTCGACGACCATTTTCCGGATGTGCCAGTAAATCCGCTGCTGGTACGTACGCACCAGCAGGTTGAAACCGTAGTTCAACGTTTCCGGATTTCGGATTTTTTCAAGTAGCTCTTTGTCCTCCAACGGCGCCGATCGAAAGACGAAAGGTAGGAAAATTAAAATTTCAGCGCGTTGAGGGCATCGGTGAGCGCTTCAAATTGTTCTTTCGAGTGCGTTGGAAAGTTGGCCAGCCGGAGTTGATTTTTCCTGAATTCACCGTAGCCGTCACCGGGAAGGAAGCCGCGGTGAAGAAGGGCCTCTTTCACCTCGGCAAGATGTTTTCCACAGTCGAGCGTAATAACGGTTTTGGAGCGGTACTCGGTTTCCGCAACGAACGGCTTTAGCACAGGGTGTTGGTCCAGCAAATGGTAGAGGATCGCCGCCTTGTATTCGGTCTCCCGGCGAATCCGTTCGATTCCTTTTTCGAGCATGTCTTCGACGACGCCCGCCAGGAGGTAGAGGGCGAGCACGTTGGGTGTCTCCGGCGTTTGATTTTTCACGGCGTGCGAATAAAGCGTCGGCAGGTTGTGGTAGGAACCGATGGATATCCCGAGGGCCAGCAGATGCTCCGCGCGGGCCAGGCAGCGATCGTTCACCAGCCACACGCCAAGGCCGGCGGGTAGCCCGAATCCTTTTTGGACAGAAAAAAAAACGGAGTCAACGCCATGGTAGTCGAACGATGGATAGGGCAGCGACGATACGGCATCGACGACGACAAGGGCGTTCTCATTTTTCTTCCGCAACCCCTCGATAAAACCGGGCGGTAAGGAGACGCCTGTACTGGTTTCATTATGTGTGACGGCGATGAAGTCGGTTTGCGCCGGAATTTCGACTTCACGGAACCCTGTTCCGGGCGTCGCCTCCATCCGCGTCGGTCGTTTGCCGAGTTGCCGTGCAACCTCATAAAACCGCGCAGAAAAGGCGCCATTGACAAAGTGGAACGATTCGTGTTCCACCAGGTTCTGAATGCTCCGTTCGAAGATTTCCGTCGCCGAGCCGGTAAAAAAGATGTGGTAGCCGGCAGGGATTGAAAGAAGTTCCTTTAATCCTTCCGTAACCCGCCGAAAAATGGTCTCGAACTCCTGACTCCGGTGGGAAAGGGAGCCCACGGAGTTGCGTATGGCTTTCCGCAAATGATCGTGGACTGTAAAATACAGTTCGGAAGGCCCCGGTATCAGGCTAAGCATGGTCTAAAAATTGAAGTGCAAGGTACGAAGGAGGGAAACGTATTGGGGAGAAATGGCCATCGGTAATTTTGCGTTTTTTTTATAAAAAATAAAGATGAAATTCTTTTGAGTTATAAAAATTGCCGATTTTTACAACGGCATTCGTGCGTGCATACGAGATGGAACGACATCGCGTCTCCGCACAAAAGGAAAAAACCCACTCGGATCTGGGACACGTTTGCTGAACCTAACAATAAAACAATACCGAGTGAAGCGCTCCGCCAAAATCAGGCCTCACCCCGACTCGTCGGGGCCTCGACCAAAAATCAGGTTAACAGAGGAAGGTTGCGGAGGATGTGCAGCTCAAAACTTGTCTTTCATGGGGTTCAGAAACACCCTTCCGGGTTCAGTGGGTTTTTTTTTTAATGCCGCGCCTGATCAGTACAGCACCCTGAACTTGATGGTGTTCTCAATACCCCTGAGTTTTTTGATTACTTCTTTGTCATAATCCTTGTTGATGTCGGTAATGACGTAGCCGATCATTTCCGTCGTTTTCAGGTATTGCCCCACGATGTTGATGCCGTGGTCCGCAAGAATGAGGTTTATTTTCGCGAGTATCCCCGGAACATTATTGTGAACATGGATCAGCCGATGTGCATTTTCAAGCGTGGGGAGCGTCAGGTTCGGAAAGTTGACGCTCGTGCTTGTGCTCCCCGTGTTAATGTAGTCCATCAGCTTTCCGGGAACGAAGCTCCCGATATTTTCCTGTGCCTCGGCCGTGCTTCCGCCGATGTGGGGGGTCAGGATCGTGTTGGGCAGTCCGCGCAATGCCGAAACGAATTCTTCGTGATTGCTGATGGGTTCATAGGGATAAACGTCCACGGCGCACCCTGCGAGGTTGCCAAGGACGAGATTTTCTTTTAAGGCCTCAAGGTCGACCACATGCCCGCGACTGAGATTCAGGAAAATGGCTCCTTTTTTCATCACCGCGAATTCCGCACGTCCCATCAGGTTGGTATTGGCATCGCGTCCGTCGACGTGCAGCGTCACTACATCGGCGAGACTAAGAAGTTCGTTCAGTGTTTTGCATTTAATGGCATTTCCCATCGCTAACTTTTCTTCGCGATCGTAGTAATATACCTTCATGCCCAGGTTTTCGGCGAGCACCGAAAGCTGCGCGCCGATGTTTCCATACCCGACGATGCCAAGCTTCTTCCCCCTGATTTCGAAGCTTCCCTTTGCCGATTTGTCCCATTTTCCCCGGTGCATG
>Ga0206891_10081_pt1 | contig 30273 bp, 21 predicted proteins | sample Alteio_BWOrgHeat_55_FD_153246 | JGI IMG/M metagenome (GOLD analysis project Ga0206891, IMG submission 153246) | Enriched cells from forest soil in Barre Woods Harvard Forest LTER site, Petersham, Massachusetts, United States - Alteio_BWOrgHeat_Nextera7 ...
TCGTATCCACGGCATGAATCATGGTGAATGGATCGACTGGGTCATGACCCGCATGGACGATGTCGATGTATTCCTATTCCTCGATATCGATTGTATTCCCCTAAGTAACACCAAGGTTATGAAGGGGATTGAGCTTGCCTCCGGCGGAATGTTGGTGGGAGCGGAAGGTGCTGCCAATCACATCGATCCGAACCGCGCTTATGCTGGTGCATGGTACACATTCATTAATCGCAAGGTATGGAATGCGCTTAACAGGCCTTCCGCCAAGCCAACACCGCAGGCAGACGTCTGTCAGGTTTGGACCGATACGTGGAAACAGCATAATTTACCGGTACAATTGATTGCACCTACACATTGCGTCACACCGAAATGGGATTTGCCGGGCCGCCCGCAGGCTTACGGTGTTGCGACAACTTACGGCGAGGATTGTTTTCATTTGTTTGAGTCGCGCCAGGGTGATGCGTCGCCGTTTCTAGATCGTTGCCGACAGATTCTCTCTGCATAGAAGAAATTTTCTGCTTCGCATGTTGCGCATCGTTCGCGCGCGCGAGTTGCACCGCAACATCTTCATCATTCGTTAGTAATTTGATTTCATAACCAATGCATCCCTGCACATCATCACGTTGATCGCAGATGTTTTGCATTTTGCATTTATCATCGCGGCATCATTTCATCACCGCGCGATGATATTACATGCATCATCACCTCAAAAATGTTGCAAGCTTGCAACGCGTCACTCACATAGATGCGTTTCAGATTCATTTTTTGAAGTGTAAATCAAAATGTTGTTGACAGTTTGCGAGTCTGGACACAACATGTGCTCACTCTACTCTAGTAACTAGGAGGTCTCTAATGGCTGCTAAGAAAAAAGCTGCGACCAAGAAGAAGACGACCACAGCTAAGAAAAAGAAGAAGATATAATCTCGGTCGCCTAGCGGCGATCTCGATTGTTTCTTCAACCCCTGTTCGATATGCCTCGCGACTGCAGGTAGCTCGAACAGGGGTTTTTGCTTTCTGGGGTTTGCCGCATTTGTACCAGCAGTAATTGCACAATAAAGCCCATATATATGGGCTTTTTGTTTGTCCGGAGTTTGGAGCTTTTATAAAATTTATGTCTCAGCGTCGCTCTGGCGCGGGCTGGAATCCAGATGCGCTTTCACTCAAGGCGAAACTGTTGGTGCGATGCTGAGGGGATCAGGTAGCTCGTGCTGATAGGCTATTCGGATTCTTGCCCGCGACGGAATGATGCTTCGCGTGTGATTCTTAATGCAAAAAATCGCGTGCCGATTCGAATCACTGCCACGTATGAATTTGCCAAACGGCAAATTCACCCCAGAATCGTTCCGCTAGCGGCGATAATTATCAGGTATCCAGGAAGCTGCGCAGTTTGCGTGAACGCGAGGGATGCTTCAGCTTGCGCAGAGCCTTTGCCTCGATCTGACGAATACGCTCACGGGTAACGCTGAACTGCTGGCCCACTTCTTCCAAAGTGTGGTCGGTGTTCATACCGATACCAAAGCGCATACGCAGGACACGTTCTTCACGTGGCGTGAGTGTTGCCAAAACGCGGGTTGTGGTTTCGCGCAGGTTCCCGAGAATGGCGCTGTCCAGAGGCTGAACCGCATTCTTGTCTTCGATGAAATCGCCGAGATGCGAATCTTCCTCATCGCCGATTGGGGTTTCAAGGCTGATTGGCTCCTTGGCGATCTTCAGCACCTTGCGTACTTTTTCCAGCGGCATGTGCAGCTTTTCGGCCAGTTCTTCCGGTGTCGGCTCACGGCCGATTTCATGCAGCATCTGGCGGCTGGTACGAACCAGCTTGTTAATGGTTTCAATCATATGCACAGGAATACGGATGGTACGCGCCTGATCGGCGATGGAGCGCGTAATAGCCTGCCTGATCCACCAGGTCGCATAGGTCGAGAACTTATACCCGCGGCGGTATTCGAACTTCTCAACCGCCTTCATCAGGCCGATGTTGCCTTCTTGAATGAGATCGAGGAATTGCAGGCCGCGATTGGTGTATTTCTTGGCAATGGAGATAACGAGACGCAGGTTGGCTTCGACCATTTCCTTCTTGGCGCGGTTACTTTCGCGCTCGCCCTTTTGCACCGTCATGACGATGCGCTTGAAATCCATCAATGGCAGACCGGCTTCGTCGCAGACAGAGGCGATTTCGGCGCGCAGGCGGTCAACTTCGCCTTCATGCTTCTCAACGAACTTGGTCCATGCCTTTACGTTCGGGGTAACATTGTCAGAACCGGCTTCGGAGAATGACTTGGTTGCTTTTTCGGCCTTCTTGACGCCTTTGGTCAGCTTGTCGACCAGTTTCTTGACGCTACCGCTGGATTTCGGGTTAAAAACATCTACCAGCCAGTTGCGGTCAAGCTCGTGATTGGTGTAACGCGCCAGGAAGTCTTCGCGTTTGATGCCCGCATCCAGGGCAAAACGGAAAATGCGTCCTTCAATGCCAACCAGACGGCGGTTCAGCGTGTACATCTGCTGAACAAGCTGTTCGAGACGGTGATTGTTAAGGCGAACGGTACGAACCAGATCTACTAGCTCATCCTTAACCTTCTGGAATTTTTTGTCGGACTGAGGAGTGATTTCCTCGCCTTTCTGCATTGCTGCATGGCGTTGGGCCTGCAGCTTGAACAGTTTGGAATAGGTACCAGCGATATTCTCGAAGGTTTCCATCACTTGAGGTTTCAGTTTTTCCTCAAGCATCGATAGCGACAGGTTCTCCTGTTCGTCGCCGTCTTCGAATCCGGCTTCGCCTTCCTCAGGCTCTGGCTTTTCTTCTTCGGTTTCTTCGGGTTGGGCGCTTTCGCCTTCGCCCAGCATTTCAGCCTCAGAACTTGGACCGCCGCCGTAGGTGGCTTCAAGATCGATAATGTCGCGCAGCAACATTTTGCCTTCGTTCAAGGCATCATGCCAGCTAAGGATAGCCTGAATGGTGAGCGGGGATTCGCAAATCCCGCCGATCATCATCTCACGCCCGGCTTCAATACGCTTGGCGATCGCGATTTCACCTTCGCGGCTCAGCAGCTCAACGGAACCCATTTCGCGCAGATATAAACGTACAGGGTCATCGGTACGGCCCAGTTCGTCTTCTTTGGCTTTTTCGTCTTCGTCTTTTTCTTCGCCGTCTTCGCCTTCGGCTTTCTTAGGCGTTTCGTCGTCGTCACCTTCGGCGACGCTGATGCCCATTTCGGACAACATCGCCATCGTGTCTTCGATCATGTCCGAATTGATCTTGTCCTGCGGCAGGGCGGCATTGATTTCGTCAATAGTGACGTATCCGCGCTCCTTGCCTTTCTTGATCATCTTCTTGATGGCTTCGACGGCATTTTCGATGATCGGCGCTTCTGACTTATCATCTTCGATCTTCGGCTCATCAAGCTTCAAATTCATCGGCTTTTGTTTTTGTTCTGGCTTGGGCGCAGCAACAACTTTTACAGGCGGCGGTGGTAATACAGCGGCTTTGGCTTTAACGGCTGGTATCTTTGCGGGTTGCGCAGCGGCGGCGGTGGCTTTTTTCACGGGTTCTTTCTTGGTGATCGGCTTTGGCGCAGGTTTAGCGGGCTTGGCTGCAGCTTTTTTGACTACAGGTTTAGCCTTTGCAGCTGGTTTGGCTTTTGGCTTTGCGATTTTCTTGGGTGCTTTCTTGGCCATCTGACTATTCCTGGCTTGATGATAAAAGAGTATCCGAACCGTTCGGTTCGCCTGATTCGGTTAACAGCGCTTCAACCTGACTGCGCAGCGTCATCAGACGGGTATAGTTTTCGTCCGAGGATTCTTCTGCATAACGGCGACGCGCAGATTGTAGGTCGACTTGAAGCTGCTCCTGCAAGTATTTGTTCCAAATAGATTTCCAACCTTGTCGTGCCTGATCCAGTGACCGGCCGGGGCGCGCAAAACCGACATGCATATAAGTAGTCTCTGACAAGACTTCTTCCAAGCCTGAATGGCTGGAATCGCCGCCCGATAACGCTTCACCCGTATGGGACAGATGGCGATAAAGCTCTTCCGCGTCAAGGGGTTCCTGCGACTCGAGCGATAAAATGTCGATTACACGCTGTCTTAGCCCCTCTAAATCTGGGTTTAGAAAGGCAATTGTGGCCAAATCCTCGCCAAAATCGGCAAAAAGACCGGGGTGGTTAATCATCAGGGCCAAAATCGCTTTTTCGAATAGCCGTTTGGCATTGGGCGGCAATTTGCGGTTGATCAGCGGCATTGGCGGCTGGGGCGGACGCCATGAGCCACCACGGTTGTTATTGCCGCGATTATCACGGTTCTGATTGCTGGCGTTATCGGCTCGCCAGTTGAAAGCAGTACTCAGGCGTTTTTGAATTTCATCCTGATAAAGCTGTCGCAGGGATTCATTGCCGATACGTCCCACACGTTGTTTGATCGCAGCGATAAAGCTGCCGCGTTCTTCCGGTGTACGCATCTGCCGTCCGGCTATAGTCATTTCCCAGATCACATCGATCATCGGCTTGGCCTGTTTCAGGATCGCATCCATGGCCGCCTTGCCGGATTGCCGCAGGAGATCATCCGGATCCTTCGCGCCCGTCATCGTCGCGATGCGGATAGTTTGCGATGGTGTGAGGAGGGGCAGGGCGCGTTCCATCGCCCGGCCAGCGGCGCGCAGTCCGGCATTGTCGCCGTCAAAACAGAGAATAGGACAATAGTCGCGTGTCGGATCGCGCGCATCCTGAGGCGGCAGTAACTTCCATAAAATCATTAGCTGATCATCAGTCAATGCCGTACCAAGCGGTGCTACCGCGCCACTATAACCGGCTTCTACTAAAGCGATCACATCCATATAGCCTTCGACCACGATAATCGGCTGGCCAGAATTCAGCGCAGTGCGCGCGCGCGAAAGCCCGTACAGCAATTTGCCTTTATGGAATAACGGATGATCGGGTGAGTTCAGATATTTCGGCTCGCCATCGCCCATAACGCGGCCGCCGAAAGCAACGATGCGACCACGGCGATCACCGACCGGGAATATGACACGGTTGCGGAAGAAGCTATAGAACTCGTTACGTTCTTCGGATTTCTTGGCGAGGCCTACGGCGGCAAGCTCTTCTATCTTGAAGCCTTCGCTGGTGAGTTTGCGCAGCATCGACTGTCCGTCATTAGGCGCAAAGCCAAGGCGGAAACGACGAATGGCTTCGTCGCTTAAGCCGCGACCGTGCAGGTAATTCAACGCTTCACGGCCTGAAGATGCAAAAAGTTGTTCTTCGAACCAGGCAGTGGCGCGGTCCAGTAGTTGATAAGATCTTTTTTCCTGATCGAATTTTTCACGGTCGACTGGTGTATCGCGCGGTACTTGCAATCCTGCCTGCGCGGCGAGTGCCTCAATCGCTTCTGGGAAACTAAGGCGATCATGATGCATGACAAAGCCGATGATATCGCCGTGCGCGCCGCAGCCAAAGCAATGATAAAATTGCTTGTCGTCGTTGATGTAAAAGCTCGGCGATTTTTCGTTATGAAAAGGACAGCAGGCTTTGTATTCCCGCCCCGCGCGGGTCAGACGAATGCGCTTGCCCGCTATCTCCGACAGCGGCAACCGGTCACGTAACTCGGCCAGGAATGCGGGGGTGAAGGACATTTGCCCTTAAGCCGCCAACTGGCTTTTTACCAAAGCTCCGGCTTGCGCAAAATCCATCTTGCCAGCGTAAGTCTTTTTCAGCTCGGCCATGACTTTGCCCATATCCTTGATGTCTTTCGCTCCGATAGAAGTAACGATAGTGGCGATGGCAGCCTTGATTTCATCCTCTGACATCTGCTTTGGCATAAATCTTTCGATGATGGCAATTTCTTCGTTTTCCTGTTTGACCAGGTCGGGGCGGTTGCCTTTTTCATAGAGCGCGACGGATTCGCGGCGCTGCTTGATCATCCCCTGCAGCATGTTGACGATAGCGGTATCGTCGATGCCCGTGATGTTGCCCATAGGGCGAGCGGCGATATCGAGGTCTTTCATCTTGGCCATGATCATGCGGATCGTGCCGACCGCGCGTTCTTCTTTTTTAAGCATGGCTTCTTTAAGCGCGTCATTGAATTGAGGGCGCAGCATAATCTAGGTCTCCTTTTTGTAATAAAGGGGGATGTTACGCGAAGCGGCGTATGGGGGCAAGGCGAGGATATTGTAGTTTTTACGGGCCATCTAACCATAAGCGTCATTCGGGCCTTCGCCGGAATGACATGATAGAGGAATCCCCTAATCCCGGATTGCTAAATTAAGCCTGACCTGCGACTTCGATCATGGAAGCGGTCATGGCTTCGGCGGGTTTCTTACCGCCCCAGATGACGAACTGGAAAGCGGGATAGAAACGCTCACATTCAGTCAGCGCGATTTCAACCAGATCTTCCAGCGCTTCGGTATTCGGCATGCGGTCGTTGCGCGCCAGAATTGTGTAGCGGAACAGCGGCGTGTTTTGTTGCAGTTCCAAGTCAAAATGACCGAGCCACAAACGGTTGTTGAGCATCGCGAGCAGATCATTTACATCGCTGCGTTTCGCGTCGGGGACTTTCATATCGAACTGACAGGAGAATTGCAGCGCGCCGATTTCGCGTTGCCAGACGAAGAACATGCGGTAGTGGCACCAGCGACCGGCAAGTTCGACGATCAGTTCGTCATCGTTCGAGCGTTCAAACAACCATTCGTTGGCGCTGACAATATCTTCGAGGATGTCGAGAGGATTGGAATGTGCTGCGTGATTCTGGGCCAATTGGAACGACATACGAAACCTCCGAGGTGAGGCTCTCTAAGTATCAAATGTCGAGACTGCGCCGCAAGAGTCTGTGAAAGTTTTCGATCAGTCTGCCTGTCGTCGTGTTGTTTGAGTCACAGGGCACGTTACCGGAATGAGTTTTACTTTCATTGCGCTAACGGATTCAAATGACTCAATTTTTGAGTCATTTCAGACTCTTGAATCATTTATTTTCGTTTAGTTTTGCCGCGCGCATGTTTAACAGAAGGTAAATTTACTTTCGTCGCTTTCTTAACATTGTCGTTCGTTTTGGAATTTTTCTTGGCGCTTGACAAACCCAAATGGGACTCAATTTTCTGCAGTCGTTCATTTAAGTCTTCCTGCATCAAACGCGCTTTCGACAACATCGCAAAAGCGGCATCGAATTCCGCACGACTGACAAGGTCCAGCTGCTGTGTGAGGAAATCGAGCTTCTGTTTTGCCTGCGCTTTGAATTCATGACGCGCGCCGAGAACATTGCCTACAATGGCATTCCCAAGGCTCATCACATCTTCGACCAGTTTTTTCTTGTCGTTCATGGCAATTGCTCCTTCATTTATAGCGCCGTGATTCCGGCTTTCCCGACAGGGACGATAGAGATATACTCCCCGCAATTCAATTCTGTTATCTCCCCGCTTGTATCAAGAGGTTTCTCATGCTTGCTCTGGTTTTTCCGCCGCTTGAACCCGTTGCGGTGTCGTTCGGCCCCTTTGCTATTCGCTGGTATGCGCTGGCTTATCTGGCAGGATTTCTTCTGGGCTGGCGTTACTGCCTTTACTTGGCGCGCCAGAATCCCAAAGGCCCGACGGCAGAGATGTATGACGAATTTCTGACCTGGGCCGTTATTGGGACTGTCATCGGTGGGCGTCTGGGCTACATTCTTCTTTATCAGGCCGATTATTATTTCGCGCATCCGTGGGAGATGCTGCAGGTCTGGCATGGCGGCATGTCCTTCCATGGCGGCATGATGGGTGTCATAGGTTCGGCATGGATGTTTGCGCGTAAGCACAAAATCCATTTCTTCGCTTTCACAGATATTCTGGCCTGCGTTACGCCGATCGGACTTGCGCTTGGCCGTCTCGCTAACTTTGTAAACGGCGAACTGTATGGTCGTCCTACAGATCTACCTTGGGGCGTTGTATTTCCACGCGGTGGCGAAGCGCCGCGCCATCCCAGTCAGCTTTACGAAGCATCGATGGAAGGTGTAGTTCTGTTCCTGCTTTTATTTGCCCTGTCGCGGCAGAAAAAGTTTCGCGCGCGCGAAGGATTCTTGTCGGGCGTGTTTTTGTTCGGTTACGGCCTATTCCGTTTTCTGGCCGAAGCGTTACGTGAACCTGATGCGCAGCTCGGCATTCTCGCCGGGGGCCTGACAATGGGGCAATGGCTATGCATTCCGATGGTGATGTATGGCTGCTATCTTATTCTGCGTTCCGAAAAGCGCACCAAGCGTCGGGCCAAGACGTCAAAAGCAAAAGCTGCTTAATGAGCAAACTGCTGCCGATTATTCGCGAGTTGATTGCAGCTAACGGCCCTATGACGATTGCCAGTTATATGGAGCTCGCTTTGCAGCATCCGGAATTTGGTTATTACCGGCATCATGATCCGCTGGGGCAGGAGGGTGATTTCATCACCGCCCCGGAAATCAGTCAGATGTTTGGCGAGATGATTGGCTTGTGGTGCGCCGATGTCTGGAAGAAGCTAGGATCACCGGAGAAATTTACGTTGCTGGAACTGGGGCCGGGGCGCGGAACATTGATGCAAGATGTCTTGCGGGCAACAGCAAAAATTCATGGTTTTCATCAGGCGGTGCAATTGCATCTGCTGGAAAGTAACCAAACTTTGCGCAAAATGCAGCAGGAAAAACTGGTTGAGCATCTACCTATTCATCTGGATGATTTGTCTCAGCTTCCGGAGTTGCCGACCATCATTATCGCCAACGAATTCTTTGACGCTTTGCCTATCCGCCAGTTTGAAAAAACTTTTCAGGGCTGGGCGGAGCGGCTGGTGATGGTTGTGGGGGATCAGTTGGCGTTCACGACATCGCCTCTGGATGCCATGCTGCTGCAGCTCATTCCCGAAAATTTGCGTGAGGCTAACCCCGGCGCATTTTTTGAAGTCTCACTTCCCACCACCGCCATTATGCGCAACCTGACCAAGCATATCATGCGCAACAAAGGCGCCGCTTTGATCATCGATTACGGTTTTGCGGAAGCCTCTGGCCAACCCACATTACAGGCGGTTGCCAACCATCAATTTGTGGATGTCCTTTCTCGGCCCGGTGATGTGGATCTTACCGCCCATGTTGATTTTGGTATGCTGCGAACAGTGGTATCGGGGCAGGGCGTGCATATTCTGGGACCCGTGGGGCAAGGTGAGTTTTTACAGGATTTGGGTATCGATATACGCGCGGTACAGTTGAAACAGCATGCGACACCGCAGCAGGCAGCTGATATAGAGGCTGCTCTCAAACGTTTGACGGATTCTGCCGATATGGGGACTCTTTTTAAGGTTTTGGCTGTAACATCATCCCCATTGCCATCGCTGGCTGGATTCTAACTGGATTTTCTATGTCATTTACACTCTCTGCCGACAATCTGCATGGCCTGCCGGGTATAAGGCACGAATTTTTCACGCGCGCCTGGGGTGATTGTGGATTAGCCCCTATGGGTGATCCGGAAGCGCAGCAGAAAAACCGCGCCAAAGTGGCAACGCATTTTGGCTTGTCTGCTGATAGGCTTATCAGCTGCCTACAAGTGCATTCACCAGATGTTGTTACGGTGACCGAACCCTGGACAATTGAAAACCGTCCGCAGGTGGATGCAATGGTGACAAAGGAAAAGAACGTTGCGCTTGGCATCCTTACGGCCGACTGTGTGCCGGTTTTATTTGCGGATTTGCGGGCGGGCGTTATTGGCGCGGCGCATGCAGGCTGGAAGGGTGCCCTCAGCGGCGTGATTGAAAACACGCTGGATGCAATGGAAAAACTCGGCGCCCATAAAAAATCGATCCATGCTGCGATCGGCCCCTGCATCTGGCAAAGCTCTTATGAAGTCGGGCCTGAATTCCCCGCACCGTTTCTCGCTGAAAGCCCAAGCAATACCCGTTTCTTTCGTCCGGCTTTCCGCTCTGATCATACGATGTTCAATTTGCCGGGTTATGTAGAGGCCAAGCTTCGGGCGGCTGGGGTTATCTCTATCGAGCAGTCTCCGGCTGATACATGTGCGGATGAAGTCCATTTTTTCAGCTATCGCCGCAGTACTTTGCGTAAAATGGACCGCGAAGGTAGCCTGATTTCGGTTATTGTTTTGAAGAAATAGGCTCGCTATTGTTTGCGGCATAGGAAAGAAAAACCATGCCAAAAACGCTTTACGATAAAATCTGGAACAGCCATGTCGTTCATCGACAGGATGACGGCACTTGCCTCATCTATATCGACCGCCATCTGGTGCATGAGGTCACAAGCCCACAGGCTTTCGAAGGGCTGCGTGTAGCAGGCCGCCAAGTGCGCCGCCCAGACCTGACGCTGGCCGTAGCTGACCATAACGTGCCGACGACGCCGGACCGGGCACAGGGTATCCGCGAACCGGAATCACGCCTGCAGGTAGAAACACTGGCGGAGAATGTACGCGACTTCGGTATCGAATATTATTCGATGGATGATATCCGTCAAGGCATCGTCCATATCATTGGGCCGGAGCAAGGTTTTACGCTACCGGGCATGACGATTGTTTGCGGCGATAGTCATACTTCAACTCACGGTGCTTTCGGCGCGCTGGCTTTTGGTATCGGCACATCGGAAGTTGAGCACGTGCTGGCGACGCAAACACTGATCATGAAGCCCGCAAAGAATATGCGTGTGGATGTAGAAGGTGTCTTGCCACTCGGCGTAACCGCCAAGGATATCGTGCTACGCATCATTGGTGAAATCGGCACCGCGGGCGGCACTGGTTATGTCATCGAATATACAGGCTCTGCTATACGCGCACTGTCCATGGAAGGCCGTATGACGGTCTGTAATATGAGCATCGAGGCTGGTGCTCGCGCCGGGTTGATCGCGCCGGATGAAACGACCTTTGCTTATCTGAAGGGCCGCCCCAAAGCCCCCAAAGACGATGCGCTGGACAAAGCGATTGCTTATTGGAAAACACTGCCAAGCGATGAAGGTGCAAAGTATGACAAGGTAATTACTATAGATGCAGCTACAATTGCGCCGACCATTACATGGGGCACGTCACCGGAAGATGTCGCGCCGATAACGGGCAACGTTCCTGATCCTGCTGCTGCAGATACTGAAGCCAAGCAACAATCCATTCAGCGCGCGCTGGATTATATGGGGCTGAAAGCCGGAATGAAGCTGACGGACGTTGTGGTCGATAAAGTCTTTATCGGTTCCTGCACCAATGGCCGTATCGAGGATTTGCGCGCCGCTGCCGCCGTCGCCAAAGGCCGCCATGTGGCATCAGGCGTTCAGGCTATGGTAGTGCCGGGGTCAGGGCTAGTTAAGCAGCAGGCAGAGCAGGAAGGTATCGACAAAATTCTGATCGAAGCCGGTTTTGAATGGCGCGAGCCGGGATGCTCCATGTGTCTTGCGATGAATGAAGACCGCCTGCAGCCTGGCGAGCGTTGCGCCTCGACTTCCAATCGCAACTTCGAAGGCCGTCAGGGGCGTGGCGGCCGTACGCATCTGATGAGTCCCGCTATGGCAGCGGCTGCGGCAATCAAAGGCAAGCTTGCGGATGTGCGGAGTTTATGAGGGCGTAGCGAGTGAGGTCGTAAGCATAGCGACACCTAAAATATCGCCAAGGATTTTATCCTTCTCTTGATCGATAGCTAATTGCTGTTTCGGATCCATCTTTCCTGCTCCGGACTGTCCCTAAACCCCGTGCGGCGAAGGGGCTAATAGCTGATTCCGGGCTGCAGGAGCAGCCGCAATGGATGCGGTTGTTTTAGTCGGTACAGCCTTTGTATCTGCATTAGTTGTTGCAGATGCCGCCGGTGTTGTTGCCGTTGCAGTTATAATTTTCAGATCAGGCACGCTTCTGACAGCGATGGTTTTATCCGCTGATGCCGCGGGTGTAGGGGTAGCGGCAGCAGTAATATTGGTATCCCCATCTGTACTGGCAGTGGCCGTCATCGTGCCTTTGTCAAAACTGCGGCGTCCGGTTGCTGCCGGGGTGCCTGTCACAGACGCATACATATTCTGTGCGGTTTCGGCTGTGCCATCGACTGCCGCCATAGCCATTTGACGGACGCCGCTGCTCGTCGTTCTTTTGTCCCTGATTTCTTCTGCTAAGGCATGAATGCCATCGGCAGGTATGTTAACAATATTACCCGTTGCTACGTCATGGACCATATCTTTGCCGAGGGTCACGACGGTGCCCACTTGTCTACCGAGTCCGTCCTTGACCGCCTGAAATCCTGCTTTTGCTTTCTCGGCTGGTGTCAGGTGAGGAGGTGCTGAATCCATCGCCAAATCGGATGAAGGTTTGTCATTTTTCAACAAGCCTATTCTTTTGCCAGCATAAACTGCCAAGCCCACAATTCGTTTTAATATAGAATGGTCGTAAAGGGATTGGACAACTGCACCAGCTATTTGAACAGCCGGTTTACCTTGCGTGTAAGCATCAGCGCCTGCCACGGCGGCGCTACCAAATATGTTTTGGCTTGCTACCGTGCTAATATCTGATCGCAAATCTCTTGCGGGTTGGGTTGCCTCAGCCATTTAATTCAATCCCTTAAATATTTCGCACAACAAATTGTCGTCAAATACATGTTTAAATTTTTGCGGCTTTTACCACTCGTAAAGTATAAAGCGGTTTGCTTAAAAGCCTGTTAAATCAGAGAGATAGATTAGATATCTCTGCTATCTCATTGATTCTGTTGGGATTGCGCTTCGCCCCAAGGGCCAGCGCCAATGACTTTATCGACCATCTGGCGCTTTTCATCGACGATAATGGTCTCCGGCACTTTGACGGTATTGAACGTTTTGAGCGACAGGTTTTTGTCCTTATCCCATACCCAGTAAAGATTGGGTGCTCGAAGTGAGAGATGATTTCTCGTGGCAATTTTCTTTAAAGCCTTTTCGCTTTCGGCATAATCATCATCGAGTGAGACGGACAGTAAGGCTACCCTGCCGTGACTGTTAGCGACATATTTTACGATATCTGGAAATTCAGTATAGCAGACCGCGCACCATGCCGCCCAGAAATGCACCAGCACAACTTTTTCCTGCAGGTCTGTCAGGCGCAAATCATGTCCTTCCGGCGTTTTAAATATCACATCTGGAAAAGGCGCGAAAGTTTTTTGAGGTGGCGCAGTTCTTTCTGCTGCGCTCATGGATTGAGGGATCAGCGACTGCATGTAAAAAAGTGCACCGCCCAGCGCCAGCAAAACTATCAGCATGACAATGAGTTTTGTTTTCATGCGCTTGCTTTCCGTTGTTTTGTTGCCAGCAAAATGCGTATTGCAATAACAAACAAAATCTCACCACCGCAGAACAGGCCGAGATTAGCGGCGATGTTGGTGGTGAAGCCGTAAGAATGAAGGCCGACACCCAGCAAATTAACGCCAAACCAGGATAGCGCCACCACGACATTAGTGAGAACGGCGCAGGAGGCAAAATTGAGCGGCGATAAAGTTCCGGCGATTTTGCCGTGCAGCAACCACAGCAGCCATAACACAATCAGCATCGCGCCGTTTTCTTTTGGGTCCCAGCCCCAGAAACGGCCCCATGATTGATCCGCCCATATACCGCCGAGAATAGTGCCAAGTGTCGCGAAAAATGCAGCGATCAGTGCAACGGCCAATATGGAATTGATGAGATTGGCCTGGGCGTTTGTATCTTTGGGGTGCATCAAGCGCTTGATGAGATAAAAATGGCCGAGCGTTCCCGCGACCAGCGAACATCCGTAGCCCATTGTCACGGCAACGACATGCGTTGCTAGCCAGAAATTGGTGTTGAGGACGGCGACCAGCATTTCCATCGTGTCGCCTTCGGCGGCGTAACGTGTGCTGATGAACAGCAGGACAGTACCAATGATGCTGCCGACCGTCATGCTGGTGGCATCGCGCCGTTTGACTTCAAACAGCAAGGATAGAAATACGGCAATAAAGGACACAAAAATTGTCGTTTCATAAAGTGTCGCTACCGGCGGGCGGCCCATAATGGTTATGCGCAGGGCGATATTTGTCATATGGAGAAGTGCGCCGAGCGGCATTAGAATAGCGGCAGCTTTATAGAAAAATCTTTGCCCGCTAAGTAGGAAGATCATCAGAGTAACGAAACTCGCGATATAGATAGCGAGCGCCGCATGGAATAAATCGGCCTGCAGGTAAATGACTTCCAGCTTCTGCCGAAAAGGCGATGCATGCGTGCCAGCAAGCTCAAAAGCCTTGTCACGGATTTGCTCGCTATATTGCCTCCATGCTGCGGCATCATTATGCGCATAGGCGTCACCCAGTTTTTGCCAAAGGCTTAGATATTCCGCGCTTTGCGGCGAGCCGTGGCCTTCCAAAATCGTAGCCCACGGCGACAGCCATTCATCGCCGTCCATTTGCCATTGTGGCGGCGTGATGCGGAGCAGCGTTGAGCGCTGATGCTGTGAGATCTGAACATAATCCAGTACCAGAAAAGCACGCTCTTTTTCTTGTGAGGTAAGCTCTGTCGGTTTTTTATTTTTTAGTTTCTCGACGGCGACGAAGATTGCCTCTTCATGTGGCATTAAATCCAGAAAAGTCAGGTCTTTATTTGCAGGTAAATGAAGGCCACGCGCCAACTCTGCGTCCCGAATATGAAAGCGTGGTTGCAGTAGAGACAGTGACGCACTGATAAGGACATAGGCCGTTGCCTTGCTGTCCAGCTCAAGGAGCTGTCGTTGGGCTGAGGTGCGGGCAGCATCGTCCGTTGCCTCAATAGCCTTGAGCGTAGCGTTGTTATCCTTCATCGCTTTGGAAATTTCGTCGAACGAGTAGTGATGCTTCTTACGCCACGGCAGGCTGAGAGCGTTCACGACATCCGGATTGGCGATATTAAAAAGGGGGCGTTTGAAATCTTCTTCCGGATTGAAAAGGAGCTCGGCCAGCCAAGCCGTCGCCGACATATCGGGCAGGGCGCTCTTGCCATTGATCGCAAGTAAATAGGCCCTCGCAAAACTTTCCAATGGCTTGACGCGTCCTTCATGCAGAACGGGAGTTTCACGGAAAGCTGAGTAATCGAAGTCAGTAGCGTGACCAGTATTTGTTGCGAACAGGAGGAGAAAAATCAAAGTGCAGGCAAAGCGTTTCATCTTGTGGCCTTGCGCCCGGTTTTAATTTTCAGTTTGGGAAGGCGAATAAACAAGTGCGCCAGCAATCCTATGCAAAGAGTAATGCTAGCGATATAAGGAAAAATAGCGCCGATATTTTTGACGACGGCTAGAACGGTCGCCGCCCCATGCTCATTTTCAATAAACGAAGACTGATAAAAAGTATAACCCTTGTATCGCAGCGGATTGTTCATTGAAATCAGGCTATGCCATTGCAGGTCGCCGTCTTTCAAAATGACCTCAGATTGAAAGGCGCGCGGCTTATCGGTGCCGGGATAGATCTGTTTTTCGAATTTAATCAGTTTGATGTCGAACGGTAGGATCGTACGCTCGCGCCGCAGGGCGACAATATATTTTTTATCGCCGACATTGATATGCTGCTCAATCGGCATGTTTTCAAAGATACCGTAGCGGCCGTCACTGGCGCTTGTACCTGAGATTGTAAAAACGATGCCAGGAATATTCTGGTTCTCCTCCGGCGATAGTGGCGCATCACGCATTTCGTTGGCCACCAGCATGCCATGCGTTTTGTCATTGCTTAGGAGTACGTCACGTTGTGTAATCAAACAATGTTCGCATAGCATTTCTGGCGTGATAGCGATATCAAGGCCGGGTACCTTCAGGGCTTGGCCAATTTGAAGCTGCTTTTGAGGAAATACTGTTGTAGAGCCATCGGCGGTATTCGTAAGTGCCAATTCGTTGCGATGATAATCTTCAACGTAATTAACTGTGCCGCCTTCGTCGATAACCATGCTGCCCTCAGAACTGAAACTCGCTGTTAGCAGTCCGCCCAGAAGCAGGAGCAGAGCGCCGCAATGGGTAATAAGGGTGCCGATTTTCTGTTTGGTCCAGCGCTCGACAATGAGTTTTGATAACAGATTGATAAAAATCAGTGTCATTATCATATAGCCGCCGGGTACAGGGACAGCTCCACCAATCCAGATAATAAAAGAAGAGAAATAGGTTTTCTGCGCTAGATAAAGGCCGATATATTTTTGCGTGACGGTGCCGATGATCAATAAGCCCATCAGCCAGATCAGGGCATAGAAAAACAGGGCAGGGCGCGCCAAGAAGCGTAACGCTTGGCCAGGTTTCGATTGAAGGGATGCTGCCATACTCTATATATCCGTTACATGAGGCAGCTATAGGTTGATGCCTGGCTTCTGCTGCGGGTGATTCTATTCATAAGATGAATCGAAAGCAAACCCGCCACTTCGTTATAAGCCCATTATATAAGTGCCTTGTAAAAAAATCTCGCAACTGCAGCATTCTCGTGATATTTCTTCGACTCGTTCGTTTCAAAGTCATTTTTATTGATCTTCCCCAATCCCCAAAAACCGGCAGGCTTCCTTCATGCGTTCATGTTTCTGGTCAGCAATTCATGCGAACCCGCTTCTAACGCCGGGAGTCTGCAGCGCAGATGGCTGAAATCTTGCTAAAAAGTCGGCAGCACTTTCGTTTAATAAAGGGATCGATGCGCTGGGCCAGCGGCACGATGATGGCTGCTTTGGCAGTGGGGCTTGTTGCTCTGACGGGAAACAATGCTTCAGCTGCCCTTTCGGATGACGTCACTAGCAATCAATGGATTGGTCAACCTCCACTGGTTGTTAAAACACCTAGACCTGATGCGATTACTTCTGGGAGTGGTATTGCTTCCGACACTGTCGCACGTCCAGTTTCGCCTTCTGTTGGTATGCCTGCGGGGGGCTGGATAGGGCAACCCTCATTAGTTATCCGGCCTAATCAAGCCATGGCAAATAGGGCTGCTCCTGCCACTGAATGGTTGGGACAGCCCCCACTTGCATTTAAAGGCGCAAAATCGCCAGCACCTAAGGTTATTTCACAGAGTAATACTCCCAATGAACCGGCTGCGGCGCCTGCTGTTGTGCCCCCAAGTACTGCAAATCAGAATTGGACGCCGGCTTATGTGCCGCAAGCTGCCGAATCTCAACCGATGTTGGAAGATGCGCCAGCCCCCCAACAAGCCGCCGCGTCCGAAAATAATATACCCCCATCAGCACCTCCGGCAGTTGCTGCAGCGGCTCAGGCTGCTGCGCAACAGGAAGCGCCGGCGACGGACAAACCGGCCAAGCCGGATTCGAAGGGTGTCGTCGCTTTTTATCCCAAACAACCTATTAATGCGCCGGTGCAACCACCGGAGATGTCAAAGACTGCGGCGGCTCTACCTGACCAGCCGCCGCAAGCTGTTATTATTCCGGATACCAAAGTATCCGCGCAGGATTTGCAGGACGGAACATTTATCAGAAATTTAAGCGGCACCGACGGTGTGCTGGCTTTGGACGTTGGCGGCAATGATGCCCCTGATATGGATCATTCCATTCGGGTTGATGAAGCGGTAGCGTTAGCCCTCAAGAACAATTTCGAAGTTCAGGCATCGGATGCAAAACTGGACGGATCACATTGGGAAAAATTAGGATCTTATTCCCAGTATGCGCCGTCAATCGAAATGAACTATGCCAGCGGTATGGAAACATCGAAGCCTGGCGCTATTAATGATGCAAATGGCTCCCGTGTTCTGGATAACACCCATCACCGTCGTGACAGTAGTCTTTTTGTGCGGCAACCTCTCATCGATCTTAGCATCATCGGCGATATTCTTCGGACACACGCCAACGAAAATATTGCCGAAACGGACCTGCGTGATGTCAAAGAAGGCATTGCCTTTGATACCGTCAATGTCTTTATGAAGCTGACGCAGGCGCGCATCGCCATCAAGCTGGCCGATCAATACAAAGCCTATCTCGATGACTTATCGCAGCGCATGAGCGCCCGGGTTGAGGGTGGCGGCGCTACCAGCGCCGATCTCGATCGCATTAAAGGGCGGTCCACATTGGCAGAATCTGCGCGCATCGAAGCATTGGGTGATTACCAATCCAACCTGTCTGAATTCAGGCGTTTAACGCATGCAGTACCGGCTCACCTAAAAGTACCAGATATATTGGTGCCTGCCATACCATCTGATCCGCAAGAGGCGATGAAGTCCGCGGTGACGTCTAATCCTTCATATCTCAGCAGTCTGCGTAAGATTGATGCGGCTAATGCTAATCGCAACAAATCTATTGCAAATATCGCACCTAAATTATCTCTGGAATACAACAAAACTCATGTTTATGACGCCGACGGCGCCGCTCAAGGCAGTCCTGTTGACGGTGTTTATCCTACCCAGGATGAAGAGCGTGTAATGCTTGTTGCGCACTGGGCTCTCAGCGGGGGCACTTCTTTTGCGGAAGCCATGGAGGGCGTTACTCAGGAACGCGAGATGCGTTTGAGGGCTCAGGACGTGCGCGCACGGCTCGAGCAGGCCGTTCACACCAGTTACAATGCAATCCGGGCGGCCAGCAACCGGATTACCGTGCTTCAGCTGGCAATCGAAGCCGATACGCGCGTCGTCAAGGATTTTGAAGATCAATATAAAGGTGGAACCAGATCGCTTTTCGATCTGCTGGACGCCTATGAGCATCTCTACAGCGCGCAGCTTGATTTGATGCGGGTAACTATCGCCAAGGCGCAAGCCTCATACCAGATCAGGCGACAAATGGGCCAGCTGGTTCCGGCGATCATGAGCGCGGAGAAGCACTAATGGAAAGCGGTCGGGAGCAAAATTACTGGCCCGGGTTCGTTGACGCGCTCAGCAACGTCGTTCTGACGCTTGTCTTCGTTTTGGTCATTTTCGTGTTTGCACTCGTCATGGCGTCCAATAAAGTCGAAAAGAAAATGCAGGAAGTTGTGCAGGCGCAGCAAGCTAAGAAAGGCGAAGAAACGAAATTCGATCAGGCTCAGGTGGTGTCGTCTCAACAGGTTCAGGAATTGCAACAGCAACTTCAGCAGGCACAGACTGAAATCGAAAAACTTAAGGCTGAGAATGTTCAGGCTGCCATGAGTGTAACGGCCTCTGCGCTCGCCAATACAACTGCGCAGCATCAGCAGGAAGAAAATTTCCAGACAGTTGTTGAGGCGAAGGCGGCGCAAAAAGTGAATCCCGAGGAATCAAAAATTAGAAAAGATACTGACAGTATTGTGATTAATTATCCGCAGTCGGTTGTCGAAGTTGATGAAAAATCAACAGCGAGCCTGAAGGACACGCTGGATATTATGAAAAGCAAATGCCCAAGTTGTAAAATTTTTATACATGCGATGACAGGCAGCGAACCTTATAGCGCAGCGCAGCGCCTTGCCTATTACCGCGTGCTTGGCATGCGCAACTATCTTATCAACAAGGGCTATGCCCAAAGCGGTGATATAACCAGTTCAATTACGCAACCTGATAAGCCGGGGAGTGGCAGTGTCGAAATTGTTTTCCAGCGGCATTAGACGGGATTTCCTGCCGTGACGCGCCCGCATAATTGGCGCCGGTCGCTGGAAACGCCGCGCCTTTTTCTGATCCTGATCCTTTTTTGCCTGATTGCATCTGTTGCATGGGCGTCGGTTGCTCTGATTGACCGTGTTGTGCGCGTCGAGGGCCGTATTATTCCTGCGGGCCGCAGCCAGCAAATCCAGCATCTGGAGGGCGGCATCGTCGCTGCAATTTCCACGAAAGAAGGCGCGTCGGTGAAGCGTAATGACTTGTTGTTGACAATTGATGACACAATGGCCGGGGCCAATCTGGCCGAAACCAAGACAAAACTGGCGGCCCAACGTGCCAAGGCTATCAGGCTTGAGGCAGAGCTAAAAGATGCCGCTTCAGTTAGTTTTCCACCGGATTTGGCTAGCCTTCCTGTTGCAGAGGGCGAGCGGGGCTTATTTGCTGCGCGGCGCGCAAAACTTAATCAGGAAATATCTATTCACACCAATATGATTCAACAGCGCAAGGCGGAACTGGACGAGGTTTCCGAACGCCGTACTCAGTTGAATAACGAGCTTAACATTGCCCATAAAAGATCCGAGATGGTCATAGGTATGGCTGCGAAAAACGCGGCATCGAAGCTTGAAGTTCTGGATGCCCAAAGTCGCGAGCAAAAATTGCAAACAGATATGGGCGATGCTGAAAACAGTGTTCCCGCGCTGAAGGCGGCCATTTCTGGTGAGGAGGCGCGTGTGGCTTCCGTAAAAGCAGAGTTTCACGCAACGGCGCAAAATGAACTGACGACGGCGTTGGCAGAAATCGACCAATTAAAGCAGGCGGCGACGGCTGAAACGGACCGTGTTAAACGGACCGAAATCCGTGCGCCAGCCGACGGCGTGATCAACCGTATTGCTGTCAATACGGTCGGCGGAGTCGTCAAGCCAGGCGAGATTCTCATTGAGCTGATTCCCACGACTAAGGAGATTTTGATCGAGGCCAAAGCGGCACCTCGCGACCGGGGTTATTTGCGCCCCGGACTGGACGCGACGATTCGCGTTTCTGCCTATGACATAGGTGAGTTTGGCGTCTTAAAAGGGCAAGTGACGGACGTAAGTGCGGATACGGTTCAGGATGCGCGCGGAGACCCCTATTACAGGGTCAATATCCTTGTGAGCGAGCTGCCGCCGCGTTATGCTGACAAGCCGATGATCCCGGGGATGATGGTGACTGCTGATGTCATTACTGGGCACCATACGGTTCTCAGTCATCTGGTGTCGCCTTTAAGTAAATTCACATACAACATGTTCAGGGACTCACGCTGATGAAAGCTACGGAAAAATTTTCACCTGAAATCAGGCGCGATATTGCTGTCGTCATCAAGATATTGCTTCCAGTTATCTTTCTTGTCTGCGTCATCGCCTATTTCCATACCTTTGTTATTAATGCGATTAGGTCAAACGTCGCTATCAACGGCCTGATTATTGCTGCTGCTTCATATGGCGTGGCGCTTATTCTTGCGCGTCTGTTCGCGGCGCAGGGTGACTTCCGCGTTATCGAGCGTTTTGGACGGGAAGCGAGCCAAGGTGTTTATATGAAGCAGTTGCTTGAGGAGCCTTGGCTCCAAAAGCGCTATGTACGTAATTACCTGGCCCATATTGCCCAGACCGGCGGTACGCTTTCGTCGCAGCTCGACCAAAATGCTATCGAGAGCGAACTCCATGCTTTGTCGGCTGAGTACGAAAGCAAACTAGAATTGCCGCAGTTCCTTGTAGGCTTCATGATCGCCATGGGTTTGCTTGGTACCTTCATCGGGTTGCTTGAAACCTTGACAGGTATTTCGAGCATGCTGGACGGCATGGGCACTAGCGGCGCCAATGTTGAACAGCAATTTATGCAATTGATCGGTGAACTGCGTAAGCCTCTGGCGGGTATGGGTATCGCGTTCTCTGCTTCGATGTTTGGTCTTGTGACCAGTTTGATGCTCGCGATCATGATGATCAATCTGCGGCGTTATATTAACCGCGTCGTCGCGTGTGCGCGTAATGTTATGCATGAATTGATCGAGCTTAATCACGGCGCCACTTCAGGTGGCGGCGTAACACAGCTGACGCCGCAAGACATCTCCGCAATGGCGGGAGAAGTTGAAGAGGTTAGGGGGCCGCCTAGCCGTGAAATTGCCATTAATCCTGACGACCCAAGACTTCAGGAACTGTTGGGGGATACCTATGATTCAAGCCGGTTAATTGCGGCTCGCGTTGATGCGCTGGCGGCTAAGCTTGAAGTCTTGATGCATCTTTTTGAAGAAAGTACGCAGAGTACGCGCAACCTGAATGACCTTTTAGGGTTCGGGCCGCGCATGAAAGAGATAAGCGAGAAAACTCTTGATGAGCTTAAATCCCTGTCCTTTAGCCAGATTGAAGAACAAAGGATTTTTCTAAAACTTGTCGATGTTAATTCAAATATGGTGCGAATAGCTGAGGGCATTGCTGATGGCCAAAGACAGTTCCATTCCGAGCTTGCCTTGTCTTTCAAGGCCTTGGGAGAACGTGTTTCCAGTGTTGAATCCAGTAATGCCGGGGCTTCGCGCCATTTGTGGGAGATTAAGGAAAACTTTATGAAATTAAGCGTATCCTTGGGAATGGTGGAATCGATCTCGGCTGGGGTCGGTGGCCAGAACTTGTTGCTCGAATCCCTGATTAAAGAAACGAGAAATACACACAAGCTTCTTATGGCTATGCATCAGGATATGCGTTCATCCTAGTTTTAAAATAGAGTATCATCTTGTTTGGTTTGGTGGGGGCCGAGACAGTAGTGCAATGCTCACGAAACCTTCGGAGGCAGGACTTTGGCTAAAGACACGATAGTTGTAAAAGTTGATGCTCAGGGACGTTATCACGTCGAAGGTGTCGCGCGCGCGAATATTGCCAGCATAAGCGTCGCCGATGTCGATATTATCATCGAAACAAAAGATGGCGGCCATTACGTCTTGCCTCTCGCCGGTATGGAGGCAATGGACCCCAAGCCGCCGGAAGTTATTTTCTCCGACGGCACGACAACGGCCGATCAATTACTGACCAAGGTTGGCACGGTTACCAACCTGACCCTAAATATCCCGGTTCCTTCGACCCTCGAACATAAAGGGGCAACCGAGGACCACAAGACTGAGGATCAAAAACCTCCAGAGCAAAATCAGCAACAAGCTGCTGCCCTTAATGAAAATCATGAGAAATCAGTTGAGCAGCTTGTCGAGCAGGCCCAAAAGATCACAGAGAATTTGCACACAACTGATAACGCGTTCGTCCCACCGCATCAGTTTGAGCCGCCGCCTAATGCTTTTGCCCCGCCGCCGGGTGTGCCACCACCAATCAGCCTGACGCCCATTACTACTCTCTTCATGGGTAACGTTGTTGGCTCGACATCGTCAGTGAATGCCGGTGTCACTACAATTTACGGCGGTGCGGGTGCAGATGGATCTGGTGCGGTAGCGCAGCTTGGGCCGCGCGATGCTTTGCAATTTTCGAATGCGGTAATTACGGGTACATCAGGCCCTGATATTATTTATGCCGAAGGGCCCGGGGTTGGTAACTCTAATCCTGCTATAAGCACCACAAGTTACGCGAAGGAATTTCTGTTAAACGTTGCGGGCTATTTTACCAGCCTTAATGATATTGTGTTTACGAATGTCCCAACCGGCGTTTCCATCACGGGCGCAACCCATAATACCGATGGTTCATGGACCTTGCCGTCCAGCTATGTGCTTAACCAGCAAGCTTTTACACTCGTTTATGACAAGACAGCGGTTGCCTCCGGCCAGACTTTTGATATCACGGCGACAATAAACGGCCTAACTACAAGGCATGTCACTTTTAACAGCGTGCAGACTTTCCGTTTTGAGTATCTCAATGTAACGAATGCAGATCAAGTTACGGATCCCACTCTTGTTTACAATGATAAGGGCCAGAGCAAGGAAATTTATATCCTTCCACTTTTGGATCAACCCAACACCATTAATTCAGGCGATGGCAATGACCAGATTTTTGGCGGCTTAGGGGCTGACACAATAAACACTGGTAATAGCAATAATATTATCTACGCTTATGCTGGTGATAATATAATATCGACAGGCACCGGTGCCGATCAGATTCATGTCGATAATGGCAATAATACTATTTCAGATGCTGGCGGAGCCAATAGCATTACTGCAGGGTCCGGCAATAACCACATCACGCTCAATGATGGTAATAACACCGTTCTAACCGGCAACGGTAACAATACAATCAGCACAGGTGTAGGCAGCAATAGTATTACGACCGGAACAGGTAACGATTCAATTACGACATCGGGCGGTGGTGGCACAATCAGCGCCAGTTCTGGCAATAATACGATAATCATCAACAGCCTTACCGGCAGCACGGATGTTTATTCCCTCACGACGACTGGCACGGGCACCAACACTATCACTGGCGGTGACGATAACTACACGATCAATGTTGGCGGCGGCACGAATAACATCACGCTGGGCACAAGCGATAATTCTTATAACACCACGATTACTGCGGGTAACGGCGCCAACACGATTGTGACGGGCGACGGTAAGCACACGATTTCAGTTGGCAGCGGTGTTAATGCAATTACAACCGGGGCAGGGGTCGATACAATTTCGGCTGCGGGTGGCGGTGGTTCCATTAATGCTGGAGATGGCAATAATTCAATCACGATTACCAGTTCATCGGGCAGCACAAATAACTATACGATAACGACAACTGGCACTGGGACTAACTCCATCACCGGTAGTGACGATAATTACAATATATCCACGGGTTCGGGTGTAGATACCATTTCAGTCGGTAACGGCAATCAAACCATTAATGTCGGTGACGGCGCAACCAACAGCGCAACTGCAGGCAATGGTACGGATATTCTGATTGGCGGCAGCGGTAATGATACCTTGATCGCGGGCAACGGCACAAATACCTTCCGTGGTGGTACGGGTACCAACACCCTGACTGGCGGCAGCACTGGCAATAGCACTGTTGATTACAGCACTGTTGCGGGGGTGGTAACCGTGGCCCTGGGGAATGGTGGTGCCGCAGGCACTGCGACTGGAACAAGTCTTAGCGATACCCTGACATACATTCAGAATGTTATAGCTAACGATGCTGGTGATACCATAACGGGCAGCAATACCAGCAACACCCTAACCGGCGGAGCCGGTAACGATACCATCGCGGGCAATGGGGGTAATGATACTATTTACGGCAACGGCGGTGACGATACACTGACGGGGGGAACCGGTAACGATAATATCTATGGTGGTTCGGGCAATAATACGATTGATGGTGGCTCGTCCGGAACCGACAATTTGTTTGGCGGTAGCGGCAACAACACTTTCATTAATCCGCATGCGGGTGTGCATTACGACGGTACTAATGGCGCTAACATTTCTGCAATGCCGACTAATCTCGCTTATTCATTTACAAATGGCGGTACGACCAACCTGTATTTAAATACGCAAATCAATGCAATTAATTATGGCTCAGACAATAGTGGGCTGACCATAAATCTTGCCGCAGGCACAGGCATTGGTGGAACGGCGGATGGGTCAACTTATGCTGCAACACCAACCAGTGGTTACGACTCGATAAATAAAATCATAGTTGGTAACGGCACCAATAACTTGGCGCCCTCTTTCTCAGATACAGTTTTAATAGGTGGTACTGGCCGCGACATATTTACGGACACAAATACCATTGCCAGTCAGCATGTTATTCTAGTGGGTGGCGGTGGTAATACTGATGATTACAATATGGGAGCCGCGCAGGAAACAATAGTTGGTTCTGTTTCTGGTTTCGACCGTCTATTTTACAATTCGAGTTCCTCTCCTGCGGGAATCGTTATCAATCTTGATAGTGCCAACCATAATTTTACCAACAGTTTGGGCAATGTCATTACGGTCGCTGCTTATAGTGGCGGCAATAACGGTGTTACATCAGCGGATAGCCGTTCATGGTCTAATGGTGACTATTTCGAACCTATTTCGGGCACAAGCACAGCCATAGACCAAATCATCGGTACCCAGACAGGTGGAGATGTTATTTTTAATGGCAGCAATGCCCTAACATATTCGGCTCAAAGCAGCTTCACCACGGCAACAAATACTGTGACTGCAACGACTGGCGGCGTTAATTTTAACGGATACCAGACGATTGACTACTTCTATGGCGGTAGCGGCAATGACGTCTATAACATGAGTTATAATGCCGACAGGGCGGATGGCGGTACCGGCGGTTTTGATGTTTTTAGAACCACGACAGGTGTTAATTCTCAAGTCTTCAACATCACAGTCTACCTAAATGGCAGTTTGAATACGAGTGATGCAACCGTAACAAGCCCGATTAATGAAACATCCGGGGGCGTTACCTATACAGGTTATGCTTATGGTTGGAATAATAGTGCGCCAACAGCCGCTACGACGACTCTATTCAGCCATTTCGAAAATATAGTAGGATATAATGGCAATGATACGCTGGTAGGCGACGATACCGCCAACCAAATTAATGGCGGCAATGGCAGTAATATTATTTACGGCTTGGGTGGCAACGACATCATTACGGCTATTGAAGGCGTTAATACCATTGACGGTGGTGCCGGAACCGATACTGTTAATTTCCAGTTCGCAAGTACTGGCCCAAGTGGATCTTTGGGGGCTTACAGTGTCAATCCTGCGTCGGGTGACACGGTTTTCTTTGCCGATGGGACATTCTTTAATGCCACATCGGACAGGAACCTTGTTTGGGGCGATAGCATCCACTCTGCATTCCAGGCGCGGACATCAGGTGGGTACAGTACAATCACCAATGTCGAAAATATCAATGGCAGTGATTACACCGCCAATGTTGCTAGTCAGTATGATGAAGTTCTGTATGGCAATACAGGCACAAATGCCATCTACGGTAATGCTGGTAATGACATTATTGCTGGCGGCGGCGGCGCCGACTCGCTTTATGGCGGTACCGGCAACGATATTTTCTATTTAACGCCGGCGCAGTTAACTGCGGCTTCCGTAATCAATGGCGACTTAAACGCGAGCGGCGGCAGCACAACGGGAACGGATACATTACGCGTGCCGGGATGGGGCAATGCTGTAGCTTCAGGCAATGCTTTCGGTGTAACGGATCCTTTTAGCAGCTCAACCGCAGGAACCAACACAGCCGACAACGCTAAATTTGTCAGCATCGAAGTTCTAGATGTACGTACTGGAACGGATACACTGACAAATAGTGCGGGGGCCATAACCATTACGACCGGCACTACAGTGAACAGCGTCCATCCTAATTTTGTGTTAGATGCGCTGGATATTCAGAATCTGGCCGATCTTGGCACGTCATCTGTTATTACATTGAAACTGGATAGTGGTGAAACTTTCTCAACTGCTGTGGGGGCCGGGACGGGTGCTTTGACAGCACTGCAAAATCCTACGCACACTGCAACTGATACCACCTACCGGTTTTATTCGGACGCAAGTCACGGAACCTATAACAACACAAATCTCGTCGCCACCGTAAACGTCCATTTTGGGGCCTAACCTTCATGTCTGAATTGACCTGGGATCAGGCGCTCGGCGCCTTGATGCGCGCATTCGCAATCAATATAGATGAATCCGCTGATTATAAACCCACTGACCTTCGACGTCTTATTCGTGGAGCAGGGCTATCCGTTCGCCGCGTCGCGATCATTGACCATATTTTACCTACAGCAGAGATGCAGGCGGGATGCCTGCTGGAGCTTGAGGATGATCACTGGCTGGCTATTTTAGGCAACGGGGCCGAGGCAGTTATTTTATCTGCCGACGGCACCGCGCAACGTATCCGGGATGCAACAGATATCCATAACGCCGTCCAGGCCTGGGTTTTTTATGAGAAGACAACAAGCCTCGCGCGCATCGCGCCTTTTCTTAACCACCACAAAGGCAAGTTTGCTGAGATTTTTATTTGCGGTTTGATTGTAAATCTTTTTGCTTTGGCCCTGCCGCTGTTCAGCAGCTTTGTTTACGATAAAATCTTAGGTAACGGCATAACAGAAACGCTATGGGCGCTGGTTATAGGTCTTTGTATTCTCGCCAGCGTTGAGTTTTGTGTACGTGTTATCCGCGTGATGGTGGCGGAACGTTTTGCGGTAAGTAGTGAAACTGATATTGACCATACTATTTTTCGTAACCTTCTCGATGCCAAAGCCAATGCGCTGCCCAGCATCGGTGTTTTGCTAGAAAAATATAAGCAGATTATTGGTTGCCGCGACTTTCTGTCGTCATCCTATCTTCTGTCACTCGTCGATTTGCCCTTTCTCATTCTTTTTCTTGTCATCATCGCGACGGTATCAGGGCCGCTGGTATTTGTATCCATTATTGGCGGTGGTTTGATGTTGTTATCAAGCTTGCTATTTGCCTTGCCGGTTTTTGGTTATGACTATATCGCGCGGCGCGCCAGCGAAAAACGTATGGGCCTTATGACCGACCTGTTGACGGCGCGAGAAGCCGTGATTGGCAGCCATTTACGGGATGAACTCTCGCATCGCTGGCGGCAATCAAGTATAGCGGCCACAATGGCATCCAGCCTTGCGCGTTATTGGCGCAATATGGGGATGACGATCACGGGAACAATTTCTTACATGTCATATGTAGCCGTTTTGGTTGGCGGCGTTTATATGGTGGAGGCTCATACCCTTACGTCCGGTGGCTTGCTCGCAGCTTCGATGCTGACTTCCCGGACGATGGCTAGTTTTGCGTCTGTCACGACGTTGATTATCCGTTACCGCGAATTCCGCACTGCCCTGCATGAGCTTAATCAGATTTTCCCGGCAGCATCGGTTGGAAAAACACCCAAAAAATCTCATGGCTTGCTTAAGGGCGCTGTACGTTTTGATCGCATCACTTGCCGCCTGCGCGAAGACAGCAGCCCTGTCCTGGATAATATTAGTATTAACATCGCACCGGGCGAAATGGTGGGAATAGCAGGTGCTCCGGGTGCCGGTAAAACAACTTTACTGCGTCTGCTAGTAGGGGTTTTGCAACCGGACGAAGGGCAGGTGCTAATCGATAATATACCTGTCGGAAAATTGTCGCCGGAGGATATTTCCTTAAATATTGGCTTTAAACCACAAGAATTTTGCCTTTTGGACGGCACGATTGAGGAGAATGTTTGCGCCGCTCGCCCAACAATGACCGCACAAGAAAGACAGGATGTGTTGATAGCATCCGGCCTTGCGCGCGCTTTTCATGACGGTCTGAACTGGTCCACAGAAATTGGCGCGAGGGGATCGAATTTATCCGGCGGTCAGCGGCAACTGGTTTCCCTGGCGCGTGCGATGCTGAATAATCCGCCGCTTCTTATTCTGGATGAGCCCACCAACGGCCTTGATGCCGCATTAGAAGCGCACTTAGCTGAGCAACTAATCAAACGCAAGGGCAGAAGCACCATTTTGGTCAGCACCCACAGCCGCAATTTACTGGCTGCCTGCGACCGTATTATTGTAGTCGGCCAATCGCGTATCCTTGCCGATGGGCCAAGGGATAAGGTTTTGGCTTAGGCCCGTACTCTTTTTGCCTTAGCCATGTCCTGGTAGCACCCTTAATAAGAAATCTTTTATCGACCCCAGAGAGGCATCATCAATGATGCCACGCCGCCGCCATCGTACTTTGCAACGTCGGGTCTGTCGGCATTACTGTTGCCGTCGTCGGATTAAAGGCCGCATGGCTCGCGGAATAAGATGCCATCGTCTGCACTAACTGGCCGATTTGCGCATCTATCTTACTTCCATCTGCCGTTTTGATATCTTGCAGTTGATAGCCTATGCCGTTGAACCAGTTAGAAACCATAACACTATCCTTGGTTCCCAGAATATCGATCTCTAGATTATTGCCGGTACGTTTCAGCCAGAGCTGGTTGGTTGCGACGCCTGCACCCAGAACAAGCTCATTGGTCGCCGTTTTATTTGTTGCCACGCCATTGTTGAGGATGTCGGCACCATTTCCTTTGGCAAAGCTGTAAATGTCATTGGTTCCCGTACCAGTAATAGTCTGACCACCAGCCCCAAACGATATAAAATCGCCGACACCAGTCACCAGTATTTTATCGCCGCAGGTGGTTCGATGGTGGAAACATTCAATCCAACCACTGCGATTACAACCAAGATTCAGAATTTCTCTGGCGCTAACGGTACAGGAACATTGACCAGTACGACTTATAATATGGCGATGGGTAATGACGGAGTGCTGGCGGCATCGAACAGCACGATCAATCTTGGTTCTAATTCGCAGCTTACTCTCAATGGCGCCAAGAACTCTGTAGCGGTAGGGGCTGCCGCAACTTTGGTCGTTAACAGCACATCCAGCGCAAATACAACGCATGTGACGGGTGATAAGGCCACCGTGAGTGATGCCGGCGCCACTGACTTGGTATATCTGCAAGGCGTTAGCGACAATGCCGTTCTTAGCGGCACCGGCAGTCAGGCAACGCTGTCTGGAGCAAGTGATTGGGCGCAGCTGAGCGGCACGTCAGAATTGGCCACTCTAACTGGCAGTAAAGCGCAAATCTCTGTAACGGGTACCAACGATAGTATCAACCTTACTGGGGCAAATGAATATGCAGTCATATCTGGCACAAGCAATCAAGCTGTGTTGGGCGGCACTACGAATGCCATTAATGTAACGGGTGCCAAGGCAATTGTCACTTTGCTGGGCACAGGCAATACTGCAGTTCTGACCGGCACGAGTGATCAGGTTACGTTATCGGGACTCAAAGCCTGGGCTCAACTTGGCGGCACATTGGAAACAGCTAATCTAACGGCGAGCGGCGCTCAACTCACTGTGACGGGGTCAAACAATACCGCAACACTGACAGGTGCTTCG
>Ga0206891_10084_pt1 | contig 30004 bp, 21 predicted proteins | sample Alteio_BWOrgHeat_55_FD_153246 | JGI IMG/M metagenome (GOLD analysis project Ga0206891, IMG submission 153246) | Enriched cells from forest soil in Barre Woods Harvard Forest LTER site, Petersham, Massachusetts, United States - Alteio_BWOrgHeat_Nextera7 ...
GCATGCGGGGCAGATGGCGGCGGCGGCGCATTTGGTGGCGCTGATGGAGGGATCGGAGATTCGGGAGTCGCACCGGGAGCATTGCTCGCGGGTGCAGGATGCTTACTGTTTGCGCTGCATGCCGCAGGTGCATGGGGCGGTGCGCGGGGTGCTGGCGCATGTGGCGGGCGTGGTGGAGACGGAGGCGGGGTCGGCTACGGATAATCCGCTGGTGTTTCCGGATGAGACGGGCGGGGCGGTGCTGTCGGGCGGGAACTTTCACGGGGCGCCGCTGGCGTATGCGTTTGACTATGCGGCGGTGGCGGTGACGGATCTGGCGGGGATCACGGAGAGAAGGATTGACCGGCTGCTGAATCCGGATATCAATGAAGGGCTGCCGGCGTTTCTGTCGCCGGATCCGGGGTTGTCGTCGGGGTTCATGATCGCGCAGATTGTGGCGGCGGCGCTGATCAACGAGTGCCAGGTGCTGGCGCATCCTTCGTCGACGGGGAGCATTCCGACGGATGGAGGGAAGGAAGATCATGTGTCGATGGGGATGACGGGAGCGCTGAAGCTGCGGCAGATTGTGGAGAATGCGGAGCGGATTGTGGCCATCGAGCTGATGTGCGCGGCGCAGGCGGTGGAGTTTCGGCGGCCGTTGAAGTCGAGCGCGAAGCTGGAGGGGGTATTGGCGGCGGTGAGAAGCGTGGTGCCGCGGTTGGAACAGGATCGGGTGCTGGCTGGGGATATTGATGCGATGGCGGCGGCAGTGCGGGACGGGGCGTTTGGGGAGTGGTGCGAGGTGTAGCGGTCAATACGAAGGTCAGCGTGCTGACGCCATCTCCCGATTCCGCCCAAGCAGCAACACAACAACGCTGTGGACATTCTGGGGTAAGGAGAAGCGGTCGGCACTTCCATCATCCCACCCACCTTAGGCGCAAAAACAAAGACGCGCCGAGGGTGGGGCACCCGGCCGTGGACTCGCGGTTTCGTTTGATGGCATGCGAGGCGGTTGCATCGTTGTAGGATGGGCCTGTGCAGGAGGCGTCGGGTGAAGCTCTTTCGGACAACGCAAGGGTGTTTTGTCGAAGAGGAGAGGAAGTATTTTGCGCTGGAGGCGGGGTGGGATGCACTGCTTGCGATGGAGGACCTGGAGGGGCATCTGCGTGCGGTGATGGCAGGCGGCTCGGCGAGCGACGCATTCAAGGCTGCGGAGGTGGTGGCGCCGATCGAGAGCCAGGAGGTGTGGGCGGCGGGCGTGACGTATTACCGCAGCCGCGGGGCGCGCATGGAGGAGTCGAAGGACGCAGGCGGCGGGGATTTTTATGATCGCGTGTATTCGGCGAAGCGGCCGGAGCTGTTTTTCAAGTCGACGCCGAGCAGGACGGTGGGCACGGGCGGGAAGGTGCGGATTCGCAAGGATGCTACGTGGAATGTGCCGGAGCCGGAGCTGACGCTGGTGGTGAATGCCGCGGGGACGATTGTGGGCTACACGATTGGCAACGACATGAGCTCGCGCGATATTGAGGGCGAGAATCCTCTGTATCTGCCGCAGGCCAAGGTGTATGACGGAAGCTGCGCGCTGGGGCCGGGGGTGCTGGTGACGGGGACGATGCTGCCGCGGAGTACGGAGATTCAGATCGAGATCGACCGCGAGGATCGGTGCGCGTTTCTGGGGTGCGTGAAGCTGACAGAATTGAAGCGCGATCCGAAGGTGCTGGTGGAGTATTTGTACCGCGATAATTCGTTTCCGAAGGGGTGCTTTCTGATGACGGGGACGGGGATTGTGCCGCCGTCGGATTTTACGCTGCAGAGCGGCGACCGGATTCAGATCACGATTGATCCGATTGGGACGCTGGTGAATGAAGTGGCGTAAAGGCAGCTATTAGCTCTTAGCTGTTAGCCATTAGCGCGGTATCGGCGCGGCTATGGATCGAAGAGCAGGCGAGCATCGTTCAGCAGGAATGGGCTAAGAGCTAAAAGCTAACAGCTCGCGTTCGCTTATTGCGAAGAGTGCGTCGCGAGGAACCTATCCACTTCAGCGCGGGTGGGCATGGAGGCTTGCGCGCCGCGGCGGGTGACGGAGATGGCGGCGGCTGCCGAGGCGAAGTGGGCTGCCGCGATGGGATCCTGACCTTCCATGAGGGCCACGGCCAGCGCACCGTTGAAGCAATCGCCGGCGCCGACTGAGTCGATGGCTTTGACGCGAAACGCGGGGAGCCACTTGGCGCGGCCATCTTTGGTGGCAACGAGAGCGCCTTCCGCACCTCGTTTGAGAATCACACCTTTGAGACCGCGTGCGAGGAGATGCTGCGCGGCATCTTTCACGTTGAGTTTGGAACTGACGTAGAGGGGCGCCTCTGTCTCGTTGGGTGTGAACCAGGCGACTCTGGACCAGATGGAGTCGGGGAGTGGAGCGGACGGGGCGGGGTCAAGCATGACCGGAACGCGGGCGGTGGCGCAGAGGTCGAGCGCGTGCAGGATGGCGGCCATGGGGATTTCGAGCTGAAGAAGAACCATGCCCGCAGAGGCGATGAGCGGCTTGTTCAGGTCGAGGGAGGCGGGGTCGATTTTGCCGTTGGCGGCGGGTACGACAACGATGCTGTTCTGGCCGTTGTCGGCTACCTGGATCTGGGCGACGCCGGAGGGGCCGGGGATGCGGGAGACGGCGCTGGTGTCGACGCCGGCGGTTTGCAGGCCCGCGAGGAGAGCCGCGCCGAAGACGTCATCCCCGACGGCGCCGACCATGTGGACGGGATAACCGAGGCGGGCGACAGCAACGGCCTGGTTGGCGCCTTTGCCGCCGGGCGTGGTGTCAAAGCCGGTGCCGGTGAGGGTTTCGCCGGCGAGCGGGATGCGCGGCGTGCGCGCGACCAGATCCATGTTGATGCTGCCGATGACGACGATGGGCTTGGGCATTTCTTAATTCAATATAGCGGGGCGATGGCAATGGTGCCGAGGCCGAGCAGGAAGAAGAGGAACATGAGGAAGAGCAGGGTCTTGGCAGAGCTGGGAGCGCCGGCGAATTCGCGCCAGACGAAGACGCCCCAGCAGGCGGAGATCATGGTGGCTCCCTGACCGATGGAGTAGGAAACGGCGGGGCCGATGTTGACGTGGGACTGGGAGGCGACGAAGTTGGAGACGGCGCCGCAGCACCAGATGAAGCCGCCGAGGATGCCGGCGATGTGCCAGCCAAAGGAGGCGCGGCCGTAGCCGGCACCATCGACCGGCGGCTTGCCGTCGAGAGGCTTCTTCATGAGGAGCCAGTTGGCGGGGATGGTGGAGACGAGAACGCCGATGGAGAAGAAGAGGGCGATGGCATAGGGGCCGGGTGAGGGTGTGGAAGGGTTGGCGGCCATAGCGTGAGCTACCAGCGGGTAGAAGGTGCCCATGAGGAGGCCGGCGATGAGGGAGAGCACGATGCCGCGCGTGGTGGCGGACTTCGCGGTGCGTTCGCGGCGGCGGTAGGCGGCTGCGTCGAGGATGATGGCGATGGTGACGAGGGCGACTCCGCCGAAGAGGAGCAGGGGATTGGCGGCGGGGTGCACGAAGTAGCTGGAGACGGTGCCGACGATGAGGGCGAGGCCGATGCCGACAGGGAAGGCTACGGCGAGGCCGGCGACATCGATGGCTGCGACGAGGAGCAGGTTGGCGATGTTGAAGATGATGCCGCCGCAGATGGCGTAGGCGATGGCTTCGGCGGGCGTGTGCATGACGGCGTCCCAGAAGGGCGCGCCGGAGTTGCCGGAGGAGCCGAGGGTGAATCCCCATGCGAGCGCGCCGAGGACGACGCCGATGGTGTAGTCCCAGTAGAAGAGCTGGAAGCGGTAGCCGGGGGTGAGCTTGAGGGTGTTGGCCCACGATCCCCAGCAGAGCATGCTGAGGATCATGAGCGAGAGGGCAGCGGCATAGGTTTGCGGGATGAACATCGCGGCTCCGGTGAATCGTTGGAAAGACGAACGATAGCGCGGGGGGCGATGAGGGTGCAAGTTTGCGACGATGGGCAGGGGTTCGTGCACCCGGTTGTATTCCGGTAAGTTGGCATCTCTCCCACCCAAGCGACAAAGACAAAAACGTCGCGTGGGTGGGGCACCCGGTTGTATTCCGGTGAGTTGGCATCTCTCCCACCCAAGCGACAAAAACAAATGGGTCGCGTGGGTGGGGCACCCGGTTGTATTCCGGTGAGTTGGCATCTCTCCCACCCAAGCGACAAAAACAAATGGGTCGCGTGGGTGGGGCACCCAGCGTGGGTGGGGCACCCGTTGTGTCTACTTTGCGGCTTTGATGGCTTCGGTGAGCGCGGGGACCACTTCGAAGAGATCGCCGACGATGCCGTAGTCGGCTACTTCAAAGATGGGGGCGTCGGGGTCTTTGTTGATGGCGACGATGCACTGCGAGCCCTTCATGCCGACCAGGTGCTGGATGGCGCCGGAGATGCCGACCGCGAGATAGAGTTTGGGCGAGACGGTCTGGCCGGAGCTGCCGACCTGGCGCTCCATGGGGAGCCAGCCGTTGTCGCAGATGGGGCGCGAGGCGGCGAGCTCCGCGCCGAGTGCGGCGGCCAGTTCCTGCACGACGGGGAGGTTGTCAGCCTCCTTGATGCCGCGGCCGACGCTGACGATCAACGGAGCGGAGCCGAGGTCAACGGTCTGCGCACTGCCGCGGAAGGGTTCGCCGGGCTTGGTGCGGACCTGCGATGCGTCGATTTGCGGCGTGAAAGTTTCGATTGCGGGTTGGGTGGATGCGGCGGCGGGCTCGTCGGCACGGAATGCGCCGGCCTGCACGGAGATCAGGCATGGTCCGTCGCCGTGATGGCGGTAGTTGCCGGCGAGGCGGCCTTGCAGAAGCTGACGCGTGAAGACGGGGCCATCGCCGATGGCGACGACGTCGCTGATTAAGACTTCGTTCAGACGCGCGGCGAGGGCGGGGGCGAAGTCGCGCACCTGATACGTGTGCGGGAATACCACCTGCGGTGGGGCCAACTTCTGGATCATCTGTTGAAGCGCGAGAGTGTAGCCGTCGGAGGTGTAGTGCGCGAGCAGAGGATGCTCAACGCGGATGACGCTGGCGGCGCCTCGCGATGCGGCTTCGCTGGCGAGGGCTTCAGTGGACGCGCCAAGGACGACGGCGGTTACGGCTCCGCCGGTGGCGAGCTTTTTTCCGGCCGCTAGAGCTTCCCAACTGGCGCGGCTGACGCGACCGTCGCGTTCTTCGAGAACTACGTAGACTTGGCTCACAGGACGCGCACCTCGAACTTGAGTTTTTCGACCAGGGTTGCGGCGGCGGCTTTGGCGTCGCCTGGAATGATCTGGGTGGAGCGCTGCTTCTTGGGGAGCTCGATGGATTCAAGGGCGGCGACGGGCGCGGCGGGTGCGTCGAGATCGGCGGCGTTGACGACGCGCATCTCTTTCGTTTTGGCTTTTTTGATTCCCATGAGCGTGGCGTAGCGGAGCTTGTTGCCGCCGGACTGGATGGTTAGGGCGGCTGGAAGAGGGAGTTCGATCTCCTGAAACCATCCGGCTTCGAGCTCGCGCTTGACTTTCAGGCCGGTGTCGGTTTTTTCCACATGGAGGATGAGGGTGGAGTGGGGGACGCCGAGAAGTTCTGCGAGGATGACGCCGGTCTGGCCGTAGCCTAAGTCATCAGACTGGAGGCCGGTGAGGACGAGGTCGGCGCTCTCGGGGCGGATGGCAACAGCGATGAGGCGCGCTACGCCGAGGGCATCACGCTGGGCGAGGTCATTGCAGTCGATGTGGATGGCGCGGTCGGCCCCCTTGGCGAGGGCTTCGCGGATGGTGGTGCCGACGCGCTCGGGACCGGCGCTGACGACGATGACTTCGCCCGAGTGCTTCTCCTTGAGCTGGAGGGCTTCTTCGAGGGCGTAGGCGTCGGATTCATTCATTCCGTACTGCACGTCAGATTCTTCAATCCATTTGCCGGAGGAGTCGATGCGGACCTGTGCGTCGCGCTCGGGGACTTGCTTGATGGCTACGATGATTTTCATATTCTTTCCAGTGAACAGTGAACAGTGAACAGTGAAAAAGTGAATGAGTGAAGAGGTGAAGAAGTGGAGAAGTAAAGAAGTGAAAAAGAGCCAAGTGAACCTGGGAGCTTCTCTGTGTCTTCAACTGTCAAGATTGCGCGCGATGAGCTGAGCAACATCGAGCAATTGCGGGGCGGTGCCGTTCATCTCGCCTAGTGCGTCGCGGAACATGGTGTTGCAGAAGGGGCAGGCGGTGCCGATGGTGGTGGCGCCGGTGGCTACGAGTTCCTGGGCGCGGGCGTGGCTGACGCGCTCGCCGGTTTCTTCGCCGAGGAAGGCGAGGCCGCCGCCTGCGCCGCAGCAGAAGCTGCGTTCGCGGTGGCGGGGGGCTTCGACGAGAGTGCCGGCGATCTGCACGAGTTCGCGGGGCTGGTCGTAGACGTTGCGATAGCGGCCGAGATAGCAGGGGTCGTGGAAGACGATAGTTTCGGATTTTGCGGGGGCTGAAGCCCCGTCCTTTTTTTTGGCGCTTTCGGCACGACTGAAGTCGTGCCCTGACGCTTCTTGCTCTCGCTCGGGAATCTTGCTGCCTTGTGCATGAGTCAAGTCGTGCCCTGAGGCTTCTTCCCCTAACTTAGGCAGGCGATCTGCGAAACGAGCCATGAATTCGGTATGATGCTCGATTTCGGGAGGGGTGCCGTACGCTTTCCAGTCCTCCTGGATGGTGCGGACACAGTGCGGGCAGATGGAGACGATCTTTTTGACCTTGTTCTGCGCGAGGTTCTTGAGGTTTTCTTCGGCGAGTTGCTGGAAGAGGAGATCGTTGCCGAGGCGGCGGACGGGATCGCCGGTGCACTTCTCTTTCTTGAGGACGCCATAGCTCGAGCCCAGGAAGTTCATCACGCGCGCGAAGGCGGAGACGATCTCGCGGCCCTTGGGGTCGTATCCGCCCATGCAGCCAAGCCAGAGACAGTATTCCTGCGTGCCGTCGAAGATGGGGAGTTCCTGTTTCTGGATGAACTTGTCGCGCTCGAGGGCTGAGATGCCCAGAGCGTTGCTGCCCCGTTCGAGTTGGTTGAAGAGCTTGGAGCCGTAGTCGTCTTCCCAGGTGCCGGTGTTCACGGCGCCGCGGCGCAGGCCCACAATGATGGGCAGATGCTGGATGCCGACGGGGCACTGGAACTCGCAGGAGCCGCATGTGGTGCATTGGAAGACGGCTTTCTGGGAGACGTACGCGCCGCCTTCGCCGGTGAGGATGGGCAGCTCCGATGCGGGGCCGGGGCCGTTGAGGTAGGCGCGCATGCCCAGGATGACTTCCTTGGGGTTTAGCTCCTTGCCGGTGTTGGTGGCGGGGCAGTGCTCGGTGCAGCGGCCGCACTCGACGCAGGAGTAGGCCTGCAGGCTGACCAGTTGCGTGATGTCCTTGCCGGTGACGAGGCCGAAGTCTTCATCGCCGACGAGAGGGGGAATCTGCGAGAAGCCGTCGCGGGAGAGGAAGATGGTGGCCGGGCTGAGCACCAGGTGGAGGTGTTTGGTGTGGGGGATCAGGGGCAGGAAGAGGAGGAGGGTGAGGGTGTGGATCCACCAGAGGACGCGGGCCGCGGGTGCTGCGTCGGTGGTGAAGAAGGCGGCCAGGTAGGTGACCATCAACAGGAAGATGAGGCCGGCGATGATGCCGGATTCGGAGGAGACCTTTTGGCCGAGCCAGCGCGGACGGACGAAGAAGCGGCGGATGAAGAGTCCGGCAATGCCGATGGCGCAGGCGATGGCGAAGGCGGCGGCCAGGTAGAAGTAGATGCGGCCGTACCAAGCGGCGGGATCGAGGAAGCCGATGCCGAAGCCGACGGCGGCGTGGTTCAGGGTAACGAGAGCGAAGGCGCAGAATCCCCAGAACACGAAGGCATGGGCAAGGCCGGGCAGGGGGCGCTGCTGGATGACCTTGACCTGGCAGATGACCTCAGTGAAGAAGTTCCAGACGCGGCGGCCGATGGGGGCGAGGTGGAAGCCGGGATCTTTGCGGGACTGGAGGATCTTGTGGAGGATGGGGCCGAAGCGACGCCAGAAGAGCGCGACGGAAACTATGACGAGGAGGAGGAAGAGGAGTTTCTCTGGCAGGGAAAAGTGCTGTGGTTCGGCCAGAGTGGCGGAGAGGGAGGTCATATACGAACCCCCTCAAGATACACGATGAACCCACCCCACGAACAAAGACCCGTTCGTGGGGACCCCGGGGATGGGGGTGAGGGTCGTCGCGAGCGAGTTTTTAGGTGTTTGCTATTAGCTTTTAGCTTGCTTACCCCACCCTAGGCGCAAAGACAAAGACGCGCCGAGGGTGGGGCACCCGGCTTGCTTACCCCACCCTGGGCGCAAAGACAAAGGCGCGCCGAGGGTGGGGCACCCGGCGGCTCTGCAAAGATTTCGAGAGCTGAAACCTTGAGGCTGGCTTGCGGCAAAACGAAGGGCCCGCCGAGGTCGTCTTCGGCGGGCCGTTGGTGGGTTGGAGGTTGACGAAGGTGCAGGTGAACGAAGCAACAGGCAAACGGTCGTTGTGTTGCGGATCTAAAAAATTGATCCGCAGGAGGAAGAGAGCAAAACACGGAAGACACCCTGTATTCCGCGTCTTGAGAGCCACATCTGTACCGAACTAGTGCTTCGAACCCGGCGTGGTCCCAGGATCAAACCCGTTCGCCGAAGGGTGCCACTCCCCTCGGTTCCAGGACCCGTTCAAGTTCTTAGCGATTGCTTGAGGATGACTTTCTCATGGTCCCGGGGGCTTGTCTGTGATTTAGCTCACTCGATTTACCTCAAGGATCGAGGGAATCATCTAGCAGCGAACGATATTGGGCGATTCAATACCTTTTGTGGCATTTCTGGTGTCGATGACCAGTTGAGCCTGCTCGACGATGCCGGGGTAGTCGTATGTCGTGTGGTCGGTCACGATCAGCACGGCGTCGAATTGACCCAGGTTGTCGAGGGAGGTGTTGGTCATGTTCAGGTCGTAATGGCGGCCACGGCCTACGGACGGGAAGTAGGGGTCGTTGTAAGAGACGATGGCGCCCTTTTCGCGCAGAAGCTCGATGATGGTAAGCGAAGGCGACTCGCGAAGGTCGTCGATGTCTCGCTTGTAGGCAAGGCCGAGCACGAGGATCCTGGATCCCTTGATGGACTTGCAGCGTTCATTGAGGGCTGAGGCTGTCTGCTCGATGACGAAGTAGGGCATATTGATGTTGACTTCGCCGGCAAGCTCGATGAATCGGGTGCGGAAGTCGTATTCCTTGGCCTTCCACGAAAGGTAGAAGGGATCGATGGGGATGCAATGGCCGCCGAGGCCTGGGCCGGGGTAGAAGGCCTGAAAGCCGAAGGGCTTAGTTTTGGCGGCGTCGATGACCTCGTGAATGTCGATGCCCATACGCATGCAGAGCTGCTTGAGCTCATTGACGAGCGCGATGTTGACGCAGCGATAGATGTTTTCAAGGAGCTTGGTCATCTCAGCAGCGGCAGGGCTGCTGACGGCAACGACGCGGCGGAAGATGGAGCCGTACATTGCCGAGGCCAGCTCGAAGGCGCCCTTGCTGCATCCGCCGACGACCTTCGGAATGTCGTGGCGGGCGACGGTGTCGTTGCCGGGATCTTCGCGTTCGGGCGAGAAGGCGACGTGAACGCCTTGCTCGCCGGCGCCACGCGCGACCTTGATTGCGCGGGGGTTGTTCTTCTCGAGAATGGGGACGACCACATCGTCGGTGGTGCCGGGATAGGTGGTGCTTTCGAGGACGATGAGCTGGCCCTCGCGGATATGCGGGGCAATGGAGTGCACCGTGCCGGTGATGTAGCTTAGATCGGGCTCGTGGAACTCGTTGAGCGGTGTGGGGACGCAGATGATAATGGCGTCCATGGCCGCGATCTCGGAGTAGTCGGAGGTGGCACGGAAGCCGGCTTTCTGCGCCTCCTGAATGGATTCGGGCAGAATACGGACGATGTACGACCCGCCGGAGTTCAGGGTGTTGACCTTATCGGTAGCAATATCAAAACCGGTAACGCGGAAGCGCTCGCTGCTGAAGAGCAGTGCCAGGGGCAGGCCTACATAGCCCATGCCCACGATTCCGATGTGCGCCTGACGAGACTCGATGCGCTGCTTCAGTTCTGCCAGCGTGCAGCCGGCCGTAATGGTGGTCATAAGAGAAATTGTACGCTCGGACGGGCTAGGGGCAATGGCACTCAAGAGGGATCACAAGATAGAGTTAAGCCGGGCTTTATGCTGAGGATCGGGGCAGCACGAGGGAGGCGGAGCAGGGAATGGCGAAGTATTTGATCACGGGCGCGGCGGGGTTTATCGGGCGTTCGATTGCCGCGGCACTGCTGTCGCGCGGCGAGACGGTGCGGGGCGTGGACAGCCTTATTACGGGAAAGCGCGAGAACCTGGCCGGTCTGGAGGCAATGGAGTTTGTCGAGGGGGATCTTGCCGATTCCGCGGTGTGCGCGGCGGCGTGCAATGGGGTGGAGATTGTCTTTCACGAGGCGGCGCTGGCGTCGGTGCCGCGCTCGGTGGCGGACCCGGTTGCGACGAACGTGAATTGTGTGGATGCAACGCTGAATGTGCTGGTGGCGGCTCGGGCGGCAGGGGTACGGCGTGTGGTGTATGCGGGTTCGTCGTCGGCTTATGGGGATACGCCGACCCTGCCCAAGCACGAGGAGATGACGCCCAGCCCAATTTCTCCGTACGCGGTGGCCAAGCTGGCGGGGGAGCACTATATGCGGTCGTTCTGGCGGGTTTATGGACTGGAGACGGTGGTGCTGCGATATTTCAATGTCTTTGGGCCATATCAGGATCCGACGTCGCATTACTCGGGAGTGCTGGCGATCTTCTGCCGCAAGATGCTCGCCGGGGAGCAGCCGGCGATCTACGGCGATGGGGAACAGAGTCGCGACTTTACTTACATCGACAACGTGGTTCACGCGAACCTGCTGGCTGCCGCGGCGCCGACCGAGGAGGTGGCCGGGCAGGTGATGAATGCGGCTACCGGGGCGCGAATTACTCTGAACGACACATTCCAGATTCTTTGCGGGTTGACGGGGTATCGCGGGACACCCGCATATGCGCCACCGCGGCCGGGGGATATCCGCGACTCGCTCGCGGATATCCGGCGGGCGAAGGAGCTGCTGGGCTATGAGCCTCTGGTCGGGTTCGAAGAGGGGCTGCGGCGGACCGTGGCATGGTACCGGCAAACCGAGGTAAAACCGGAGGCTAGTGCCCCGACGAGTGTGATGTAACTCACGAACGTTCGCGAAACAAGTGATAGACACTGCTGGGGTAAGCTCGGCGGGGGCTCTGCACGTTTCCAATCGAACCCCGCCGGACCAAATCCAGGTGGCGAGGTTCGTATTTGGCCGAAGCTCCCGCAATCGGGCATGCCTCAGAACACCGCATTGAAGCTTCGCAATCGTCTTCTCCTGCGCGTTCAGACTCGGTGTTGAGTCTTCGCTCAGCATGGCGAATCCTGGCCTTGCGGCGGCGGCTAGTTCTGTCGGTGGTTTTGGGAGCGTTGCTGGGATGCGTACTGTATTGCGCGGTCGCGCCGCCGCAATATGAGTCGCGTGCGCGGCTGGCCTTGCGAACGAGCCCGGCAACAGCGTTGCGAATGGACGATGCGGGCGGAGAATTCTCAGGATCGCTGGCCTCAGGGCAGACGCAACTTGAGACTCTGGCCAGCGTGTTGCGCAGCGACCAGCTTGCCTGGCGGGTGATTGTGGAGAGGAAGCTCTACAGGGCGACCGCGTTTGCGGGGAGGTTTGCGCGCCGTTTCCCGCAGTTTCGGCCAGAGCACCCGGCACCCGCTGAACAAGCGTTTCTTCTGGCCAGATTCCAGGACAGGCTGCATGTGAGTACGATTCCGCGAACTTTGTTGCTGGAGATCGATTTTCGCTGCGGCGATGCAGAGTTGTCAGCTGACGTGATCAGAGCAACGGTGAGTGCTTACCAGGCCCAGGAGGAAGAGGCGCGCGTGCAGGCGACCGGCCAGGCGGCGAGTTGGCTGCGAGAAGAGCTTGCGGAACTGCGGGGTAAATCAGAGCACGACAATGAGCGCCTGGCAGCATTTCAGAGGCAGCATGGAATCGTGATTGCGCCGGAAACGCTATCAAACGGGCAGCCGGGGGCGGAGCAGCATCTGTCGGCGTTGCTGGAACTGGATGAGCTTTCGCGCGCACTGGCGGTGGCGAGCGCCGATCGCATTCTACGCGAATCGGAGTATCGTGCCGCGTCACAGGGCGATCCGGAACTGGTGCTGGCGGCAGATAATCGCGCTTCGCAGGACAGCGGCGATCTTTCGATGGCGGCGTTTCGCCAGATCCAGGCCCGGCACGCGCAACTGGATGAGGAACTGTCGCAGCTGAACCTGGAACACGGGCCTAATTTTCCGCGCGTGGTGGAGGTTCGCGAACAATTGCGGGATCTCGATCAGCAACTGCAATCTGCCGATGACAAGCTGCGCGAGCGATACAAGAGAGCCTGGCAGATCAGCGTGGATCGGGAGCAGATGCTGCGCCGCAATCTGGATGAGAGAACCAGCGAAGGATTGCGCGCGAACACGGCGGCGATGCAGTACGAGACGATGAGGCGGGAGGCCGACGCCAGCAGCGAACTGTACCTGCGCGTGCAGAGCAAGGCGGAGGAGGCGGGCCTGCTGGCCGGAGTGCCCAACCCCGACTTCCGCGTGGTGGATGCGCCGCGCGTTTCGGCCAAGCCTGTTTCTCCGAACTGGTTTCTGTGCATGGCTGTCACGCTGTTCGTCTCGTCGTGGCTGGCGGTGGCGATTGCGTTTGCGATGGAGTCGATGCGACCGGCGGCAAGGCGCGTATTGGTTGCGGCGCTGGGGTTCGCAGTGGTGTCGGCAGCGCTGCGAGCGCAGGCGCCTACACCGAGCACGTCGGGCTTGCCCACCGGCGTTGCGCGCATTCCGCAGAGCCGGGATACGCGGGTTGAGCCCAATCCCAAGGATGCGCCCGCGGCAGGGAGTGTGCCCGGAGTGGCGCCGACCGGAGCGTCGTCACCGGCGGTGATTCTTTCCGGTGCGATTCCCGCTCCCATTGCGCCGGGGGATTTGCTGGATGTGAGCGAGTTTCATACGCCGGAGTTCCGGACGACGGTGCGCGTGACGGCGGCTGGAACCGTAAGCCTTCCGCTGGTGGGCGATGTGGTGGTGCAGGGAATGGATGAGCCTCAGGCGGAGCGGACGATAGGCGAGGCGCTGAGCGCAAAGGGCATGCTGCGGCATCCGCACGTGCAGGTGCTGGTGATTGCATCGGTGGGGCAGGATCTGAGCATCCTGGGCGAGGTGATGCGCCCGGGCGTGTATCCCTATGGTGTGCACCATCGGCTGCTCGATCTTCTGGCAGCGGCAGCCGGGGCGACACCGGCGGCCGGAACGCTGGCATACATCTATCACCGTGATGATCCTGCGGGGCACGCGGTGGCGCTCGATCGCAGCGGATCCAGTGTTGGCGAGAGGCATAATCCAGAATTGCTGGCCGGCGACACGGTGCAGGTTAGCCGGGCCGGACTGGTTTACGTTGTCGGCGATGTGATTCGGCCGGGCGGATTCACGGTGGAACCCGGGCAGCCGATGACGGTGCTGCAGGCGGTGTCGCTGGCGTGGGGACCCAGCCAGAATGCTGCGTTGACCAAGGCGTTGCTGATCCGCGAGCAGGGTAGCGGACGGACGGTGACATCTCTCAATTTGAAACGCATGCTGCGCGGGCAGGATCCGGATGTGCCCATCAGCGAGCGAGACATTCTGTTTGTGCCGGATTCGGCAGCGAAGAATCTGTGGAACCGGACGATGGAGTCGGTGGTGCAGTCGACGGCGGGCGTGAGCATCTACGCGGGCCTTGTCTATTCGCAGAGGTTTTAAGCCATGCGGCGGCTTGCGTGGGTGCTGATGCTGGCGTTCTCGTTCGCCATTCCATGGGAGTACTCGCTGGACCTTGGCGCACCGCTCGGCAACATTGCGCGCATTGCCGGACTGCTTGTGGTGGTGGTGTTGATTCCCGCGGTGCTGCAGGCGGGGCGCATACGCACGCCGGGGCCGGTGCACTGGCTGGCGCTGGCGCTGTATCTATGGTTTTGCTGTTCGTACTTCTGGAGCATTGAGCCGGCGGCCACACTGGAGCGCATGCGCGCCTACGCGCAGGTAATGATGGTGGTGCTTTTTGCGTGGGAGCTGACGGAGACAGAGGACGACCTTCGGGATTTGATGCGCGCGTATGTGGCGGGATCGCTGGTGCTCGCCGTTCTTACATTCGCCAGCTTTATGTCGCCGGCTGCGGCGGGACAGATTCGCTTTGCGGCTGAGGGACAGGATCCCAATGACGCGGCGAGATTCCTGGACCTGGGATTTCCGCTGGCGGCGTTGCTTTTAGCCGTGGAGCGGCGGTGGTGGATCAAGTGGCTGGCGCTCGCTTATTTTCCGCTGGGCATACTGGGCGTGTTGCTGTCGGCTTCGCGCGGCGGGTTGGTGGCGGCAACGTTCGCGTTTGCGGGTTGCGGGCTTTTGCTGGTCCGCGCCCGGCCGCGAATCGTTGGGGGTGGATTGCTGGCGATGCCGGTGTTTGCGGGACTGTTCTGGTGGGCGATTCCGCGCGCTACGCTGACGAGGATTGCCAGCATTGGGGAGCAATTCTCCGGGGGCGACCTGAATCAGCGGCTGAACATCTGGATGGCGGGAAACCGGGCCTTTGCTCATGCGCCGCTTTTTGGGTCGGGGGCCGGAACTTTTGTTGCTGCCGCACGGCTGGCGCAGATCGATACGGCCCATAACACCGTGCTGTCGGTTGCCGTGGAGGGCGGGCTGATCGCGGTGACGCTGGCGCTGGCGGTGGTTGTTGCGACTGCGCGATCGGTGTTGCGAACACAAGGCGCTGTGCGCGGCGCGCTTGGAACCGCGCTGCTGGTATGGATGATCACGTCGTTGGTGGCTACAGTCGAAGGCAATCGCTCGACTTGGTTTTTGATCGGGCTGATCGCGGTTGCGGCGCGGCTGACCGAGCAGTCGCCGGCGCCGAATGCGCTTGCATTTGATGTGCGCAGCTCCCCGGCGATGCGCGGCTCAATGGCGGAGAACAAGGCGTGAGAGGGGAATCGGCAGTGCCGTGTGAGGCCCCCAAGCGAGGCACGGAAACACTGTCAGGGTGTTTCGATGGGAGCATTCTTCGCGCTGCGGCGTCGGTGACGATGGCCGGAGTTCTCGTTAAAACGGTTGCCACGTTCAAGGAAATCGTGGTGGCCGGCGTCTATGGCCGCTCGGATGCGATGGACGCGTTTCTGGCGGCGTTTCTCATTCCAAATCTTTTGGTCAACGTGATTGCGGAGTCGATGAACCAGGCGCTGATGCCCACCCTGGTGCGCGTGCGGCTGCGGCAGGGACGCGAGAAGGCGCAGGAATTATTGTCGAACGCAATGCTGCGGATGGTGCTTCTGCTGAGTGCGGTGAGCGCGGGGATGGCCGTGTCTGCACGTTTCTTCTTTCCGCTGATCGCGCGGGGATTTCCCGCGGCAAAGGTCGAGCTATGCATTCGCATCTTCTGGATGCTGCTTCCCATGGTTTTGCTCACCGGAATCGCGAGCAATTGTGCCGCGGTGCTGAATACCATGGAACGATTTGCCCTGCCTGCGTTTGCGCCGGTGCTGGTGCCGCTGTGCGTCGCGGCCGGAGCTTGGCTTCTGCACAGGCAACTCGGGATCTGGGCGGTCGTTCTGTTGACGATTGGGGGAAGCGCGGCCCAGGCGGCGGTCCTGGCCTGGTACATGTCCGCGCATGGATATGCTTTGAGACTGCGGTGGAGGCGAGCAGACGAAGCAACGTCGGAAGTGGCGCGGCAGTATGGGCCAGTGCTTTTGAGCTCCGTTGTGGCTTCGGGGGGATTGCTGGTGGACCAGGCGATGGCGGCTGCTCTCCCCGCTGGCAGCGTCTCGACGATGGTCTTTGCGAGCCGGTTTGTGGGGGTGATGATGACGCTGCTGGCCGGCGGCGTGTCGTCGGCATTTGCGCCGTACTTTTCGATCATGGTTGCAGAGAGAGACTGGGGCGCTTGCCGCAACACGCTGCGCAAGGGAACGTTGGTCACCGCCGGTGTGGCCGTGCCGATCGCGATTGGCATGATTTGTGGCGCGCGTTTTCTGGTGCATGTCACGCTGCAGCATGGGGCGTTTGGGCCTCGCGATACGGCTGAGGTTGCGCCCGTGCTGGCGATGTTCGCCATCCAGATTCCATTCTTTGCCGCAAGCCGGATCGATTATCGATTTGTGCTGGCGATGCGGCGCACCGACCTGGTGCTGTATTGTGGAATCGTCAATCTCATCCTCGACGTAGTACTGGACCTCCTGCTGATGCGGTATATGGGTGTAGCGGGACTTGCCCTGGCTACCTCACTGTGGACCATCAGCACCTGGGCTTTTTTCCGTATTTGCGCGCGCCGGCTGCTGGCGGGTGCTCAAGCGTCGTTGCCAACGGCCGGTGCGCTCAGCCGGGGCTGATCGAGTGCGGAAAGGGATGTTCATGGACAGCCTGCCCGATCCGGCGCAATATCTGCTGCGCATAGACGACCTTTGCCCAACGGTGCATCCTGAGCGGTGGTCGAGGATTCGCGAGGTGATTCGCGAATTCGGTCTTCGGCCTATTCTGGCCGTGGTGCCTGACAATCAAGACGAGTCTTTAGCGAAATCGAGATACGATGCGAGGTTCTGGGAGGAGGTTCGCATCCTACAGCGGGAGGGCGCGACCATTGCGATGCACGGTTATCGGCATGTCTGCTCCCTTCGTTCCCGGAGCCTGATCCCTCTGCACCGCCATTCTGAATTCGCCGGGAGGTCTCTGAAAACCCAACGCGAATTCATTCGATCCGGACTGGCCGTGCTGCGGAATGAGGCGTTGGAACCTCGACTGTTTGTCGCACCCAGGCACAGTTTTGATCGGATGACGCTGCGCGCGCTTTGTCAAGAAGGCTTACCATATCTTTCCGATGGCCTGGCGCGGGTTCCATTCAAGCGCGACGGCGTGACTTGGATTCCACAGCAGCTGTGGTCTCCGGCGAGCCGCGCCAAGGGGCTTTGGACCCTTTGCATCCACCCGAATTCCGCGGGACCGCGGCGCCTCGCCGAACTGCGGGGCTTCGTCGAGAAATACCGCGATCAGTTCACATCATTCAACGACGTTATCGCAAACTTCAGTGCCGGGAAGCTCAGCCTGGGCGAGCGCATGAACGCGCGGATCGCGCTGTGGCGGATCATGAGGCGGGTGAGGCGGAACCGAACAGCGGGTTGACGCGTGGGGATAGACGCGGCCGTGGCGCGCTGGGGTGGGGCGCTGATGCAAAAGGCGCTCGTAATAAAACACCCACCGGTCGACGACTGTTTCCAAATCGAAGTTGGCTTCAAAGTGGAGGCGGGCGTTGTGTCCGAGGAATGCGCGAGCGGCCGGGTCGAGGCGCATGATTTCACTCAATGCGGAGGCCAGCGCGGGTACGCTTCCCTGAGGCACGAGCAGGCCGGTTTGGCCGTGCCGCACGACATCGCGGGACCCGGGGACGTCGGTGGCCACCGCGGGGAGAGAGCATGCGGCCGCCTCGAGCAGGACAGTCGGAAGACCCTCCCACAGAGAGGGCAGCACGAATGCATCGGCTGCCTGCATCCAGGGCAGCAGATCGCGTTGAAAGCCGGGAAAAGCGACTCGGCTTGCCAGGCCAAGGTTCGCGGCGCGAGCCTGCAAGTGCGCCTTCATGGAACCGGAGCCGGCGATAACCAGGCGAGCGTCGCGATGAAAGCTTGCAAAGGCATCAAGCAGGCCAGAAAAGTTCTTGACGGGTTCCAGCCGACCGGCGGTCAGCCACAGGAATTCATCTCGAATGCCCAAGGCGGCACGAGCGGCTGCGCGATCCGACGGCTTTGATTTCCACTTTTGCGCGTCCACGCCGTTGGAGATCACAAAGAGGCGGTCTGAGCCGGCCATGCGAGCCTTTGTGTACGCGTCCGCCGCACCCGGGCTCACGGCGGAGACTGCGTCGGCGAGCCAGTTGCTGCATCGATAGCCCATGCGGCGGCCGAGAGTGCCGCACGCAGATGTATGAATGGTGTCCAAGACTACCCGGACGGGCGCTAAGATCCGCGACCAGCGAGCCATCCATGCAGCGTGCGGGAGGTGTGCATGCAGGATGTCGGGGTGCTCCGTGCGGATCCAGTGACGTAGCCGGACCCAGCCGGGGGGATCGGCAAGGCCTCTGCGCATCCCCAGAAAGAGAAGATCAATGCCCTCGTCGGCGAGTTCGCGCGCGGCGCAGCCTCCGCTGCCGGAGAGCGCAATCAAGGTGACTCGCCATCCGCGGCGCCGAAGCCTGCGGGCAAGGTGCATTACCTGGATCTCTGCTCCGCCCAGCCTCTCGATCTGCGGAAGCATCAACGCGACGTGGTTCATTGCCGAGCCTCGAGGGCCAGGGTTTCCAGGATGAGGTTCTCGTAGGCCCCGACTGCTTCAGATAAATGAAATGGCGCGATCCAGGGATGGGAAAAGCGTTCGCCTGGCCCGAGGATCGTCAAGGCGGCGTCGAGAGAATGGGCCAAAGCGCCGCTGGACACCTCTTGTGCGAGCCATGTTCCAGGCTGGTTTTGCAGTAGTTGGGTCACGCAGGCGGAGCATGGAGTTGCAACGATTGGCAGCCCCGCCGCAGCGCCCTCGAGGAGGACATTCGGCAGAGCCTCACACCGCGAGGGGATCACAAGCAGGGCCGCACCCGCGAACCACGAGAAGGGGTCGGAGACGTGTCCTTCAAACTTGGTGCTCGAACCGAGCCCGAGAGTAGCGGATCTGGTTTCCAGGGCGTGCCGTTCGGGTCCATCGCCCAGAACCGTGAGGGTGGCCGAGGAATACGCGATGCGGATGCTGGCAAAAGCCTCGAGAAGCAGATCGAAACCCTTCTCCGGGGAGAGCCGTCCGATTGCCAGCAGATGAGGACCGGGATCGGTCCACTTTGGAGACGGTTTGCACCCCTGGCGAATGCCATCCGAATCAACCGGGTTAGGCAACACATGGATCCTGGATTGCGTCCTGGATTGCGACCCAAGACAATCTTGCAACTCGTCGGCCATGGCATGCGTCTGGCTCACGATGCCGTCCGCGTAGGGGTAGATGAGACGGTACAGAAGCCTTCCCAAGCGTGGACTATGGCGGGGCCACGCAGAGAGCATGCCGTTCTGGCGGACCAGAATACGCGTGGCGCGGGGAAAGAAAGGCTTGAGCAAAAGAACGAGGAAGTTGAGGTGAAACATTCCCGACAGGATCAGGTCGGGCTTGGTTTTGCGGACCAGGCGCACCAGACCAACGGCGCCGAAGAGGACACGGCCGGCATTGACCCGGTGCAGGTGCACGTGCGACGGGAATGACTCCCTGGATCGGCTTGTTCTGGTGATGAGGCCAAGGTGGATGGTGAAACGATCGGAGGGCAAAGACCGAGCCAGATGCGCCATGACGCGCTCCGCCCCGCCACCTCCCAGGTGAGGAATGAGTAACAGTATCGTGTACCGCCGAACCATGAGTTGACTTACGAAGGTACAAGTTTTGGGTAGCAGGGGACGGTGATGACCCGCACAAACTTTACTGTAGTGAATTGCTACAGTGCATTAGAAAGTCCTAAGAGGAATTGCGCCAGCTGCCTGAGAGCCCATGTTTTCAGGTTCGCTCGGCAAGAGTTACCTGGGTAATTAGTGCACCACCATCCGGAATGAATCGACCGCTGATTGTGATCGGGATCACGCACTCGCAGACATGCCTCGTTCTCACGGGGCGGCTGAGAGCCCTGCGCGAAGCTGGATTCCGCGTGGTGCTCATTGCTTCTCCGGGGCGCCTGCTGGAGGCGACGGCCGCACGGGAAGGGGTTGAAGCGCTCCCCATTCCCATGAAGCGGGGGATCGCGCCGCTGGCGGACATGGTTTCACTGTTCCGGCTCGTGAAAGCGCTTGATCGGCTGCGGCCCGACATCGCGGAGTTCAGCACGCCCAAGGCTGGCTTGCTGGGGAATATTGCAGCCTTCCTGTGCAGAGTGCCGCGCAGGGTTTATCTCCTGCGAGGTTTGCGGCTGGAGACCGCTTCGGGTCCGATTCGGTGGATTCTGCAGGCGACGGAGCAGCTTGCCGCAGCATGTTCTCACGTTGTGCTGTGCAACAGCCGGAGCCTGCGGGACAAGGCGCTCGCGCTGCGGGTAGCGAGCCCGGCGAAGTTACAGGTGTTGGGACCGGGGAGCAGCAATGGCGTTGACCTCGGGCGCTTCAGGCCGGGTTTAGAGGGACTTCGAAAAAGCATTGGCATTGCTCCCGAAGCTCCGGTGATCGGATTCGTGGGCCGGCTGACCCGCGACAAGGGCGTGCCGGAACTCATGGAGGCGTTCGAACTGGTATTGAAGGGGAGACCGGACGCAAGGCTGATCCTGGTGGGCTGGTTCGACGAGTCGGAAGATGCGTTGCCGCCGAGGTTGCGCCTGGCAATCGAACGTAACCCGAAGGTGGTGTGTACCGGATTCGTGTCCGACACAGCACCGTGGTACAGGGCAATCGATGTTCTGGTGCTTCCAACCCATCGGGAAGGGTTTCCGAACGTAGCGCTCGAGGCGTCTTCGTCGGGAATTCCAGTGATCACCACCATGGCTACCGGGTCGCGCGAGGCAGTTCTTCCCGGCATTACCGGCTTGCTGGTTCCTCCGCGCGATCCTCAGGCCCTGGCGGAAAGTATGCTCGAGTTGCTGGAAGACCGGGTGCGCCGGCGGCTGATGGGAGCGGCCGCCCGGAGATGGGTGGTTGAGAGCTTTCCGCAAGCGCGGATTCACGCCCTCTCGGTGTCCCTCTACAAGGATCTTTGTTGGCGCGGCGTGGAATTGCCCGCTTCGGCTCGGATCAAGGATGCGGCTGCTGGGGCTGATTGAGCTGTTGCTGATCGATGGCTGAAGCGGGAATTTCTCCGGTGGGAACCTGCAGGGTATGGGCGGCCATCTCGGCTGCCCGCAGGATTTGATTGGGCGCGATGCCGAGCCACAGAGTGGTTCCCGCGGCGAAGGCAATTGCCGCGATGATGGCGACGCCTACCTGTGGAAGGGCAACGCGGGCCGGCTCCTCACCGTCAGCCGGGGGTTGTGCGGCCGCGAACGCGAGGCGCAGGTAATATGCTGCGGCAATTCCCGAGTTCAGCAGGCCGATGATAGCCAGCGCGATGGCGCCTCCGCCGACCGCCGCCGTGAATGCATAGAACTTGCCGAAGAAGCCGCCGGTGAAGGGAATTCCCACCAGCGAAATGAGGAAGAAAATCAGCAGGATCGCAAGCAAGGGCGAGCGATAGATGAGTCCGCGGAAATCGCGGATGAGCGGCAAGTGATCGTCATAACCACTGGCCACAGTGACGACTGCAAATACGCCCACATTCATGGCGGCGTAGGCGGCAGTGTAAAAGGCCGCGGCGGCGATGCCGTTTGGAGCAAGGCCGGCAAAGGCAGCCAGCAGATAGCCCGCGTGCGCGATGGAGGAGTAGGCCAGCATGCGTTTGACATTCTGTTGGCGCAGGGCCGCAAGGTTGCCGATGGTCATGGATCCCACCGCGACGGCCCACAGCAGCGGTTCCCAGTAAGAGCGCAACCCCGGCAGCATTTCATAGGTCACGCGGAGGAGTAGAGCGAAGACCGCGGCTTTGGGCGCGGTGGAGAGCAGCGCCACAACAGGCGACGGCGCGCCTTCGTAGACGTCGGGCGTCCAGAGGTGGAACGGCGCGGCGGAGACCTTGAAGAGCATGCCCACCATCATGAGCATGAGGGCCATGACGACCATGGAGTGGTTCTGCGCCCCGGGGACACGCTGCGCGACCTCGTAGATCTGCGTGGTGCCGGTGGCGCCGAAGATCAATGCAATGCCATAGAGCAGGAAGGCAGTGGCGAATGATCCGAGGAGGAAGTATTTGATGGCTGATTCGGGACCTTGCGCGCTGTGCTTGCGGTATCCGGCGAGGATGTAGGTGGAGATGGAAGAGATTTCGAGCGCGATAAAGACCACCAGCAATTCGATGGCGCTGGTGAGCAGACACATGCCCATGGCGCCGAAGACGATGAGTGCAAAGTACTCGCCCTGGTGATGGCTGTTTTGAGGAAGGGAATCGAGCGCGATCAGGATGGCGACCAGGACGATGCCGCAGATGAGCACGTGGAAGAAGACGGTGAAGGGGGTGGTCTCCACGGCGCCGAAGAAGGCCGTACCGGTGCCAAGGCTGAGCTGCCAGAGGCTGGCCCAGAGAGCGATGGTGGTTCCGATGGCAGCGAGCCAACCGAGTGGCCGCCGCGTGAAGCCGGGGTGGAGTGTGGCGTCCACCAGCATCAGCAGGACGCCGGTGATGGTGAGGATGATCTCTGGCAGTATTCGGAGACTGTCGGTGGTGTTCATCGCGTGGTCTCCTGGGTTGTCATGGGAACAATCTGCGGTGACTCGGTAACTTGCTTGACCAAGGGCATTTGGGCTGAGTGCTCGATGGGGGGCATCCAGATGCGTGGGGCTACGCCCATGACCAGCATGAGAGCCGCAAGAGGAATCAGCGCGATCCATTCGTTGAATTGCAGGTCGGCGGCGGGCGTGGAAACGGTCATCTGGCTCTCGGGCCCATAGAAGATCCGCTGCACGAGCCAAAGGGCGTAGGCGGCGCCGAGAATGATGGTGAGGGTCGCGGCGACGGCCCAGCCGCGGCTCACGTTGGTGAAGGTACTGGAAAGGATGAGGAACTCGCCGATGAAGCCGTTGAGCATGGGCAGTCCGGCCATGGCCAGAATGGTGATGACAAAGAACGACGCGGTGCGCGGAAGTTTTGCGGCGACTCCGCCATAGCTGGCGATCTGGCTGGAGCGGTAACGGGCATCGAGTACACCCAGCAGAACAAACAAGGCGCCTTCGATGACGCCTTGGTTGAGTGTCTGGTAGATTGCGCCGTCGCGGCCGGTAAGGTTGAGGCCGTAAATCCCGAGGGTGGTGAGGCTGAAATGGCTGAGCGTGGCAAAGGCGATCAAGCGCCAGAAGTCGCGTTGCACCAGTGCCACGCAGGCGCCGTAAAGAACTCCGATGACCGTCAGCGCGATGAGCAATGGCGCAATGGCGCGTGCCTGAACGGGAAACAGGCCGACGTGGAAGCGCAGCATGGAGTAGAGGCCGAGTTTGCCGGCGATGACCATCGCGAGGGCAACGGGCGCTTCGCTGAAGCTGTCGGCGAGCCAGCCGTGCAGCGGAAAAATGGGGACCTTGACCGCGAAAGCGAAGAGGAAGGCGAGTGCTGTCCAGAAGAGCGCGTCAGCCGGGAGAGCTCCGTTGGCGATCGACGATTGCAGTACGCTGAAGTTGAAGGTGCCGGTGCGGACGTAGAGCCAGATGATGGCGACCAGCAGAGGCGCCGAGGGGACGAAGGTATAGATGAAAAACTTGACGGCGGCCTTCACGCCATCTTTTCGGCCGTACATGGCAATCAGGATGGCCATGGGGACCAGCGAGAGCTCCCAGAAGCCGTAGTAGATCATCAGGTCGAGCGAGACAAAGACGCCCAGCATGGCGGTCTGCTGCACCAGGAAGAGCGAGTAGAAGATCTTGCGGCGCTCGCGGATGGCGTTCCAACTCGCGAGCACGCCAACCGGGCCCAGCAGGCCGGAGAGAACGACCATCCACAGGCTTAAACCGTCGACGCCAACGTGGTAGAAGATGGCTGGGTTCTCGATCCAGGGTTTGTTGATCTCGAACTGGAAGCCGGGCTGGCCGGTGATGAAGTGCGCAGGCAAATGCAGTGTCAGCCCGAAGGTGACCAGGGTCGTGATGAGGGCGAGCCACGGCGACGTCTTGTCGCGATCGGGAATCAACGCGACCAGGATTGCGCCGATAATGGGCGTCAGCAGGATCCACGTAAGAATGGTTTCGTTCAGTCCGCTCATCGTCTTAGTGTCCCGCCGTGCTGAGGTGAATGCCGATGTTGGTCAGGACCGTGGTCCACGGCACCAGCGCAAAGAGCAGCAGTGCGGCGGCGCCGGCAGCGAGCCACGCGGCATAGGAACGCAGATTGCCCGATTGCCAGCGCTGCAACAATGCGCCGCCGAAGCTCGCGGTTCCGGCCAGCAGCCAGGCGATGCCGCCAAGGATGGCGAAGTCGACGATCATCTCGAGTACGAAACGCGAGAGCGCGAGGATGGGCTTGACGATCAGCGTGCCGTAGATCTCGTCGACCCAATACTTGTGGGAGAGCACCCTGTAGGGGAATGATGCCGCGGCTAGAGGTTCTTCGCCTTTGTTGTCGCGATAGAGACGATGCGCAATGAACCAGCCGATGATCGCGATCAGCACTGCAAGCCCGGTGAGCGTTAGTTCGAGGCTGTTGCCGGCGGCTTCCTCGGTCTTCGCGCCGACGGAGGGAGCGAGGAATGCGCCGAAGCGGCCCGCACCGATCCAGCCTCCGATGACAGAGAGAACGGCGAGGATGACCAGCGGGCCCAGCATGGACCAGGGGCTTTCATGCGGCGTGTGGTGGTGTTCGGCTTCCATGGTCAGCTTTGTGTCGGATCGGGCATGAACCAAGGCGCTGTCGCCTTCAGCGTGCGTTTCAGCGCGACTGTCGCCGAGGAACGCGAGGTACCAGAGCCGAAACATGTAAAACGCGGTCATCCCGGCGGTGATCCAGCCGATGAACCAGAAGATCTTGCCGCTGGTGCCTTGCTGATAAGCGGCGTACAGGATGGCGTCTTTGGAGAAGAAGCCGGCCAGCGGAGGAATTCCTGCGATCGCGACCACGGCGATCGTCATGGTCCAGAAGGTGATGGGCATGTGTTTGCGCAGGCCGCCCATCCTGCGCAGGTCCTGTTCGCCACCCAGACCATGGATTACTGATCCGGCGGCGAGGAAGAGCAGCGCCTTGAAGAAGGCGTGCGTCATCAGGTGGAAGATGCCTGCAGAGTAAGCCGCGACGCCGCAGGCCAAGAACATGTAACCCAGTTGCGAGACGGTGGAGTAGGCCAGCACGCGCTTGATGTCGGTTTGCACCAGCGCGATGGTTGCGGCAAAGAATGCTGTGGCGGCTCCGACGATGGCCACGATCAGGAGCGCGAAGGGCGAGCGATCGTAGATGGCGTGAGTGCGGGCGATCATGTAAACGCCGGCCGTAACCATGGTGGCCGCGTGGATGAGGGCCGAGACCGGCGTGGGGCCTTCCATCGCATCAGGCAGCCAGACGTAGAGCGGAAGCTGTGCGCTTTTGCCGGTGGCGCCGAGCAGCAGGCACAAGGCGATCGCGGTGACAACACCGCCCTGCATGCCGGGGTTTGCAGCGAGATTGGCGCCGATCTCGGTGAAGGTGAGCGTGCCGAAGGTCGACAGCAACAGGAACATTCCGATCAGGAAGCCGAAGTCGCCGATGCGGTTGACGACGAACGCCTTCTTGCCGGCGTCGGCCGCGGAGGTCTTCTGGAACCAGAAGCCGATGAGCAGGTAGGAGGCGAGGCCGACACCCTCCCAGCCGACGAACATGACGAGCGCGTTGCCGGCCAGCACCAGCACGGTCATGAAGAAAAGGAACAGGTTCAGGTAGGCGAAGTAGCGCCAATAGCCGCGTTCGTCGGACATGTAACCGACGGAGTAGATGTGGATGAGAAAGCCGACGCCGGTGACGATCAGCAGCATGACCATCGAGAGCTGGTCGAGAACGAAGCTGAAGCCGATGTGCAGGAATCCGGCGTTGATCCACGTGCCGTAATTCTCGATCAGCGGAAGGATGCTCCAGCCATAGTTCGGAGGACCGCACAGCGAGCATTTCGTTACGTAAAGGTAAATGGTAGCCGCCGCATTCACGACCACTGCGAAGGAGCCCAAGGGGGCCAGCAGCGCGATTGTCGTGACGAGAGATTTGGGCAGCTTTGCGCCAAAGATTCCGTTCAGCAGAAATCCTGCAAAGGGCAGCGCCGGAATCAACCAGAGATAGAAATGTCCGTTCATAGTTTCATGAGGTCGATGCGGTCGACGGCCAGCGTGGCGCGGGTGCGGAAGATGGCGATGATGATGGCCAGGCCAACGGCAGCTTCGGCCGCGGCTACCACCATCACGAAGAAGACAAAGATTTGTCCCTTCACCAGGTGCCACTGGTGAGCGAAGGTGACGAAAGAGAGGTTCACGCCATTGAGCATCAGCTCGATCGACATGAAGACCGTGATCAGGTTGCGCTTGATGAGAAATCCGATGACGCCCAGCGAAAACAAGGCCGCGCTCAAGAGCAGGTACCAGCTTTGCGGAATCACTTGATGCCTCCCGTGCGCTCGCGGCGTTCGTCGCCGGCAGGGCGCGCCAGGGCTACTGCTCCCAGAATCGCAATCAGGATGAGCACCGAGGTGACCTCAAACGGGAGCAGCAACTCGTGGAAAAGCACCTTGCTCAGATCGGCGGTGGATGTGATGTTGTCATCCAGGACGATGGGCGTGAGGCCTTGCGCCTTGAGGATCACCGTTGCAATCACGCTGAGGACGGCTACCACAGCTGGAAAACCCACGGCCTTGGCTGCGCGGCTGCCCATAGTGCGCTCTTCGCGGCCCGCGTTCAACAGCATGACCACGAAGGTGAACAGCACCATGATGGCTCCGGCATAGACGATGACCTGCGCCGCGGCAAGAAACTCCGCGCCCAGCAGCAGGTACAGCACAGCCAGCGAGCTCATAACCACCACCAGCGACAAGGCGCTGTTAATGGGATGGCTTTGCAGCAGGAGGTTGATGGCTCCAGCCAGGCAAAGACCGGCAAAGACGATAAAGAGTACCAGGTGCATCAGTTCCGTTCAGTGTGCTGGGCGGGCCTTGCGGCGCGCGGATTGGTGAGACAAGATACGCGGACTCGATCGCAAAAAACCTCTCCGATTGTAACTGAGAGGGCCGCTACTTTAAGGCAAGCCAGAGGCTTGTGCCAACGATATTGAGAATGGCGAGCGGCAGCAGGTAACGCCACCCGAAGTTCATGAGCTGGTCGTAGCGGAAGCGAGGCAGCGTGCCGCGCACCCACACGTAGAGAAACAGGAAGCTGAAGACCTTGAGGACGAACCAGAAAATGGGCAGAATGGCCTGAAGCAGCCAGACTTGAGGCATTGGAATGAGATTGCCGAAGGGGCTTGTCCAGCCACCGAGAAAGAGCAGCGTGGCGACGCAGCCGACGGTGATCATATTGGCGTATTCGGCCATGAAAAACATGGCGAACTTCATGGAGCTGTATTCGGTGTGGTAGCCGGCGGTCAGTTCGCTTTCGGCTTCAGGCAGATCGAAAGGCGCGCGGTTGGTCTCAGCGTAGGCGGCCATCAGGTAGATGAAGAACGCGACAAACTGGAAACCGCCGAACAGGTTCCAGCTGAGGATCCCGCGGTGCGACTGATTCACAACGATTTCACGAAGGTTGAGCGAGCCGGCGCGCAGCACCACTCCAACCAGCGACAGGCCAAGGGCCAGCTCATAGCTGATGAGCTGTGCGGAGGATCGGAGCGAGCCCAGGAGAGAATACTTGTTGTTCGAAGACCAGCCGGAGAGCGCAATTCCGTAGACGCCGATGGAGGTGATGCCGAGAATCACCAGGAGGCCGATGTTGACGTCGGAGATCTCAAAGAAGCGAAAGCCGCCGGCACCCTGCACGTTGGGCGAACCGAATGGAACAACGGCGATGGAGATGAGCGCGCATCCGAGCGAAAGGATGGGAGCGAGCAGATAAAGCGGCCGGTACACCGCGGTGGGGATGATGTCTTCTTTGAGAAAGGATTTCGCGCCGTCGACCAGCGGTTGAAGCAGGCCAAATGGGCCCACGCGGCTGGGGCCCCAGCGGTTCTGGATGCGGCCCACGAGCTTGCGTTCGAGCAGCACGGTGTACGCGACGGCCATCAGCAGCACCACCGTGACCACGATGATCTTGAGCAAGCTCCACAAAAAGAACTGCAGAATTGTCACGTGCCTTTAGCCTCTTCTCAACTTCAGTCTGCGGCAGTGCCTGCGAGTTGATGCGACTGGTGCTGCTCAATCTCGCGCAGGTAGGTGCTGTAGCGGCCCATCGTGCCCGATGTAAACAGGCCGTCGTGTGCGGGTGCGGTCAGATCGGTGCGCGGGCGTGCGAGAGCCGAAACCGGAACGAAGCCCGGCTCGGTATGGACGTCGTTGCCCGCGAACAGATTCAGGCGGTCGAACTGGTAGGCAGGCACGAGGCGCTGAATCTCATCCAGAACGGCCAGCGGATCGAACGGGCTAAGCTTCGGCTCCATTCCGTTGGAAGCGAGCCAGACCGCATGCTGGTCGGCTTCGCCGGATTGCGCGCCGCGCGACTGGCCGAAGTCGCCGCGCACGCCGCGTTTGCCGAAGGGGACAAGCGACTTGACATCGGCACCGATGGCGTCGGCCAGACGGACAAGAATTTCAAAGTCGGGGCGAACACCGGGGCGATCGGCGGCCTTCTTGGCCAGCTGCACATCGCCGAAGGTATTGGTCACGGTGCCGGTCTTCTCGTAGAGACTGGCGGCCGGAAAGACGACGTCGGCCTGCTGCGCCGTTTCGGTCAGGAACAGGTCTTGCACGATGACGAAGGTCTTGCGCAGCGCATCCGGTGCGAGGCTGAGGCGCGCCACGGGGTTATCGCCGACGATGAGCAGCGCGCCGAGTTGGCCGTTTTGCGCTGAGTCGAGGATTTCCAGCGCTGTTTTGCCGAGCGTAGCCGGCATGCCCGCGTACTCCTGGGCAAATGCGCCGGGCGCAGTCACGGCAATGTATCCGGGCAGCATGTCGGGCAGCATGCCCATGTCGGCCGCGCCGCGGGAGTTGGAGTGATCGCCGAGGAAGGCAAAGCGCACGTTGCCGCGCTTGAGGCCCCAGGAGACCAGAGACTCGATCTGGTCACCGCGAAATTCCTGCCCGAAGATAACCAGCAGCGCTTCTTCTGCCATGACGGCCTTGGCGAAGTCGCCTTCGTTGCGATCAAGCAGCGCGGTCAGATCGCGATAGCCGTTGGGCGGCACGCCTTGCAGTGCCCTGGCCTGCCGCTCCAGCTTGATGGTCTTGTGATTCACAATGTAAAGCCGGGCTTTGTTCAGCCGCACGTTTGTACGCAACTGCCAGGCCAACAACGGATGCTCCTCGGTAGGATTGCCGCCCACAAGAAGAACGGCGCACGCCGTTGCTGCATCGCGCAGGCTGGCGGCTTTGCCTTCGTTCCCGGCCATCGCACAAACGAACGTTGCGTAATCAGCCGTGCGCACGTGATCAATGTTGTTGGTACGCAGCACAGTGCGCGCCAGCTTTTGCAGCAGGTAATTTTCTTCGTTCGTGGTGCGGTTCGAGCCCAGGACCCCGATCGATTCGCCGCCGCGCGTGTCGCGGATCTCCTTCAGTTTGCTACCGGCGATGCGCATCGCGTGCTCCCAGGTTGTTGGCTCGAGTTTGCCCGCCGCGCTGCGAACCAACGGCTTGGTCAGGCGATCGGCGCTATCGACAAAGTCGAAGCCAAAGCGGCCCTTGGCGCAGAGAAAGTCGCCATTGATGCCGCTCTTGTCGCGATTGTCGGCGCGCACCAGGTCGGCGCCCTCATGCGACTGGCGAACGCCTAGCGTCACCTTGCACCCGTCTCCGCAGTGCGTGCATACCGTGGAGACGTGATTCATCTCCCACGGACGCGTCTTGTATCGATAGCTGCCGCTGGTCAGCGCGCCCACCGGGCATACGTCGATGCACATGCCGCATTGTTCGCAGTCGAGGTGGGCTTGACTACCGTTGCCTTCGGGCCCATTGGGCGCGATCACCGAACTGACGCCGCGATTCTGAACACCAAGCGCCCACACGTCCATGCCTTCGCCGCACATGCGCACGCAGCGATAGCAGAGGATGCAGCGGGGCCGGTCGAAGAAGACCGCGGGCGACCATTGCTGCTCTTCGCGGTGCTGCTTGGCCTCGGCGTACAGGCTCTCGCCCGCGCCGTACTTGAAGGTCATGTCCTGCAGTTCGCACTCGCCG
>Ga0206891_10085_pt1 | contig 29771 bp, 25 predicted proteins | sample Alteio_BWOrgHeat_55_FD_153246 | JGI IMG/M metagenome (GOLD analysis project Ga0206891, IMG submission 153246) | Enriched cells from forest soil in Barre Woods Harvard Forest LTER site, Petersham, Massachusetts, United States - Alteio_BWOrgHeat_Nextera7 ...
CCCTGGGCGATGGTCTTCGTCTTTTTCGTGGGAGTCTCGGATAATTCCCGAAAAGCCGTCTCGAAAATTTCCCGGGCGGCGATGTCCCGGTTATGATGGCTCAATTCCGCAAACAACATCTGGCGAAAAATCTTTCCCGAGCGATGGGTCGCGTACCAGACATATTCAGATGGAGTGAGATTGGAAAGAACAAGCATTTCGACCGGGCTGATCACCAAATAAAACCGCGCACGATGGCCTTCGGGATGGGGCAAACCGGCCATGTCGGCGATTTGATCCGGCGTGAGTTTCTCGGCGCAGGTGTGCCCTTGAAATTGGGTAATCCGTTCGACCGGCTGCATCTCCAGAAGGCTGCCACTTGTTTTGGTGAGGTAGACATGCGCATAGGCGGTCAACGGAGTGCAGTTGAACGCATCGTTGGAGAGCGCGGTCTTCGTTCGCTTGCCGGCGCGCACGGCGTCGAGTGCGGCGTTAGTATCGGCTTTGGCGTCGCGCCAACCACCTTCATTCATAAACTCGAAGGCCGGATACCCATCCCGCAGCGCGAGATCGACAAGCACGGAATGCCCATGAAACTTGCGACTGGTACCCGGGCTGCGGTGCCAGGCGAAATTCGGCACACCAAGGCTCGTGGCCGTAATCGCTCCGTTCGGCAGGCTCAACACTAAATTAATATCAGGCATGAAGACTTACCCTACAGGATACGGAATTGTACAATTCTAAATGAACCCATCGGAATTCGGGCCAGCAGCCCCGTCAGAACCCGTCTCTCCAAACTGCGTGCGCAGTTTACCGAGCGGACGCTTCAAATCAAGCGCTAACTGGGTCATCGGGTTAATTTGGACAACGCACTCGTGCAACTGACTGAGAAGCGCGGGCCGTGCGTCGTAGAATGGTTTAAACGGGAGAGGGACCACAACCGGTTGCGATGTTTTTTTGACGAGGAGGAGATCGGGTGGGGGAGATTCGGAGTAAAAAATTGACGTTGACAGGGGTGGAAGCGGTCAGTTACGTTACCCCGCCTTAGGCATCCCAAGATAGGACATTAATGAGTACGTTTTTCGCCAAAAAAGAAGAGCAGAAACCGCGCTGGTACATTATCGACGCCAACAATCAGGTGCTCGGCAAGGTGGCCGTGCGCGCCGCCAACGTCTTGCGCGGCAAGGTCAAACCCACGTTTACCCCGCATGTCGATGCGGGTGATTTCGTGGTGGTCGTCAACGCCGAGAAGGTCGTCGTCACGGGCCGGAAGGAAACCGCCAAGGTGTACATGTCCTATTCGCAGTACCCGGGCAAAGAAAAGCGACGGACGGTCAAGCAGGTGCGCGCGACTCATCCCGAGAAGCTCATCGAGCACGCCGTGAAGGGCATGATCCCGCATAATCGACTTGGTCGCGCAATGATTACGAAACTCAAAGTCTACGCCGGCTCGGCTCACCCGCACATTGCGCAACAGCCCGAAGCCATCACCCTTTAGTCTCACACAACCATGGCAACAGCATCCGCCCAATCGAACGCATTCCTCGGAACCGGCCGCCGCAAAACCAGCGTCGCCCGCGTCCGTCTCGTACCCGGCACCGGCAAGATCGTCATCAATGACCGCTCGATTGACGAATACCTGACCGTGCCGAACCAACGCACCGTCGCTTTGCTGCCCCTCGTGGAGACGCAGAACAGCGCCAAGTATGACCTGTTTGTCAGCGTCCTCGGTGGCGGCGTCTCCGGCCAGGCCGGCGCCATCAGTCACGGCATCGCCCGCGCGCTCTTGAAAGCTTCACCCGATCTCAAGGGAATCCTCCGCAAGAAGGGTTTCCTCACGCGGGATTCGAGGATGAAGGAACGCAAGAAGTACGGTCAACCGGGCGCACGCAAGCGCTTCCAGTTCTCGAAGCGTTAATCGAACGAACAAATCTCTACTTGCAAGCGCGAGCCCCGGGTTTAATATTCGGGGCTCGTTGCTTTTGCAGGTAAAAAGACTGCGGCATCATGAAAACAATCAAAGCAGCCATCGTCGGGGCCAGCGGCTACTCCGGGCAGGAACTGATCTACCTGCTGTCGCGCCACGCCAATGTCGAGATTACCCATCTTACATCTCGCCAGTATGCCGGGAAAACTGTGGGGGAGGTTTTCCCGCGACTTCAAGGACTCGTCGGTGGAATGTTTGTGGAGCCGAACGCCGACAAAATCGACACGGATGTGGCCTTCCTGGCACTGCCCCACGGCGTGGCTGTCGAATATGCGCCCGCACTATTGCGGAAAGGGATCAAAGTACTCGATTTGTCCGCTGATTTCCGTTTGAAGTCGGCCGAGACATACAAGGAGTTTTACGAACATGAACATCCCGCGCCCGATTTGCTGAAGCAATCGGTGTACGGTTTGCCCGAATTGCATCGCGATAAAATCCGCGGCGCACAACTGGTCGCCTGCCCGGGCTGCTATCCCACCAGTATTATCCTCGGTGTCGCTCCCGCCTTGAAAAAAGGCCTGGGCAAGCCCGACTCGATCATCGCGAACAGTCTCAGTGGCGTCAGCGGAGCGGGTCGCAAGGTCGCGGAGGAATATCTATTCACGGAATGCAACGAGAGCGCCCGCGCCTACGGTGTCCCCAAGCACCGGCACATCGGCGAGATCGAACAGGAGCTGTCATTACTTGCGGGGTCGAGCGTGACGATTTCGTTCACACCCCATCTCATTCCGCTGAACCGCGGCATCATCAGCACCATCTACATGACATTGGCCAAGAAGTCCGACGATGTGCTGGCGGTGTACCGTGACTTTTACAAGGCCGAACTGTTCGTGCGCGTCAGCGCGTCATTGCCGGACACAAAGAACGTCCAGATGACCAACTTTTGCGACATCTCAGTGCGCGTCGATTCGCGGACAAATCGACTCGTCGTCGTTACCGCGATCGACAACCTCACCAAGGGCGCTGCCGGCCAGGCCGTGCAGTGCTTGAACATCATGTACGACTATGCAGAACCAATCGGTATTGTCTAAAATTCAGGGCTCCATTACCGCTCCCCGCGGGTTTCGTGCCGCCGGCGTGGCGGCCGGGCTCAAAGCCAGCGGCAAGAAAGACATGGCGCTCGTCGTTTCCGATAAACCGGCCGTGGTTGCGGCGGTGTTTACGACGAACCAGGTGAAGGCCGCGCCGGTAAAGTTGAGCATGCAACACGCGAAAACGGGAAAGGCCTCGGCGATTGTCGTCAACAGCGGGAACGCGAACGCCTGCACCGGCAGCAGCGGTATGCTTCACGCCCGGGCGATGGCCTGTGCCGTGGGACGTCGCTTGGGATGTGGCGAAAAGGGCGTGCTGGTCTGTTCGACAGGTCGCATCGGTGTGAATCTCCCGATTGTCAAAGTGGAGACGGGCATCAAAAAGCTTCTCCAGATTCTCTCGCCACGCGGCGGCCCATCGGCTGCGCACGCGATCATGACCACGGACACTTTCGCGAAGCAGGTGGCGGTGCAGTTCAAGGTGGGCGGTCGGACCATTCGAGTCGGCGGGATCGCCAAGGGCGCCGGCATGATCCAGCCGAACATGGCGACCATGCTGGGCTTTATCACAACTGACGCCGCGATTCCGCGCGCCGCGCTGCAGAAGGCGCTCACGCACGCCGTCAACCATTCCTTCAACCGCATCAGCGTTGACGGTGATACGAGTACCAACGACACAGTGATCCTCCTCGCCAACGGCGTGGCCGGCGCGCCACCGCTTCCGAAGTTTCAAGAAGCACTCGACTTCGTGTGCCTCGAACTCGCGAAGATGATCGTGCGCGATGGCGAAGGTGTGTCGAAATTTGTCACTCTCAACGTTCACGGAGCCGCTTCGGATCGCGACGCAGTAATCGCGGCGCGATCCGTCGCGAATTCCGTGCTGGTCAAGACGAGTTGGTGTGGCGGCGATCCGAACTGGGGCCGAATCCTCGATGCGCTCGGTTACAGCCGGGCCAAGATTGACGAAGAACTTGTCGATGTTGCCTACAACGGCGTGCCTGCCGCTCGCAAGGGCATGGCCGCGCGAACGCCGCTGGCCAAGCTACGAAAGATCGTTGCCCAGCTGACCTTTACTATTGATGTCCATCTGCATCTCGGTCGCGGCCACTGCACGATGCACACCTGCGATTTGACGGAGAAATACGTCGAGTTGAACAAGGGAGAATAAGCAGCGTGCGTTGATGCAGGACCTGATCAAAAAAGCCGACGTATTACTGGAGGCATTGCCGTACGTGCAGCGTTTTCGTAGCTCGACCTTTGTCATCAAATACGGCGGCAGCTTCATGGACTCGCCCGACCCGAAGGTGCGCGACGGCGTGGCGAAGGACATCGTTTTCATCGAGGCCATGGGGATCAACCCCGTGGTGGTTCATGGCGGCGGCAAAGCGATCACAAAGGCCATGGAACTGGCCGGCATCAAGGCGCAATTCATCCAGGGCTTGCGCGTGACGGACGAGAAGTCCATGGACATCGTCGAAGACGTGCTCGGAAACGTGATCAATCGGGAAATTGTCGAGACGATCCAAAAATTAGGTGGCAAAGCGCGCGGCTTTTCGGGCAAGGACGTCTTCAAGTGCCGCAAACTTCTGACCGGGGGCATGGACCTCGGTTATGTCGGTGAGGTCACCGACGTTACCGTGGACAAAATTCGCAAGGCTCTCCACTCACAAGTAGTTCCGATTATCAGTCCCATTGGCCTGGGCGAGGACGGCCATGCCTACAATATTAATGCCGATGTCGCCGCCGCCAAACTGGCGACTGCGCTCGGCGCGCGCCGGCTCGTCTTCCTCAGCGACGTGCCCGGTTTGATGCGCGACCCGAGCAATCCCGAGACGCTAATCTCCAGCCTGCACATTCCCGAAGTACTCGGATTGAAACGGGAGGGCATCATCGACAAGGGGATGATTCCGAAAGTGGATAGCGCCATCGAAGCCGTGCAAGCCGGGGTGCGCCGCGTGCACTTCGTGGATGGCCGCATTCCGCACTCCATCTTGCTGGAAGTGTTCACCGATAAGGGAATTGGCACTGAAATTGTAAAATGACGCGTCGCGTCAGTCGTATTCCTGCTGTCATGCTGAGCGCAGCGAAGCATCTGGCCTGAATGCGAGCCAGACCCTTCGCTTCGCTCAGGGTGACAACAACAAAACTATCGAACTCCTCCACACCTTCCCGCCTACTTGCCCTCGACTGGCTGCGCGGGATCGCGGTGCTGGTGATGGTTGAGTGCCACGTCTTCAACGCGGTCCTCGCGCCCGGTTATCGCGAAGCCGGTTGGTTCGTTTTCCTGAATTGGCTCAATGGTTTCGTCGCGCCGGCCTTCCTGATGGTCAGCGGCGGTGTGATCGGCATCAACCTGCAAAAACGCTGGCAGGATGTGCTCACCTTCGGGAAGGGCTGGAGCCGGTTGTGGCGGCGCATCGGGCAGATCTTTATCGTTGCCTATCTGTTACACCTGCCCACGCCGTTCCTTTGGCAATTCTTCGGACCAAGCGGTCCGCATCTAATCGCGTTGTGGACGAAGATGGACATCTTGCAGTGCATCGCGGGATCGCTTTCGCTAATTCTTTTGCTCGTGCCGGTGTTTCGCAATGCACGCGCGCATCAGCTTATCTGTGCCGCGCTCGGAATTGTGGCTGTGGCCAGTTTGGCCTGTGTTTCCAAATGGGGTCAGAGTTCCATGTTGCCGATTCCCTTGCTGAATTATTTATGGCCAACAGGAGTTGGCTTGTTTCCTCTTGTACCGTGGGCGGCATTTCCACTTCTGGGCGTATGGCTTGGACCGGCGATCTTCTCAACCAAGGAGACCTCGCAACAATGTGTCCGCGCTGTGGCTGCAGGCGTTGTGTTTCTAGTGGTGGCGCGATTCGCTCCATCGAACGGCTGGTATGACGGAGTTTTTATCTTCAGCCGTTTGGGTTGGGTGTTGATTGGACTGGCCGCCTGCTGCTGGCTCGGCGAACCCAGGCGCGGTACACGCTGGCTCTTGGAATTCGGGCAACTCTCACTATGGTCCTACACCGTGCATCTGATACTCGTGTACGGATCAGGCTTAAGCTTCGGGATGGATGCCTTGCGTACGTACAGAATTCCGCCGTTCACTGAAGGCTTTCCGCCCTGGGCTGCGCTCATCTGCCTCGCCTTCGTCCTGACGGTGACGGCATTTGTCGTGCGTTGGCGCGCAAAATCCTTGCAACGTCAGGCTGCTCTTCGCATGATGCCCGCGCAATGAACCGTTCTGAAATCATTGGATTGTTTGACCGCTATGTCGTGCCGAGCTACGCGCGCTATCCGCTGGTGTTTGCGCGGGGAAAGGGGGCGCGGGTTTGGGACGCCGACGGCAAGGAGTATCTCGATTTTGGCGGTGGTATTGCGGTGAATCTGCTCGGCCATTCCGCGATGGCGGAGATCCTGGCGAAACAAGCCAACGTACTCGTGCACGCCTCGAACCTTTATTATACCGAACCGCAGGGACGCCTCGCGAAGCGTCTGGTCGAGTTGGTGGGCGTCGAGGGGAAATGTTTCTTCTGCAACAGCGGCGCGGAGGCGAATGAGACACTCTTCAAACTCGCCCGCAAGTTTGGCAACGAAAGCGGCGCGCGCTACGAGATTTTGACATTCCAGAACAGCTTTCACGGTCGCACGCTCGCGGGCATCAGCGCGACGGGGCAGGAGAAGGTCAAACATGGTTTCGAGCCGCCTGTAGACGGGTTTCGTCACGTGCCGTTCAACGATCTCGATGCCGCGGCGAAGGCGGTCGGGCCGAAGACGGCGGCGATTCTGCTCGAACCGATCCAGGGAGAAAGCGGGATTCGACCCGCAACAGCGGAATTCCTACGCGGGTTGCGTCGGCTCTGCGACGAGCGAAAATTATTGCTAATGTTTGATGAGGTGCAATGTGGCTTGGGGCGCACTGGAGACTTTTGCGGCTTCCGCTCCATCACGTCTGATGTCCAGCCCGATGCAATCTCGTGGGCGAAAGGTTTGGGTGGTGGGTTCCCCATCGCGGCGGCTTGGATCCGTGGGCCCTACGCGGATGTACTCGGTCCGGGGACGCATGGCACGACCTTTGGCGGCACGCCCCTGGCCTGTTCGGTCGCGCTCGCAGTGCTCGACACGTTGGAGCGCGACGACTTGCTGCGCAACGCGCGCGAAGTCGGTCAGTATTTCATTGGCAAATTGCAGGCATTGGCGGCAAAATGTCCGGTCATTCGCGAAGTGCGGGGTCTTGGATTGATGATCGGCGTCGACGTGACGTTGGAATCTCGGCCGGCAGTGCTAAAACTTGCCGAGCAGGGATTGATTGGCATCGCGGCTGGTACGAACGTCGTCCGGTTTCTGCCGCCGTTGAATATCACTCGCGCAGAAGTGGATGAAGCGGTTGAAAAGATAGAGCAGGCATTCGATCAGGGTGACCGCAAAAAGTGAGATAATGTGATGGATGGCAAAGTCGGTAACTGTTTGGAGGTAGTCGATGTCGAGCGGGTGTTGCCCATCGACACGGCGCAAGAGAAGAAGTTGCGTTTCGCGTGGGAACAGAAGCCGTCGGAACATTTTTTGATGATGTGGAACCAGTACATGGAGCCGAACAGCATGTTCTTGGAAGATGTCACTGATGAAGACATCACGGTCACGGTTCGTTGGGCGTTGATGAAAGAAACGCCCGAACAAATCGGCACGCGCATCAACCGCTGGTTGGCGCAGATCGAAGAGGGGAAGTATCGGCAGAGCGGAATCAGCGGACGGCATCTGTAAGAGGTTAGGTGGTCAGCGAATCATGAAACATTTACTGACAGTCGAGCAACTCAGCGGTCGCGAGATCGCGGAGATCTTCAAGCTGGCCCGGGAGTTCAAGAAAAACCGTGGCAAGGCGAAACAAAAGCAGCCGCTCAAGGGGCAGACGTGGGCGTTGATTTTCAACAAGTCCAGCACGCGCACGCGGGTCAGCTTTGAAGTTGGTATTCGCGAACTCGGCGGTTCGTCGCTGTACCTTTCAACCAACGATATCCAAATGGGCCGTGGTGAAACGGTGGCGGACACGGCCCGCGTGTTGTCGCGCTACATTCATGGCGTGGTCATCCGCACGTACGCGCAAAGCGATGTCGAACAATTCGCGGAGGCCGGAACCATTCCCGTCATCAATGCGCTCACGGATGATGAGCACCCTTGCCAGATTCTGGCGGATCTTTTTACCATCGTGGAAAAGCGCGGCGCGTTGACCGGTAAAAAGGTCGTGTTCCTCGGAGACGGCGCGTGCAATGTGAGCAACTCCTGGCTTTTCGGCGCGGCGAAGACGGGTATGGAAATATGGGTGGCGGCGCCCAAACAGTTTCAGCCCGGCAATGACTGGATGAAACGCGCGGGCGGCAATATTCACGTCACCGAAGACGTCAGTGCGGCTGCGAAGAACGCCGACGTGCTTTACACCGATGTGTGGGTATCGATGGGCAAAGAGGCGGAGTCCGTGGATCGCATCAAGATTCTTGCGCCGTACCAGGTAAATGCCGCGGTGTTGAAGCGCGCCAAACCCGATGCGCTCGTGATGCATTGTCTGCCGGCGTATGTCGGCAAAGAAATCACGGCGGACATTTTTCAGGCGCACCAAAAAACCATTTTTGACCAGGCGGAGAACCGTTTGCACGTGCAGAAGGCGATTATCACGCTGTTGGCAAAATAACTGTCCGCGGCCTGGCGTCGTAGACGACGGAATCGCGATCCCATGAACCACACCCGCCTCCAGCGCAGCGTTCGGGCCACGATGATGGGGCTGTCCGTAAATGTGGCGCTGGCGATTGTCAAATTGCTGACAGGAATCTTCGGACGGTCGTACGCCCTGATTGCCGATGCCATCGAATCCATGGCGGACGCGGTCAGTTCAGTCATCGTGTGGCGGGCGATGGTCATTGCCGAAAAACCGGCGGACAAAGATCACCCGTACGGCCACGGCAAGGCCGAGGCCATCGCTACCGCGGCCATTTCGGTAATGCTGCTGGGCGCTGCGCTGTTCATCTGCTCGCGGTCCGCGAGTGAAATCCGGATCCCACATCGTGCGCCGAAGCCCTACACGTTGTTCGTTTTGCTCGGAGTCGTTCTCATTAAGGAAGGGCTTTTTCGTTTCGTTGGGCGGGTGGGGGAAGAGGTTGAAAGCGGCGCGGTAAAGGCCGATGCGTGGCATCATCGCAGCGATGCGATCACTTCCGCGGCGGCGGCCCTCGGGATCAGCATCTCGTTGGTGGGTGGCGAAGCGTACCGGGCGGCGGACGATTGGGCGGCGATTTTTGCCGCGGTCATCATCGCGTTCAACGGATATCGGCTGTTGCGCCCCGCGCTTGACGAGTTGATGGACGCCGCCCCGAAGGAGGACATTGCCGGTCGGGCGCGCACCATTGCCCTGCAGGTGGACGGCGTGCGCGGCGTCGAGAAATGTTTCGCACGCAAGATGGGTTACGGTTACTGGCTCGACATGCACGTGGAAGTGGACGGCGGGTTGAGCGTAGCGGTGGCGCATGAGTTGTCGCACACCGTGAAGGATGCGATTCGTGCAGAACTGCCACGCGTTCTCGACGTGACGATTCATATTGAACCTCACGTGGATTCTGTAGTAACACGTTGAAACCGTGAAATATTCCCGGTTCAATTGCGCTGTTGTATTGCTCCTGTTGGCAGCATTTTTACTGGTGCAGGCAGACCTCCCCACTTCACAAGCGGTTTCCCTTCGCCCCGCCACAGACCATTCATGCTGTTGTTCCCTAGAAATGCAGGCCCGCGGTGCGTGCTGCTGTTGTTCCAAGGGGACACAATCGAAATCGGGCTGTTCGCTGCGAGCCTCACCGTGCGGCGAAACCGCGCCGAGTAAGGACACAATACTTGTTGTAAAGTTCCAGGTCGTGCTGCCGGTGCTGACCGTGATGTTGTTACCCGACGTCGAGCGCAAGCCGGCGATGCCGGCCGCCATCGGCATCTGCGCACGTCTGACCGAGCCACCCGTTCCACCTCCCCGACTCCTCATTCCCGCCTAAGCGCAGGAAGCAGGACAGGCGTTCAGCCTGTCCCTGACAATTCACCAACGAAGTAAATGTAATGATGTACGGGCCGCATTGTGCGGCATCTGGTTACTTTAGGACACTTGAGATGAACAAAAGAAAAATGAGATTTGTAGCAAAACGCTTTCCGCCGGGCCTGGGATTGTTGTTGGCGGTAGTTTTGGCACCCCGTGTTGTTTGGGCCTGCGCCTGTGGCTGCGGGGTGTTCGATGTGGGCACGGGCTTGGAACTTCCCCAAGGCCAGGGGGGAATGGTCTTTGTGGATTACGACTACCAGGATCAGAACCACAATTGGAGCGGAACCTCATCAGCGCCCAATGCGAATAATACCGACAAGGAGATCCGCACGCATTTCGTCACGGTTGGTCTCCAGTACATGTTTGATCGCAGTTGGGGGGTTCAGGTCGAGGTGCCTTATGACGAACGATACTTCAAAACGACCGGCGGTGCTTCCGGCAGTGATCTCGTCGCGCTGAACTGGGCGGCTCTTGGCGACATTCGAGTTGAAGGCATCTATACCGGGTTTTCACCGGATATGTCGACCGGCATAAACTTCGGTTTCAAGCTCCCGACGGGTGATTACACCCATAATGATGCATTTGGGGACATCGACCGCGACACGGAACTTGGAACGGGGAGCACCGATATTCTTCTCGGCGGTTTCCATCGCGGGAATCTACCGGGCAACAATAGCTTTACCTGGTTCGCGCAAGCGTTGTTGGATCTGCCGGTGGCCACACGAAACGATTACCGTCCGGGCCTCGAAGTCGATGCGGCGGCCGGGATCTACTACAGAGGTTGGTTCGTTCATAGTGTGAAAATCACGCCGGTGGCGCAGATAATCGGTTCCGAACGGACCAGCGATGAAGGAGCCAACGCGTCACATCCAGTGGCTTCCGGCTACCAGCGCATTATGCTCTCTCCGGGAATCGAGTTCGACATGCATCCAGTAAGTTTCTACGCAGACGTCGAAGTGCCCGTGTTCCAGGACTTCCGTGGCAATCAGGTGGCAGCGCCCTGGCTCGTGAAGGCGTCCGTGAGCTATCATTTCTAGCTGTCCACACTGGCCCGGGAGACATACGGTGTTGGGAATGCATCAGAGCAAACTTGCCTCCGCATGCGTCGCCCGGCATAATCGGCGCGGATGAGCGTCAGCTTGGAGGAATCGTACGCGAGGTGCGGACGGATCGCGCGACAGACGGGGAAGAATTTTTACTATTCGTTCCTGGTCATGCCGCGCGAGAAGCGGGCGGCGATGTGCGCCATTTATGCCTTTATGCGCCGCAGCGACGATATTGCCGACAGCACGGCCAATCCCGCGGTGGCGTTGGAAGCCCTGCGCCAGTGGCGCGTCGCGGTGGATGCGGCGTTCAACGGCGACGAGACGACCGACCCAATCCTGCCCGCGCTGGTGGACACGGTCCGTAAATACAAGATTCCCCAACGCTATTTTCATGAGCTGCTCGATGGCACGGAGATGGATCAGACGGCCACGCGCTACGCGACTTTTGATGATTTATACAAGTACTGTTACCGGGTTGCGTCGGCGGTTGGGTTGGTGGTCTTGCCCATCTTTGGTTTTCAGGACAAAGCCGCGCTGGAGCCGGCCGAAGCATGCGGGATCGCCTTTCAACTCACGAATATCCTCCGCGACGTGAAAGAAGACGCACAGATGGGGCGGATTTACCTGCCGCTCGAAGATTTGCGGCGGTTCGGCGTCAGTGAAGACGACATTATGAGTCGACGCGCCACGCCGCAGTTTTTGGAGTTGATGAAATTCGAGGCGGCGCGTGCACATGGGTTCTACAAAAAAGCGCAGCCGTTGCTCCCCCTGATCAATGCGGACAGCCGGGGGACGCTGGCGGTGATGATCGCAATTTACGGCGGGATCCTGCGAAAGATTGAACAAAAGAACTTCGCTGTGTTCGAGGAACGGATGCGATTGAGCACTGCGGAGAAACTTTGGATTGTCGGCAAGCACTGGATGGGACATTGATGATGAAAACACTGATGCTTTCGTTGATCGCAGCACTAGGTGTTGGTATGGCAGCTCGCGCGGAAGGTCCGCGACCGTTCCTCTTTCTCAAGACGGGGGAGAAGTTTGCCACGCAGGAAATCGCGGCGCCGACCGTGTCGGGATTGACCGCGTACATCGGCGAGAAGATTGCCGGCACAACCAACGCATTCGAGCCGCGGGTGATGAACGATCCCGTGAAGGCAGCGGAATTTAGCGGGAAGAGCAAGCCAGCGCTGGGCATCGTCACCGCCGGGTTTTATCTCACGTACGCCAAGACGTTGGGGATGGAGCCGGTGCTGGAAGTCAAACGGGTGGGTGTGAAGGAAGAGCGATACGTCCTGGTCGCGAGAAAAGACGGAGTGGACGATTTGACGAAGTTGGAAGGCAAAATGATTGCGACACCGCTGGCGGGCGAGCAACGGTACGTGGTCGGAGTGATTTTACAGGGAAAGACTGGCGAAGAGGTTCGGCTGCAACAGACCATGGACGCGGAAGGCTCAGTATTCGACCTTGCGGAGGGTTCCAAGAAGGCAGCGGACGCCGTGCTACTGGAAACGGGCGCGTGGGACCTGTTCAAGGACGACCCCGATTCCGGTGGGAAGTTGAAAGTGGTTTATCGATCGGAAGAACTACCGCACGATCTCGTTGTGGTGTTTGCCCCCAAGAGCGATGCGATGAACATCGACAAGCTGAAGCAGGTGTTGAAGGACATGAGTGGCAATGCGGATGGACAGAAGGTCTTGCAGAGCATTCGTGTCGAATCGTTCACCGACATTGACCATGACAGGCTCGCGAAGGCGGAGAAATTGTTCTATGGCAAATAGTCGCGCGCTGTTACTGCTGGGGGTTCTGGTTGCGGCTGCGTGCGGTTGTCGGGCCGTTCGGAATGTGCATGTTGACCCACAACAGCCGGTCACTCTCACCACGGAAGAAGCGCAGAAGCTGCGCGCGGACGGACTGACGTTGTACGCTCAACAACCGCGAGAGGTGGAATCGGTCAACAAGGCGGCGGGGCTGCTAGAGCAAGCGGCCCGTACCTTGAGTAATGACTATGACGCCCAATGGCAAGCGGCGCAGGCGCTGGTATTTTTGGCTGAGAACGAAACGCGCCCGGAATTACGGTTGCAAGCGGCGCGTCGGGGAGTGGTGCTGGCGCGGCAGGCGCGGGCCTTGAAGCCGGATGGCGTCGAGGGGCAATACTGGTATGCGTTGGCGGTTGGATTGCTGGCCAACGAGGATCGTACGTACGGACTGAGCGCGGTCGGGGAGATGGAAACGGCGTTGAAACGGGCGATCGAACTCGACGAGCGTTATGATATGGCAGGACCGCCGCGCATCCTCGGCATCCTGCAATTGCGCACACCGCCGCCACCCACGAGCATCGGGAGTCCGCGCAAGGCGTTGCGGTTGCTGCAGCACGCGGTGGAATTATTTCCCGAGTACCCGGAGAATTACCTTTATCTGGCTGAAGCCCTGCACGATAATGGCCGCGCGGACGAGGCGCGCGAGGCCCTCCGCAAAGTTTTGGAGGCGAAACCGTGGCCGGATCGACAGTTCGAGAGCCAACAGTGGAAGAGCGCAGGGCTCAAGCTGCGCGACCGTTTGGACAAACCATAAAGAAGAAGCCGGCGCTCTTCTGGTTGGCGCTTTCCATTTTGATCCTGGCGACAGCGGTGGTCAGCGCGTTCACGTTCCACCACTTCAGTAAACACTCCAGGGCGCTGCATGATGTGCAGGTCATAGCGTTGGCGCTGGATGGCTTCGCTTTCGAGAACGGCGATTTCCCGCAGGGCACGCGCGGCGAGATTTGCCGAATGCTGCGCGGCGAATCCATCAACGGCCAAAACCCCAAGAAGCTCGACTACGTCGAAGCGCTACCCATCGAAATGGATGGCACCGGAGAATTTCTCGATCCCTGGGGCGAACCGTATCGGATCTCCGTCGATCCGAAAGTACGTGTCTACTCCTGCGGCCCGAATCGCCTCGACGAGCACGGTGACGGCGACGATATCGCCAGTTGGAAGTAGAAGGCGGTAGTAAAGGGCGCCGCACCCTACCACTGCGTGCGGATTTCGTTGCCTTCGTCGATGTCGAGGAGGTCGAAGAAGGTTTGGATGTCGTTGCGGTCGGAGATGCCGAATTCTTTTTTGCGTTCCGCGAGGCGCTGGCTGGCGTCGTCGCGCCAGCCTCGTTTGCGCAGGTACGTGTTCCAGATATCGATTTCTTCAGGGGACGGTTTGCGGCCGTTGGTGAAACACCATTCGAGCATGTCGGCATCCTCGCCGCCGAGATTGACGCGGATGGCGACATCTTCGTATTTCACCCCCAAAAAGGCGCAGCAGCGGGCGTCGAATCCGCCGGCGAGGGCTTTGTGGTAATCCGCGGGCAGTTTGCCCTGGGCGTGGAGGCGGATTTTGTCGAGCATGCGGCCAAAGTAGACGATGTCGCCAAGTTTTTCGTGCGGGCTGCGAAGGCCGGGGATTTTCATGGGGGAGATTGTAGCGTGTAGTGTGGCGGGGCGCAATGGGGAGAAGCGGAGACGATTTACACCCTCACCCTAACCCTCTCCCCCAAGGGGAGAGGGGAGAGCAGAGGGCGGGAGAGTTTTAAATAAACACAAAGATTGTCTGTCACCCTGAGCGAAGCGAAGGGTCTCACTATCGTGTTGACGTGTGCAAAAAGAGAGAGATTCTTCGCTTCGCTCAGAATGACGGCCCGTAAAGAAAATCAGAATTTGAAATTCCACGCGTTGGTGGAGTATTTTTCCTTCACGAGTTGTTCCACGCAGCTCTTGGGGATTTCTTTAAGCGCATCACCGGCGACCCAGGCGCGCTTCAGGGCCTCCTTAATTTCGTCTGCCGGCAAATTCACATTTGTGAGGAAGTCTTTGTGCGCGCGGCGGCGGCGATACTGCGGTTGTTGGGAGGGCATTTTTAGTACCTGTTCCACCAACGCGAGATCGAGGTTGAGCAAGAAGGAGCCGTGAAAGAGAAGGAAATGGCGTTTGCGGCGTTGCGAGTTGCCGGAGAATTTCAGTCCTTGCAGCGTCATGTCGGTGTGGCCCTGAATAAGGACTTTGCCGTCGAGCAGCGAGTTGAGCGCATTGCGATTGCGGTTCATGATGAACGCGTTGGCTTTGGTGATGTTGGTGAGAGGTGAATCATCGTGAATTTTGAGGAGGAGCGCGTAATTCAAACACCCCGGCCCCTGCAAGACCGTCCCGCCCCCGCTGCAACGGCGCAACACCGGGACGCCCAGCTTTTTGCAGGAATCGAGGTTCACTTCTACGCGGGTTCTGTTAGAATACCCGAGTACGACGAAGTGTTGGCGAGGCTCCCAAAAGCGGAGGATTTCGTCGCCCGACTCTTCCTCGCGCCAATCGAGGAGCGCCTCGTCAGCCGCGAGATTCTCTTGCGGAGTGCGCAGGGTTCGGTCTAAGTATTTCATGGCACTTGGATTCGGCTGGAAAACGGCTATTATTCAACTGGTGGCTCAGTAACATTGTGAAAGCAGACGCCAAAGAACAACAACAAAGTGCGCCGTCCACGGGGCGGCTGGAAACGCCCGTCGTTTCCGTCGCGAACAAGAACGGCGGCGAAGACCAGCGCTGGCTGGATTCGCTCGAATTCCTCCTGGAATACGTGCTGAAGAACCAGGGGACGGAGCATGCCGCACAGGTGGTAAGCAAGCTGTCGAAGCGGCTGCGAGAGGCGGGGATCAAGCTGCCATCGGCCATCAGCACGCCGTACGTGAACACGATTCCTCCCGAGGATGAGCCCGAGTACCCCGGCAACCGCGAACTTGAACGCCGCATCAAGAGCCTCACGCGGTGGAACGCCATGGCCATGGTCGTCAACGCCAACCGGGAGCACGCCGGGCTCGGCGGTCACATTTCTACGTACGCGTCTTCTGCCACCCTGTATGAGGTCGGCTTCAACCATTTCTTCCACGGCGGCGACGGCGATCGACTGGGCGACTTGATCTATTTTCAGGGCCATGCATCGCCGGGTAATTATGCGCGCGCTTTTCTTGAGCGGCGGCTGGACGAGCATCACCTGCAGCATTTTCGCCAGGAACTCGCCGAGGGCGGCGGGCTGTCATCGTATCCGCATCCGTATTTGATGCCGAATTTCTGGCAATTCCCCACGGTGTCGATGGGGCTCGGCCCGATCATGTCGATCTACCAAGCGCGCTTCAATCGGTACCTGCGGGCCCGCGGCTTCGTGTCGGGTGAAGAGCCGAAGGTGTGGTGCTTCGTGGGCGACGGCGAGAGCGATGAACCCGAAACGCTCGGCGCACTGACACTGGCCTCGCGTGAGAACCTCGACAACCTGGTTTGGGTGGTTAACTGCAATCTCCAGCGACTGGACGGGCCGGTGCGCGGCAATGGCAAGATCATCCAGGAACTGGAAGCGGCCTTCCGGGGCGCGGGCTGGAACGTTATCAAGGTGATTTGGGGCTCGAATTGGGATCGGCTGCTGCGCGCGGACAAGACGGGATTGTTGACGAAGCGCATGGACGAAGCTGTCGACGGCGACTACCAGAAATATTCGGTCGAGCCGGGCAGCTACACACGGAAACATTTTTTCGGCAAGTATCCTGAGCTGCTTGAATTGGTGAATGGGCTGACCGACGACCAGATTCACAAACTCGTGCGTGGCGGCCACGATCCGCAGAAGGTATACGCAGCATTCAAGGCGGCGGTGGAGCATAAGGGCGCGCCGACGGTGATCCTGGCGAAGACCGTGAAGGGTTATGGTCTGGGCGAAGCAGGCGAGGGTCGCAATATCAGCCATCAACAGAAGAAGCTGAACGAAAAAGAGCTGCGTGAGTTTCGCGAACGCTTTGAAGTGCCGATCAGCGACGAGGACGTGGCGCAGACGCCGTTTTATCGTCCGCCGCTGGACAGTCCCGAGACGAAATATTTGCTCGAACAACGCAAAAAGTTGGGCGGATTTTTGCCAGCACGAGTTGTGCGCGCACCGAAAATTGAAATCCCGCCGCTCAGTGAATTTGCGGACACATTTAAAGGCTCCGGACAGACGGAAGCGTCAACCACGATGGCCTTCGTGCGACTCCTGACACAACTGTTGCGCAATAACAAGATAGGGAAGCACATCGTGCCAATCATCCCCGACGAAGCGCGGACGTTTGGTATGGATGCGCTGTTTCGTCAGATTGGTATCTATGCGCCGAAGGGGCAACTGTACGAGCCCGTGGACAGTGAATCACTGCTTTATTACCACGAGACAAAGGATGGACAGATTCTTGAAGAGGGGATCACCGAGGCCGGCTCGATGTCGTCGTTCATCGCCGCGGGCACGGCGTACGCGAATCAGGGCGTGAACATGATTCCGTTTTACATTTACTATTCGATGTTCGGCTTCCAGCGCATCGGCGATTTGATGTGGTTGGCGGGCGACATCAAGGCCAAGGGCTTCCTGCTCGGCGCGACGGCGGGACGGACTTCGTTGAACGGCGAAGGGTTGCAGCACCAGGACGGTCACAGTCAATTGATGGCGGCGACGATTCCAACGTTGATGGCCTATGATCCGGCGTTTGCTTACGAAATTGCGGTGATTGTGCAGGACGGGATACGCCGCATGTACCAGGACGGCGAGGACGTGTTTTATTATCTCTCGCTGTACAACGAAAACTACCCGATGCCACCGATGCCCCAGGGCGTTGAGGAGGGTATTCTCAAGGGGCTCTATAAATTCCGCAAGGGGGTTGAGGGCAAGAAACACAAGGCCCACATTTTCGGGAGCGGCACGATTATTCGACAGGCGTTGCGGGCGCAGGAGATTCTGGCGGAACGCTATGATGTTTCTGCCGACGTCTGGAGCGCGACGAGCTACAAGCTATTGAAGACCGACGTCCAGCGCGTGAGCCGTTGGAATATGCTGCACCCGACCGAGCCGCGGCGGAAATCCTATTTGGAAACGATTCTGGAACCTGAGAAGGGCGTGTTCGTGGCAGTGTCGGACAATATTAAACTGGTCCCGGACCAGATCGCGCCGTGGGTGCCGGGCGGATTGGACACGCTGGGTACGGATGGGTTTGGCCGTAGTGATACACGCGAAAATCTGCGCCGCTTCTTTGAGATCGACGCCGAAAGCACCGTCATCGCCACGCTCTATTCGTTGGCGAAGAAGGGCGAGATCGAGATGAAGCTGGTCGCGCAGGCGATCAAGGACTTGAAGGTTGATCCGGAGAAGGTTTACCCGCTTACGGTGTAGGCTCGTCGGTCTCGCAAAAGGAAACTCGAATGGACATCAAATTACCGCGTTTGGGCGAAGGGGCTGAGTCGGGGACGGTGGTCAGCATCTTTGTCAAAGCCGGCGACCAGGTCAAAGAGGGTCAGACGATCCTCGAATTGGAAAACGAAAAGGCGGTAGCGCCAATCCCGGCGAGCGCTTCCGGGCGTGTTGCTAAACTTTACGTCAAGGAAGGCGACAAAATTTCGGCGGGCCAGTCGATCCTGGCGTTGTCGGATGATGGTGGGGCCATTCCTGTGGTGGCGAAAGCGATGGATGCGCCGCGTGAGGGTACGCGGCCTACAACGCCCACGGCGACCGTATCGGCTGAGGAGAGTCCGAGCGTCGCAGTCTTGGGCGAGCCTGTGGCCAATGGGAACGTGGCCGCATCGCCGACGATCCGCAAACTGGCGCAGGACCTTGGTATCGATTTGACCCGGGTGCGCGGGAGCGAGCGCGGTGGGCGGATCGTACTGGAAGACGTGCGCGCCTACATCCAGCAGCTTCAAAAACTCGCTCTCCAGCCGAAGAGCACGACCGCACCAGCGGTCAGCTCGAAACCGGCGGCGGAGAAAATTGATTTTGCGAAGTGGGGGCCGGTCGACCGCCAGCCTGTGACGTCCTTGCGCAAGATCATTGCGCAACGGATGCATGAATCGTGGGCCGCCGTACCGCGTGTGACCCAGTTTGATGAGGCGGATATCACGAACATCGTGGCCTTGCGGAAGAAATACATCGCGAAATATGAAAAGAAGGGCGCGAGCCTCACACTTACGCCGTTCCTGATGAAAGCCGTCGTCGAGGTGCTGAAAAAGTACCCCGCTTTCAACAGCAGTTTGGACGAAGCGAGCGAAGAAATTGTTTTCAAGAAGTACTATCACATCGGCATCGCGGTCGATACCGAGCAGGGGTTGCTCGTGCCGGTGATTCGCGATGTGGACAAGAAGAGCCTGCTGCAACTTTCCAAGGAACTGGCGGAAGTAGCCGAGAAAGCGCGCAAGCGCAAGGTCGCAGCGGATGATTTGAAGGGTGGCACTTTTACCATTTCAAACCAAGGCGGTATTGGCAGCAGCTTTTTCACCCCGATCGTCAACAAACCCGAGGTGGCGATTTTGGGTTTGGGGCGTGGCATGTTGAAGCCGGTGGTCCGTGGTGCGAAGATTGAAAAACGCATGCTGCTGCCACTGGGATTGTCCTACGATCATCGTGTCATTGACGGCGGGACGGCGGCGCGGTTTACTGTCGAGGTGGTGCAGGCGCTCGAACAATTCAAGGAAGCTGGCGTTAAGATTTAGGTTGGGTTTTAGTAAAGGAAAGCAATGGAGTCGATCAAGACTGAGATTGTGGTATTGGGCGCGGGCCCGGGCGGTTACGCGGCGGCATTTTACGCGGCGGACAAGGGCAAGAAAGTGCTGCTGGTCGAGATGGACAAGCGGCTTGGCGGTGTCTGCCTCAATCGCGGTTGTATCCCGTCGAAGGCGCTCCTGCATGCGGCCCAGCTCATCAGCGAGGCGCGCGAGTCGGAGCATCGCGGCATCACGTTTGGCACACCGAAGATCGACCTGGGGAAACTGCGCACGTGGAAAGACTCCATTATTGAGAAATTGTCGGGTGGCATTTCGAGCCTCGCAAAGATGCGCAATGTCGAGGTTCTCTATGGTCGCGGGTATTTTGAAGACTCAAAGACATTGCGCGTGGAGACATCAGAAGGCCAGAAATTCGTCACTTATGACGCGGCCATTATTGCGGTCGGGTCGAAGTCGGCGATGCCGAAGGCTTTCGATCTCGGCAATCCGCGCATCATGACGTCGCGCGAGGCGTTGGAGGTGCCGGACGTGCCGGGGACGCTGCTGATCGTGGGCGGCGGGTATATCGGCATGGAATTGGGAACGGTGTACGCGACGCTGGGCAGCAAAGTGGTGGTCGTCGAAGCGATGGGCTCGATCTTGGCCGGGGCGGACGCGGATCTGGTGCGGCCGGTGCAGAAATATGCGGAGAAAGCCTTCCAGGAAGTTCGCGTGAAAACGAAAGTGATTTCCATGGCGACCGTGGGCAAGCAGATCAAGGTGGTCATGGAGATGGACGGCAAGAAGATCGAGGAACTTTACGATCGCGTGCTTGTCTCGGTTGGTCGCGTGCCGAACCATGCCGACCTCGGCCTCGGGAATACGAAGATTGCGAAGGACGACCGCGGCTTCATCAAGGTCAACGAAAAGCAGCAGACGAGTGATCCGCGGATTTACGCCATTGGCGACGTGGCCGGCGGCGTGATGCTCGCGCACAAAGCAACGCGCGAGGGTCGTGTGGCAGTGGACGCTATTCTCGGCATTTCGGAGACGCCGAATAAATACATCATTCCCGCCGTCGTTTTCACCGACCCCGAAATTGCCTGGTGCGGATTGACCGAGACCGAGGCGAAGGAGAAGGGGATTGCGGTGAAGGTCGCGAAATTCCCATGGGCTGCTTCGGGACGGGCGCTGACGTATGATCGTCCGGACGGACTGACGAAGTTGATTATCGATCCCGCGACCGAGCGCGTGCTCGGGGCCGGCATCAGCGGCCATGGCGCGGGTGAATTGATCGGAGAGATGGTGTTCGCGGTCGAAATGGGCGCTACGGCGTATGACGTGGCGTCGTCGATTCATCCGCACCCGACGCTTTCGGAAACGCTCATGGAGAGCGGCGAAGTATTTTACGGGCACGCCACGCATACGTTCACGCGCAAGACCGCGAAGCCGGGCGAAGAGAAATAGCGCATGTCAGATTTCGACATTAAACAGATTGTGTCCCAACGACTCGGTGAGAACTACGAGTTGCACGAGAAGTATATCAACCCGACGCTGGTGAAGGTTTTCCGCACGATCAGTTTCGACAAGGTCTACACGAAGGCCAAGGGCCAGTATTTGTGGGACAAGGAAGGCAACCGCTACCTCGACATGCTGAGCGGGTTCGGCGTCTATTCGATTGGACGAAACCACCCGCAGGTCACGCAGGTCATCCGCGACGTGCTCGATATGGACCTGCCCAACATGGTGCAGATGGATTGCGCGTTCCTCGCGGGGCTGCTGGCTGAGGCGCTCATCAAGCGCACGCCGCCACATCTCGACGCAGTTTTCTTTTGCAATTCCGGCACGGAAGCCGTGGAAGCGTCGCTGAAGTTTGCGCGCGCGGCGACGGGCCGCAGTAAATTTGCGTATCTCGACCACGGCTGGCACGGATTGTCACTCGGTTCATTGGCCATCATGGGCAATGAAGAGTTTCGCGAGGGGTTTGGCGAAATGTTACCCGGCGTCGAAGTGCCCTACGGTGATTTGGAAGCGCTGGAGAAGGTGCTGGCGAAAAAGGACATCGCGGTGCTCGCTGTCGAGTGTATCCAGGGCAAGGGCGTGCGGGTTCCACCGGCGGATTACCTGCCGGCGGCGCAGGCGCTTTGCCGCAAATACGGCACGCTATTCTTCTGCGATGAAGTGCAAACCGGCTATGGACGAACCGGCAAGCTTTTCTCTTTTCAACATTGGAATCTCGAGCCCGATATCATCTCCACCAGCAAGGCATTGAGCGGTGGGTACGTGCCGGTCGGCGCGATGATCACGCGGCGTTGGATTTACCAGAAAGTTTTCAATCGCATGGACCGGTGCTGGGTCCACTCCTCGAGTTTTGGCCGTAACAATCTCGGGATGGCTGTGGGCCTGGCGATGTTGCACGTGTTGGATGAAGAGAAACTCGTCGAACGCAGCGCGACACAGGGCCAGAAGCTTATCGACGCCATCAATGGGTTGAAGTCCAAACATGAGATGCTCATGGAAGCGCGCGGCAAAGGTTGCATGATTGGCATCGAGTTCCACGAGCCAAAGAGCCTCAAGCTGAAGATGGCATGGAAGATGATCCATGCGGCGCACGACGGATTGTTCGCGCAGATGCTCGTGATGCCGTTGTTAGAAAAGCATCACGTGCTGACACAGGTGAGCGGGAACCACGGGGACATCATCCGGATTCTGCCGCCGTTCGTTATCACGGACGAAGACATCCAGTATTTCGTGAAGGCGCTCGATGATGTGCTCAGTGATTGCTACAAGCTGCCCGGACCGATGTGGGACCTTGGGGCGAACCTCGTGAAGGCAGCCATGCGCAACAAGAGCGAAAAGCAACCGGAGCCGGCCGCTGCGGGCGCTCGCTAAAGTGACCGGCCGCAACGCAAGGCGCGGCTTCTTCTAAAATGCGACAACGGTCTTTAAATGCGTTGGCCAATACCGTTTGTCGCCGGCCCATGGCCATCCTGCTCGTCGGCATCGCGCTGGCTGTTGTTGCGGGGATTTACACGGCCTGCCGCCTGGAATTCAAGACCAGCCGCAACGACCTGATCGGGCGCGACAGCGAGTACTGGCGGTTGTACAGCGCGTATGCGAAGGAATTTCATTCCGAGGAGGATTATGTCATCCTTGTCGAGGGCGATCATCCCGAACGCAACAAGGCGGCCATCGATGCGCTGGTGCATGGCCTGTTGTCACCGCAGAATAATCCCCGGCCGGGTGATGACCCCGGCGCTCAGAAGTTTGTCGCTGACGATCTGTTCTACCAAGTCGACCTGGAAGCGTTTCAACGGTGGTTTCTCTATTACCTCTCCATGGAGGACCTGAATTGCCTCAAGGATTTCCCTCAACTGGTATTCGTACTCCAGCATCAACCGAACATGTCCGGCTTCCTCCACGTTGCCAATGAATCGTTGATGCAACTCGGAATGTTGGGCGCCGACCGGAAAAAGTGCACGTTGGGGTTCCTGCCCATGATGACGACGGTCGTGGGGCAGGTGGGGGACTTGGCGGTAGGAAGCAGTCCACCGGAATGGCATTCGCCCTGGATGCAGGCTTTTATTGGGCCCGGAGACAGCGATAAAGCGGAGGAGCAGATGAAGTGGCAGGGGTACCAGACCTTTCGCCACGGCAAGATGTTCCTCCTGATGATTCATCCACGGGTCGAGAAAGGAACGCCGGAGGCGCTGCATGAGGCGACGGTGCCGAAACTGCGCCGCATCATGGCCGAAGCGCAAAGCCAGTTTCCCGAGACAAAGATCGGCCTGACCGGCGAGCCGGTACTGGATTATGACGAGACGATCCAGTCGCAACGTGACGCGACCAAGGCGACGGTGTTAACGCTGATACTGATCTGTATTCTGTTTGCGGTTGGTTTTCACGAGATCCTGCGGCCGCTGATGGCAGTGGTCACGATGGTCATCGTCCTGGCTGGGTGCATGGGCTACGCAACGCTTACCGTCGGTCACCTCAATATGATTACGGTGACGTTCGCCGTGATGATCCTGGGCCTGGGCATCGACCTGGGGATACAGTTCATCGCTCGTTACGAGGAAGAATTAAAGAAAGGCACGGAGCGCGCGGAGGCCGTGCGACTGACGATCCACCACACCGGGCCGAGTATCATCACGGCAGGTGTGACCAATGCCGCGGCGTTCTTTGCGATGGGATTGAGCGGGTTTCGCGGCGTGAACGAATTGGGAATCATTGCCGGCGGCGGGATGCTGATTGCGACGGTGGCGACGATGACCGTGTTGCCGGCTTTGCTACTGCTGGTCCATCGCAAGCAAGAGACCACACGGATTCCCGCGCAGTCGATGGCGGCGAGCGTCGAGAACGCGCTGCTGCAACGGCCGGCATTGACCCTGGGAGTCTGCGCGTTGGTGACCCTGTTCGCCATGTTCATCGGTGGGCGGGTGCGTTTCGATTACAACGTGCTGAATCTGCAATCCGTCAAGGCTGAATCGGTAAAGACGGAGCTGACACTGTTGCATGCCGACGCGGAATCAACAATTTTTGCCTCGGTTGTCTGCAGTAATCTCGACGAAGCGCGGCAATTGCAGAAACGGCTCGCGGAATTGCCGGCGGTCGGGTCGGTGCACAGCGTCGCGGAGATGATTCCCGAAGACCAAGAGTCGAAGATCAAGATCATCCACGACATCCGACAGGCGCTGGGCGCGATTCATTTTGAGGTGGCGCCGGATGATACGGACGAAGTTCTCAAGGCATTGGGATCGCTGCGGCTGCGCGCCAACGCGTTGGCCCGCGAGGCAAGAGAACACGGCGACAAGGCCAGTCTGGAGGTTTTAATTCCCCTGACCAACGCCGTGACACAGGCGCAGGTAAAATGGAAAATGGCGGATCGGACGCAGCTGCAGTCGCGGCTTGCCGATTATGAGCACCACTTCTACGCCGATTTGGAATCGCAACTGGCGATCATCACCAACCAGGCGGACCGCGCGATGACGGTGGAAGATGTGCCAGGCCCGGTGCGGCGAATGTTCATCGGCAAGACCGGGAAATTCCTGGTTCAGGTCTTCCCAAAAGAGGATATTTGGGAGCGTGAGCCACTGGTAAGATTCGTGCACGAGGTGCAACAGGTTGCTCCCGGGGTGACCGGTACGCCATCGGGGCTGTATGAGTTTGTCGACATCCTGCTGCGCGGCTACATCAAGGCGGCGCTCTGGGCGTTCCTGGTGATCACCGTGCTCATCGTTTTAGATTTTCGCAATGGCTATGCAGCGCTCTTGACGCTGTTACCATTGATTGTCGGGATGATTTGGATGGTGGGTGTCATGGTCATGGGAGGAATCAATTTCAATCCTGCCAATATCATGGTGCTACCGTTGATCGTCGGCATTGGCGTTGCCTATGGGATTTACGTGGTCCAACGGTACCGCGAGAGCCATGAGGCAACGTTCTACAGCAAGAGCACCGGCCGCGCCGTCGTGCTCTCGGCGCTGACGACCACGTTTGCTTTTGCCAGTCTGCTCATCGGCGCGCATCGAGGGATCCGCAGCCTGGGGCTAGTGATGACAATCGGGGTGATCGCCTGCCTGATTGCCGCGTTGGCGTTGTTGCCGGCGCTACTGGAGACCGCGCGCCGCAAGGGCTGGAAGGTGTAGCTGTTCGACGGCGGCCTGGAGGAAGCGGGCGAGTTTGTCGCCGGAGTATTTGGCGCGATAACCGAGCCGTGCGAGGTCGGCAAGAATGCGCGGGTCGCGGGCGCAACTGGAAATCACCCGTTTGGCGCGCAACTGGCCGAGTACGAAGAAGTCATTGAACTCGTCCGGCAGGTTTTCGTTCACTTTGTCGGTGATGCAGCGGATCGCGAGGAAATCCGTGTTGCGCGCCGCGCAGACGGCGGCGACGGCGCTGGTTTCCATGTCAACACTCAGGGCGCCGGTGGCCTTGCCAATCCGCGCCTTGTTTTCCGCCCGCAGCACCATCTCATCGGCCGTCAGGAGTTTTCCGTAGTGGACGCGCAGACCCGGTGTGTCTTCACCGTGGATGCGACCCGGGTCAATGGGTTTGTGAGTTGAGTCCCAGGTAAGTTTGGTCCCCTGATCCTTACGCAGATCAAGAATCTCGGTGCCGACGATAATGTCGCCGGCATGCATGTCCGACCGGAGTCCGCCGCCGAACCCCGCACTGATGACGAGGTCGGGCCGGTAACAGTGGATGGTCATCTCGGCGGCGATGCGGGCGCATTCCTTGCCGATGCCGAGGGCCAGCAGGGCGACGGGTTGGCCCCCGAGCGTGCCTTCGTGGAAGTCGAGATGTTCCTGGCGGACGACGTGGTTCGCGTCGGCGCGACGCAGGATGGGCTTGAGCTCCTGGCGAACGGCAACAAGGATGGCGATCATGGTTCCCGGCGCTTCAACGGAGCGCCGCAACAGCTATACGCTAGCTGCAGCAGTCGTCACCCTCGGCGTGTTCGTGGCCGTGGGCATGGGCCGTTGCGGCAACGGCGGCGTTGATTTCCTTGTCCGCGAGCACCTGCCGGATATTGGACTGCACGGAGTCGCGTTTGCCGGTGAGGTGGCCACGACCGGTGCTAACGCCATTGTAGGCGTCCACCTTCGAACCCTCCGCAATAGGTTGTGGTTTCGCGCCGAAGTTGTAGCGGATCAGTTTCCAAGTATCGCCCCGCTGGGTGTCGATGCCGAGAGACGGCGTCGGCTCGTAGCCGCAGTGCGTCATGCAGTTTTCGCAGCGCGGATCGCGAGCAACACCGTCAAACACGCCGTACTTGTCCCAATCGACCTTGGTGAGCATCTCTTGATAGCCCTCGTAATGGCCGTCGGTCATGAGATAGCAGGGGGCTTTCCAGCCCTTGACGTTACGGGTCGGGATCGCCCAAGCGGTGCAATGCAGGTCGCGCTTGCCCGCGAGGAATTCGAGATAAATCGGCGAACCGAAGAAAGTGTATTTCTGACCCCATTCCACGACCTTCTTGAACTTCTCGCGGGTCAGCTTGCGCGTGAGGAAAAAGTCTTCCGGCTGCTTGTTCAGGCGCTTGATCATGTCCTTCTTGGCGGCATCGTACTCGTAGCCGGGAGTGATGGTATGACCGTCCACGCCCATGGCCGAGAGGAAGTCGAACATCTTCTCGATCTCGTCCATGTTGGTTTCTTTGTAGACGGTGCAATTCGTGGCGACCTGGTAGCCGAGCAGCTTGGCCATCTTGATCGCTTCGATGCACTCCTTGAAAACGCCTTCGCGTTCGACAATGAGATCGTGGATGTATTCGAGACCGTCGATATGGACATTCCAGTACATCCATTTCGAAGGCTTGATACCCGGGCGGCCATCATCCTTGCCTTTGCGGATCTCGGCGGCTTCCTTGTCCGTGATGAGATTTTGCGCGACCAACGCCTTGAGCTTGGGCTCGAGGGAGGGGCTGTACGTGCGGGCCAAGTGATCGCGCATTTTCTTGCGCATGAACATGCCGTTGGTGCAAACGTAAACGATGCGGCCCTGGTCGAGCAGGCCATCAACGAGTTCCTCGATCTTCGGGTAAATGAGCGGTTCGCCGCCGCAGATGGAAACCATGGGCGCGTTGCACTCGATGGCGGAGTCGAGGCATTCCTCGAGGCTCATCATGTCCTTGAGGTTGGTGGAGTACTCACGGATGCGCCCGCAGCCGGTGCAGGTGAGGTTGCAGGTGTGCAACGGCTCGAGCTGGAGCACGAGGGCGAACTTGCCGGTCTTCTTGATTTTGTTACCGATGATGTGCCGCGCCATTTTGGCCGACAGCGTAAAAGGGAATCTCATTGTTAGGCTTCTCCTGTTTTCAAAAACGTTTAGACTTCGGTTAAATGCGCCAGCGCGCGCAAGCGCGCTACTTTCCTGAGAATGCGCGGCTGTTTGTAAAATAATTGGATGACACGTGATTTTTCGTGTTCGCGCGGCACGGGCGGGAAGCCCTGCAACAGATGGCGCGCGTACATCCCCAACGCCATGAGCGGGAAATAGTGACGGTAGTAATGGTAGCGGAGGTAGAACACGCGGGGGAAACCGGTGCCCGTGAACAATTGCTCGTCCCATCCGCCATCGAGTTCCTGTTGGTTGAGCAGGTAGTTGATGCCGCGGGCGACTTCCGTCGAATTGACTTCGTTCGCGGAAATCAGGCCCATGAGTGCCCACGCAGTCTGCGAGGCCGTGCTCTTGCCGATGCCCTTGAATTGTGTGTCGTCGTAGCTGCGCAAGGACTCGCCCCAGCCGCCGTCGGCATTCTGTGACGTCTTGAGCCAGGCCACGGCGCGGCGAATGTAGGGCAGGCGCATGTCTTCACCAATCAGGTTTAGGCCGCGCAGGACCTGCCACGTCCCGTAGATGTAGTTCGTGCCCCAACGACCGAACCAGGAGCCGTCCGCGCACTGATCGTGCTTGAGGAAGCGAATGGCCTTCTGGACGCACTCGTCTTCCATCGTAAATCCGAAATGTCCCAGCGACTCCAAGACACGGGCGGTGATGTCCGCTGTGCTCGAGTCGATCATCGCGTTGTGATCGGCGAAAGGCACCTGGGTAAAGAGCCACTTGTCGTTGTCCTTGTCGAAACTGGCCCAGCCGCCGTCCTTGCCCTGCATGCCGAGGACCCAGCGGGTCCCGCGGCGGATGGCGGCAAATTTTTCACGATCGAATTCCGTGCTGACGCGGTTCAAGGCCATTAACACCATGGCGGTGTCGTCGACGTCGGGATAAAATTCGTTGTCGTACTCGAAGAACCACGCGCCCACGGGCTTGTTCGGCTCGGTGTAGCGATGGCTCTCGGAATGTTTCACGCGCCAGTCGCCGGGACGGCGCACTTCCTTGTCCAACAGCCAGCGAGTTGCGGACTGAAGCGCGGCATGGTCGGCGGACAGGCCGGACTCATGAAGCGCGTTGATGCTGATAGCGGTGTCCCAGACCGGGGAGAAACAGGGTTGCAGGCGCAACGTGTCGCCCTCCTCGATCTCGAGCTTTTCCATTTCACGGATGCCGTGGACGACGAGGTAGCTTTCGTTGCTGTAGCCCAGCACGCGCAGGGACATAACGTAGTTGGCCATCGCGGGGAAAATCGCGCCCAGACCGCCGGGCGTCCGGCCGTGCTCAATCACCCAGCGTTCCGCTTTGCGGAGCGCGAAGCGACGAACCAGCGGCACAGGGTGATGACGGTGGACAAATTTCAGCAGGTGGTCAACGAGCAGAAAGAAATTGTGCCAGGTGCAGGTCCGTTGGTCCCGCGGCAGGCTGATGTCGGCTTTTTCGCGACCACCGGCCCACAGTTCATCCAACTGCCATTCGCGGGGAAGCGGCTTGACGGGCTCGCAGGAACGGATAATCGAGAGCGGAACGAGCATCGCGCGCGACCACGAGGACATGTTGTAAATGCTAAAGCTGAACCACTTCGGAAGAAGAATCAGCTCCGGTGGAATCGCCGGGCAACCGCCCCACGGGTAGAGGCCAATCATCGCGAGGGCGATTTTCGTGAAGGTGTTGCAACGTGTCATCCCGCCCGCGGCGAGGATCGCCTCGCGGGTCTTCACCATGTGCGGGGCGTTGACGGAATCGCCTGCCATTTTGAGGGCTAGGTAGCCCTTGACTGAGGCACTCAACTCCATGGGGCCGTCAGGATAGATGGACCAGCCGCCGTCGTACAGGGCCTTCGAGCGTACGTAGTTCGCTATCTTGCGGACAATAACCGGGTCGAGCTTCTCAATGAAATGCAGGTAAAAAAGGTACTCGGACTCCAGAATCGTGTCGCCCTCCAACTCGGCGCACCAGTGTCCATCCTGGGCCTGTTGCTCCAACAGCCAATCCTGCGCTCCGGCGATCGCACCTTCGAGACGCTCAACCAGCTGTAGATACGAATCTTCCTTCGCTTGAATCATACTATCGGCAACTTCCTCCTTAAACTTGTGGCGTCTGAAACAGTACAATACGCCAGCCGGCAATGTAAAGCGGATTTACGGGCGCCGGTTTCCTAGGTTACCACTCCAAAAATTTCCTAATTCTGTTGCCAAATTGTAACCTGCCCGCTTATCGGCCATGCTGTCAGACCAGTCCGGGGGGAAAAGCGTTGAATATTGCAACTGCGCAAATCGTTGACAGACAAGGACTGCCACGCCTAAATCAGACTCTGAACGGATCAGGCGGCCGACCGACT